>Ga0194113_10010067_pt1 | contig 11324 bp, 11 predicted proteins | sample TA2MahC200mmetaG_FD_146193 | JGI IMG/M metagenome (GOLD analysis project Ga0194113, IMG submission 146193) | Freshwater microbial communities from Lake Tanganyika, Tanzania - TA2015017 Mahale Deep Cast 200m | ecosystem: Environmental > Aquatic > Freshwater > Lake | place: Tanzania: Lake...
CAATGGGGATTTTGGCTGTGATTAATGTCTCATAGGATAATCCAGAGGTAGAGAATATGAAAACGAGAAGGATTGATAGAATTAAAAACAGTCTTTTCTTTTTCATTTATGACCTCTCATTTTAAGACCTCAATGTTACAAAAAGAGATTGCTTCCCCAGAAGCAAGTTTGGGGTCGCAATGGCAACCCGTATCGTGTATCCTGTATTCTTAAAATTTATTTCATCAGCCCTGCCATAAGCTCGGCCCTTATCTCCTTTCCTGATTTTGTTATATAAACAGCCTCTGATCTACCACCCATCTTTGTCGCAACCCTGACTTTCTCTATCTTCTCACCATCCCAATACATTGCATGTTGGATTGTAAATGTAGCAGTAGCAGTTAGGATGCACTGATACTCGGTTGATAAATTTATCTGCGCTGATGCTGTCGATGATTCATTTGTGCCACTAAGTGCCCCTGTTGCATTTGTTGAAGTACCATATTCTGGATTAGAAGTTACTGTAACAATTGTTCCAACAGGGATATTCGTTGCAGATATATTAACTGTGACTGGATTTGTTGTTGATGAAGGAAGTGTTACATCAGGTGAACCATATGTCCCTGAAGGATTTTCAGGTATATTTATCCCACCTACTGATGTTATTTTTAATGTTGGTGGATTCGTTACAAAGACTGTTCCCGGGTAGCCATATGTGTATGGCGGGTTTGTTGAAAATGTTCCTGTTATAGTATTTGCTTCTAAACAAATTCTTCCGTTGCCACCAGCACCTCCTTGATTACCCCCTCCACCTCCTATGGGACCAGTGGCTAAAATTGTCCCATAGCCAGTGATTGTGTTAGCTATAAGTTTTATAGCTCCACCACTACCACCACCACCTCCACTAAATTGAAACCCATAAGCTCCGTTCCCACCATTAGCGGTTATTGAACCATTTACTGTAATAGTACCTGAAGAGGCGATTATTATCGCACCGCCTCCTCCACCACCTCCGCCGCCTTGATCGGGATATAGTGGATATCCAGAACCTGCACCTCCTCCACCACCTGACCCACCAATTGCAGGCATAATTTTTGTGTTTCCATAAGTTCCGCCTCCAGTGCCTCCTGGACCAAAGTCACTTCCATACCCGTCAGAGCCATTAGAACCAAATCCTCCACCACCTCCAGCTCCAGAAGCATAGGTGGCAGGGTCTGTACTCACAGAACCAGGATTACCACCTCCATGACCTAATCCTTTACCTCCTATTAAATTAAAAGTGCCACCAAGCCCTCCATTGAAACCTCCAGGGCCACCTGTACCAGGGTATAGACCGTTTCCACCTGAGCCATTAACATTGATAGTTCCATCTATAATTACGTCCCCTGTTGCAAGGACATAAACAGGTGTATTTGAAGCATTCTTTATGAATGTGACTGTTACGCCAGATGGAATGTTTACCGTTGTAAAGTTAAATATGCCATCAGGGGGGAGTTGAAATTCGGTATTAATAGATGGATTGAATGGTCCATCAGCACCTGTGCTTCCGCTTTCAAATGCCCATACTGTAAAATGACTTCCTGTTAATAACAGGGCTGCTATAACAATTAATGATACTTTTTTATGCATAATGTCCTCCTTATTTACATAAATTTAGTTGCTTTCTATCATTACACAGACTGGTTTAGAAAAAATGAATGACCCATCCGGTAAAGTGTCTATCATTACTGATACGGGAGACGAGTTTATTAATGTGTTATTTGGAACAGAACCCATTGAAACACTTACAGGGTTAGAAGCAACTATGCCTCTTTCAATTACATATATATTGGCTTCAGAGTTTCCGATTGTGATAACACCCGCACCTCCTTTAAGTGCATTTACTGTAAAATCTGCACTTCCTCCGGAAGGGATGGTAAGAGAAGATTGCGTATATACGATGTCAGGGTTCTTGTTAATAATGGCTACATTTAAATCATTTGGTGCTGAAGGGATAAGATTAACAGACATCGTTGCTGTGTTTGAAGGGAATAATGATATTTCTTTTGGTGGTAATATGTTGGCTTGATACAAATTGATAGACATACTCGCAAATCCATATGATGTAGTAACAGTTATATTTGCCTGACCTGGAGATACGTTGTTTGAAATAAAGAAAGTTGCAAGTATTTTGGTGTCTATTGCAGTAATAAAATTAACAATAATACTTGGATTGTCAGACGTGACGCTGCTTGTTGTCAGAAGATTCTGACCTGTTATGATCACATAGTAATTTGTACCAATAAGAAAGATATCAGGGTCTATTCCTTGAAGAACTGGGGGTAAGGCTTGAGGTGTATTTGTCTCCTTGATAATTGATATAAGATTCCCAACCTCATCATATTGATATAGGATTCTTAGATTACTTGATTTTGTTGCCTTTACAAGCCTTCCATTATCATCATAGAAGTAATCAACAGAGTCGCCTGTTGATAAAGACGGAAGTATAAATATAGAAATGCATAAAAAAATTAAAATAATTTTCCATGTATAATTCATAAAATCTCCCCTATCCCCTCTTTTCCAAAGAGGGGTATTTTCGGGACAAATATAAATTTGCTCCTTTTGCAAAAATGTCATCCAACAAAAAAGGCGTTTCCTGAATAAACAGGAAACGCCTTTTTGTTAATTGCTAAGTTTTTGTAAGGGCTTAAAAGTGAGTGAGTGAGTGAGTGAGTGAGTGCAAATTTCGAGCTATGATGTTAAATATGAAGGAAAAAGAGTCAGGATAAGACTTCTTTCTCAAGGAGACCCCCCTTAAAGACACATAAATTTTAAGTCATAGCATCTTGAATATGTCAAGTTTATTTTTTTTATGAAAAGATTATGATAATTTATAGGCCAGTCCTTTCCTGTTTTCATAATAATACGACAGGGCATCATGAACTGCTTCGAGAGTTAGATGGGGAGCGGAATGATGTTAACAATGAAAGAAAGGAAGATTCAGCCTTCTACGGTTTATATATCTTCATCATCTCCTCAGTATAACTGCCATCCTCTCTGTATATATAAAGTGGCCTCTCCACCTTTAAACCAACCCTTCCTCCCTTCACAGCCTCTATTAAAACCATCTTCGCCTCTGATGATATATTTGAATGCACAAATCTCAATCGTTTAGGTTCAAGCCCTCTCTTTCTGAGCTTCTCCATAATTTCCGAAAGTCTATGAGGATGATAAATGATATAAAACCTGCCTCTTTCCTTTAAGAGATAAGAGGCTGTAGCAATAAGCTCTTCAAGTCTCAGCTTTATCTCATGCCTTGCAATAGCCTTTTCATCTTCGATACTGATACGACCACTTTTGAGCCTCCTGAAGGGAGGGTTCGATACAGCAAGATCATAAGCGCGAGGCGTGAGGCGTAAGTTGTGAAGCGTCCTTATATCGCACCGTACCACCCTGATTCTATCTTCAAGCAAGTTCAGGAGAACATTCTTTTCCGCAAGTTTTACAAGATTATCCTGAAGCTCAAAGAGGGTAACCTTTGCATCAGGGTATCCCTTCGCAAGGAGAATTCCAACAATACCTGAGCCAGCACCAAGATCAGCAATCTTTTCTACCCTTTTCATGTGAACAAAATCAAAGAGTAAAAGCGCATCTACTGAAAACCTGTATCCTGTTTTTGACTGATATAATTGTATATCTCTTATAGTGTCGAGCGTAACATCCATAAAAATCCAGATAATAAAAAATTTAATTAACCACAGAGAACACAGAGGGCACAGAGAAAATAAAAAAAATTTAAGTTTTTAAAATTTTGTCCTTAAATCTCTGCGTCTCAGTGTCTCCGTGGTTCATAATTTCCAATGCATTAACACATTAACAAACATAAAAGGCCGTGCACTATGCACAGCCTTTTATGGAATTCTTTATATGAAATTATCCCGCTATTTTCTTTCTGCTATCTGTACCCTTGTTGTTGCCCTTTGGAGAGATGATTCTGCTCTTGCGAAATCAACCTCCTCTGCCTTTCTGAGCCTCTCTTCTGCCCGCTTCATTGCTGCCTTTGCCCTCTCGACATCTATGCCCTCTGATTTTTCAGCACTATCTGCAAGTACCAGGACTTTATCCGGTCCAACCTCAGCATATCCCCAGTTTACAAAGACATATGCTGTTACGGTTCCTTTTTTATACGTGAGCATCCCGATTTTCAGGGTTGTAAAAAAAGGCGTGTGACCTGGAAGTACACCAAACTCTCCTTCACTCCCGGAACATACAACCTCGTCAACTTCTTCACTCAGTATAAGGCCATAAGGGGTAACGATCTCAAGTCTTAACTTTGTAGTAGTAGCTTCCATATTTAACTCCTATAAAAATTCAATTATCATTTAGCATTTAACAATTATCATTTTAAATTTTGCAATGCTAAATTTTAAATGATACTAAATCTGTCTGCTCCAGCCAAGCTTCTTAGCCTTTTCCTCAACCTCTTCTATTGGTCCTACCATATAGAACGCCTGTTCTGGTACATCATCGTATTTTCCTTCAACTATTGCCTTGAAGCCTTTTATTGTATCTGCTGTCTTGACATATTTACCGGCTTGCCCTGTAAATGTTTCTGCAACATGGAATGGCTGGCTCAGGAATCTCTGGAGCTTCCTTGCCCTTGCAACGATGAGTTTATCATCCTCTGAGAGCTCCTCGATACCGAGGATTGCGATGATATCCTGAAGCTCTTTATATCTCTGAAGGGTCTTCTGAACATTTCTTCCCACAGAATAGTGCTCCTCTCCGAGGACCTTTGGATCGAGGATCCTCGATGTAGAATCCAGAGGGTCAACACCAGGATAGATACCGAGCTCTACGATCTGTCTTGAAAGAACAACAGTCCCGTCCAGATGGGTAAATGCTGTTGCAACCGCAGGGTCAGTGAGGTCGTCGGCGGGAACGTAGATAGCCTGCATGGATGTAATAGCACCCTTCTTTGTGGTTGTAATTCTCTCCTGGAGCGCCCCCATGTCCGTTCCGAGCGTAGGCTGATAACCAACCGCTGATGGCATTCTTCCAAGGAGTGCCGAAACCTCAGCCCAGGCGAGTGTATATCTAAAGATATTATCAATGAATAAGAGAACATCCTGACCCTGATCCCTGAAGTATTCTGCTACTGTAAGGGCGCTCAGACCAACATTTGCCCTTGCTCCGGGAGGCTCATTCATCTGGCCATAGACAAGGGCTGCCTTTGGTAAAACGCCTGAATGCTTCATCTCTAAGTAAAGGTCATTGCCTTCCCTTGTCCTCTCACCAACACCTGCAAACACAGAGACACCACCATGAACCATCGCAATATTGTGTATCATTTCCATTATGATAACAGTCTTACCAACTCCTGCGCCCCCAAACATCCCCATTTTACCACCTCTAACAAATGGCACAAGAAGGTCAAAGACCTTAACACCTGTCTCAAAGACCTGTGTAGTTGCCACCTGTTCAACAAACTCAGGTGCAGGTTTGTGAATAGGCAATCTTACTTCTGCCTCTACCGGGCCCAGCTCATCAATAGGCTCACCTATAACATTTATTAGCCTTCCCAATGCAGCCTTGCCGACAGGCACAGTTATTGGCTGACCTGTATCTATAACCTTCATACCTCTTACAAGCCCATCTGTTGCTCCCATAGCTATGGTCCTTACCTTATTTTCACCAAGATGAATAGCAGTCTCCAAGGTGATATGAATTTCAGGTATACCCTTTGATGGATCTCCTGGCTCGTCTATCTTCATGGCGTCGCGGATTTTTGGTAATTGTTTTTCAAATTCCACGTCTACCACAGCACCTATTACCTGTGAAACTTTTCCAATATTCATATCTATACCTCCATTGTTATTTCAATGCTTCAACGCCACCAACAATATCCATCAACTCTTTCGTGATAGATGCCTGTCGTACCTTGTTGGCCAGCAATGTTACTTTAGTTATAAGTTCTCCACAGTTCTTTGTTGCATTCTCCATCGCAGTCATCCTTGCAGCCTCTTCAGAAGCTGAGGTTTCGAGGAGTGCCCTGTAAATCTGTATCTCAATATTTTTTGGCAATAGTTTTTCGAATATGGTTTCCATGGAAGGTTCATAAAGGAAATCACCACTTAATAAGGAGCCTTCTTTCTGGCTTTCTTCTATTTCTAATAAACCAATAGGGAGAAGCTTCTTCATAGTAGGCTTCTGAACAAGAAGTGACTTGAATTCACTGTAGATAAGAACAACCTCATCTATCGTTTCATTTGTATAATTCTCTATCAGGTCATTTGCAATCTCCTGAGCATTCGTATATGTTATCCTTCCAGAGAGTCCAATCCATGACTTCCTCATTGGCACATTTCTCCTTCGGAAGTAATCACGAGACTTTCTGCCTATAATACTCAGGCTGACTTCAATGCCTTCTTTTTTTGTGGTGTTCATATAGTTAGCGGCAAACTTCAGGATATTTGTATTAAAGCCTCCACAGAGACCTCTATCTGAAGTCATAACGATAACCTCTATAGTCTTCCTGGGCCTCAGAACAAAGAGAGGATGAATTTCTCTTTCTGCGACCTTTGCAAGGTCAGACAGGACTGACTCCATCCTTATTGCATAAGGTCTAAAATTCAGCATCCTGTCCTGGACTTTTCTCAACTTTGCAGCAGCCACCATCTTCATGGCAGCCGTAATCTTCTTTGTATTCTGGATTGCTTTTAGTCTTTTTCTTATATCCCTTAAAGTTGGCATTTATCCTCTCCTATCACAAACTTATTATGCCGAGAAGGTTTTCTTGAATGCTGTAATTGCTTCGGTAATCTTTGCTCTCAAATCATCATCTAATGCCTTCTTTTCCATTATCTCTTTTTTTAAAGCCTGCTTTTCAGCCCTAATATATCTTAGGAACCCTTCCTCAAAGGCTTTTAATGCCTCAATAGGCAGGTCATCGAGGAAGCCCTGAGTTCCCGCAAATATAACCATTATCTGGTCATCAACAGGCATTGGCACAAATTGGTCTTGCTTCAAAAGCTCAACCATTCTTCTGCCTCTCTCAATCTGAGCTAACGTTGCTTTGTCAAGATCAGAGGCAAATTGTGCAAATGCAGCGAGTTCCCTGTATTGTGCAAGGTCGAGCCTGAGCATTCCAGCAATCTGTTTCATAGCCTTTATCTGGGCAGCACCTCCAACACGACTGACGGAGAGACCTGCATTAATAGCCGGTCTTACACCGCCGTAAAAGAGTTCAGGCTCAATATAGATCTGACCATCGGTAATAGAAATAACGTTCGTTGGTATGTATCCGGAAACGTCACCTGCCTGTGTCTCAATGACTGGAATTGCGGTTAATGAACCGGCGCCCATTGCGTCACTCATCTTGGCTGCTCTTTCGAGAAGCCTTGAATGGAGGTAGAAAACGTCACCGGGATATGCCTCACGTGAAGGAGGACGTCTCAAAATCAGGGAAAGCTGTCTGTATGCCTGTGCCTGTTTGGTAAGGTCATCATACGCGATAAAGGCATGTTTACCTGTGTCCCTGAAATACTCACCCATAGCACACCCCACATAAGGTGCTATATATTGCAAAGGTGCAGGCTCACTCGCTGTTGCTACAACAACGATTGTGTGTTCCATTGCACCCATTTCTTCAAGTTTCTGAACCGTATTAACAACAGCCGGCCTACGCTGTCCGACTGCAACATATATACAGATAACATCTCCACCTTTTTGATTTATAATAGTATCGACCAGGATAGCAGTCTTTCCTATCTGCCGGTCACCTATAACAAGCTCCCTCTGTCCCCTTCCAATGGGAATCATAGAATCTATCGCCTTAATACCTGTCTGAAGTGGCTGGTTGACAGGCTGTCTCCTTATGATACCGGGTGCTATAACCTCTACCTTTCTCGTCTCTTTAGTAGCTATGGGACCCTTTCCGTCTATTGGCTGTCCTATTGCATTCACTACCCTTCCAACTAATGCCTCACCAACTGGTGTCTCCATAACCTTGCCTGTACGCTTTACAATATCCCCTTCTTTAACAAGCTTATCTTCACCAAATAGAATAGCGCCTACTAAATCTTCCTCAAGGTTCAGTGCCATACCAAAGACACCGTTTGGAAACTCGAGCATCTCCAAATTCATACAATTGTCAAGGCCATAAACCTTTGCAACACCATCACCGACATATGTGACACTGCCTATCTCGCTGACATCCACCTTTTTCTCAAAATCGGTAATCTGTTTCCTTAAGAGTTCACTTATCTCTTCTGTCTTAATCTCTCCTACATTAATTGCCATAATTTCACCCCTTTATTAGCTCATCTTTTAAAAGCCTTAACTGGCCTTTTATGCTGGTATCATACATAGTGCTCCCCACCTTGATGAGAATCCCACCGAGGAGGGAGGGGTCCCTCACATACTCTATATCAACATCCCTGTCTATTAACTTACTCAAGGATGATTTGATCCGTTCACCATCATCTTTACTAATCTCGATTGGAGTCATGACAACTGCCTTTGCCTTCTTTTTCTTCTCTAAATATATCGCAGTCGCTATCTTGATAATGTCTGAAAGGTAGATAATAACACCCAATTCCGAGAGATGCAGGATATACTTTACACTGCTTTCAGAAAGCTTTAACCTGTCTGCAACCTGTTTTATGATCTTTTCTTTTTCTTCTGATGAAAACTGAGGATTGACAAGCAAACCTCTGAACTCTTTACTTTTCACCATTAGATCATGAACCCGATTGAGTTCTACGAGTGCCTCGAGTGCCTTATCGAAACCAACAATCCCGAGCAGTGCCTTTGCATATCTCTTTGCTTCTTTTACCTTTTTCAACCTCTCCCTCCTATCTTCACGAGAGATTCTTCGAGAAGTCTTTCCTGATCCTCCTTTGTTAATTTTTCTTTCAGTTTCTTTTCTGCAAGTTCCATTGCAATCTCAACAGCCTCTGCCTTGATCACCTCTTTTGCATTCTTCAATTCAAATTCTATATTTGTTCTTGCCTGCTCTAATATCTTTGCTCTGAGTTTATCGCTCTCCTGGACAAGGGCATCACGCTCCAATTCACCGGAACGTTTCGATGCTGCCAGGATCTCCTCTACTTCCTTATCTTTTGTTTTCAGCCTTCCCTCTACCTCCTGAAGTGCCTTTTGTGCAAGCTCCTTTGCCTCACGCGCCTCATTCAGCGTCTTTTGTATTAGTTCAGTTCTCTGTTTCAGGAAAGACTGAAGTGGTTTCTTCCCGAACTTAACGAGTATAAAAACCAGAATTCCGAAATTAATTATCTTCCAAATATAATCCTTCCACCACGGCGCATGTTCTCCCTCTGCTCCTCCACTGCTTGCGATCACAATAGATGCGAAAACAAGATTGAAGATCAGGAATACCACCAGATAAAATAGTTTTGATATTTGACTTTTGGTTTTTGATTTTTGATTTATCTTTTTCATACTTTTACCAGCTTTCTTACAATTTCATCAGAAAATTTATCAATGTCTGCCCTTAAGGACTGCCTTGCCTTTTCAGCCTCGGCTTTGATCTCAGCCCGGGCTTTCTCGAGTATCTCAGATGCCTCGGCTGATGCAGATGAAAAGACTTCCTTCTGTTTTTGCTGCCCTTCAGCCCTGAGTGTTTCAAAGATCGCCTTGGACTTCGTCCGGGCTTCAGCGAGTTCACGGTTCAGCCTGACGATGCTCTCCTCTCTCCTATCATTCATATCCTTTGCAGCATCCAAAGAGCCTTTAACCGTGTCTTCCCTTTCCTTGAAGATTTTGAGGAGTGGCTTAAAAAGAATGGCATTTAAAATGAAAAGCAATACAAAGAAATTTAAGGCTAAGACAAAGAACCATTTGTTGAATTCTAACATGTCACACCCTCTTTGATTTAGGAGTTTTTAAAAACGCACAAAGCATACCACAGAGAAAAAAATTTTGTCAAGATATTTTAAAGCAAAAATGAAAAAATATTTTACGAATATCTGATACCTCTCAAGCCCTTCTCGATATTACCTATTATATATGCTGAACATCCTGTCTGATGAAGCAATGAAATTGCATGATTGGATACACTATCAGGAAGCACCATGATATAACCTATCCCCATATTAAAGGTCTTCTTCATCTCATCCTTGTTGATATTTCCTGTCTTTTCTATAAGTTCAAAGATTGGCGGCACAGGCCATGAACCAATGTTGATATGTGCAATAACACCTTCAGGCAATATCCTCGGAAGGTTCCCGGTGATCCCTCCGCCTGTTATGTGAGCCATACCTTTTATCTCAATCTTATCCCTTAAAGCCATAAAAGCGTTTACATATATTTTAGTAGGTTTCAGAAGTTCTTCTCCGAGTGTAAACCTGAGTTCAGGAACATAGGTGTCAACACTCATCCCTTTAATATCAAAGAAGAGCTTTCTTATTAGTGAATAACCATTACTATGAAGGCCATTTGATGCAATGCCTATAATTTCATCACCTTCCTTTATTTTAGAGCCATCAATGATTCTTCCCTTATCCACAACACCAACAGCAAACCCTGACAGGTCGTATTCTTCATCAGCATAAAACCCCGGCATCTCCGCAGTCTCACCACCGATAAGGGAACATCCTGCCTCCTGGCAGCCATTGACAATTCCCTCAATGACCGCAGATGCCTTCTCTGGCTCTAATTTACCTGTTGCAAGGTAATCGAGAAAAAATAATGGTTCTGCACCGCTTGTAAGGATATCATTCACACACATGGCAACAAGATCTATACCAACTGTGTTATGCCTGTCCATCATAAATGCTATTTTGAGCTTTGTGCCCACACCGTCAGTTCCGCTGACAAGCACCGGTTCTTTATACCTTGTCATATCAAGTTTGAAAAGGGCGCTGAATGGACCGATATCTGTCATAACTTCACGTCTGAATGTTTTTTTAACCAGTGGAGATATAAGCTTTACAAACCTGTCTCCTTCATCAATATCAACGCCGGCATTTTTATAGGTAAGACCGCTACTCATACGTAACTACAGTTTTTTTAAATGATTTATCATACTTTTCCAAAATAAGCACTTAAAGTCTTGATTCTGTTGCATCTATAATAATGAGATTCTTCGCTACGCTCAGAATGACAAATGCACAATCTGTCATGCTGAACGAAGTGAAGCATCTCTTATTTTGGACACTGTTGATGTCTCATATATTGCATGAATATGCCACAAAAGGCAAGGGCAATGCAACAATCTGTTACGCCAATTTAGAAATGTCCTATTGTTACCAATTTAGAAATGTCCGGTTTTTATATTTTAGCTGATAAGCTCTCATAATGGGTGTTGAAGTGATATATTTCACAAAATCGACTTTACAAAAAGA
>Ga0194113_10010073_pt1 | contig 11322 bp, 10 predicted proteins | sample TA2MahC200mmetaG_FD_146193 | JGI IMG/M metagenome (GOLD analysis project Ga0194113, IMG submission 146193) | Freshwater microbial communities from Lake Tanganyika, Tanzania - TA2015017 Mahale Deep Cast 200m | ecosystem: Environmental > Aquatic > Freshwater > Lake | place: Tanzania: Lake...
GAAAAATTGAATCATATGATTGATAAAATAAAGTAGTTAAAATTTTTATTTTTTATTTATAACTTGCAAAGTTAGAAGGAGTATTGTTTTGAAAATTTCAAAAGATGTAAAAATAGGAGCAACCAGCAGTATATTTGGGGGACATCCTGATAGATATGTAACTGGAGGATATAAGGATGCAAAGCCTCTTGAATACAGATTAGAGATGTTTACCAAAGTACAGGATTTAAAAGGAGTAGACCTTGGAGGAGGTTATGATGTAAATATAAATAATGCTGCTGAAGTAAAAGTATTGTTTAAAAAATTTGGATTAACTCCGGCAGCAATTACAGCAGATATTTATGGTGATAGGATGTTTTTTTTAGGAAGTGTCTGTTCGCCTGATGGTGAAGTGAGAAAGGTTGCCTGGGAAAGAGTAAAGGATGCTATAGATTCTGCAGTTGTTATAGATTGCAAATTAGTAAATCTTTGGTTTGGGCAGGATGGTTATGATTATCCATTTCAGGTGGATTATTTAGACTCATTCAAGAGACTTGTGGAATTTTTGAAGTCAGCAGCAGATTATAATCCTGAAATAGATATTGCTATTGAATATAAAGCTTTGGAACCAAGAAAAAGACTTTTTATGTCTACCGCAGCTGTTGCACTTACTATAATTAAGGAAGCTGATAGGCCTAACCTGGGTATTATTCTTGATAACGGGCATGCATGGAATGCTGGTGAAAATATTTCTGAAATGGTTGCTTTTCTGAAGCTTTTTGGAGACAGACTAAAATATATTCATATAAATGATAATTATAAATTGTGGGATGATGATATGGCAGTCGGGTCAATTCACCTGGTAGAGACTTTAGAATTCTTATTCTGGTTGGAAAGAACTGGATATGATGGTTTTTATACTTTAGATATTGATGCTTCAAGGGAAGATGCACTGAGTTTTACAAGGGAAAATGTGGCAATGTTAAAAAAATTAAGAGGAGTTCTTGAAAGACTGAATGAATCAGAACTTGAAAGTATATTCAAAAGAAATGATTCTGTTGAATCTTTAAGAATAATCAGGGAAACCTTAATAAAATAATTGTTAAAAAGTAGTAGACCCCATTTAATTTAATTATTTGTTAACGGTTATGACCTCCAGGGAAAGATTTTTAAAAATTATGAACTTTGAGTCCTGTAAGAGGACGCTGAAGTGGGAGTTTGGATATTGGGGAGGAACTATAAATAGATGGTATGCAGAGGGCATGGAAAAGGTAAAAGGACTTGCCAAAGAAGTCTCAACTGGTGAACCTGTTTTAGGATCTGCCTCGCCCTTTCCCCATTATGGAGCTTTTGAAGACCTGGTTAGGGCTGAAGATGTTGACTTTAATTTTAATTTGGATGAAGGATTCATTACTATACCTTATAATTATTGGATCTTTCCTACCTTTGAAGAGTCTGTAATTTTTGAAGACGAAAGATATACAGAAAAATATGGTAAGGATGGAATAAGAGTAAAACAACTTAAAGATAATTCCAGTATGCCTCTATGGCTTGAATTTCCTGTAAAAGATAGGGTAAGTTGGGAGAGGATAAAAGAAGAAAGATTTAATTTAGAAAATATTAATAAAAGATATGCCAAAGATTTAAATTCATTCGCAAAAAGTGTAAAGGAGAGATCTTTTCCTTTGGGGATTTTAAATAATCCTACTGGTTTTTTTGGTTCTATTAGGTCTTTAGTTGGTGAGCAGAAATTATTTTTACTTTATTATGATGATCCCGAGTTAGTAAGAGATATAGCAAACCATCTTTGCCAGCTCTGGTTATATATATCAGAAGAACTTACTTCAAAAATGGATTATGACATTGCTTTCTTCTGGGAAGACATGAGTGGAAAAAATGGCCCTCTTATAAGCCCTTCAACTTTCCGTGAATTTATGTCCCCGTACTACAAGAAGTTAATTACCTTCTTAAAATCTAGAGGAGTTAAAAATTTTGTGGTTGACACTGATGGTAATGTTGAAAAATTAATACCCCTTTTTATGGAAGTTGGAATAAATATCATTTATCCCTTTGAAAGACAGGCTGATAATGATCTTGTTGCAATCAGAAAAAAATATCCATCCTTAGGTATGATGGGTGGTTTTGATAAAAATGCTTTATCCAGAGGTAAATTTTTTATAGATGAAGAGCTTGATATAATTAAATATTTAATCACAAAAGGTGGATATATTCCCTTTGGGGACCACTTAATCCCACCAAATTGTTCCTGGGAAAACTTCAAGTATTATAGAGAGAGATTAAATAGAATTATTGATTCTGCAGAAGTTCTATAAATAAGTAATTTAAATCTAATATTATAATTCCTAATTAAATAATAATTGCAGTTATGCAAGAAGAGTTGACATTTAATATATTAATGTTAAAATTGCAATAGTGAAATATTGGTTGTGTCTGTATTGTTCAAAATAAATTTTTTTTAAAAAACATATTTAGTTTTTTAACATTAATTGAAATTTAATAGAGATTAGAAATTTAATAATTTATTTGTATCAAAAAGTAATAAATGAGGAGGTGAAATCTGGAGTTTTTCAATATAAACAATAAATTACTCATAGCAAAGGAGGGAAAATGAGTAAAATAAAAATGATTCTATTAATTGGAATCGTAGTGGCATTGGTATTTACAATCTTGATTCTGCCAGCTTGCAAGCCTGAAGAAGCAGCTGCTCCTGAAACAGTTATTGTTAAAGAAACAGTAATCGAAACAGTAATTGAAACGGTGGAAGTTGAAAAGGAGGCTGTATTTACTTATGAGGAAAACCTGGAGTATGCTGCATCAGGAGAACCTTGGCCCGGAGAACCAGCAAAAGGTCATAAACTGGCATTTGCAAATATCCTTGCTGCGCAGCCATTCTGTCAAGCTGTTGAAAATAGTATTATCGAGCAGTGGAAATTAGCTGGTGGTGCTGAAGAGGATTTGTTAGTTATGGATAATGCAGTGGATGTAAATCTGGCAGTACAAAATGCTGATATGGCATTCAATTTTGGACCAGAAGTTTTTATAGAATTTCAAATAGATTATAAACTGAATGCTAATATTGCCAAGAGGGCTGATGAAGCAGGAATTGAAGTTATTTATGTTGATGTTCCTGGCCCTGCCGGTACGCCTTATATGGGTGTTAATCCTTATGCTGCTTCGGTAATGGCAGGAGAATTTGCAGCAGGACTTGTGGATAGTGCGCTAGGAGGTTGGGATAACGTTGATTTGGTAACATGGTTTTGGAATCCAAATGCTGGTGATCATGCATTGGCAAGGCAATATGGGGCAGTAGAAACATTTAAAGAAAAATTTGGAGAGTCTGCAGATCCAAGTATTAAAGGTTCAAAAGCACTATATGGGGATTCTGGATCTGGTACTGAGGAAGAAAATACACAGCAGATGGCAGCTATTTTAGCTGCAAATCCAGACGCTGAGATAATCATTCATTTTAATATGAATGACCAAGGTGGTGCTGGAGCATATGCAGCTGCACAAACAGCAGGAAGATGGGATCCTGATAAATGGCTTATAATTACCCATGGGTTAGATGATCTTGGTAAGCAATTAGTCAGAGATAATGTTGTTGATGGTGATGTAGCATATTTCCCTGAAAGATATGGATGGTATTTAGTAGCTGGTGCTGTTGCTTATATGAATGGAAATCCAATTCCACCTAACATGTATGTGGAAAATGTGATCATAACCAGGGATAATATTGATGAATATTATCCAGAATAGAGAAAAACTTAATTGAATAATAAAAAATGTGTCCAGGAATCCATAGTGGTTCATGGACACATTAAATTTGAAAGAATAAAATAATCTAAGAGGCTTTTATATATAATTAGATTTTTGATTATATTTTAAAATACGATATTATTTTTCTAAGCTATAGTGATGAAATTAACAAGAATATTAAATATAGATCAAAGAAAAGTTAGCAATAGAGTAGTATTATCAGACAATATAATACTACTCATTGTTTTTATAGGAATATTTTTATTATTTTCCTTACTATCTAATAAATTTTATTCATATATGAATTTGAATATCATGTTAAAGCATATGGTATTAATGGGTATTTTAGCTGTTGGCTTAACTCCGCTAATGATTTCAGGAGGTATTGATCTTTCTTTTGGATCCAACCTTTCACTATCTACAGTGATAATGGCTCTATTATATGATAAAGGAATTAATTTATGGGTATCGATTTTTATAGGCGTATTATTAACTATATTAATTGGATTTATAAATGGTGTCTTTATTGAAATGTTTGGAATACTACCAATATTATTTACTCTTGGAATGATGTCTGTATTACTTTCCGTTGCCCTGGTTATGGCTAGTTTTCAATATGCTGATATAAAAATGGTAACTCAAACCTCACAATCAATTGCTATCTATTCAGATGAATTATATATTTTTGCAAATTCAAGTTTCTTAAAAATTCCGATACCTGTTTTTATTTTAGTAATATTGGTAATATTTTTTTGGATTATTCTAAGATTTACGAGATTAGGAAGAAGGATATTTGCGATTGGTGGAAATATTAATATATCAAAACTTTTTGGAATAAGAGTAAAAAAAATTAGAATCTTGCTTTATTCAATCTTTGGTTTATTGACAGGATTTGCAGCAATTATGTCAATATCTTTGACAGGAATTGGGTACCCTTATAGTGGAGCGCATTTACTATTGCCTGTAATTTCTGCTGTTGTTCTGGGAGGAATTTCACTTTTAGGGGGTAAGGGTTCAATTTTTGGAACTTTACTTGGGCTTCTTATTATGTCAGTGATATTTAATGGATTAACAATTTTAAATGTTCACACATTTTATATACAAACATTTCAGGGATTAACAATGATAATAGTAGTTGCAACCTATGAGGTAAGAAGAAGGAGAAGTTTAAATAGATAGATTTATTATATTGAAATAACTGTAGGTTTTAAGAAATGAATAGGGCAAAAAGAGAATCGATTTTTATAAATTTTAAAAATTTAAACAAAAGATCTATAATACCTACCCTTTTAATTACTTATATAATTATGATTGTTACTGTTTCATTAATAAATCCTTTATTTGTAAGCTTAGAAAGTATAAAAAGTATATTAATATACTTGGCTTTAACAGGTATTTCATCGATCGGTACCACTTTTGTAATACTTACTGGAAATTTTGATATCTCTATTGGTTCTATTTTGGCTATAACATCCATTGTTGTTGCGAAATTGCTTACTTTAGAAACATTAGGTATACCTATATCAGTGGTAATAATTGCTGGTCTTCTGGTGGGTTTGGTGATAGGTTCAATAAATGGTTTTCTTGTAAATGTAGTTGGAATAAATTCATTGATTGCTACTCTTGGTACACTAGCTATATTTAGAGGTATTGCATACGTATTTTCGGGCGAGTCACTTATTGTTTATGACAATACTTTTAGGTTCATAGGTAGAGGTTATTTATTCCAACATGTACCTGTGACATTTATATACCTGATTGTTATATTTATATTTATGTATTTGATTTTAAAGTTTACAAGATTTGGAAGATATGTATATTCAATTGGCGGTAAAGCTTTTGTAGCTGCCTTATATGGTATCAAAGTAAAAAAAATCCAGTTTTTAACATTTATAATTTCAGGAGTTACAGCATCTATTGCTGGTATTTTGATGACTTCGCAACTTGGTTTAGGTAGAGGTGATTTTGCTATTGGTTGGGAATTTAAAATAATAACTATATGTGTCCTTGGTGGAATCAGTATTTCAGGTGGTAGAGGTTCATTGGTTGGTGTTTTGATTTCAATTTTCATTCTTGGCTCAATTATAAATATGCTAACACTTGCAGATGTGCCAATTATTTGGAGAGATTTTTTTCATGGGATAATATTAATTCTTGCTATTGTTATTGATAGGATTAGAGTTAGAAGAGGGGAGCTTTCACAATTTTAGTATAATAAAAATTTAGTTTTTATATTTTCAAAGAATCTATTTAAGAGTTTTAGTTTTAAAAATTATATTGAAAATTTTTTAGATTAGAAAGGTTTGCCTATGGAAAAAAAAGTAGTTTTAGAAGTTAAAGAATTAAGCAAGCATTTTGGTGGTATAAAAGCAGTAGATAAAGTAAATTTAAAGCTTTTTGAGAAAGAAATAATTGCAATTGTTGGTGATAATGGAGCAGGAAAATCAACTCTTATTAAAACAATATCTGGAGTTTATAAAAAGGATGAAGGAAAAATTTTTGTAAGTGGTGTTGAAGTTGAAATAAATGATCCCATAAATGCTAAAGAATGTGGAATAGAAACTGTTTATCAGGATGAAGGCGTAATATCAATTCTTGATGCTCCTGCAAATCTTTTTTTAGGTAGAGAACCACTAAGGAAAGATTTTTTAGGCAGGGCTTTTAAATTTATCGATTATAAATATATGAGAGATGAAACAATAAAACTGTTAGATAGATTTGGAATAGAATTAAAGGATATAAATGCAGAGTTGAGCAATTTATCTGGTGGGCAACGTCAGACTATTACTGTAGGAAGAGCAGCATACTGGGGTGGCAGGATTATTATTTTGGATGAACCAACTAACAATCTTGGGGTTAAACAGGAAAGAAGGGTTTTAGATCTTATTAAAAAATTAAGAGATGAATATGAGGTATCTATAATTGTAATCAGTCATAATATTGAGCACGTTTTTGAACTTGTTGATAGAATAATAGTGCTGAGAAATGGTTCTAAGGTGGGAGAAAGGTTGAAAAAAGAAACTTCGAGAAATGAAATAGTTTCTATGATAACAGGAGTTGCTGCGTAAATAAAAATATTATTAAACACATTAATATATTTTTCAATTTTACAGATTTTTATATTTTTATTAATTTTTTCATGTTTATAAATTATCCTTCAAAAAATATCAAAAAAATAATAGAATTACATCAAATTTTTAATGATTTTTTATTTAGATTGTTAATATTAAAATTGTCAAAATGTGGTGATTGCAATGGCTTATAATATTAAGTTAATGGTCAAGGTTGCAAAACTTTATTTTAATAATAAATTACCACAGCTTGAAATCGCAAGAAAATTAAAAATTTCCAAGTATCAGGTAACAAGGCTTCTTAAAATGGCAGAGAAGATGAGGATTGTCAAAATAATCATATCCGATCCTACTTTAAATGTAACATCTCTCGAAGAGAGGCTTGAAGAAGGATTCAATTTAAAAAGGGCAATAGTAGTTGAAAACAAAGGTTTATCAGTTGATGAAATAAGATCAAAAATAGGAGTAGAAGCAGCCAGGTATTTATTAGAAATAATTAAAGATGACGATATAATTGGGATTTCCTGGGGTGGTACAGTAAATGAAGTTGTAAATAATTTGCCCTCTGAGATAAATAGAAAGGTAAAAATAATACAAATTATTGGCGCAAGCCACCAGCTTTCCATTAAACTCAGTGCCCATGATCTTGCTAAAAGATTTGCATCGAAATTTAATGTTGAACCACTTTTATTATTTGCACCTGCTGTAGTTATTAATAAAAAGACCCGTGATTTATTTTTAGAAGATGTTTCAATAAAAAAGGTATTTGATTATTTTAATAAAATAAATTTAGCAATTTTTGGAGTAGGAACACTAAGATCGGAACCATTTTTAGAGTCGGAATATTTAAGTAAGGATGATATTGAGTCTTTAAAAGAAAGTAAAACTGTTGGTGATGTTATAGGAAATCACTATGATATTGATGGCAATCCTAGTGATACAACTTTAAAATCAAGAACTATAGCAATTTCGCTGGAGCAGTTAAAAGAAATTCCTTATACTATTGCCGTGGCGGGAGGAGAAGAAAAAGCTGAAGCGATTCTCGGTGCATTAAGAGGCAAGTATATAAATATCCTGGTTACTGACAGCAAAGCTGCTGAAAAAATATTACAAATAGATAAAAAATAAATGAATTGAATTATAATTATTATTATTCTATTTTTCTATTTAAATTTTATTTTTCTGGAAAATTTTTTTAATCAATAAATCAGTATAAATAATTATAATTCTTTTTACCCAAGTATAATTGCACAAGTGCAATAATACACTTATAATATTAACTATCATTATAATGAATACAAGGGAAAATAAAAAATGATTAAATTTGGAATCTGCCATTTTTCACTGCCAGTAGAAGGACCATATGCGTTAAAAATAGCTTCGGAAGCTGGTTTTGATGGTGTTCAGCTTGACATGATAAGTAATTATAAGAATCAGCTGGCATTATCAAAAGATATTGTACAAAAAGCTTTTTTATTTCTGGGGGAAAAATATAATATCGAATTTCCATCTATTGCAGTAAGGGAATTAGACCGCTTCAGCATGGTAAGTGAAGATAATAGTATTGCTGTTGATGCAATTAATAAGGCAATTGAAGCTGCTGTAAAAATGAAAATACCAATTGTATTGGTTCCCAGTTTTGAAAATAGTGATATTAAAAGCGATACAGATTTAAAGCAGGCAGTAAAAGTTTTAAAAAATGCCTGTGACAAAGCATTGGAAAGCGGCATTATTATAGCAGCAGAAAATTTGTTGTCCCCTATGAAGATAGAAGAGCTTTTTAAACAAACAAATCGTCCAAATTTAAAATTATATTTTGATACCCAGAATCATTATTTACATAAGGGCTATAAGATGGCAGATCTATTGGAAAGACTTATGCAATATGTTTGTGAAGTACATGTAAAAGATGGTAAAAATGGTAATCTTAGCGGTGCTTTATTAGGTGAAGGGGATGCTGGTTTTTATGAATCTATTGAAGTGTTGAAAAAACACAATTATTCAGGTTGGATTATATCTGAGAATTATTATGATTTAGAGCCGCTGAGCTTACAGAATGATAATCCAGTTGAGCTAATGAAAGAGGACCTTAAAATTTTGAAAAAAGCCATGGGGATTAGTTAAATTCGTAGAGGTTAATTAAATAATAGAATTCAGTTAAATATTGAGAAATTATAATAATTTTAAAATTAGGTAATATCTAAAAAAACCGAGATCCACGTACTTTAGTGTGCGGATATCTATTAGGAATATTTAAAAGGAGGGTGCTTATGAGTAAATTCAGGGATGTATCGGATAAAATAGCATTTGTAACTGGAGCTGCAAGAGGGTTGGGCAGGGGAATTGCAGAAACTCTTGCAGAAGAAGGAATAAATATAGTAATCCAGGATGTATCAGAAGATGTTAAAAAGACTTTTGAGGAAATAAAAAGTAAAAATCTAAACAATAGGGGTTACGCGATTGTTTATGATGTTGCTGATGAAGAGGCTGCAAAGAAAGCTATTAAAGAGGTAATAGCAAAGTTTGATAGGATTGATATTTTAGTCAATAATGCAGGAATGCATATGGATACAGGAAATTTATGGGAAACAGAAACAGCAAAACTTGATAGAATTTTATCTGTAAATTTCAAAGGCCAGTTCTATCACTGTAAGTATGCTGCTCCCCAGATGATAAAACAAAAGGGTGGCTGCATTGTTAATATTGGCTCTTTTTTTGGTAAGGTCGGACATGCAGGATCTGCATCCTATGGAGCATCCAAAGGAGCAGTTCATACAATGACACAATCTTTAGCTTTAGAGCTTGCACCATATAATGTTACTGTTAATGCCTTATGTCCTGGCCTTGCAGCAACAGAAATGCACTGGGGCTTTATGACCATAGAATCACAGGAAAGAGGTATAACATTTGATCAGTTAAAGGAAGAAGAATTAAGTACAATACCGTTGCACAGGTATGGTTATGGAAAAGATTATGCTGGTGCTATTATGTGGCTTGCATCAGAGTCAGGTTCATATGTTACAGGGCAGCTAATAAATATAAACGGCGGTCTGGACTTTACTTAAAAATATTTTTTAAAAATTGATTTTACTAAGATTTATTTTTACTTACTTTAAAATGATAATTTTTTTTATTTTTATAGTTTTTATCATTTTAATAGATGTAATTTTTTGATGATAAAATATTTTAACATTCCAAAGTATTAAAGGAGAATAAAAATGACACTGGGTACTATGGCTGTTGATCATGAAGTAAGAATTGATTATGAAAAATTAAGAAAAGATAGGTTACTAAAAACCAGAGAACAGATGAAAAAAGATAGACTAGGCTCACTTCTTGCCTATGATCCGGACAATATAAGATATATAACCAGTACTAAATTAGGAGAGTGGACTACAAATAAACTTGGAAGGTACTGTTTACTTGCCCGCAATAAGGAGCCAATCCTTTTTGAAATTGGAAGTGCAATTGCAACAAAGAAAAAGTTATGCCCATGGATTAAGGACATAAGACCGGGTAAAAATGACATGCGGGGCACTCTTAATCCAGAGCTTGGTGCTGCAGAAAGCAGTATAAAAGAAATCTGGGAAATATTGAAAGAATATGGTCTTGAAAAGGAACCTATAGGTATTGACTATTTGACTGTTCCGATAATGAAAGCATGCATGAAATATGGGCTAAAAGTTGAAGATGGTCAGCAAACAATGCTTGATGCACAGCTTATTAAAACAAAAGAGGAGCTTGACCTTCTGGAAATTTCAGCTGCTATGGTTGATGGGGCATATGCTGATGTTATTGATTTTATTCGCCCTGGAATAAAGGAAAATGAGGTTGCTGCATTGGTTAGGGCAAGGCTTGTTGAACTGGGTGCAGAAAATGTTCATAATGTTAATGTAATAAGTGGAGACCGGGCATTTCCGCATCCCCATGATTTTTCAGACAGGATAATAAGACCCGGTGATATGGTTTTTCTGGATATTGTCAATGATTTCAACGGTTATAAGACATGCTATTACAGGACATTTGTATGCGGTAAACCTACAGAAAAACAAAAAAGAATATATAAGAAAACCTATGATTTACTTTATGATGCAATAAGGCTTGTAAAACCTGGAGTACTTACCTCTGATATTGTTAAGTGCTGGCCCACATATAATGAGCTTGGATATAAAAATGAGTATGAGACAATGGCTCTTGAGTTAGGACATGGTGTGGGAATTTCTCACTGGGCAAAACCTGTAATAGGCCATCAGCTATCGCTTAAATATCCTGAACAGTTAAAAGAAAATATGCATATTGCGCTTGAAACATACTATGGAGAAGACGGTGAAGCAGCAAGAATAGAGGAGCAGTTAATCATTACAAAAAATGGATATAAAATTATTACTAAATTCCCATGCGATGAGCTGATTTCCTGCTGGTTACCATAAATTTATATCTAATAAATTTATATCTATTATGATACATATATAATGATGATAGCGGAAATACCTGA
>Ga0194113_10010084_pt1 | contig 11314 bp, 10 predicted proteins | sample TA2MahC200mmetaG_FD_146193 | JGI IMG/M metagenome (GOLD analysis project Ga0194113, IMG submission 146193) | Freshwater microbial communities from Lake Tanganyika, Tanzania - TA2015017 Mahale Deep Cast 200m | ecosystem: Environmental > Aquatic > Freshwater > Lake | place: Tanzania: Lake...
TCATTCAGGCGATCCGTTCCAAAGGCCAAAATCCTCGTCTCTATGTCAGCTTCCCTCTGGCCTTGGCGGCCGCCATCGGCCTGGAACCCGGTGATGAAGTCCAGTGGGAACTTTTAGATCGAGGCGAACTTCACCTGGTCCGCCTCAAAACGCCGCTCGCCACCGCCAAAGCCAAAGCACGCAAATAGTCCAACCCCCATCATAACGACACGATTTTTCAGCAATCGCGGATTTTGATCACCTTTGCTTCCTCCGTTCTCAACCACATCGACTGTAATTACAGCACCCTAGCGCTTGGGGGACAGGCTCTAACAATGGTTGCGAAGTCATGAGAATTGGCGCCAAGGCATTGTTTAGATCATGCGCAATTCTCCCCGCCAAGGCGCTGATTGTGGAGGAACTGCGCTTCCACTTTCTTTTGCTTGGTGATGTCCGTGTCGATAACCAGCACCGATTCAGGCTGGTTGAGACGGTCTCGAACCAGCGTCCAGCGGCTTTGGACAATCACCTCTCGACCCGGCAGTTGAAAGTCAGACAAGATTAAGTCAAACCCACCCTTTCCAACGCGGCGCGGAAGTCGGCTGCATTATCGACTCGCGTCAGTCTCAGTTGCGGAAACTCCGTCAGCAGCAAATCGTGGATGATTTCAACATCTTGGGTGGAATCTTCGAGATGGAGCCGCTGACCGTTGTGGGCGAACTCCACTGCGGCGCGAACTTTTCGCAAAACCCGGAGAGAAATTTCGGCGAAATCCCAAAACTTTCTTGCGCGGGAGTGGCCTTGCTGACTCCCATCATCGCCACAGCGGCACACTATGGACATATCCGGGCACAACTCGCCAAAGCGGGCACGCCCATCCCGGAGAACGACATCTGGATTGCCGCCCACGCTATGGAACGTCAATGGCCGCTGGCCGCTCGGGACGCTCATTTCGACCAAGTTACGGGCCTTCACGTTTTGAAACGGTGAAATGGAAGTGCTGTGGAGGGTGAAATCGGCATTGTAAATTCTTTCTTGTGATCCGACCAGAATCGGAGCCGGAACTCTAAAGCCGGCAAGGAGCGCTTTCCACAGCGTCCCTGATTATCGTCTTGTGGCGGACAAACGGCGGGATGGTGTGCCGTGGGACCGCAACGCGCTGTTTCTGTGCGCACTTGCAGTCAACCGAACAACGCTGAGCAGATTTCAGGGACGGAGTGGAATCGGTCCTTACCAGTTCTGGCGGCGGCGGGTGCTCGCACCAAGGCCCCGGGCGCCGTTCCAGTTCGGACCGGCTGGGACTCGATGCGCAAACGCGAGATTCTGCACGCGCGTGCAAAATCTCGATTCGCGGCAATTCTCGCCGCGCGGCGAGAATCTGGGATTGCGGCGCCGCAATGTCAGTTCGCGTTTTCACTTCATTGGCTCGCGCTCCATCGCAAACCGAATCGGTTGTTGTGGTCCGACCAAAAAGATCGCCAACGTTCCGCTTCCCACACCGGAATGAACGCGCTGGTGCCCGCGTCGAGTTCAAATAACCCCGCGGAGAAAGCCGCCAACAAACGTCCGGATCCAGAGATTCCCATCGCGATCTTCAGCTAGGCTTTTGCTGACCTGCATCTGCGGCAATCCCGTCGCCGCCTGGTCAAACACTGTGAATCGGACGCCGTCAAACCTCGCCAAGCTGCCGCGTGTGCCGATCCACCAATAGCCGTCCCGCGTTTGAAGCAGGCACTCCACCCAGTTCTGCGGCAACCCGTGCGCGGTCGTCCAACTGCGGATGGTAGGAGTTCCATAAGGTGCCGATCCGAGCTGAACACCGAAAGTCGCAAGTAACCCACAACGGAAAATAGCGTACGCTAATGAACAGCGGATGTTCGACTTGCGATGTGGCATGAGCCGATATTGCAAAAGGCTCGCTGATTTTCAAGAGAACGAATGGTTCGAGAGCGACGTCGAGTCGGGTTGCTATCCTGCAAAGGGCGAGACACTAAGAAGAGAACGCCGTCAGTTATACCGTTATGCCATTTGCGCGGTGCTGGCAATGCAGCGCGAATCAACGATCCTACTGGGTCTGTGAGAGCTTCTTCAGGTATTTCGCCGGTTCTTTGTCGAAGTCGGGCCGGCAATCCTTGCAACAAAGTTTGATTTCCTGCCCTTCATGGACAAAGACAACGGTTTCTCCATGGAAGTCTTCGTCCTTCACAATACATTTTTTGAGGGGATATGCCTTGGCAGCAGTCCCATGAGAATGCCCGGAATGGTCGTCGTGATGATGCTCGCTGGAGTGGCAACCGATTAAAGCAAGCGCGGTTACAGCAGCCAGTGCGGCAAGAGTCAGGAACGATTTGGATTGGTTCATGGATTAGTTTTGTTGTTGTCGTTTGTTGCTTCCGTGATCCCGGAGGCTGGCGCGAGACTCGACCTGAGTTCGCGTGACCGCAGCCACAGGAAAATCACAGGAGTCACAATCAGGATGTGGATCAAGCTGGAAATCATTCCACCAATCACCGGTGTGGCGAGCGGCTTCATCACTTCTGCGCCTTGGCGATGGCTCCACATAATTGGGAGCAAGCTCGCGACGATAGTCGCAACCGTCATCACTTTGGGACGCAACCGCAGTCGCGCGCCATCTTTCACGGCCTGGACCAAGTCTTGATAATTAAAGGCGCTGCCGCGTTCCGCCATCCGCTTCTTCACCATCTCTTCCAGATAGACGACCATCACGACGCCAGTCTGCACGGCCGTCCCAAAGAGCGCAATGTAACCGACCCAAACCGCGCCGTTGAAGTTATAACCAAACAGCTTTTGCAGGAACACCCCACCGCTCAAGGCGAAAGGCACAGCCAGCATGACGTGAGCCGCTTCGAGCGCGCTGTGATAAACCATGAACAGCATCACGAAAATGATGAGCAACACAGCCGGGAACACAAGCTGCATCGTCCGGACGAAGCGGCGCTGGTTTTCGTACTCACCAGTCATCTGGTAGGTCATGCTGCCCCAATCGATCTCCTTGAGCGCTCGTTCTACGTCGTCCACGAAACCTCCCAGGTCTCGATCTTGGACATTGGATTGCACGTAAGCACGGAGGCGCCCGTTCTCGCTGGCAATCTCATTTGCGCCAATCTCGCGCGTGATCTTGGCCACCATCGCGAGCGGAATGTAGGTGAGCGGCTCGCTATCGGGAGTCCCCGTGCTTGCAGCAGAGGATTGGACTGCTCCGGCTGCGCTTCCGGCGCCCGTTCCCGACATGCCGCCTCCACCAGTAACAGTCAAACCACCGCCGCCCATAGCTCCCCGCGAAGCGATGAGAACGCGACCGATCTTCTCAATATCATCGCGTTCGCCACGTGCTAAGCGAACTTGAATAGGATATCGCTCGCGTCCTTCGATGGTCACACTGATGTTTTTTCCGCCGATGGCCACTTCGACGGCGTCAAGGACATCCCGGACATTGAGGTTGTAGCGAGCCAGCGCCTTCCGATCCACCTTCACATTAAGGTATGGTTTGCCCTGCACACGCGAAGGTGACACGCCCGCGGCGCCTGGGATTTGTTTGACCACCCTCTCAACCTCGTAGGCTTTCTTCTGGATAGCATCGAGATTGCCGCCGAAAATCTTTACCCCCACTTGCGCCCGAATTCCCGTGTAGAGCATCAGAATGCGATTTTCTATTGGCTGCAAGAAAACCGGCACATAACCCGGCGCCAGCTTCATTTTCTCGGTTAGTTCGGCTTTCAGCTTTTCCACCGTCATGCCCTCGCGCCATGCCGGATTCCGCATCATCCACGGAATCTTGATAAAGCCAAACACGGTCCGGTTTGTGGAAATCCACTCCGGCTTGAGCGTAATGGTCGTCTCCAACATCTCTGTAGGCGCGGGGTCAGTGGGAGTCTCGAACCGGCCTAGCTTGCCCGCTACGATTTCAATTTCGGGCGCGCTGGCGATTACCTTGTCCTGCCAAGACATCACTCGTTGGATTTCCTTTAGCCCCGTCTTAGGAAAGAACACCGGCATATAAAGCAGGCTCCCTTCGTTTAGTGGCGGCATAAACTCCTTGCCAAAGCCTTGCGCAAGATTGGCTGCCCGATGCCAGCCTCGGTCGCGCAATTGCTTTATCCACGGGCTCGGCAGGCCGAATGCCGCGGCAAGCGCCAGCGCGAGGATTGCCGCGGCTGCCCCAATGACAGTCTTGCGATGCTCCAATGCCCAATTCAGCGCTGGGTCATATAGTTTCAGGAGGACACGCATCACGATGTTATCGTCCTCACTATGAAAAGGGCCGCGCACCAGAAGACTGCACAATACAGGCACAATGGTTACAGCCAGCATTGTCGAGCCAACCATCGCGAACGTTTTCGTCCATGCGAGCGGATGAAACAGTTTTCCTTCCTGGCCCGTCAGTGCAAAGACCGGCACGAACGCGAGAATGATGATCGCCATCGCAAAGAAGATAGGCCGGCCCACCTGCCGGCAAGCGGTCAAGGTCACTTCCAGTGTTTCGGCACGCGTCAGCCGCCCACGCTTTCTTTCTTCGGCTCTCTCGCAATGCCGGATGACATTTTCAGTAACAACAATAGCCGCGTCCACGAGCACGCCGATGGCAATGGCAATGCCTGTGAGGGACATAATATTGCTCGTGATTTTGAACTCCTTCATGAGCAGAAACGAAATGAGAATCGAAACCGGCAACGGCAATGTGACAATGAGAATGCTCCGGAAATGCCAAAGGAAAATGATGTGAGCAAGCGTGACCAGAATGATCTCCTCAGTGAGCGCATGTTTCAGCGTAGCAATGGTTCGGTCAATCAATTCGCTGCGGTCGTAGAATGCCTTGATCGAAATGCCCGCCGGCAAGCTCGGTGAAATTTGGGCGATCTTCGCTTTGACGCGTTCAATGACAGCTTTGGCATTCTCGCCCGTGCGCATGACGACAGTGCCGCCGACGACTTCCTGGCCGTTGACATCAAGCGCTCCACGCCTGAAGTCGCCGCCGATCTGGACGATTGCGATGTCCTTCATGTAAATCGGCGTGCCCTCAACGGCCTTAACGGGGATTAATTCCAAGTCCTCGATGCCCTCGACCAAACCGACGCCGCGCAGCACAAATTCAGCGCCATTCTCTTCGATCACTTTGCCGCCAACGTTGAGATTGGCATTTTGCACGGCCGTCATCACTTCCATCAGCGTAACGTTGGCAGCGCGCATTTTGGCAGCGGAGACCTCAATCTGGTACTGCTTAACGAACCCACCAATACTCGCGACTTCAGCAACCCCTTGAACGCTGGTCAGCTGATAGCGAATAAACCAATCCTGCACCGCCCGGAGTTTTCCGAGATCGTAGCCGCCATCCGCCGCTTTGCGGGGATCAACCTCAAGATAGTACTGAAAAACCCAGCCCAGACCGGTTGCATCAGGGCCAAGCTGTGGCTTGACACCTTCCGGCATGGCGGCTTGCAGATAATTGAGCCGCTCCAGCACACGCGTGCGGGCGAAGTATGTATCAACACCGTCTTGAAAGATAATAGTCAGCAGTGAAAAACCGAACATCGATGCCGCCCGCACCTCCTTAACTCCCGCCAATCCTTGGAGACCGGTTGACAGTGGATACGTGACTTGATCCTCAACTTCCTGAGGACTGCGGCCCATCCAATCCGCATAGACCAGCACTTGGTTTTCACTCAGGTCGGGGATGGCATCAACAGGCGTTTTGAAAACCGCGTGGACGCCCAAGGCGATCAGCAACAGACCGCCGCAGAACACGAGAAAACGGTTCCGCAGGCTCCATTCAATGATGCGTTCAATCATAACTTTACCTTGGAACCACAGGTCAGCATGCGATCCCCGAAGTATGGATTCGCGATTTCCCTGCCAACAGCCTGAACCCAGCGCCCTTTCTTCGGAACTCCCGGTATCGCTCGATCTACCATCGAGCATTCATACACCTCGAATACCAGGGATTCGTGTTGGTTCCCCATTATTTCCAGAAGTCGGGCCGCCGCGTTCGAGAACGGATGAAATGCTTTCCGCGCTGAGGCGATGTCAACAGCGCCGTGCAGATGCCGCGCCTCCGCAATGTGCTTCAATATCTCGGCAAGCTCAGATCGGTCCTTTAACGCTTCCGCGAGAGCTTCGCTTGCTTTCATCGCCTCCGTTCCTGCCGAATTAAACCCCGCTAAGTCGTCCTTGCCAAGCGCCGCCGAGACAGCGTCCGCCGCCCGCACGAATTCTTTCACGGAATGCTTTTGGGCGTCAGTCAGCAGGACGGCGTTCGTTGTCGCACCCGATGTTTCGTGTGTGTGCGGTTCGGCGAACGCCCGATTCATCTCTGCTTGGCCATCGATCAGCAAATTGCCGTTAACAACAACTTTATCACCGGCACTCAATCCCGAGACTACTTCGACCAACGAATCGCCACGCCGCCCCAACTTGAGCACGCGCCGGGCATAAGCGCCGCCACCTTGGTCCACGTACACCACAGCCTCCGGTCCAGTTTCGATCACCGACGCCCGAGGCACGGTCAAGACTTGCGGCGCTTCCAGGTGGACGAGGCCGTCGGCATAAAGCCGATGCAACATGCGATGGCCTGATTCAGCACGCGGGTTCTCGAGTTCAACACGCGCCTTAGTCGAGCGCGTCACAGGATTGAAGTTCGGATCGACGAAGGAAATGTTTCCCGTAAAGACGATTCCGGGATGTGATGGCGTTGTCACGTCCACCTTGAGCCCGGCTTTGATCCACGGCAGGTCTTGCTCGTAAACGAGGAACTGAAACCACATCGTCGAGAAGTCTGCGATTTCAAACAGCTTCTCGCCCTCTTGCACGTACTGGCCCTCGAATACATGTTGCGCAACCACCGTTCCGCCGATCGGCGCAAGAATTTGCGAGGTCAACGTCTCCGCGGGTTTGATGGGCAGCGCTTGTATTTGCTCTGAAGTCAGTCCCATCTGCCGCAAACGCAGCGCTGTAGCCGCGCGCAAGTCACCTGTGAGCGTCCGATACTCCCGCTCCGCTTGCAGCAGGCTTGGACTGTAAAGCTCCGCGAGCGGTTCCCCTTCCTGCACCTGAGCGCCCATGTAATTTAAATGGAGCTTCTGAATGCGCCCGGGGACATAGGCGGACAGGACTCGATGACGTGTGAGGTCATCTTCAATCATGCCGGCAACGGTGAGCGTCTTTGTTAGCGGTCTTACTGCGGCTTCCGCTGTCTGCACGTTCATCACTTGAATCATGGTCTGTGTCAGGGGAACTACGTCTCCGCCCGATGCATCGAATCCAGGGTCGCCTTCATAAACTGGCGTCAGTTCCATGCCGCAAATCGTGCAGCGCCCCGGGTTGTCCGATTTAATCCAGGGGTGCATGGCGCTTTGGTAGTAGATCAATTTGCGCTGACCTGCAGTTTTCGATTGGCTAGATGTCGGGCTTCCAGTGGGCTGCAATTTGCGCGCCGCGAACCACGTTGATGGGATGGCAATCGCGAGTGTTATAAGAATCGTCGGTGCTAGTTTCATAAATGAAGCGTCACGGTTTAGTCTGAGGTGGGACAATGGATCGAAGCATTTCGAGCGCGGCTCGTTGCGCCGCGACAAAGCGGCGTTCTTCCAGGCGCGCGTTCAATAGAGCGCGTCTCGCTTCGAAAACTTCGAGGAGGCTTGCCTTGTTGCTAATCCATGCGTTCTGCGTAGATTCAGCAGCTTTTTCGGTGCGAGGAATGATCTCCTTGGCAAACGCGTCGGCTTGGTGGGCCGCAATCTCCGCTTCGGTGTGAGCTGCAATGACCTCTCCGCGCAACTTCCGTTCGAGCGCATCGATTTCCCGTTCGGCCGCCACCTGCTGCTGTTGTGCGCGATCCAGATTGGCGCGATAGAGTCTCGTATTGAACAATGGGAGAGTCATCTTTCCGGCAACGGTGGTTTGCCGGTAATCGCCGCCCGAATAGATGCTTGATTCGACCCCTACCGAAAATATTGGCCTCCGCTCCCGGCGGGCGACATCTATCTCGGCGCGAGCCGCCGACACCGTATTCAACAGCGCCTGCAGCATTGGATTTGCCTGGAATAGACGACGAAGCTCTTCTGCGAGAGCAGGCGCCGGTGTTGCAGCGTCAGGCAAACGCAGATTGGGCCAGGCTTGCTCGGGCGGGCGGCCAAGAAGAATGTTCAATTGACGCGCTAGTCTCGCGCGATTCCGCTGTGTCGCATCAATTTTTTGCCGTTGTTGCGCCACTTCACTTTCCATCCGGAGCGGTTCGGAGGCATTGGACATTGGGTCCTTGAGCTTCTCGCGCGCGTTGATGGCCATGCCTTCTAACCAAGCCAATTGATTGGTTTCGATCGCGAGCATTTCATCCGCGAGCGCAAGTTCGAAAGCAGTCTGAGCTACGAGTGTTTCCAATGCGAGCGCCGCCGATCGCATTTCCGCCTCTAAGATCGAACGCTCGGCAGCCGCTTTCGCTTTCTGGGCCGCATACAACTTGAGCCGAGGCAACGTCTGTTCGGCCGCGAACATCAAGTCACCGTCGTCGCGCCGCATGCTGCGTTCGGCGGTCATCACGCCCAATCCAGCCATCGGATCTTCCCACAACCGCACCGCGCGAATGCCTGCTTCGGCGGCGCGAACGCGGGCCTGCGCTGCCGCTACGGTTGGGTGATTGGTGCGGACTTCAAGACGCAGGGTGTCCAAAAATGTGATGTCAACAAGGCCCGCTTCCTGAGCGGAGACCCGTGCGCTAATCAGGGCGGCCATCAGCATGACGAGCGAAGGCCAGCGTTGGACAGGGCTAAAAGTTTTCATCGGTTTTATTCTCAAAGTTACTCAATGACGGAACATCTCCGTCAGCAAAAGTTGCGGGAAACAAGAAGGTTGAACTCAACCGCACAGCAGAGTGCGGAGGAGATTAAACCTAACCGATGAAGGGCGGGGCGAGGCTGTAAAACGCCGGGCCAAGCGACACTTCGGGCAGGAAGACCCAATGAACACGTTTAGCTTGGCGGAAATAGGAAGCTTGGGGGTCGTTTGCCATCACACTCGGCATGAGGGTCGAGGCCGGCAAAAGATATAAAACGGGAAAATCAGGAGCAGTGATCGTCGTAACATCGCCGCTGACCAAAAGGTTTTTAAGAGTGAAACAAACTGGCGTCGGAGTCGGAAGAGATGAATCGTGGCACGCCGATGCCTTGGCCGCACCATGGCAGGGAGGGCGTAATGATTCAGCGTTACCTCCGGCCGAATGGCAATGAACGAAGCAGAGCGTTTGTGCCGTGACAAAAGCAACGAGCAATAGAGCCGCCAGAACGCGGATCCAAGGACTCAGAATTGTATGACTAAAACGCATCTCGGCAACTTTACGACTATTTGATGCTCTGGCAAGTTTTGCTATCGGCGTTTGCTTATCGGCGTGTTTGCGCGGCGAACGCCACAGCCGTCCGCAAACACACTTCCGTTTGATTTAATGTCATCAATCATTACTACGCCACATCAGGGAAAATCACTCACCTCAATTTGATGAACTGAAAACCCCGTTCGTAGCCGTGTGAACGGCCTCCGAGAAGGACCGGCCCGATCAGTGGGGCAACCAACTCGTGTTGATCGTCCTGCCGGAGTGCCCCGACAACGTCGAGGCCGCACTGGGTGCATGGCTGAAGCAACATCTTCAGAGCCGCCGGAACACGCTGCGGTTCCTGCTACCCAAGAAAGCCGACGGCAACATCTATTTCGACCGCGACTTGATCGTGTGTGCGCGGGCGGTGCATCTGGCCAACCAGTGGAAAGACACAGACGCCGCCTACAAGCCGTTGTTTACAACGTGCCAGACATCGCACCTGCGGCCCAAGCTCAAGGACAAGTTCGACACGTTCGCGTTGCTGGACATCTGGAACTTTGCCCAGCCGGACCAGTGCCGGTTCACCATCGAGAAGCACAACGCCACCGGCGACAAGATTCCCAAGGCCATCCACACCAAGATCGAGGGCGAACTGTTCATCGTCGAAGATTTCGAGGCCGCCGCCGTGGCGCATGCCACCAGCAGTTCCGCGCTCTCCAAGTTTCTGACCGAGCTTCAGGAACCGGCCATAGGCGGCAAACACTGCATCCCGTGGCTGGGTGAAGTGACTGCCAAGGAAAGGGTGCTGCGGTTGTGCGCCGCCGGGAAGCTGGCGATCAACGTCCGTGGGTTGGAACTGCTCCAAGCGGAACCGGGGGAAACCGAGGACGTGGCGTGGATGCGGATCAAGGGCAAGCTCGGCTCCGGCAAAGAACTGGACCAGACATTCATGTCCCTGCCCGGCGCTATGCCTTTGAGCGGCGGCACGCTCCCGCTGCCGTTCGCACCCACTCCGCCGTCCACGACCGCCGGGCCGACGCCACCACTTCCACCGGGCCCCGGCCCCGGCATCTTTGGTCCAACGGGCCGAACGACACCCACGCCACCGAAACTCCAGAACTTCGGCACGCCGCCCAAGTCGCCGGTGAACCTGCTGGGCGAGGTCGAGAAGTGGGGCATCAGCCCGGCCACGAATCTGGCGAACGTCAACATCAATATCACCACGATGACCGGGGCGCAGTTGACGCAGTTGCTGAAGAACCTGCCGGACGGTGCCACCTACGGTTTGAATCTCGACAAGGAGGCTCAATGACCTCTGCCCGCGACCCGAAGCTGCTGGACGCTGTATTGACCGCCAGCCCGGTGGACGCGTGGCTGGCTGTCTTCGACAAGCTGTACGAAGTGTTTTCGGAACCGCTGACGCCTCAGCATGTCGAGCGTGAGGTTGCCGACCGTGAGCGCAAGGTGGTGGAACTTGAACTCCTGCTTTCCGGCTCCGCGTGGGAACTCTGGCGCGAATTTGAAGCCAGCGTGCCGCGCACGACCAAATCCCTGATCGAGTTCTGGAACACCACGCCGTCCGGCAAGGCGGTGCTGATCCTCGATGGCCTGTCGTTGCGCGAGATGCCTTGGCTCTTGCAGGAGGCGAAGCGGCGCGGCTACCAGATTCACCAGACGGCGGTGCGTGGCTCCGAGCTTCACAGCGACACCACCCCGTTCGCCAAGGCGCTGGGCTTCAGTCAGCGATCTGCGCTGGAGAACAACGGCGCGGGCTTGGCGCACAACCTGCCCGGCGCATGCACCGAGAGCACGGACGCGGAATGGAGTTCCTGCCTCGACTGGATGGCCGCCGCGCCTGCCATCGTGCTCTGGCACCATTGGCCCGACGACCGCATCCACAAGCTCGCTGAACCCGGCGACGGTTTCCAGAAGCTCTGCCGGGAAGCCGCCGAGAAACTGACCTCCGATTCGTTTTGGACGATGATCGAGCGCATGACCACCGGGCGGCGTTTG
>Ga0194113_10010085_pt1 | contig 11314 bp, 7 predicted proteins | sample TA2MahC200mmetaG_FD_146193 | JGI IMG/M metagenome (GOLD analysis project Ga0194113, IMG submission 146193) | Freshwater microbial communities from Lake Tanganyika, Tanzania - TA2015017 Mahale Deep Cast 200m | ecosystem: Environmental > Aquatic > Freshwater > Lake | place: Tanzania: Lake...
GCTCGTCCGGCGTGCTTGACCTGCGATCGGGAGGCCACGTCACCTTTCCGCACCACGAGCACTTCGACGTCGCACAACCGTTGTCAGTCGTGTGCTGGGTCTGGTTCGACCAACCGGGACGAATCCCCGTCCTTGTCAGCTGCGGCGCGTGGAACCAAGCCGGGTGGTTCCTGCAACGACTGGGCGGTGTGTGGCGTTGGCATGTGGGCGGCGTGGATTGCGACGGCGGCCAACCGGCGGAAGGTCGTTGGATGCACTTGGCGGCCGTGTATGACGGGCAAATGCTGAGCCTGTACCAGGACGGCGTCCAGGTCGCGCAGCGCGCGTCCAGCGTCAATCCTTCCGTCTGGCCCGGCGAACTGCACGTCGGTCAATACAGCGGTCAGCCCACGGCGGACTATCAAGTGACGGGCCGCCTGACCGGCGTGCGGCTGTATCATCGCCCACTGGACGCCCAGGAAGTCGCCGAGCAGGCGAGTCAGACGCCCGGCGGCGGCGGTGTGGCCAGCGATAATCGATGAATTCAGCGGCTTTCCCCGCGACACGGGGAGATTCGGCCGACCTTTCCGGTTGGTGATGCGGCTGCCGCCGCCGTGGTTCGAACAGCCGGGCAAGCGGCAGGCGAAGTCGCCCAGAGTGTATCCGCGGGACAGCCGTCTGCCGCACGCGCTCGTGGAATCACCTCCCTTGGCCGCCATGCTTGTGCGTCGCCAAGTGCACAACAACAACCGCACAACCGGTACTTCCGCGCCGGAGAGGCTTGAATTCCGGGCGAATCTCGCGTGCCATAACAAGGCACGCACCCATTTCATGAGGTATGCGCATGGGTGTCGCGTTTCTCCCAATCGAGGAGCCCCTCATGAAATCCCTGCTCGGAATTTGGATCGTCTGCCTGACGACTGTGGTTTTCTGCCTGGTCCCTTCAGACTCCGCACAAGCCCAATCCGGTCGTCGCCGCGCACGCTTTACCGCACCGCCCCGTCCCGCGAACACGAACGTGCACGCAGCGCAAGTCTCCCCAACGTGGCGCACGTTCAGCCCCTATGGCTTGTGGCACGACAACTTTTCCAAGTACTACGGCGGCTTCCACTCAAGGTACTTCGACGAGATAGGGTACCCGTCCGGCGACCGTCCCATCCGCGGAACCGCCTGGTAGTTCTCAATGCTCGTCCGGCCTCCGCTGGGCTTGCCCCAGCGCAACCGCGGCTGAGTGGCCGCGCGTGATGACACGGAAATGTCAGTGCGCGTTCCGCTCACAAGCATAGCTTCTCGTCTTGCTCGCGCCTTCAGCCGAGATACGCTTCTGCTACGGCTTGATGACGAGGATAGCGTTGTTCACCGGCGGCTCACCTTGATGTCCTTGAATCGAATGAGCGATTCGTTACCGGGGTGGATCTGAAGTCCGATATGCCCTTCCATGCCGACGTTGCGGCTCCGGTGGGTCTCGTCGTTCAGGCGTCCCGCCCCGTCGTAGTCGGCGATGGTAACACCGTTGACCACCGTTGTGATCCGGGTTCCCTGGCAAGTGATTTGCACTTCGTTCCACACATCCCGGTCATCAGCGCGGCACCACCTCGCGACGCACGCGTTCCAGCAAGTCATCCAACTGGCCCTCGATGAGGTAGACCTTCCCTCTGACGTGTACTCGCTTGCCGGGTGGGCACTGGATGCCGGCGGGGTCCGCGTGGACGCACGGGATGAAGGCGTTGCTGAGGATCGTGCGCGGATTGGGCCACGCGATCGCGAAGACGTGTTGGCCGTCCTCGGAGACGACGGCCGGCAAGCCGATGTCGGCAACGTCCCCGGATCCGCCCCATTCCCGGCCATCGTGGACGGGTTCTCCACCCTTGATTGGATAATGGCACAGCTCCCGCTTGCCGCCACCTCGGTCCGAGTCCGACATGCGCTTCCATTGGCCGCCGGTGTGGATCCAGGTCCGTTCCAAAGTCTTATCGGCGAAGATCGTGCCAGCCAGGATCGGGCAGAACTGCAGCGACATGGTCACTGCTTGCGGGCGGTTGTTCTGCAACCAGAATTCGAGGTCCACGTCGTCTTCATTTGGGGAGAGTCGCCCGCCGGCGATCTGGTTGTCGAACGTCCATTCAAACCAGACGGAGCCGCCTTCGCTTTCCTCCCACACGCGTGCCAGGGGCGCCGAGGGCACGCGCGGCGGCATGTCGTCGCGATGGTGGTCGATGAAATCGAGCGTGTCCGTCCGTAGCGTTTCGGGAAACCGCAATTGAATCGGCGAGTCCATCCAGGGCGCTTGGATGAGTGCCACATGCTGCACGCCCTCCGGGCCAACCGGAAGCGGCTTGACGCTGATCTTGGACACTGCCGGTGCCGGATGGCGTCCGGTGATGCGCAGTTGCTGCGGCCACTCGTTGGACGGGATTAGGAACACGGCGCCGAAACCTCCCGTCGAATCGCAGAAGACCTGAGTGCCGTCGGCATCGTCGATTCGTCCGTGCGAGAGCATGCGCCAGCCGTTGGACTGCTTGCGCCAGATGCGCGGCCAGCGGTAGTCGGTCAGTCCGGTTACGATAACGGGAACCAGGTCGCGCCCGCCCACCAGCGTGAATTCCGCCTCGTCGGTCTCGGCCGCGACAATCGTGGGGAAGTCGCTGATCTTCGTGCCTCGCTTCACGGCGGTGACGCGCGGCGCGCCGGTCCCAAACACGGCGACCTCACGTTTCGGCGTGCGCGCGCCGTCGACTTCGCCGTACGGGAGCCAGAAGGCGTCGAACTGAATGTGGTCGCCCGGCTGAAGTTCCAGCGTCTCCGTGTCGGGCACGAGCAGCATGCGGGTGTCGCCCTTCTCTTCGCACCACACGCTGGCCGCCGGGCCGAAGTCCTTTCCGCCCACGTTCGTCTCCCACGATCGAAGCACGATGGCATTGGAGCCCTTCGGCTCCCCATACATCGCCACGAACGCGTTCTGACGCGGAATGCTCGCGCCGCGGACCGGAAAGCCGTCCTGGGAGAATGTCAGTTCCGTGTCCTCGCTTCCTGTCGCGGCAAACCACTTGTAGCGCAGCTTCTGGACCCAACTCGCCACCGTCAGCAGGCGGAAGTTCTCGGGCACGTTCTTCACCGTCAGCGGTTGCAGGACGTCGTATCGGACGCGGATGAAATTTCGCAGTTCGTCGGCTTGCGGGAGTTCGAACGTGCGGACGGTTGCTTTGATCTTCCCGTCCGTGGAGAGGTATTCGAAGCCGATGTCCATCCAGTTCGGCCCGGTGCTGTGGTAAGTTGTGCCGACGTATTCGAGATAGGTCCAGCCCTGGCCCGCGTCGTAGGAGAGAAAGCTGTGCCCGGCGACGTTGTCGTGCTGCGGCTGCCCCGGCCAGAACGCCTGCTGGCTCATCGCGCGGAAGTCGGCAATGTCCACGCCGGGAAGTCCCGCGAATTTGAACGGCACGTAACACGTTGTCTCCGTGACGCCGGTCGAGCTGTGAAAGTAATCCATCCATGCGCCGAGCGATGAGAACTGCTTGACCATGTGCCGCCCCCAGTTCTGGTAGAGCTTGAGCGACGTGAGCGAGCAACGCTCTCCGGCATCGAGGTGGAGCGGAAAGTAGGTCTCGCTGAAGGGCGTGTCCGCCGGGTTGTAGAACCGCTCCTCTTTCTCTCCCGCGAAGTTCTTCGAGATCTGGACGACGATTGGAAGGGGATGGCCCTCGGCGTCGAGCAGCACGCCACCTTCAACCGACCCCTTGTCGCCACCGATGTTCTCGTGGCAAATGTAGATCTTCCGGGGTCCGGCGGAATTCGAGACGGAGAAACGAGCTGTCTCGTACCGATTGGGGTGGTGGTAGAAATGGCCCTGGAAGCCGCCCTCGCTCAGCGAGCCGATCGTGTAGCAGCCCCTCACCGCGTCGTAACGCATGGGGACCTTCGCCTCGAGGGACTCAAAAGCGGTATCCGGCAGAGGTGGCTCTTCTCCAAACACGGCGAAGGCGAACGTCTGTTTCGTCCCTTTCCGGAATGGCGCCGGGAACAGCTGGTGCGAGCAAACACCCTCGATGCGCAACGATCTGGCCTCGAAATCGCCGACCGCGTGCCAAGTGATCGATGCGAGAATCTTTTCCGGGTAACAGTAGAGCGCCAGGTCGCCCTTCAGCGGGGCGAGCGCGCCGGACTCGTCCGCGACCTGGTAGTCCAGCCAGTGGACCTCGCAATAGTACGGACCTCGGCGGTAGACGTTGATGCGTGAGTGCGGCCTCGCGTGTTTCGCGGAATACACCCTTCCCGCGGCGTCCTGGACCACGATCGAAAACCATTCCTCTCCCGTCCCGCGATCAACCAGACGATGTGGTTGACGCAGCTCGCCAGTCACACCGTAGCGTTCCGCCTCGATTTCGAAGGCCGCACGCGAGCCATCCTGGTAACGGACTTCCAGCTTGGGCCGCTTCTCCGCACGCTGACTCGCGAAATCTTCATCAAAAGATGCCGTTGCCGGCGCGGCTAGTAGAAGTGAGACGATCAGAATTCGCATTGCATACATCCTTTGGTTCCGGTTCACTCTCCCGCGCAAACACGCCGCGGTTGCTTCCGTCTCGCCACGCACTGGGACCGTTGACCACCGTTGACCGCGGCCCAACCGTCACAACGCCGTTTCCCACGTCCAGTGTGCCGCATGCTTGAGCGAACTGAAAGACCGGAGAAAGCGGGGCAAGCCGTGTCCACCGTCAGTTCCGCCCCAGACCGCCCCAGATCGAACTCGCCGAAGGGTGGGTTCATCGGTGCGAGTGCGGCTCGGTATACACAACGGTTCATTTCAAGCTCTTCAGTTCCAGCGCGAGACCTGCTGCTTCGGTGGATGCCGCATTGCAGACGATCTGCCAGCGTTGCGTCGCGGGGTTCCAATCAGTCTGCCAATGCTCCAGCGGCTTGCCGTTCGCGAGCAGGCAGTGGCCGCGAGGATCGGTGAGGCCGGTGAAGGTAACGGGGATGTGGCCGAGGCCGCCTGTGAGCTTGACGTGAGCGTTTTGTTGCTCGTCCACGGCGATCACGAGTGGATACGTCTTCACGATGGTTCCGCGTTGGGCGGTGGGTTTCATCGCATTGCCGACGGTCTCGCGATGTACGGGACGCCAGGTGTCGGGATAGCGGGCGAGCAATTCGCGCAGCGCGGCATCCGGGCCGTAGTAGGCGGCGGCATCGGCGGGGAAGACGACGAGTTCCAGTTCCGCCTCCACGAAGTCGCCGGGCATCAGTTCGGTAACGTCTGGCGGCGGGGCGAGCTCGACCGAGGTGCGGTGGTTGTTCTGACCCCACTCGGTGCAGAAGGTGGAGAGATGCGGCGAGGCGGGCTTTCCTCCGAGCACGGCACGCCACGAGCGCACGATGAGGCCACGACTCGCCGCCGCGTTCCCTTGGGTCAGCGCCGCGTCCTCCAATCCGTGCACGGACACCCACGCGGCATCGCCCGCGAGCGGCATCGCGATGCGGTCATACTCGTCTTTGGCACGCCGCGGCTCCCATTCCTCTCGCAGGCCGTTGGCATCACCGACGGCCACACGTCGCGCGGGTGTCGCGTTGTAATAGTCCGCGCCGAGCTGGAAGAACGCGAGCCTTTGCCACCGCACCGGCTGCCGAACATCGTAACGCAGCCTCATGAAGGTGCGCAGATAGTCGTTCGCCGCCGGCACGGACACATCCATGCACGCCGCGATCTCACCGCCGCTCGTCTCCTCGCTGTAGCGCACGTCGGTGAGGCACGGGCCGTGCGAGCGATAGTCCGTGCGCGTGGTCTTCATCGTCTGGTAGCGGCCCTGCTCGTTGGTCCACAGGACGAAATCACCGCCGCCGCAGTTCTCGGCCCAGCCCCAGCGCTTCGCGCCCGGCTCGCGTGGTAGGGTCATGAGCGGTCGCATGTCCGTGATGAAGCATCGGCGCTGCACGCGGCCGGGCTCGAAGCAGATGCTCTCGCCGAAGCTGCCGACGGCTGCCTGATCCCAGAACTGATTGTGCCCCCAGCCGATGAGGCTGAGCTGCGCGTGCGTTGCCGCGCACACGCCGCCGTAGCGCGCATAGACCATTTGGAAGACCAGTTCGCGTCGCGACTTCGGCGGCACACGCACCCACGCAAAGCCATGAAACCACGGCCCCTCGTGCGGCAGATGGCCTTTGTCAGGGCGCAGGTGCCAGTTTTTCGAAAGCTGCACCGGAATGCCCGTCGGCGTGCCATCGGGCTCGCAGAGCATCGGCGTGAAACCCGTGATCGGCAGATGGTGCTGCTGCGTGAACATCAACCGCGCCACTGTGGGTGTGTCGGCGTCGTTGCGCAGCGTCACGCGCCAGCGGTCGATGCGGTCCAGATGCTCCTCGGGATAATACGTGCCACCCGCGTTGCTCCAAGGTTCCTCCGGCAGCGCCAGCCGATGGCAGCCCAGCGTCTCATCACGAGTCACCGGCAACTCCGACTCCACTTCGGCCCGCGCCTCGCCACTGTGGACCTCCAGCACGATGCTCTTGCCACCGGTGACCTTCATCGCGTTGTGCCGCAGTTCCATCACGACATCGCCCGCGCACTCGAGACGAAAAGCGAGCCTATCCGGCCACACGCTGATCTCCAGCCGCGCCGTACCGCCAAACGCCTCTCCATCTGCATCGGCAAACGTCAGTGCCTCGATGGCCACACGCTGGAATAGCCGTCCGCTCTCCACGAAACGCACCGGCTGATGCCACTCATCCTCCGTCTGCATGTGCCCCGAGCACGCGAAACGCCGCCCCTCCGCGATCACCACGCACTCCCACTCGCCCTCCACGGGCCGCACGCGCCGTGTGTCAAACAGCAGCTTCTCGTTCCCACACTGAAAGCACAGCGTCTCCTCCGTGGACCGCGCATCGCTCTGAAACGCCTTCGGTGCTCCATGCACCCACCAAAGCCCCGTCCGATCCTCCACCCCCGGCATCCAGTCCGCTGGCATCGGCTCGGCGGGCTGAGCGGCCAGCGGCGCGAGCAGCAGGGCGGTAAGTAGTGTGAGGATGGGTTTCATGGTGGTGGTGCTGACTGTGATCATTGGTCTGTGTCTCCGTGATCTCGCCTCGTACGTGGTCTGTTACAGTAAACCTGTATCGAGGATGCTCAGTCAGCAGCTCCAAACGTCTGACCTTCAAGAAATTCACCAAGACGCTCGTCTCAAGAATTACTTCCTGTCGGCCTTTGTTCGACATCTTTCGGCATCCCTACCACGTTCCTGCATCACGCAGCTTCGGCCAGTGCGATCAGGTCTTTGGCCGAAATATCCAGGAGTCTTCCCAGATCGCGCAATTTCCCCTTGGAGATCTCCTCACGACGGTAGGCCTCAACCGCCAGGGCCACAATCTGACTTTCAAGCTTTCGATCCCGTTTCTCCGGTTCGTCTTCCAAAAGTTTCAACAGCTCCACGTACCGCCGCCCGAACTCTTCCTTCTCCAGCAGGCCGTCGAGTTCCTGTTTGTTGATAGCGTTTAGGCTTTTCACCCTGTAGCAAGCAGCTTGATAACTCACTCGAAAGTATTGAGCCAGTCCGACCACATCCTGGTACGTTACCTTTTGCGAGCCAGGGATAGAGCGTTTCTCACCCTTCACTTCGGTAGGAACCCCCGTTTCCTCGGTCAGTAGGTCGTATACGAATTGCTCCTGGCGGCTTGGCCCGGCCTTCTGACGCATCTCCAGAAACGACCTCACACCATCTCCCGGCAGCAGAAACGCCGCTGCAAAGGCATTAGCTCGCACCTCAACCAGATCTGACCGATTACTGGTCGTGCTGACAGTCATGTCGTGTGAACGGTCAAGCAGAGCGTGAGCGTACTCATGAGCATACGAGAACCTCTTGCGGGTGCGCGCGTGCTGAGAGTTCACTAGAACAACCATCCCGATCGAAGAATTCCGCAGGAACAACCCCGACAACTCTGGAGGCAGGCCGGCTCCAGACGCCCAGATCCCCTGGCTCGAAATCAGGTCCGCCATATCGAGGATAGGATTGTGACCCAGACCGAGGCGCTGCCGTTCTTCTGCTGCTGTCTGCTCGCCCTGTCTTACGCCATCCATCGTGTTCTTCGGAACCGGCGGGTGATAATCCCGCGGTCCGCAACGCAACGGAAGCTTAAGCAAGCGTTCCATTCGGGCCCCCTCCTGGCAAATCGCAACGCAGCGCAAGACCTCCCGCCTTACCTCTGGGTTGTCCTTGAAATCCGGAGAAACACGGCTAAGGGAAATCAGCACGTCGTCCTCTTCTTCGGCGTCCTCCTCGGCGAAGAAGGTCTGTATGGCCCGTTTGTACAGCCGAGCCAGTTCTGCCAATTCCAGGGTGCTCACAGACCGATTCCCCGCTTCGATCTGGACGACGGCGGTCCGCGGAACCGCGATCGCATCGGCTGCCTCTTGTTGGCTGACGCCGCAGTTAGTCCGAGCCTCCTTCAACCGTCTTCCCAGCGTGGCGAGAGTAATAGTCATGGTTCTCCTTCCTCCCGGCTCCATCCAGTCCTGGCACAGGCCGGCGTCTTCTGCCACAAGTCTATTCATTTCGAACACTCATGGCAAGTTTTTACTCTATCATACTATATCGTATATACGAGGTGAAATATGACTTGAATGTTCGATTGTGAACCGTTGCCATGGTAGAAAGTCGCGGGCTCCGCTGAAAGCCCCTCTTTCGGATTAGGCCGGGTTTGTGCATCGCAAACACTTGATAAATAAGGACTTATGCGGATGGCGATTCAGTCGCAGTTCATGGCGTTTCTTCAAGACATCGAGCCCAGCTCCATCACCAAGGCGAATGCGTGCACGGCACACACCAATCTGCGCAAATTCCTCCGCGACACGGAACTTCTCCTCGTACAAAACGAGCTGGCCGAAAGCGTCGGCCGCGATGGACTGCCACCCGCGGTCGCCAAGGCGGGCAGGAACGCCGGCACTCCCTGGTCCCTTCAACCAAGTATCCTGTTGCTCCTGTGAATCCGGCCAAGAAAGAGACCTTGTCGCACGATTCCCGTGCGAAAGGCTGGCTGGGGCCTTGTGGCGGTCTTCACGCCTGGACGCCTGTGACTCGAGATTGCCACAGGTGCACCCAGTTCAGCCAGGTGAACGGCGGCAGGACAGTCAGCGGCACCGGCCCGCTGGCTTCCGCGACGCCGGCACGTTGGAACAGTCCCGACACGGCCGCTGCGAGTGTTGCGCAATCCGCGGGTTCCAGGTAGTTGACCCATCCGGTGGGAGAGACTCTGCCGACGAGTCGTCCGGCCAGACACTCCCAGGACAACACGGCTGGCCGATCTGGCCACGTGGCGCAAGTCAACGCCACGTCAATCCGATTGATTGATGCGTGAACAGATCGGACGCCGATCGCGGCGCCGGCCAGGAACCGCCTGTCGGCCAGCAGGTTCAACAGCTCCCGTTCCACGAACCGTTGCACGTCGAGTTCGACGCGATGAATGGCGGCCCATGTTCGTCGAAACCGCTTTCCATCCGAAGACTCGCCACGCTGCACGGCCCGCCGCAACGCGGAAAACGCCTTGGGAAGCGTCCCCGAGTGACATGCTGGCCGCGGCAACCTCAACATGGTTTCGCCGTGACTGCCGACGGGCTCGGCACGCATGTTACGAGGTCGATTCGCCCGATAGAGCCGCCAATTCTCCTTGAGTTCCCAAACCAAGAAGCCGAACATGCCCGGGACCAACCAGATCGTAGTCCACACCAGTGTGTTGGCTAGCGGGCCTCCCAGCACGTCGCTCAGTTGCTCAGCGATCAGCGGCCCTGTTGGGAGAATGAGCTTGTTCGCAAAGCACGCGTCTTCCCACAGAGTGCCCAGGTTGGCTGAGTGGTCTTGGGGCCGACCGTGCTTCCCGAGCGCCGCGCGGATTGATCTGGCACGCCAGTTGAGCGAGGCATCCTGTTGGTTGACGGCAGTTGCACAGCCTGTTACGATTGCCGCACCTCCCAGTGCCGCCGCACATCCAGCGATTGACCTATCTAACAGGCACCACGACATGCGCGCACGGATTCTCGTATTGCTTTCGTCGCTGATTGCCCCGCCAGTATGGGCCATAGAGTATTATGTGTCTCCCGACGGATCCAATGACAACCCTGGCACCAACGTGCAACCGTTTGCCACATTGGAACGCGCGCGTGACGCTATCCGACTTCTCAAGGCCGGCGGCGACCTTAGGGAACCCGTGACGGTCTTTGTCAGGCACGGATACTTTCCGCTGGAAAAGACGCTGACACTCGGCCCGCAGGATTCCGGTACGGAAGCGGCTCCGATCGTGTATCGAGCTTGCGAGGATGAGAAGCCGGTGCTTGTCGGTGGACGGGAAATCACAGGATTCACTTCGCATCGAGACCGGATCCTGAAGGCAGATGTCAAAGGCCTGAGGTTGGCAGGCGCACCCGCACGAGTACTCACATTCGACGGTCAGCGTCAGGAGCTGGCACGTTATCCCAACTGTAATCCAAAGGCCGTCGGCGGAGGCGACTGGGCCTATGTGGACGGCAAGCGATATAGCATGTATACGGATTCACCCGACGAGGACAACTACCTGAAGCAGAATCAGCACCTCGATTTCTGGCAGCGAAACATCCCGCGACTCACGCAGACACTCCTGGTCAAGCCCGACGACGTTCGTCCGTGGCGTCATCCAGAGCAGGCGGAGGTGTCCATGTTTCCGCGATTCAATTGGGAGCATTTCCTGCCCAAGGTCACCTCGTTTGACGCGGCAACACGGCAGTTGCGATTGGAGCCTGGCTGCTACTATGAAATCCGCCCCGGCGATCGCTACTTCGTCCGCGGGCTGTTCGAGGAGCTCGACAGTCCGGGCGAATGGTACCTGGATCGGGCGGCGGGCACTTTGTACTTCTGGCCGCCAACGCCGCTCGAAGGCAAGGCGGTCCACCTTGCGGCACTGACGCATCTCATCGAGTTAAGGGACTGTGCCTACGTCACCGTCCGGGGCTTCACGATGGAATGCAGCAACGGCACGGCAGTGATGCTCAACAACTGCACGGATTGTCTCGTGGCCGGCAACACAATCCGCAATGTCGGCGACGTGGACGGATGTGGCGTCGTGGTGGAAGGAGGCCGACACAATGGTGTTGTGGGCAACGACATCCATGACGTGGGCTCCGACGGGGTTCTCGTCGCCGCGGGTGACGTGATCAGCCTGACTCCGGCCGAGATCCGCGTCGACAACAACTACATCCATCACGTGGGGCGCGTGAAGCGGGACGCGAAAGGAGTCGCGTTGAGGCTCGGATTTCGCAATGGCCGCGCCATCGGCCAGTGCGCCGGCGTCCGCATTTCGCACAATCTGATTCACGACACTCCGC
>Ga0194113_10010086_pt1 | contig 11312 bp, 9 predicted proteins | sample TA2MahC200mmetaG_FD_146193 | JGI IMG/M metagenome (GOLD analysis project Ga0194113, IMG submission 146193) | Freshwater microbial communities from Lake Tanganyika, Tanzania - TA2015017 Mahale Deep Cast 200m | ecosystem: Environmental > Aquatic > Freshwater > Lake | place: Tanzania: Lake...
TGAGCATCGGCATCGCCCCTTACGGCGAGCGCCCCGATCATCCATCCCTGCTCGTCCGGCAGAAGCCCCGGCAGCATCGCCCCGAAGGTCTTCGATGCCCCGGCGTCCTGGAGTTCGGCCACGCGCGCGATCGCCACCGGCACCAGCAGCGCATCCCGCGGCTTCGCCTTGAGCGCCGCGCGGATGCGGGCCAGCCCGCCGTCCGCATCGGCCCGTAGCAGCGCCGCATAGGCCCCGCGGCGCAAATGCGCGGCCTTCGCGGACTGCAGGATCTCGTCGCAGAGGGCCGCCGCGGCGGCGCGGTCCGCCATCCGCTCCGCCGCATCGAGCGAGGCTGCGGCCGCATCCGCCGCGAGGCCGGCCGGCGCATCCTTCCGCAGCGCCGCTAGCGCCGCCACCGCCGCAGGCGAGGCGATCCGGCCGAGGGCGGTGACCGCGGCGCGGGCGACCGCCGCATCGGCGTCGCGTGCCAGGCCGGCGAGGGCCGCAGCCGACGGCTCGTCGCGCCGGAGCCCCAGCGCGGAGATCACCTGGACGCGCGACGGCCCCTTCGACGCCGCCAGGGCGGTCCGCAGCGCCTCGGCCGCCTTCTCCGTCCGGATGCCGCCGAGGGCGATGCACGCGAGGCCCGCCGTCTCCTCCGCACCGAGCAGCGCAGCGAGGGCCGGCACGGCCGCGTCGGTCCCGTATTCCGAGAGCCGCTCGCACGCGAAGCGCTTCGCCTCGAAGGAGGCGTCCGCCGCCAGCATGCGGACCAGCGCGGCTTCGGCCTGCGCGCGGTCCGCGGGGGCGTCGATCGTCGCGACCAGCGCCCGCTCGAGTTCGCGGAGCGGCACAACGTCGCCGCCGGACACGTAGTTCGCGGCCTTCTCCGCAAGCGCCGCGAAGTCCGCCGCGCCGGACGCAGCGGCCACCGCCAGGACCAGGACACTCGTGAGTGTGTTCTTCATGGGGGTTCTCCGGCTCACACGGTCCAGGGCGTGCGCGGCTCGCGGCGAAGCATTCGGTTGGCGGCGTCGCAGTCGAAGAGCTCCTTCACCGGGTCCCACGCGAGCTTCCGGTTCAGGCGCGCGCTGATCGTCATCGCCTCGACGATGCTCTGCGCGCGGTGCCCGACCTCGGGATTGCAAAGCGTCGGGCGGCGGCTGCGGATCGAGTCGAGGAGGTTTCGGATGTGGTCGCCGGCGTTGGACCAGCCCACGCCGCTCGATCCCTTGAACTGGAGGATCGAGGCGGGTTCGGCGGTGACGACGTCGGTCTCATCGTCGACCTGGATCCAGCCCTCGTCGCCGATGTAGCGGATGTAGCGGTCCTTGAACGCCCCGCGCTGGTAGATCACGCCCCGGATGCCGTTCGCGTAGCGGCAGCGGAACGTGCCGGAGATCGCGGTCTCGCTCATGCACTTCACGGGGTCGGGCCAGACCACGTCGGAGGTCTCGAACTCGACCGGCGCGGTGGCGTCGGTGCCGAGCACCCACTGCATCTGGTCGGTGTAGTGCGTGCCCATGTCGGTGTGCATGCCCTCGCCGGTGTCCCAGAAGCTGTGCCAGTGGTCGCACCGCGCGCGGACGAACGGCCGCCACGGCACGGGTCCGAGCCACATGTCGTAATTCCAGCCCTCCGGGACCGGCTCGGCGGCGCTGTGCGGCACGGTGCCGCCCATCCAGACCTGCGACTCGACCGTGTGGAGCTTCCCGATCCTCCCCTGCAGGACCATCTCGCGCGCGAACTGGTAGGACGTGGTCGACCGGCGCTGCGTGCCGGCCTGGTAGATCGTGCCGTGGCGGCGGCAGGTGTCGACGAGCCGGCGGCCCTCGTCGATCGTCAGGCTGATGGGCTTCTCGCAGTAGATGTCCTTGCCGGCCTTCGCGGCGAACATCGAGGCCGTCGCGTGCCACCGGTTGCCGGTGGCGATGAGCACCGCGTCGATGTCCGGCCGCGCGAGCAGGTCGCGGAAGTCCGCGAAGACCGCGCAGTCCTTCGTCCCGTAGTGGGTGTCGACCATCTCCTTCGCCGACGCCAGCCGGTCGGCGCGCGCATCGGAGACGGCCGCCCACTGGAGATCCTGGAACCAGAGGAAATTCGGCAGGATGGCCCTCGCGCGGTTGCCGATGCCGATCCCTCCGAAGACGATCCGGTTGCTGGGCGCGACCCCGCCGTCGAGGCCGAGCACGCGGCCCGGCACGATCATCGGCGCGGCGGCCAGGGCGAGGCCGCGACGCAGGAAACTGCGGCGGCCGATGGAACTGCGCGGTCGTGTCATGGTCGTGCCTCCCGGCGGTCAGCGGATGCGTTCCCGGATGAACCCGATGCAGTGCTTCACGTCGTCGAGAAGACGGTCCGTCGTGTGCTCGTACTCGACGGCGATGTGCCCGCGAAAGCCCTGCTTCTTCAACTCGGCGATGACGCCCGCGATGTTGCCGATCCCCTGTCCGTACGGCACGTCGCCGCTCTTCGGCGTCGCTTCCGTGACGTCCTTGAGGTGGACGGAGAGAATGCGCCCCTTGAACAGCCGGACCGTCTCGACGGGATCGACTCCGGATCGGCTCAGGTGCCCCGTGTCGAGCGAGAAGCCCATCCGCGGATCGCGCTTCTCCATCAGCGAGAGCAGGTACGCCGGCTCCCAGTTGCGGTATTCGGGCTTCGCCGGGTTGCGCGGGTGGTTGTGGAAGCAGAGCTGGACTCCGGTCTCCTTCACGAGCCGCTCGACGAGGTCGAGGTGCTCCACCGCCGGCTCGCCGGTGAGCCCGCGCAGCCCGAGCTTCTTCGCGAACGCAAAGAGCTTCCGCGCGCCCGCCTCCGCCCCGGCCGGATCCTGGAACGGCGTATTGTTGAAGTAGGCGTTCACGGCGCGCACGCCGCAGGCCTCGAGCTTCGCCTTGAGCGCGGCGAGATGCGCGCCGGACAGGTCCGCATTCAGCACGACGTTCGAGTGCGCGGGGCTGAGCTTCTGCCACAGGAAGAACTCGATGACCTCGCCGCCGCACTCCTTCGTCTTCTCGATCGCCTCGAACGCCGTCAGGTGGCGGAACGAGTAGGCGGCGACGCCGACCTCGATCCCCTCCCCCGCCGCCGTCCCCGCCCGCACCCCCGCCGCCAGTGCCACCGCCACGACCGCACGCCGCATCGCTTTCATGTTGGTCCTCCCCTGGCCCGACTTCCGCCTCTTCACACCCGTCTCCCGACTCCCCGGTCCCGACTCCGACCGCCTCACGGCATCCCCATGCCGCCGTCGACGTACACGTCCTGCCCCGTGATGTAGCGCCCGGCCTCGGAGCACAGCAGCAGCGCCATCCCCGCGCAGTCGCGGGGCTCGCCGATGTAGCCGAGCGGGATCTTCGACTCGACCTTGCGCCGGTACTCCTCGTCGGAAAGCACCTTCTCGTTGCGCCCCGTTTCGATCGCACCGGGCGCGAGGTTGTTGATCGTGACGCCGTCCTTCGCCAGGTCCGGCGCCAGGCTGCGGACGAGGTTCACGAGCGCGAGCTTCAGCGCCGAGTAGACGATCATGTCGGGATGAGGACGCACCTGCTGCACGCTGCCGACGGTGACGATCCGTCCCCAGCGCCGCGCGCGCATCGCGGGCGCGAAGGCCTGCACCGCCCACAGGCACGACGCGAAGTTCGTGTCGGCCTGCACGCGGTACTCCTCCGGCGTGACTTCCTGCCAGCGCTTCCGGATCTGTACCGAGGCGTTCAGGATCAAGATGTCCGGGTCGCCGATCGCCTCGCGCGTCGCGTCGCGCAGCACCGCCGCCGCGCCGGGGTCGGCCAGGTCGGCCGCGACGATCCCGCTCCTCGCGCCGAAGGCCTCGACCTCCGCCCGCGCCGCCTCGGCCTTGGCCCGGTTGGACGCGCAGTGGATCATCACGTCGGCGCCGTACTCCGCCAGCCCGGCCGCGATCGCGCGCCCGATGCCCTGGCTGGACCCCGTCACCAGCGCCTTCCGCCCCTTGAGGTCGAACATCCGCTTGAGCGATTCCATCGTCAGCCCCGGAAGACCGGGCCTCCCTTGCGGTCCGTTGCGATCGCGAGCAGGCACCCGCGGTCGGCGTCCGTTACGACCAGCCCGAGCCGGCCGGACGGATCGAACGCGCAGTTCGTCGGACGCTTCACCGGCAGTTCGATCGTCTCCACGACCGCGCCGGCGGGCGAGACCACCACGACCTTCGCCATGTCGAAGACCGCGACGAACAGGTTGCCCTCCGCATCGAAGGCGATGCCATCCGGCCCGATCGGCCCGCCGATGTGCGCCCAGGGCTCCTCGTGGACGATCCGCGCCGCCGCCGCGTCCCACTGCGCCTTCCAGAGCCGGTGGCGGTAGGTCTCGGCGAAGATGAGGAACGAGCCGTCGGCGGAGAAGGCGATGCCGTTCGTGAAGAACTTCTCCCGGCTGATGACCCGCGCCCCGCCGCAGGGCGTGCGGACGAAGAGCCACCCGGTCGGCTCGGTGCGCCCGTCGCCGTGGCACGAGACGACGAGGTTGCCGGCCGGGTCGAAGGCGAGGTCGTTCGGACGGTTCAGCTTCTCCCCGCCGGCCTCGGTCAGCGCGGTCTCCGCCGCGCCGGTCGCCGGATCGAACACGCCAAGCGCATGCCGCTGCGAATCGGTGAACCAGAGCCGCCCCGCCCGGTCGAAGGCGCACCCGTTGGCGGCCTCGCCGACGTGGTGGCGCTCCAGCCCGCCGCCGCGCCACCGCACGAGGTTCCCCGCCTTGATCTCCGTGCACCAGAGGTCCCCGGCCGCATCGAACGCGGGACCCTCGGGGAAGTCCAGCCCCTCCGCAAGGACCCGGATTTCGGGGTTCGACATGTCAGTCCGGCTCCCAGGGCTGCTCAAAGGGATTCCAGCCGGCGCGGTCGAAACGTCCCTCCGCCGGCGCCAGCTTGCGCAGGAGCGACGCGATCGTCGCGCGGAGGATCGAGCCCCCCATCTGCGGCAGGTCCGGCGCGGCGGGGTCCTTCGACCACGTGCACGCGGCGACCAGCGGCAGCAGCGGGATGCTCTGCGGCAGATGGTGCCACGTCGTCATCAGGTAGCCGCTCCCGCCGGCGCGCGCGCCGCGGGCGAGCGTCCGGATGTTGCCGGCCGAGTTCCACGGACACGCCAGCGTCTCGAAGCCCTTCTCCTTGAAGAGCGCGAGCGTCGGAACGTCGCCCTGGGTCACGTTGTAGTGCCAGTCCGCGATCACGATCTTCCTCGAGAGCCGGTCGAGCGCCTGGTGGGTCGGCAGGTCCGGCGTGCCGTTGGCCTCGAAGCCGGCCGGCCACCGGCCCCGCTCCAGCAGCGGATCGCCCCACATGATCGCGCGGCGGCCTCGGGAGCCGATGTGCTCCGCGATCCCGTTGACGTGGTCGGCGAAGAGCTTCACGCGGTCCGTCACGCGGCAGCGGTCGCAGGTCGCATGGGAATAGGCCTCGTCGCAGCCGATGTGGAAGTACGCCCCCGGGCCGGCGAACCCGATCAGTTCGTCCGCGACGCTCCGCAGCAGGGCCTGCGTGCGCGGGTTCGTCAGGCACCAGGTCCAGCCGTCCGGCTCGAACAGCGGCGCCAGCTTCGGGTTCTGGTCGAGCACGACGTGGCGCCCGTACTTGTTGCGGCCGGCCGACGCATGGCCCCACGAATTGAACATCGGGATGACCTCGAGGCCCATCGCGCGCGCGGCGGCGACGAGGCGGCCGGCGTCGCGCCGGCTCCACGCCTCGGGCCAGGACAGCTCCTTCAGCGACTCCAGGCGCAGCATGCCCCAGAACTCGAGGACGACGTGCGTGAACTTGAGGAACGCCGCGAGCCGGATCGCCCGCTCGATCATCGCGGGCGTCGACTCGCGGAAGACGCACAGGTGCAGCCCGCGGAAGGCGACCGCCGGCGCATCGCGGATCGCGACGAACGGGATCGCGGCGGAGCCGTCGTCGGCCGGCTGGACCAGTTGCAGCAGCGTGTACCAGGCATGCCGCAGCGCCGCGGGGCCGGCGACCGCGACGCCGACACCCGAGGCGTCCGCGGCCAGCGCATAGGCATCCCCCGCCGCGAGCGCCGGTGGACGGCCCTCGCCGAGCGCCATCTCGCCTTCGCGCAGTTTCGGATCCCGGGCGATGTCGAGGCCGACGCCGTCCAGCGCGAAGCGGGGCCACATCGCCTTCATCAGCGCGACCAGGTCCGCCGCCGGCTCGCCGCCGAGCGACAGCCGCGCGCGCCCCTTCAGCCGGAGGAGGCCGTCGCCCCAGGCGACGGACGCGGGGTACGGATGGATCGCGCGTGGCGCCGGCCCTGCGACGGCCGTCTCCGCGGCCCGCGCGAGAGACCCGAACGCCGCCGACGACGCGGCCATCGCCGAACCGCGCAGGAAGTGCCGCCGGGAGACCGCCGCGCCGGGGACACGTTCCAACCCTTGGAAGCCGGCGGCGGGCGGGTTTCCAACCCTTGGAAGATCCGCCGCTTGAAGCGACGGCCCCGCGCATGCCGGACTTGGGCAGTTCATCCGGCCATGGAATCCCATCCCGACCGAGGAAGGAAGCCAAAACCGCGGCGGCGCGCGAAGACGGGCGCACCTCCGATCCGGAAGCGGAACCGGCGCGACTCGCGCGGTCCTCCGGTTCGGCCGGACCGGCGTCGGGGCCGAACGGACATCCCGTGCGAACTCCCCGCCCGCCGTTGCACAGGACCCGGCATGCCTCCCGCAGGCGCATCTCCGGTCCTTTGCAGGGCGACCGCCGGAGGCGGGCGCCAACGTAGTCCTCACGCTCCGCGTGAGGACATCTCCGCAATCCGGATTGCCATCACGCGGAGCGTGATGACTACCATGCGGGGCCACCGCCGATCGGGCGGGGGGATGGCCGGAAGGGCGCATCTCCGGTCCTGTGCAGCGATGACGAAGGCGCCCGCAGGATCAGGTCCGTGAATCGGAGATGCGCGCCCTCCCGCGGGCGCCCCGACTTTGCGCTCGACCGGCGGGCGCCGCCCGGTCAAGATCGTCGGCCAATGGCGCCCGGCACGGCGCCCGAAACCGGAGGACGAAAGATGAGCCGGACCCTCGACGCCCCGTTGCAAGCCGCCCCCGTCCACCGCCGCGACTTCCTCGCGGGCCTCGGCACTCTCGCCGCCGGCACGGCGCTGGCCCAGGCGCCCGCCCCCGCCGCGGCCCCGGCCGGGCCGAAGGTGAAGCTCGGCCTGATCGGCTGCGGCGGCCGCGGGGTGTGGATCGGGAAGCTGTTCCTCGCCGATGGCGGCTACGAGGTGACGGCCGTCCACGACTACTTTGCCGACCGCGCCACCGCGGCGGGCGACGCGCTCGGCGTCCCGGCCGAGCGGCGCTTCACGGGGCTCGACGGTTACAAGCGCGTGATCGACTCGAAGCCCGACGCGGTCGCCATCATCACCCCGCCCTACTTCCATCCCGGGCAGGCGCGCGCGGCGGTCGACGCGGGGCTCCACGTCTACCTCGCCAAGCCCGTCGCCGTCGACGTCCCCGGCTGCCACAGCATCGCGGAGTCCGGCCGGCTCGCGACGCAGAAGAAGCAGTGCTTCCTCGTCGACTTCCAGAGCCGCGCCGACGCCTTCTACCGCGAGGCGATCAAGCGCGTGCACGAGGGCGCGATCGGCACCCTCGCCTTCGCCGAGTCCTACTACCACTGCGGCCGGCTCGGGCGGAAGGACCCCATCGACGACTCCGCCGAGTGCCGCCTGCGCAACTGGGTGTTCGACAAGGCCCTCTCGGGCGACATCATCACCGAGCAGAACATCCACACCCTCGACGTGCTGAGTTGGATCATGAACGGCGTGCCGCTGCACGCCTTCGGAACCTGCGGGCGGAAGGTGCGCGTCGACGTCGGCGACTGCAACGATTTCTTCACGCTGCACGTGCTCTATCCGGGGCAGGTCGGCGTCACGTTCAGCTCGCGGCAATTCGAGGGCCACGGCACGAAGCCCGACGGCATCGTCGTCCGCGCCTTCGGCGACCTGGGCGTGCTGGAGACCGCCTACGGCGGCAACGTGCTGATCCGGGGGACGAACTTCTACCGCGGCGGCTCCTCGCCGGGGATCTACAAGGATGGCGCGGCCGCGAACATCGCCGAGTTCCGCCGCTGCATCGCCGCGGGCGACGTGTCCAACCCGACCGTCGAGCCGAGCGTGCGCAGCAACCTGCTGACGATCCTGGGGCGCGAGGCCGCCTACACGGGCGAACTCGTCTACTGGGAGAAGCTCGTCAAGACGGACAAGCGCGTCGAGGCCGACCTCAAGGGGCTGAAGGCCTGATCGCGTCGTCGATCGACGCGGCCATGGCATCCACCGCCGCGAAGGCCTCGGCCCGCGGCGCGCCCTTGGCGGTCACCGGCGGGAGGAACTGCGCCTTCAGGCCCGGCATGCGGGCCGCGGGGTCCAGCAGCGCCTTGGGGCTCCATCCGTAGGAACCGAGCGTTGCGACGACGCGCGCCTTGGGCTTGAGTCCGGCCGCAATGGTCATCGCGAGCAGGGCGGCCGGGTGAGGGCCGTCCCAGATCGCCGGCGCCGCGATGACGAGGGCCGAGGCGTCGACCAGCGCCGAGGCGTAGCGGTCGACCTGCAGCGAGCAGGCATCGAACGGCTCGACATCGATCCCCCGGGCGACCAGGCCCGCGACGAGCCGGTCGGCCATCGCGGCGGTGCTGCCGTGGGTCGATACGCGGACCATCACGGCCTTCCGGAGCGGCGGGTCGTTGAGCCAGCTTCCGTAGGCGCCGAGGATGGCGGCCGGCTGCGCGTGCACGGGACCGTGACTGGGCGCGATCCACGCCGGGTCGAGGGCGCGGACCTTCTCGAGGTTCTTCCGCACGACGGTCGCGTAGGCCATCATGATCTGCGCGTAGTAGAGCCGCGCGCCCGGCAGCGTGCGGGCGTCGTCCTCCGCCCACAGCTTCGACGTCGCCAGGTGCGATCCGAAGAGGTCGCACGAGAAGAGCCCGCGGTCCTCCTCGAGGAACGTCACCATCGTCTCGGGCCAGTGGACCCAGGGCGTGTGCACGAACCGGAGCGTGCGGCCGCCGAGGTCGATGCGCTCGCCGTCGGCGACGGGGCGGATGCGGTCCGCCGGAAGGTCCGGCAGCAGGTCGCAGAGCATCCCCTGCGCCTTCGGGGTGCAGAGCAGCACGGCCGACGGGCATGCGCGCATGACGTCCGGCAGGCAGCCGGAATGGTCCGGCTCGGCGTGGTGCGCCACGACGTAGTCCGGCGCGGGCAGGGACGCCACCTGCCGGAGGAACAGCTCGAGGAACGCCGGATCGGCGCTGTCGAAAAGGGCGGCCTTGGCGGCTCCCTGCACGTGGTAGGCGTTGTACGACGTGCCCTCGGGGATCGGGATCAGCGCGTCGAAGAGACGGCGATCCCAGTCGATGGCGCCGAGCCAGTGGATGCCGGGGCGGAGGGTTCGCGGGTTCATAGGCCGATGGGATCCTTGAAGTCGACGGGCGGCGGAGGGATGTCGGTGTCCGGCGTGAAGAACCGGCTCCTGTAGTAGGCGTAGCCCCCGACGACGGCGATCCCGACCAGCAGGCTCCAGAAGAGGACCCGGCGCCGGACCTCGTGCTTGCTCATGCGCCGCTCGCCGCGATGGGGTGCGGGATACCGCGACCGCGTGGAGAGCTTGCGCTTCCTCCGGGCGACACGGCGGTAGGTCACGTCCCGCACCTGAGCCCGGTAGATGTCCGTTGTCCGTTCCTCTCCCATGCGGCGGCAGCTTACAGGAGGTCGCGCTCCCCCGCAAGATTCAGCCCCTCCAACCGTCCCATCCGCCGGACCTCCGGGCCGCGGCAGGCGCATGGTGCCCGGGGCGGGAGTTGAACCCGCACTCCTTTCGGAAGGGGATTTTAAGTCTCTTTCCGCTGCCGATTGTCGGCCATATCGCTTGACTGTACCCTTTTTGTACCCTTATTCTGCATCGGTCGGGCCGAAAAGCGGCACCGAACGGAAGGGAGCGGCGGCGCATGAAGGCAACGATGGGATGGCTCAAGCGGCGGGGCGGCCGGTTCTATGCCTGTTGGAACCATGGGGGCAAGCGATACACCGTTGCGACGGGCAAGACAACCCGGCGTGCCGCCGAGGAAAAGCTTGCCGAGCTTGTCGCACCGTATGCCCTCGGCGCGGCCGCCGAGACGGCGCGCGCCCTCGCCGCCCGTGCCGACACCCTACAGGCCGCCGCCGACGCTGCCGGGGATGCCCTCTCCCTGCGGGCCGCATGGTCGGCGTTTCTGAAGTCCCAAACCCGGCCGGACAGCGGCCCCGCCACCCTGGCCCGGTACGAACTCCAGTGGGCCGCCTTCGTTGCATGGATGGCGGAACTCCGGCCGGCCGCCGTCGCCCTTCGCGACGTGCGCTCCGAAGATGCCGCCGACTACGTCGCGAGCCTGAGGGACTCCGGCCTGTGCGGGGGAACGGTCAACAAGCACGTCGCGTTGTGCCGCCTTGTTTTTCGCGAGCTGCGCGAGGCCGCCCGACTGGCCGTCAACCCGTTCGACGGCATCCGGCGTCTTGTGCACGTCTCCCGCGGCCGGCGAGAACTCACAATCGGGGAACTCCGGCGCGTGTGCGGCGCGGCGACTGGCGAGCTTCGCGTTATGCTCGCGTTGGGGATGTATACCGGCCTGAGACTGGGCGACGTGGCAACCCTGCGGTGGGGCGAGGTCGACACCGTGCGCGGCATCATCGCGCGCGTGCCCCACAAGACCGAACGCCGCACGGGCAAGCCGGTCCTGATCCCGATACATGCGGAGCTTGCAGCCGTCCTCGCCGAGATTCCCAAACCGCGGGGCGAGTACGTTCTACCGGAGGCGGCCGCCGACTACGCCGCCGACGGCGTCCGCATCGTGCGCCGCGTACAGGCTCACTTCGCCGCCTGCGGCGTTGTAACGACCGCACCGGGCACCGGCTACAAGGTCGAGGCGAGCGAGGATGGAAAGCCGGTCCGCGTGTCGACGGGCAAGCGCGCCGTGGTCGAGGTCGGATTCCATAGCCTGCGGCATTCGTTCGTGAGCCTGTGCCGTGCGGCCGGCGCGCCGCTATCGGTGGTCGAGGCGATTGTCGGGCACGCATCGCCCGCCATGACGCGGCACTACACGCACACCGGCGCCGACGCGGCCGCCGCCGCCATCGCCGCGTTACCGAGTCTATCGAACAAGCCCGCCCTGTCCGCCGCCGCTCCGGTCGACTGGCGCGCCGAGGTCCGCCGGATCGCCGCCGGGTTGAACGCGAAGAGCTGGAAGACCACCGCCGCCAAGCTTGTAGCGCTGGCCGGCCAATAACGCACCGCGGCCCTCACCCTGCATGCGGAGGCGGTTCGCC
>Ga0194113_10010087_pt1 | contig 11312 bp, 8 predicted proteins | sample TA2MahC200mmetaG_FD_146193 | JGI IMG/M metagenome (GOLD analysis project Ga0194113, IMG submission 146193) | Freshwater microbial communities from Lake Tanganyika, Tanzania - TA2015017 Mahale Deep Cast 200m | ecosystem: Environmental > Aquatic > Freshwater > Lake | place: Tanzania: Lake...
GCCAGATCGCCTTTCAAGCGTACCGCAGTAGCGGCCCGAGCACAGAAAACCCAAGCTCCTGGCCCGCCGATGGCCCAGCAGACCTGCCCTCAGCAGCGTAATGTGCTGAACTACAGACTAGTGCCGCACCAACGGAGCATGGTCCGCCAAGAGCTGATCCTCGCGCAGTTCCGCCATCCACTCCACAAACTCGCGGTTGCGCTCCTCCCACCACGCGATGAGTTCCTCGCGGGAGAGGTCCTTGGTCGCCTCGTAGATGCGGTCCCCGCCTTCATGCTGCCACTTCACGCAGTCAGGGGTCTTCATCCGATTCCCCTCCCACCTCGGGCGGCGAGTGGATGGCTATCGTCTGGTAGCCGTTGACTGTGTTGATCGCGTTGTACTGCGGTATCTTGCGGAAGTGCACGATGTGCTTGAAGTTCCAGCTCACCAGGACACTGCAGCCAGCGACGGTCGCCAGAGCGACGTGCAGCGAGTCCGCTGCTCTCCGTGGCCCGACGATACCCGCGGTGAGGTATGCGGCCTGCAAATCGACAACCTCCTCGCTAACCGAAACCTCCTCCGCCAGGGGGAGGACGCCGACTGCGAACTCGCGCACCTCGGGCGGCGCTGAGGCGAGTTCCTGCTTGACCAAGGCCGAGGTGACCAGCCGGAACTCGCCCATCCGCACGCGTTCGAAGAACGTGCGACTGGCCGTTTCGAAGCCCGGGTCGCAGACGCCACCGAAGACGGACGTGTCCGCGTAGACCCGGGGAACGCCCCGCCGCACCGGCAGCAAGGCCAAGCCTCCTCTCCGGTCGCGCTCAGCGACCGGCGTTGCATCTTACGTTCGACGTCGGCGTCGGTTGCGCCTGCTGGGACCTCGGGTGTGGGGCACCCTACGTGTCAGCATCGTAGCGACGGAATGTGCCGCGCGGCAACAGCGGTTCGAGTTCGGCCTGGGCTTGGGCCAATCGGCCCCGAACCCCCTCCACCACCTCTGGTGGAGCGTTCTCAAGGAAGCCCGGGTTGTTGAGCTTGCGCTCACAAGCCTCGATCGTCTCCAGAAGGGCCAGCTTCTTGCGCTCGAACCTCGTCTCATCCAGACCTTGGCTGTCCAACCGCACTTCAACACCGTCGGGCGTCGAGATCGCGATTCGTGCCACACTGCCTGTCGGCTCTGACGACCACGGCTCAACAACAACGCGAGATTGCGAAAGAGACGCTATCGTGCGGGCACTCGCCGACAGCAGGTTCAGAGCGTCCTCGTCTCTTGTTTTGAGCGTGACTCCCGGTCGCTCCGCCGGGCTCAGGGCCATTGCGCGTTTCACCTCACGGACAGCCGCCACGACATTCTGGCAGATCCGCAGCTCTCTCTCTGCGTCAGCGTCACTGTCCTCCTGCTGGCCTTGCGGATAGGCTTGCACGGCCAGCGCGCCGCGGGCGCCCTGCGTATGCACCTGCCACAGCTCCTCGGTGATGAAGGGCATGAGCGGGTGCAGCAGCTTGAGGATGCCCTCGAACACGGTCGCGAGGGTTGCCTGCGCGCGCGCCTTCTGGGCGGGGTCATCTCCGTAGAGGCGCACCTTCGCCAGCTCCACGTACCAGTCGCAGAACTCGCCCCACACGTGATCGTAGGCCACCAACGCCGCCTGCGACAGATTGCGCTTCTCCAGCTCGGCATTCACCGCGGCCACCGCCGCGTTGTGCCGGCTCAGAATCCACCGATCCGCGAGGTCCGGCTCGGCGAGCGCCGCCGTCGCATCGCGGTCCGCCAGGTTCATCAGCGTGAAGCGCGCGGCGTTCCAAAGCTTGTTGCAGAAGTTGCGCGCGCCGACGAGCCGGTCCGTGCCGTAGGTAATGTCCTGCCCGTGGGTGATGAGCGAGGTGAGCGCGAAGCGCAGGCTGTCGGCGCCGTACTCGTCGATCAGGCCGAGCGGATCGACCACGTTGCCGAGGCTCTTACTCATCTTCCGCCCCTGCTCGTCGCGCAGCAGCCCGTGGATGAACACCTCGCCGAAGGGCTCCCTCCCCATCAGCGTCATCGACATTGTGATCATCCGCGCGACCCAGAAGAAGATGATGTCATAGCCCGTCACCAGCACCGAGGTGGGGAAGAAGTAGTGCAGCTCCGGGGTGTCGTCCGGCCAGCCGAGCGTCGAGAAGGGCCAGAGGCCCGAGGAGAACCACGTGTCCAGCACGTCCTCGTCCTGGGCCAGTTGGTCCGCGCCCGCGCCGCAGGCCGGGCATTCGGTCGGGTCCTCGCGCGCCACAATCACCTCGCCACACGCCCCGCACGTCCACACCGGGATGCGGTGGCCCCACCAGAGCTGCCGCGAGATGCACCAGTCGCGCAGGCCCTCCATCCAGTCCGTGTAGACCTTCGTCCACCGGTCGGGCACGAAGCGCACCAGCCCCGCGCGCACCGCCTCCAGGCCCGGCTCCGCGAGCGGCCCAGGCCTCACGAACCACTGCTCGCTCACGAGCGGCTCTACCGTGGTGTCGCACCGGCTGCACGTGCCCACCGCGTGCGTGTACGGCTCGATCCTCACGAGCAGCCCAAGCGCCTGCAGGTCCTCCACCACGCGCTTGCGACACTCGTCGCGGTCCAGGCCCGCGTACTTGCCCGCCGCTTCGGTCATCCGGCCGTCGTCCCCGATCACCACCACCGACGGCAGGTTGTGGCGCTGACCGATCTCCAGGTCCGTCGGGTCATGCCCCGGCGTCACCTTCAGCGCGCCCGCCGCGAAGTCGGCTTGCACCGCCTCGTCGGCGACAATGGGGATCGGGCGATCCATCAGCGGCAGGATCGCCGTCCGCCCCACGAGGTCCGCATACCGTGCGTCCTCCGGGTGCACCGCCACGCCGGTATCCCCGAGCATCGTCTCGGGCCGCGTCGTGGCAACCACAAGCTGCGCGTCGGAGCCCTCCACGGGATACCGGATGTGCCAGAGGCTTCCGTTGCGCTCCTCGTGCTCCACTTCCAGGTCCGACAGGCCGGTCGTGCAGCGCGGGCACCAGTTGATCATCCGCGCGCCCTTGTAGATCCAGCCGCGCTCGTACATCGTCACGAACGCCTCGCGCACCGCGCGCGTGCAGCCCTCATCCAGCGTGAACCGCTCGCGCCGCCAGTCGCACGACGAGCCCAGCCGCTGGAGCTGCTCCACGATCCAGCCGTGGTGCTCCTCCTTCGCCTGCCACATCCGCTCGAGGAACTTCCCGCGGCCCAGATCGTGACGGGTCAGGCCCTCCGCCGCGAGCATCTCCTCGACCTTGTTCTGCGTCGCGATCCCCGCATGGTCGGTGCCGGGCAGCCACAGGGTCTCCTTGCCGCGCATCCGTTCCCACCGGATCAGCAGGTCCTGTACGGTCTCGTCGAGCGCATGGCCCATGTGCAGGGCGCCCGTCACGTTCGGCGGCGGAATCACGATGCAGAAGGGCTCCCTCCCGGGCCTGACTTCCGCCTCGAAAACCCGCTCTTGGAGCCAGTACTCGTAGATCCGCGACTCCACCTGCGTAGGATCGTAAGCCTTCGCGAGTTCGGACACCGCGACTTGCTCCTTTCGACTGCGGACTTCAGACTGCAGACCCCAGATCACAGACCAGAGACCCGAAACCCGAAACCCCGAACGCCGAACCCCGAACCAACCAAAAGGCCACCCCTTCCCCCGGAGTGGCCTGGTCCGCACACGACGACAGGGCAGCGCCGCTGCTAGACCAGAGCGGCGGCTACTACCTGATCCATGGTGGTGGCGAAGATGAAGGTCATGTCTTGGCGCACATCCTCGGGCAGATCGTCGAGCTCCTTGAGGTCCTTCTCGTTCTCCTTGGGTATGACTACGTTCGGGATGCGCGAACGGTGCGCCGCCAGGACCTTCTCTCGCACCCCGCCGACCGGCAGCACTCGCCCATGCAGCGTCACCTCGCCGGTCATCGCGACATCGTACCGCACCTCGCGCCCGCCCAGCGCGGACAGGATCGCGGTGGCGATCGTGACGCCGGCCGACGGACCCTCCTTCGGCACCGCGCCCGACGGCACGTGCACGTGGAAGTCGTGGGTCTGGAAGAAGTCCTTCGCCAGACTGAGCGGCTCGGCCTTCGTGCGCGCGTAGCTGAGAGCGGCCTGGGCGGACTCCTTCATCACCTCGCCCAGGCGGCCGGTGAGGAGAATCTCGCCCTTGCCGTTGGAGATGGCCACTTCGACCTGGAGCGTCTCGCCGCCGGTCTCGGTGAAGGCAAGGCCGGTGGCCACGCCGACCTGGTTCTCCTTCCGCTTGTCGTCGTCGAGGTAGATGCGCAGGCCCAGCAGGTCCTCCACGTTCTTGGGAGTGACCGTGAGCTTGCTCTTGTCTCCGGCGGCGACCCGCTTGGCCGTCTTGCGGCACGCGGTCGCGATCTTCCGCTCCAGCTCGCGCACTCCCGCCTCCCGCGTGTAGCCGCGGATCATGGCGCGCAGGGCCTTGTCGGTGAACTGCAGGTGGGCGGGCTTCAGGCCGTGGTCCTTGACCTGCTTCGTGACCAGGAAGCCCTTGGCGATCGCCAGCTTCTCCTCGTCCACATAGCCGGGGAACTCGATGACCTCCATCCGATCGCGCAAGGCCGGCGGCACCGTCGCCAGCACGTTGCCGGTCGCGATGAACATGACGCGCGACAGGTCGAAGGGCACCTCCAGGTAGTGGTCGCTGAAGCTGCCGTTCTGCTCGGGATCGAGCGCCTCCAGCAGCGCCGAGGAGGGGTCGCCCCGGAAGTCGATCCCGAGCTTGTCGATCTCGTCCAGCATGAAGACGGGGTTGTGGGAGCTGCAGTCGCGGATGCCCTGCATGATGCGGCCGGGAAGCGCCCCCACGTAGGTGCGCCGATGGCCGCGAATCTCGGCCTCGTCCCGCACGCCCCCCAACGAGATGCGGATGAACTTGCGGCCCAACGCGCGCGCGATCGACCGCCCGATGGAAGTCTTGCCGACACCCGGCGGACCGATGAAGGCGAGGATGGGGCCCTTGGTGCGCCGCACGAGCTTCCGCACCGCCAGGAACTCCAGCACGCGCTCCTTCGGCTTCTTCAGGCCGTAATGATCCTCATCGAGGATTGCCTCGGCGCGCCCGATGTTGATCTTGTCCCGGGTGGACTTCTTCCACGGCAGGGCCACCAGCCAGTCGAGATAGGTGCGGATGACCGTGCCCTCCGGCGCGACCGGCGGAATGCGCTCCAGCCGCTCGACCTCCCGCAGGGCCTTCTCGGCCGCCTCGGCCGACATCCCCGCGGCCTCGATCTTCTGCCGGTACTCGTCGGCCTCGTGGGTGCCGCCCTCACGCTCCCCGAGTTCATCCTGGATCGCCCGGAGCTGCTCGCGCAGATAGAACTCCCGCTGCGACGAACTCATCTCGTCCCGCACGCGGGCGTGGATCTTCTGCTCCAGCTCCAGGATGCCCAGCTCGACGATCAGCTGCCGGTGAACCTTGTCGAGACGCTCGGCGACGTCGCCCGTCTCCAGGATCTCCTGCTTCTCCTCCGGAGGGCGACCCAGGCACGAGCACACGAAGTCGGCGAGCTTCCCGGGCTCCCGCATGCTCATCGCGCTGCCCACGGCATCCGGCGGGATGTGCCGGCTCATGGTGACCGCGCGCTCGAACTGTGCGACCACCTCCCGCATGGTCGCCTCGATCTCGGGCGACTCGTACTCGGTCTCGGCGAGCGGCTCGCCGTAGGCCTCCAGGAAGGGAAGCGAGCGCACGTAGTGCGTGACCCGCACGCGCGCGACGCCCTCGATCATCGCCCGCACGGTATCATCGGGCAAGTCCATGAGCTGCACGACGCGGGCCAGACACCCGACCTCGTGCAAGTCCTTGGGCGTCGGGTCCTCGACCGTCCCGTCGCGCTGGGTGACCAACAGGATGGGCCGCTCCGTGTTCCGGATCTCGTCCAGCGCGGCCTTCGACTTCGGCCGCCCGAACACGAGCGGGATGACCATCTGCGGAAATACGACCACATCGCGCACCGGAAGGATCACGAGCGTCTGATCGGTGCCGACCTTCGGGGCGACAGGTTCCGGGTTTCGGGTTTCGCGTTTCGGGTTCACAGGGCAGTCTGACACGCCGCTTCGCGGCGGCCTAACACGGTGGGAATGTCGTTGCCGTGCCGTAGGAGCGCGGACGCCCTCGTCCGCTGCTGTGGCAGGCGGCAAGCCGTTGCCGTCCCCCTGGGAGCGCGGGCTTCCAGCCGACTGGCGCGCGCTGGCTGCCGTCCAGCCTTCCAACCTTCGAACGCCAACGCACACACGCCCAAACCCCGAACGCCGAACCCCAAACCCCGAACCGTCGTCTCCGCCGTCCTACGCGCTCTTCCGCCCTCGCTCGGCGCGCTGATCGCGCCGGCGCAGCACCGGCGGCGTGCCGGCGAGGATGGTGTCGGCGTTCACGATACACTCCACGACGTCGGGATCGGACGGGATCTCGAACATCGCGTCGGTGATCGTGTGTTCGATGACGGTGCGCAAGGCGCGGGCGCCGGTGCTCTTCTTGAGCGCTTCCTTCGCGATCGCTTCGAGCGCCTCGTCGGTGAAGACCAGCTCGACGTCATCGAACATCGAGAGCATCTTCTGGTACTGCCGCACGAGGGCGTTCTTCGGCTCGGTGAGGATGCGCTTCAGCGCGGTCACATCCAGCGAGTGCAGTGACGCGATGACCGGCAGCCGACCGGTGAACTCCGGGATCATCCCGAACTTCACGAGGTCCTCGGGGATGACGTCTCGCAGGACCGTCCAGTCGTCCCGATCCTCCGGCTTCGCGGCCGCCGCTCCGAAGCCCACCGCACGACGTTGCGTCCGCGCGCGGACGATGTCCGCCAGCCCCTCGAAGACGCCCCCGCAGATGAACAGAATGCCGCGCGTATCGACCCGGAGGTACTCCTGCTGCGGGTGCTTGCGCCCGCCCTGCGGAGGGACGTTCGCGACCGTGCCCTCGAGGATCTTCAGGAGCGCCTGCTGCACACCCTCGCCGGAGACGTCCCGCGTGATGGAGGGGTTGTCGGCGCGCCGCGCGATCTTGTCGATCTCGTCGATGTAGATGATCCCGTGCTCCGCGCGTTCGATGTCGCCGCCCGCCGCGATCACCAGCTGCAGGATGATGTTCTCGACATCCTCGCCCACATAGCCGGCCTCGGTGACGGCCGTCGCGTCCGCGATTGCGAACGGGACATCCAGCATCCGCGCCAACGTCCGCGCCAGCAGCGTCTTGCCCGCTCCGGTCGGGCCGATCAGCAGGATGTTGCTCTTGTCGATCTCGACGTCGGAGTCCAGGTGCCCCAGCCGAACGCGCTTGAAGTGGTTGTAGACGGCAACCGAGAGGATTCGCTTCGCGCGATCCTGACCGACGACATACTGGTCGAGGATCTCGTTGATCTCGCGCGGCGTCGGCACGGGGCCCTGCAGCAGGTCCGCGTGCCGGCGCGCCTGCCGCTCGCGCTCCTTGCCGCGGATGATCTGGTTGCACAGCTCGACGCAATCGACGCAGATGTAGACGCCGGGCCCCGCGATCAGGTCCTTGACCTGCGTCGGCTTCTCCTTGTCACAGAAGGAGCAGCGCGGCCCGCGCCCTCGCTTGATGTCATCCGACATGGGACGGTTCTCCCTTCGCCGGGTGTGCAGCCCCCCCGGTTGCGAAGGACAGGCAAGAATGCCTGTCCTCCTGCGCCGTTCACGGCCGCAGGGCGGGCTGCTATTCCTCGATGTGATGCTGCGGTTCGGCGATGAAGTCGATGAGGCCGTACTGCAGGGCCTCTTCGGCCGTCATGTAGTAATCGCGGTCGGTGTCCTGCTCGATCCTCTCCAGCGGCTTGCCGGTGTGCTTGGAGAGAATCTCGTTCAGCCACTTGCGGATGCGGATGATCTCGCGGGCCTGAATCTCGATGTCGCTCGCCTGGCCCTGCACGCCGCCGAAGGGCTGGTGGATCAGGATGCGGGCATACGGGAGCGCTGCGCGATGTCCGGGCGCGCCCGCGGTGAGCAGCACCGCCGCCATGCTGGCGGCCTGCCCGACGCACCACGTGTGCACCTCGGGCGAGATGTACTGCATCGTATCATAGATCGCCAGCCCGGCGGACGTGATGCCGCCCGGGCTGTTGATGTACATGTCGATCTTCTCGGTGGGGTCCTCGCCCTGCAGATGGAGCAGTTGGGCGATGATCAGGTTCGAGACCAGGTCGTCGATCGGCGAACCGATGAACACGATCCGGTCCTTCAGCAACCGCGAGTAGATGTCAAACACCCGCTCGCCGCGCGGGGTCTGCTCGATGACGCTCGGGATGATCAGCGCGCGCGGGTCCAAAGGCTCACGCATCTTCGGAGTCCTCCGTGGGCTCGTCGCTTGGCGCCTCCGCCGCCTCCAACTCCTCTGCAAGTTCAGACAACGGCACGACCTTCTTGGTTGCGGCCTCGGCTACGATGTCGCCGGCCTTCCGGGTCACGAGCTGCTCCCGGAACATCCGCCCGATGCGCCCGTCGATCCGGTCACGCGCCAGGACTGACGGGTCCATCCCGCGGCTGGCCCCAAACGCCATGTAGGCGGCGCGCACTTCATCGTCGGCAACCTCCACACCCCTCTCGGCCAGGACCGCCTCGCACGCGAAAGAGCCACGGACCGCCCGCAACGCGTCCTCCGCCGTCTCCCCCTCCGGGCCCTCGTCCGCCAGCTCCTTCTCGACCTCCTCCAGGAACGCCTCCGGTAGATCGACCCGCACGTGGTCCCGCAGCCACCGAACGGCCTGTCCGCGCAGAACCTGCTCCGCAAGCCTCTCATGCTCGCCGCGGAGCCGCTGCTTCACCTCCTCGCGTAGCGCCTCCACCGACTCGCAGCCCTCGATCGCCGTCTTCGCGAACTCGTCGTCCAGCGCGGGCACCTTCCGCTCCCGCAGGTCCTTGATGTCCACCACGAAGTGCACCGTCTTGCCGGCCAGCGAGCCATGGCTCCGCTGGTCGGGGTAGTCCAGTGTGAACTCGACGGTCTCCCCGACGCTGTGGCCGAGCAGTTGCGCATCAATTGCGGGGTCGTACCGCTCCTCGCCCACGATCACGCTCTCATCCTGCTCCTCCGGCTCCCGCTCCTCGCCCTCCACCTTGGTGCGCATCACGATCTCGACCTGATCCCCCTTCTGCACCTCCTTGCGCTCCACCCCAACGAGCTCCGCCGCCGCATCCTGCAGCCGCTTCAGTTCCTTCCCCACCTCCTCCTCGGTCGGCTCGAGCTCCGGCGTCTTCAGCTCGAGGCTCTCGAGAGACGGAATGCGCACCTCCGGCTGAACCGGCATCACCAGCGCCTCGGTCGTCAGCGGCCGGTTCTCCTCCGCCAGCCGCATGTCTTCCTCCTCCTCGAACTCCACGGGAGCCAGCGGGTGTGCATTCCCGTAGGTGAGCACACACCGCAGTGCTTGTTCCATGAGTTCCCCGTAAACTGAACCATCAATTGCCTTCGGCCCGTACTCCCGCCGGACGCGCCACAGCGGCACCTTCCCCTTGCGGAACCCGGCGATGTTCCCCCGGTTCATGAGGTCCTGAAACAGCGTGTGGTACGCGCGATCGACGTGCTTCTGCTCGATGTAGATGCGGAGCCGCAGCTTCGCGCCCGGCTCCGGTTGGGCGATGGCAAACAAGACGGTTCCCTCCAGCAAGTCTACTCGTCGGACAGGCACTCCTGCGTGTCCGTCCCCCAGTGGCACGCGCAGCTCGCGCGTGACGCGGTGGCAGTGCCTCTTGGAGGACAGGCATTCCTGCCTGTCCGTCCTCCTCACGATGGTGGGCGCGGAGAGATTCGAACTCTCACGGGTGTCCCCACATGGTCCTAAGCCATGCGTGTCTGCCATTCCACCACGCGCCCGGACCATCCGAAACCGTCGTCCCAACGTCACACATCACGGCCCGGCATCGCGACCAAAGGGTCTCTAGGGGCGACGCCGGGCCGAGGGGTTCATGGGCTGGTGGGTCGTGGAGGATTCGAACCTCCGACCTTGGGATTAAGAGTCCCCTGCTCTACCGACTGAGCTAACGACCCACCTGGACGGACAGTGCGAAGTGATGAGTGCGAAGTGGTAAGTGAACGACGCCACGCCGCTGCCGTCCCCTGTCACCTATAACCTGTGACCCGTAACCTGGCGTTCCTGGCGCGCCCGGAGGGACTCGAACCCCCGGCCCACGGATCCGAAGTCCGTTGCTCTAATCCACCTGAGCTACGGGCGCGCACGCCTTTGCCGTCTGCCGTTTGCGTTCCCCGCCGTCCCCCGTTGCCGTAACCCGAAACCTCAGACCCGTAACCCGTAACCTGCCGTTGTTGGCGCGCCCGGCCCGATTCGAACGGGCGACCTACGGATTAGAAGTCCGTTGCTCTATCCCCTGAGCTACGGGCGCGTGCGCCGTTGCCGCTCCCCGTCACCTATGACCTGCCACCCATAACCTGCCGTTGGAGCGGAGGACGGGATTCGAACCCGCGGCCCTCAGCTTGGAAGGCTGACGCTCTACCAGTCTGAGCTACCTCCGCTGCCCTCGCCGCACAGCCCGGCACACCCGACTTCCCTCGCCGGCGCGTGGTCGGGGCGGCCGGATTTGAACCGGCGACCTCGTGCTCCCAAGGCACGCGCGCTTCCAAGCTGCGCCACGCCCCGGCATCTCCCGCCGCTGCCGTCGGAGGCCAGAGTATACCCCTCGTTCGCTGGGAAGTCAAACGCGATTCGCGCCGTTCAGCCCCTTGACCCCTCCCCCTCGGATGTGGCACAGTCTGCGTTCGAGCGGCGCGTGGTGGCGCGCGGCGAGCGTTGACGGAGGGAGTTCCTGCCTATGCCAGACTGCATTCGCCTGGATGAGTTGACTGCCTCTGCCGAACGGATGCCCGCGGTCTTGACGCGCTTCCGGGCGGACTGGGAGGCGCTACAACGACGGTTCTCGGCCCCGTGGTCGGCACGGCGGAGGGAGAGGGTGCGGGGGTTCCTGGAAGCGTGGCGGGAGGCCCTCGAGGGGCTGCCGGTCGGGGAGTTCGCGCTGAGCGATCGGGTGGATTGCGTGTTGCTGAAGGGGCTGGTCGGGCAGGCGTTGCGGCAGCTGGCGCGGGAGGAGCGGCAGTCGGCAGAGATGGAGACGCTGGTTCCGTTTGCGGGCGACCTGATCGCGCTGGAGGAGCAGAGGAGGGAGCTGGGGGACGTCGATCCGCCGGCGGTGGCGGAGAGGCTAGTGTGCAGTCCCTGAAATAGCTATGTTGTATGGGGCCAGGACCTGTTCCGGAGTCTTGACCCACAGGAAGGGCGTCGGATGCTGGTTGCAGTCGCCCAGGTAGCCGTGCAGGGCCTTGTAGAGG
>Ga0194113_10010090_pt1 | contig 11312 bp, 7 predicted proteins | sample TA2MahC200mmetaG_FD_146193 | JGI IMG/M metagenome (GOLD analysis project Ga0194113, IMG submission 146193) | Freshwater microbial communities from Lake Tanganyika, Tanzania - TA2015017 Mahale Deep Cast 200m | ecosystem: Environmental > Aquatic > Freshwater > Lake | place: Tanzania: Lake...
CGACCTGATGTACCGCTACTTCCCGATGTTCAATAAGTTCCGTATCCCGTCGATGATCCTCGTCCTGGTTCAGATCTTCGTCCCGATCCTCGCCGCGTACGGACTCGTCTCGCTGGTCAAAGAAGCTCGGGAGCTGCACGGGGCCTCGCTCCTGAAACGGAAGAAGTCGATCCTCTATGCGCTCGGTGCTTCCATCGTCATCGGTCTCGGCCTGACGCTGATTTACGAAAGCCTTCTCCCTCGTCAGGCAATCCAAAACATGTTTTCCACGGTCTTCCAATATCAACTCCCCCGCGACAGAGTGGTTGAGCAGGTTTTCCGGCAGATACCGCCGCAGGTATCGACCCAGTTGGCGGCTCACGTCGCCGGCTTGGTGAAAGCTGATATCTATATGGCCATTGGGCTGCTCGCGGTCTCACTCGGCTCGCTGTACTATTTCATCCAGGGAAAGTTAAAGTTCACGACCTTCGCTGTTGTCACCGTCCTCGTCATCGGTTTCGATCTCTGGCGTGTGGCGTACAAACCGATGGACCCGCAGGATCGGACGGCGCAGCAGCAGGTGTTTAGGGCGCCGGATTATGTAGAATTCCTGGAGAAGGATTCAACGGTGTTCCGGGTCCTTCAGCTGAGACAGGGACAAGTGTTCTACGACAATTCGCTTGCCTACTGGCGCCTGCAAAACGTCTACGGTTACCACGGCGCGAAGCTGCGCGCGTACCAGGATCTGGTCGATGTGGCGGGTCTTGACAATCCTCTGGTCTGGAGTTTGACAAACGTGAAGTACGTCGTCTCCGACGAACCGGATTCGAGCGCGGGACTCGGGCTGGTGTACAACGGCAGACAGTACAAGGTGTATGCCAACCTCTCCGCGCTACCGCGAGCGTTTTTTGTGCGGCGGTACGAAGTTGCAGATGGTTTGTCCATTCTCAGCAAAATTCGCGACGGTGCGTTCGATCCTCAGGATGTGGCCTTCTTCATGGAAGAACCAAAGCTCCAGATCGAGTCGCCCCATCCCGCAGCGAAGGCAGAGTTCGTCTCGTACGGAATTCAGGACATGGAACTCAAAGTTACGACGGACGCGAACAACCTGCTCTTCTTCAGCGAGACGTATTATCCGGAAGGCTGGAAAGCGTACCTCGACGGGAAAGAGATCCCGATTTACCGCGTCAATTATCTGTTCCGTGCCGTGGTGGTTCCGGGGGGAATCCACAAACTCGAGATGAAATTCGAGCCGACCGGCTTCTATCTCGGCAAAAACCTTAGCCTGATAGCCAACCTGGTCGTCATCGTCGGATTGGGTTACTTTGGCAGTGACCGCTGGCTGAAGCGGAGAAGAGAGGGGCGCGGTGGTGAGAAGGAGAGGTAGTGCAGTGGTGGAGTAGTGAAGCGATGGAATGTGATGGAATAACGGAATAGTGGAATGGTAGAATAGTATCCGCCCGCACTGCGTTCTGCCTACTCCCTACTGCTTGCTTTCTTCCCATTTTTCATTTTTCCTTTTTCATTTTTCATTGATTCATGTGCGGCATTTGCGGCGTTTTCAACTACGGTAACTCGGCTCAGACCTTCGATGAGGCGCTTCTCATCAAGATGAGCGACACGCTCATCCACCGCGGTCCGGATGATGCAGGGACGTTCATCTCTCCTGACCAGCGCGTGGGGTTCGGGTTCCGCCGCCTCTCCATCGTCGATCTCTCCCCTACTGGCCACCAGCCGATGTTTTCCCAGGATGGTTCCATCGCGATCGTCTTCAACGGAGAAATCTACAATCACCAGGTGCTCCGAAAGGAGTTCGAGCAAAAGGGATATCGTTACCGTTCGCGATCGGACACCGAGAGCATCATCAACACCTACCAGGAATACGCTCTCGATTTCGTTCACAAACTCCTTGGTATGTTCGCACTTGCGATCTGGGATGAAAAGAAGCAGCAGCTCGTGCTGGCCCGCGACCGGATCGGCATCAAGCCACTGTACTATACCTTCTCCAGCGGCAATTTCATTTTCGGATCGGAGATCAAGGCAATCCTTCAGCATCCGTCGGTTCGCACGGAGTTCAACAAGGATGCCCTCGATGCGTACCTGACTTTTCTCGTGTCCCCCGCGCCGTTGACCATGTTCAAGGACATTCACAAGCTGGAACCGGGTCATTGGATGGTCATCAAGAATGATGGGGAGATCAGGAAAGAACAGTACTGGGACCCCGTGCCGACGGGACGGCAGCCGTCGATTGATGTGGATGGCACGCCGATTTCACGCTCAAAGCTTCTGGAAGGCGACTCATCGAAGGATGAACAATCGTGCATCAGCACAATCCGCACACTTCTGAAGCAGTCCGTGAAAGACCGTATGATGAGCGATGTGCCGTTCGGCGTGTTTCTTAGCGGCGGCATCGACTCCAGCACGAATGTGGCTCTGATGGCCGAGCTGATGGACCGGCCCGTGGATACATTCTCCGTCGGCTTTCGTGACCTTGAGAGGTACAATGAACTTGGCTACGCGCGGCAGATTGCGAGGGAATTCAAAACGAACCATCACGAGGTTATCATCGATCACAAGATGGCGTTCGATTTCCTTCCCAAACTCATCTATCACCAGGACGAGCCGATCGCCGATCCTGTTTGCATTCCGTTGTACTTCGTCTCCAAGCTTGCCCGGGACAACGGAACGATCGTCATCCAGGTGGGTGAAGGGAGCGATGAGCAGTTTGCTGGATATCCCGCGTATCTCCGTGAGCTCCGGTTTTATGAATGGTTGTGGAAACCGTATGGGATCGTGCCCTCCTTCGTGAGGTCACCGCTCTTTCGTCTCGCCTCGGGACCCTTGAAATCAAAGCAAAAGCTCCTCCAGCTGGACTACATCCGGAAAGCGACGGAACGAGATGAGCTCTTCTGGGGCGGAGTCAACATCTTCACTGAAACGCACAAAAAGATGCTCTTGAACAGAGACCTGAGCAGTAGGAGCCATAGTGCACAACTCCTGGCACAGAATTGGCACAAGACGATTCTTGAACGAGATGCGCGCGCCGACTACCTGAAGCGCATGATCTACCTTGAGTTCAAGAACAGGCTCCCCGAACTCCTTCTGATGCGTGTAGATAAGGTCTCGATGGCAACTTCCGTGGAGGCACGCGTACCCTTCCTTGACCATCGACTTGTGGAGTACTCGATGACGATCCCGAAACAGATGAAGTTCAGAAAGGGCGAGCCGAAGTACATCTTGAAGAAAGCTGTCGAGGGGATCATTCCGAACAACATCATCTACAGGAAAAAGCAGGGATTCGCTGCCCCCGTGAACGAATGGCTTCGCTCGGAATGGTTTAGCTTCGCAGAATCCCGGATTCGGAACAGCCGATTGATGCAACGCAACCTTTTCAGAACGGAGTTCATCGACAATCTGATTCAGAGTCACCGGAGCGGGAAACGGGACGAGGGAATGCCGCTCTGGGCCCTATTGAACCTTGCCCTCTGGTACGAACACTGGATTGAAGGGAAGCCCCTTTGACTGATGAACCGAACAGCGGGATGCTGAAAGAGCAGGTACGTGAGTATTGGAACGCTCATCCATGCGGCACCCAATTTACGGACCTCGAATGGGGATCGAGGGCTTTTTTCCAGGAGGTTGAGGGATTCCGTTACAGGATGCAGCCCTTTATGCACTCGATCATCGGCTTCGACCGGTATGCTGGGAGGGATCTCCTCGAAATCGGCTGCGGGCTTGGGACTGATCTACTCCAGTTCGCGCGCGGGGGCGCACGCGTCACCGCGGTCGATCTTGCACCATCGAGCGTTGAGCTTGTCAAAAAGCTCTTTCATCTTCACGGGCTCACAGTTGATGCACGCGTGGCCGACGCTGAGAACCTTCCCTTCGACGACAACAAGTTCGACTTCGTGTATTCCTTCGGCGTCCTCCATCACACTCCGAACACGCAACGCGCTATCGATGAGGTCTACCGCGTCCTGAAACCAGGTGGCGAGTGCGTTATCATGCTGTACCACCGCCGATCGCTCTACACTATCGTCGGGACACCACTGTATACCATCGCACGCGCGTTCAGCAGCAAACGCTTAAGGCAAGAAGCTGATCGCGCCCCTTCCGCTCCTTCTACCGTTGAAGAGTGGGTGCGGCGCTACGACGGAACCATGAACCCGCTCGGGAAAGCCTACACACGGGTTGAGGTGCAATCAATGTTCAGAAGCTTCCATAGCCTTCGAATCCAATTCTGTGATCCTATCCGTCGACACCTTCCAGCACTTTTCAACTGGATGAACCAGCGCCTCCTCGCATCACGGTTTGGATTCTATATGGTCATCCATGCGACGAAGTGAACCAACTCCATGCATCTCGCCGAGCTGAAACGAATTTGCGATCCTCTCTCCGTCCGCACAGTTCTCCTCCTTCCTTTTGAAGATGAGGCAATACTCTCGCTCGCAACGCGCGAGTTCCCCCGTGCAACACAACACATAATCCGAAAAGAAGATCTTGCTGGCCTCTCACCTGCACGCATCATTGCTCGTATACGGCAGGTCCCGGTCGATTTGATCATCGCGTCAATTGGGAATTCCGCTGTACGGCGCAACCGCACTACTGTGGAACTGATGGTTGCTCTGAGCCGCGCCTGCTACCGGTTGGTCCGTATTAAGGAAGACGATTTTGCAATCGTTGCACGCACCAACCTGGTGTTCCGTATCTTGCCCTTACTTGTCGCGGCGCTCGTGGTCGGCCTGGGCTGCGTTCTCTGGACATACGGCTTGCTTTTTTTCTATAGACTGGCTCCCCGGCCGGCGAGAATCCACCATCAGACAACAACCGAGAACCTGCACAGAATCTTGTTCATCCGATGCGATCTTGCCGGCTCGGTGCAGGCAGGCGGATCTGCCACACACATTGCAGGGATGGTAAACGCTTTTCGACGAGCTGGTCTGGAGGTCGTGTACCTAGCGGATCAACAGCTGGAGGCTCTTCCGTCTGATGTACAGCAGATCTGTATCAAGCCCTTTGAGTTCCTTGGGATATTTGACGAGTTTCAACTTCTCGGATTCAATCTGCAGCTAATGCGCAGGTTACCGACAATCATTCGTAACGTGCGTCCGCATTTCATCTATCAGCGACATGCCGCTCTCTCGTTCGCGGTCGGAGTGATAGCAAGAAGAACGCAACTGCCGCTCGTTCTTGAAGTGAACGCCTCTGAAGTATGGGTGAAGCGACACTGGAGTCGACTTGTTTTCAGCAGTCTGGCAACACGCTGCGAAGCTCTCGCACTGGCGCTCGCCGATCGCATCGCCGTGATCTCCAGGGGGGTGCTGGAGCAACTGGGTCCATACGAGTTTGACCGCGCCCGATGCGTGTTGAATCCCAACGGAGTTGACCCCGATGTATTTCATCCCGATATTGACGGCACGCCAATTCGGGACCGGTACGGCTTATTGCACTGTACCGTTGTTGGTTTCATTGGCACGTTTGCCCGTTGGCACGGTGTAGAGACACTGTTCGAAGCTGCGATCCTCTCGATTCGAGCTGACAGCACCCTGCGATTCTTATTCGTCGGAGAGGGGAGCTTCCGTTCAACCTTGGAGAAGCGGGTTGAGGACCTTGGCGTGCAGACCATGTTTGTCTTCACAGGGCTTGTGCCCCCCAGGGACGCACCAAGGTATCTAGCTGCTTGTGATATCCTTGTTTCACCGCATCTTGGATTCGAGGACGGCACGAAGTTCTTCGGCTCACCTATGAAGCTCTTCGAGTACATGGCAATGGGGAAGGCCATCATTGCAAGCCGTTTGGAGCAGATTGGCGAAGTCATTAGAGACGGGATCAACGGTCTCCAGATGACCTCTGGCGATAGTCGGCAACTTGCAGAGCTCATCCTGAAGCTGGCGCACGACGAGGACTTACGGGCCAAGTTGGGACGCCAAGCACGACAAGATGTTATCAGCCACTGCACTTGGGATGCCAACGTCGAACGCATCCTCCAATCATTCCAAACGCCGAACTGATGAGCCAACGGAAAATCGGTCTGCTTGTTATCAATGGTCCATTGCCTCCTCCGTACGGGGGAATCGCAACATACTTGGCACATACGCTTCCCTTCCTGGCTACCCACGGATTTGATGTTCACACCATTGTTGACAGGCCGCCGATGGATCCAAGGCAGTACGACGAGTTTCGACGTGCCGGAGTAAGCATCTATTATGGTGAGACTAGACACAGCAGGAAGATCGCGGAGATCATCAAGCGGATTCCGCTCTGGATCTCAACGATGGTTGGATCTCGCATGGGACCAGCAACGATGGCTCGGGCAGCCAAGTCGATCGCTGGCTGGATTGCTATCAGCGAAGAGGTTGTGAAAACGCGCAGGATCGACATCATTCACGCGTATGATTATCCCTGGGCACAGGGCTTTGCTGCTGCGCATCTTGCGAAGCGATACAACAAGAAGTTCGTACAGACGATCTTCGGTGAAGTCGTTCCGCATATCTCCGAACTTGTTCATCACGATGAGCGCGGAAACCGTTTCAAGAGATTAGTGCGACGCATTTTGGAACAGAGCAACCTTATCCTTTCGGTCAGCCATCATTGTGCACGCGAGATAAGCCATGTCGGCTTGGAGCCGGAGCGTGTGAAGGTGACGTACTATGGAATCGATGTGCAGCGCTTCAGACCCGACGTGGACACTTCTGCCATTCGCTTGCAATACAGTCTTGATGGAAAGCGTGTCGTCCTATTTCTTGGACAGGTTCGATCGCGGAAAGGTCCACAGGTACTGCTTGATGCCGCTCCCCTTATCCTCAGGCGAATTCCGAATGCCGTATTCCTTGTCGTTGGACCCGATTGCGGGATCGCAGCCGATCTGCTAGCTCGCGCTTACGAACTGAACCTCGGCTCGAAGTTCCTCATGCTTGGCCCCAAACCTGATGAGATGCTCCCCGCGTTCTTTGCTGCATCCGATGTGTTTGTGTTTCCAAGTTGTACTGCCATCGAGTGCCTGGGGCTGACGTCCATTCAGGCGATGGCGTGCGGAAAACCCGTTGTCGGCTCGAACATCAACGGTGTCCCCGAGGTGGTCATCGATGGTACCACGGGATTCCTGGTCGAGCCCTGTAATCCTGAGGCGCTGGCAGAGAAGGTGTCTTTGCTTCTTGAAGACGATGATCTTCGTAGGCGAATGGGTGCGGCCGGCCGCCAGCGGGCCGTGGAGCACTTTGACCGGGACCGCCTCGCGCATGAGCTTCTGGATTTGTATAATGATCTTCTTCGAGTGCGTGCGACGACATAGGGTGATTTCCGAACGTAGAAAGGACGTAATATGAAGATCGTTGCTGAAGCCCCCGTTCGAATCGATTTTGCGGGAGCGTGGACGGACGTTCCTGTTTTCTATCAGACGTTTGGTGGAGCGACGCTGAACGCGGCCATCAACAAGTACGTCAAAGGCGAACTCCTGACTGGAGCTCATCGAGAAATGAAGGACGGGATGACTGTTCACTATGAAGCCAACCTACCGTGGGGCGCCGGTCTGGGCAGCTCTGCGACGATGAACGTCCTGTGGCTCGGGCTTGTCAAGGGCCGACCGCTGTCGACCGTTCAGGAGCGGCTCGCCATCGCAGAGGATGCCTTCAGGATTGAAAAAGTTCTGGGCATCATCGGCGGCAAGCAGGATCAATGTGCCTCCGCCCTTGGAGGGATCAACGTCTTTGAGTTCTCAGAAGAAGGGATCCGGTCGACGCCGGTCGGGCTTTCAGCGACGCGTGTGAGAGAACTCGAATCGGTTCTGCTTCTGTGTTACACAGGAGCTGCCCGTCTTTCCTCGAGAATCCACGAAAACGTCTGGGGGAACTTTGCCAAGGGTCATCGCGATGTCATTGACGCCTTGATCCAAATGCGGGACTCTGCGTTTGACGGCAAGGAAGCGCTCGAGAAAGGGGAGTTTGAGAAATTTGGGAAGATCCTTACGACCCAGTTCGAGTGCACCAAGGTTATGGATAGTTCAACCAGCAACCAGACGTTGGAGGATCTTTTTGCTCTCGTTCGCGAGCACGTTTTCGGAGGCAAGCCGTGCGGTGCCGGCGGTGGGGGCTGCGTCGTTTTCTGCTGCAGAGGAGATCGAGAACGAGCACAGGCAGCTGCGAAGATCAGCAAAGCGGGTTTCACGATCATCGACTTCGCCTTCGATTTTCACGGGTTGAAGGTGAGCATAGAAAGCTGAACGTCCGGCAATTGAACAAGTGAAGTCCCGAACGAAGGTCTCTCGCATCGACACCAATTCTCAATGTCTACCTCGACAGTTCGAAGCCTTCCAACCCTGTTTCTTTGGCAGATTCTGAGCTTCGCGGCCGGGTTCTTGACACAGGCCATACTGGCACGATCCCTTGGCCCCTATGACAAGGGGATCCTCGACCTCTTCCTTCTCATCCCCGTTGTGCTTGCTTCGATCACCGAGCTAGGCCTGCTCCCGGCCAATACGTACTTTGCGGGTAAAGGGACTATCGACTTTAGCGCTCTCCACACCAATTCGCTTGTATGGAGCCTTGGCATCGGAGCAATCGCACTGGCCATCGGGGTGCTTCTTGTCTCCATCAGCGCCTCGCCGTTCGAATCTCTCACCGGCAGTTATTTCCTTCTGTCGCTGCTCATTCTGTTTCCCTCCCTCTATTTTTCTCTGTGGTCGGGATTGATGTATGGACGTGGACAGGCAGGAACCGTCTACTTCATCACTGCGACATTCTCAGTCATCTCCCTTGCTACGTATGGCGTCGCGCTCCTCTGTGGAGCCTCGCTCAACGCTATCGTCCAACTGAGCGCTCTTCTTCTTTTCGTCCGGACTGCGCTTGCCCTCTACGCCCTGCGAGGGAAGGTGTCGCCCAATCTCCACTTTGATTCTTCGGCTCTGAAGAAATGTCTTCAGTACGGCATTGCCCTTTGGGTTGGCCTGGCGATCAACACGCTCCATTTCCGGGTTAGCCAGTTCCTTGTGAGCTCGATGCTTGGTTCTGCCGAGCTTGCGTTCTACGCACTCGCCGCCAGGATTGCAGAGATGGCGTGGCTGCTTGATTTTGTCATTATCAACGCAACGGTGTTCCGCGTAACGTCATCGATCAGGGAAGAGTCCGTTCGGATTACGCAGCGAATGACACGCGTCATCGGCATGATGAGTCTCGGCGCATCGCTTCTCATCGGGGCTACCTCGCCTTTCGTCATACCGCTCGTGTTCGGTGAAGCATTCAGTCCTGCTATTGTACCTCTGCTCCTTCTGATCCCGGGCATTATTGGCTGGAGTCTGGCACGGAGTCTCTCCCAGTTCATCGCCTACCAGATCGGCAAACCGTGGTACAACACCGGCGCGGCAACCGTCGCGTTCGTCTTCAACATTATTCTGAATCTGCTGCTCCTCCCTTTGCTGGGGACACCCGGTGCGTCGATTGCCGCAAGTCTCTCTTACGCTGGCAACCTCGTCCTGATTTCGCTGATCTTCAAACGACTCTCTGCCGCACGACTGCAACCGAGTTTCGTGCCAACCAAAGATGACCTGCTGCTCTTGCGAGATATCGTGGTGCAATATTTTCCACGACGCGCAACGGATCAGGGCTAGGCAATGTACACCTCATATCAGAAATGGCAGGAATTCTATCGTCGGATCGAGAACAAAGCCAGGAGCCTGATCGATCCTGCCACAGGCCGCGTGGCCGCAAGCCTCGTCGAAAGCATCGCCTGTCCTTTGTGTGGGTCTCGTGCTTTCCATACCCGTGTTGTCAAGCACGGTTTCACGTATGTCACGTGTAGCCACTGCGGGTTTGTCTATGTGAATCCACAGTTTACATCGGAAGCGATCCATACTGTCTACAACGATGAGGACGTACGCGAGTTCTTCTTTCGCGAGCTTCTGTTGCCCTACGTGGAGCGTGACCAGAAACCTGAATTCGAAAGACGAATTGGTGAGATCAGGAAACATGTCCGGAATCCGCACCCTCGACTGCTGGACGTCGGCTGTGCCGCTGGATTGTTTCTCTCGATTGCTTCAGCACACGGGTTCGAAGCAGAAGGATTGGAACTGAACCAATCTTACATCGAGTTCATCAAGAACAATAGACCTTTGAAAGTCCAGGCCAAGCTCCTTGAGGCGATCGGTTACCCCGACGCGTCATTCGACGTTGTGACCCTTTGGGACGTGCTGGAACACTTGCCGAACCCGGTTGATACTCTTGGAGAAGTAGCACGGATACTCAAGAGCAATGGTGTAGTCGCCTTGACAACTATCAACCACAGCTGCATCAATGAGAAGTTACTCAAAGCTCGCTGGCGATACTATATGCCGCCTGACCATCTGTGCTCCTTCACACCTGCATTGCTTCGTTCGATGCTCCATCGCTGCGGCTTCACTGTTGTGAAGCTCCAGCACCAATACATGTTTGAAGTTCTGGCGGATGTCTATCTCCCCTTTCTGATTCCCAAGGGATCCTCAAATCCTTTGGCAAACACACTCAGTAAAATGAACAAGGTACTGTATCTTGTATTCACACTAACGTCCCAGGGAATCTTCAACATCCTCCACAGCGGCGACATCGTGACCGTGTATGCGAAAAAGGACTAAGGATATCCCGACCTTCACCCGAATCTTCTACCACCGCGTCGTTCGGCCGCGGATCTGGAAGACCTTCGTTTGCGAAGAATTGAGCAGGCTGTCGGACCAGGAGTTCCTGCAGCGATTCGCGTTCACTGGCACCACCGAGGAGTTTCTCACACACTTCCATTCCGCCGCGCGATTCCGCTTCTTCTTTCACCCCCGCAACCAGAAGGATTTCTTCCTCCAGCTCATCACCAGCACTCAAGACCAGGATCAGATTCTTTCGGAGGCACAAGACCTGCTCCAGAACCGGTTCGACACGCTCGGATCGGGAACCGTCTCCCTCGGGACAACCATCAACTGGCACGCGGACTTCAAGAGCGGCAAGGAATGGCCTGTTCGAGAACTCCGTAACGACGAAATCCTCGACCTCGGCAATCCCTCCGATGTCAAGGTTCCCTGGGAACTGAGCCGCTTTCACCAGGTTTGGTGGCTTGGAAAAGCATACTGGCTTACGCGCAACGAGCTTTACGCGCGGAAGTTTGGTGACCTCGTCGAAGACTGGATAGACAAGAACCCCCTTGGCAAAGGCGTCAATTGGCACATCGCGATGGAAGCCGCGATCCGCGCCTGCAACTGGGTAGCGGGGTACTACTTCTTCTGCGAGTCGCCCTCGCTTTCGACGGGTTTCTGGCTCAGGTTCATCAAGAGCCTCTATGCCCACGCGCGATTCATTGAATTCCATCTTGAATACTCCTGG
>Ga0194113_10010105_pt1 | contig 11307 bp, 10 predicted proteins | sample TA2MahC200mmetaG_FD_146193 | JGI IMG/M metagenome (GOLD analysis project Ga0194113, IMG submission 146193) | Freshwater microbial communities from Lake Tanganyika, Tanzania - TA2015017 Mahale Deep Cast 200m | ecosystem: Environmental > Aquatic > Freshwater > Lake | place: Tanzania: Lake...
CGCTAACTTACTCTGACAGCATACAGGGATTAAAATTCTCAGTAAATTTTGCATGGACTTTGATGAGCGCCTTCCTGGTTTTCAATATGCAGGTGGGTTTTGTCTTCCTCGGTGCAGGTTTTGTGCAAAAGAAAAACACGCTGAATTACGGGGCCATGAGCTTTATGGATTTTTGTGCGGGCACAATAGTTTTCTGGCTCTTCGGCTTCGCTTTAATGTATGGCGGCTCTCAGCTCGCCCCCGGCCTTGCACACGGAAACAAATTTATCGGCTATAGCGGATTTTTGCTGATAGGGGAAGCATACGACGTGCATATTTCCGTGCTCTGGCTCTTTCAAATGATGTTCGCCTCTACCGCTTCCACGATTGTGACCGGCGCTATCGCCGAAAGATGTAAATTCCATGCACACCTCCTGAACAGCATATTTCTTTGCGGCATACTCTATCCGGTTTATGGCCACTGGATGTGGGGATACGGCTGGCTTGAAACGCTGCCATTTGGGGTAGGGGCAAGAGATTTTGCCGGCTCGGGGGTAGTGCACGGAGTCGGAGGACTGATTGCCTTTGTTGCCGCATGGATCATCGGGCCGAGATACGGAAAGTTCAATCCCGATGGCAGTTCAAATGTCATCCGGGGACATAACCTCCTGTATATTATCATCGGAACACTCATCCTGATTTTTGGCTGGTTTGGCTTTAATGCCGGCAGCACACTCGCCGTCACAGAACTGCGCGTATCGATTATAGCGACAAACACCTTTTTAGCCGCTGCGGCCGGCGCTATCGTCATGCTCTATATTTCTTACTTCAGAACAAAAACGTTTGGCATAAGCATGGCCTGCAACGGAGCCCTTGCAGGCTGCGTTGCCATTACGGCATCCGGAGCATACGTTCCTCACTGGGCTGCCATTGTAACAGGAGGTATCGGCAGCGCTCTTACAAGCGTATGCCTGGATATCATCGAGAACAAATTAAAAATTGATGATCCTGTAGGCGCCATATCGGTACACGGTGTTAACGGACTCTGGGGATTGCTTGCTGTGGGAATTTTTTCCGACGGAACATATGCCAATGTAAAAGGATTAATTACCGGATCGGGCTGGCAACTGCTCGCCCAATTTATCGCGTGTATCACCCTCATCGCATGGTGTTTGGGCATGGGTTTTCTTTTTCTCTCTTTTCTGAAACGTATTATAGGCGGATTAAGAGACCCCATCAGCGCGGAACAAAAAGGACTGGATATATATGAACATGGGACAGGTTGTTATCAATAACCTGCGAAATAAAGACGAAAAACACACATCTTCATCTTTTCTCCTATCAATATATTACGTACCTTGTTCATAACTATTTTCAGCAACCTTCCTCTTTGTTTGTAAATCATTCATCAGACAAATATTTTTAAATTTTCCTTGACATCAAAAACAGATAATGTAACATTCTTTTCTAAAATTTCATTATATATGAATAATTTATATATAATAATTATACATGGAATTTTCTTGTAACGGTGCAGCATTACATGCTGTACCGTTTGTTCCCAATTTAGGAACAAACTGTGTTTTGCCCTTTGATAGTTTAACAAGGAATTTCACTCTTTGTAGGGTGGGCAATGCCCACCGTCTCGCGTTGCCTGTAGAGACGCATAGCAATGCGTCTCTACGTTTGATGGGCAATGCCCACCCTACTCTGGTAAAAGTTGCCGAAGGCCTGATTAAATATATTACGCTGATTTTTTCACGAAAGGAGGTTTTCTTTTTTTATCATAATAAAGAACATTCTTTTTCCCTTTTTTATTTTTATTAATCGGAGGTGGCTGTAATGATAAAAATTGAAGCGATTATCAGGGATCAGAAACTAACTGCCGTAAAAGACGCCCTAAAGGCCATAGGGGTCGCCGGTATGACAGTGTCGGAAGTAAAAGGTCATGGCACACAGAAAGGAATAACCGAAGTATACCGCGACAAACAGTATACTGTGGATTTGTTGCCAAAAATTAAGATAGAGATAATTACCGAAGATGAAAACATGGATAAAATTATCAAAACAATTCTCGATGCGGCGCAAACAGGCAGCATCGGCGATGGTAAAATTTTTATTTACGACGTAAAAAATGTTATACGAATAAGGACTGGGGAAACCGGGAAAAAGGCAATTTAGGCTTTTTCCCCTTTAACGAGAAAATAAGGGATATTAACCGGTTAAAAGGAGGTTTCAAAAATGAAAAAATTCTGTTGCCTGATAATTTTGAGCTTTATAGCGGTAATGGCCGCTTCATCCGCAGCATGGGCGGGAGAAAATGTTTTGGATACGGGAAACAATGCATGGATACTTATGTCATCGGCATTAGTGCTTCTTATGACTCCAGGACTTGCTTTCTTTTACGGAGGAATGTGTTCCTCAAAAAATATCATCAATATGCTGATGATGGTCTTTATGTGCATGGCCGTCGTCAGCATCCAATGGGTATTCTGGGGATACTCCCTCTCATTTGGAGAAGATCGCGGCAGTTTTATCGGAAGTCTGGCAAAGGTTGGTCTGCGGGGCATAACGCCTGAAACGCTCTCCGGCACCATTCCGGAATACACCTTTCTGGCATTCCAGGCAACGTTTGCCATTATTACTGTGGGGCTTATGATGGGCGCTGTTGAGGGACGCATGAAATTCAGCACATTTTTAATATTCATCCCTCTGTGGGCAACCGCCGTATATGACCCGGTATGCCACTGGGTATGGGGCGGGGGATTTCTCCAAAAATGGAAAGTGCTGGATTTTGCAGGCGGAACGGTGGTGCATATAAATTCAGGAGCCGCTGCGCTTGCCCTTGTAATATTGCTCGGAAAACGCAGGAAACAAAACATACGCCCCCCCTGCAATGTTCCCATGGTGCTCCTCGGCACCGGACTGCTCTGGTTCGGCTGGTTCGGTTTTAATGCGGGCAGCGAACTTGCCTCCGACGGAAGGGCTGCGTTTGCATGGGTAATAACAAACTCTGCTGCCGCCACCGCTTGCTTCGTATGGATGGTATGCGAATGGATTCACCGGAAAAAACCCACGCTTATCGGAGCGGCATCGGGAGCGGTCGCCGGTCTTGTCGCCATAACCCCGGCATCCGGTTTTGTCGGCCCGCTGGGCGCCATACAGATCGGAATTATGGCAGGCGTCGGATGTTACTTCGCCAGCATGAAATTGAAGGCGCTCTTTGGGTATGATGACGCGCTGGATGTGGTTGGCGTTCATGGAATTGGCGGCACGATAGGCGCATTTGCCACAGGACTCTATTGCACCAAAATGGTGATGGGACCAGGCGGAGTTGACGGTTTATTCATTGGCTGGAGCATTGAAGGAGGCAGACAATTAGGTTTGCAGTGCATTGGTTTCATAATCTCATGGGCATATGCATTTGCGGTGACCATGTTCATCGGAGTGTTTCTCAAATATACCATAGGGTTAAGAACCACAGAAACACAGGAAGACACCGGCCTCGATATTACACAGCACGGCGAGATCGGCTACCATCTTGAAATGGAATCCACAAGCACCCTGAAAGTTCCGGCAGGCCATTAATTCGAACCTTAAGGAAAAGAGGCACAACACTGACAGGGGTTCAGAACCCTGTCAGTGTTTATGCTATATTCGCATTTTCGTGCTGTCAGGAGCTTCCTCCTGACAGTACTTCAAAATTAAGTTACCGGTTGTCTTTTGAAAGAGGTCTGAGTTTTCTCAGGCTGTGATTGCAATAAGGACACCTTCTTATAAAAAGATACATAAAAAAGAGAAGGATCGCCCAAATCCCCGCCGTAAAGAAAAAAAGCATAACGTCTCCAAAATCCAATTTATGAATCCTCACGGGAACGACTCGCTTTTCACAATACCGGCAAAAAACCGCCTCCTGTTTTTTTGCCGACCGTTGACCGCCAAAAACTCTTCTCAAATTTTTAAATGAAATTGTGTTAAATCTTTTTTCCTCCCGCCAGCCTCTCTTCACGATATAATGTATGCATTCATACTCTTTAAGATTATTGCGTACTGTATTAAACTTCCTCGCTAAAAATAATTCTACACGAAATCCTTTCGGAGGTTTTTCCCCGGAGTATTTCTTTAATAGAAAACATTCCGGATCATCGAATATTTCTATGATAGTTTTCCTGATCTTCTCTTTATCGATCATCGCTCTTTATAGATGTGTCAATGTTCTTAAATTTATCAATGCAATTCTCCGAATAAATTATATAAAATATGAAATCGTTCGCCACAAATAAAAAAACTTATTTTCAGAAAGGACTGTACCCTTGCAAAACAAAACAAAATTACCCAAAAAACCGGGAAGGTGCCCCGCAATTCCTGTCTGCGAACACATTGGCAATCTCAGAAAAGAGTGTGTCACCCTGAAACACCATTCTTTTCTTGGGACAAAAGACATCGAGCCGTGCCTTGCAAGCATTGTGATACTTTTAGGCAGGAGCAACGGAATCGAAATAGAGCATTCTGCCCCAGATAATCCGAAAAATGCGTAACGCTTTGGTTTTTTAAAAAACATGGTTTCTCAGCTATTTTGCAACCCTGACAGGGTTTCAGAACCCTGTCAGGGTTAAACCAGCAAGCTGAAATACGTCATTGTGGCTGATTAAGCGTCAAAAATTTGACATTTCCTGCAATCATACTCCATAAAAAAACAGGAACGGCTCTTTTTTTTTATTCTGCATCTCTCATAAAATAGCCACTTATGTAAATTATCTTCTCTCTGCCTCTCCCCCCTTGCTGAATGGCATAACTATTGCTCATTATTTATAAATAATTCAGTATATATGAAATTTCAAAAAAAACCATGTCTGATAATTTAAAACTATTAACCGAACTCATACATGAAATAATAAGAGCAAAGGATTTCGATTCCGCCCTTTACACGGTATTGCGTCAGATATGCGAGGCTACGGAATGGGTATACGGAGATGTATGGCTGCCTTCTTCAGACGGAACGTATCTGGTATTGCATCAGGCATACTGTCAGTATGAAAAGCTGGAGATTTTTAAAGAGAAAGGCAAAGACCTCTCTCTCCCTCCCGGAGTCGGCCTTCCCGGACGCATATGGTCTTCTAAAAAACCCGCATGGATATTGGACGTCACCTGCGATGCCAATTTCCCGCGCGCCCCGATTGCCAGGGAATGCGGTTTAAAAGCAGGCATGGGTGTTCCGATACTTGACAATGAAGAAGTTGTAGCGGTAATGTCGTTTTTTATCTTCGAACGAAAGGAAGAAGACGAACAAATGGTTGCCCTCGTGGCCGCGGCTGCCGCGGAATTGGGAAATATACTCAAATACAAACAAATGGAGAGGAAGCTCGTGCAGTTATCCAGCGCGGTAGAACAAAGTGTTTGCAGCGTTATCATCACCGACACGAACGGAACGATAGAATACGTAAACCCAAAATTCATACAAATGACCGGATACACACCTGACGAAGTTATTGGAGAAAATCCGTGCATATTAAAATCAGGAGTGACCGGGCCGGAGGAATATAAAGATTTATGGAAAACAATTACCGGAGGGGACAATTGGCAGGGCGTGCTTTGCAACAGGAAAAAAAACGGCGAATTGTACTGGGAACTCGCAAACATCTCACCGATAAAGGATCGCAACGGCAATATCACTCATTTTCTGGGATGCAAAGAAGATATTACCGCGCGCAAGAGAAGCGAATGGCGGTTGCGGGCGCAATATCACGTAACATGCATTCTGGCGGAGTCTGACTCTCTCTCCGAATCATTCCAAAAAATTCTCAAGGTCGTCTGCGAATGTCTGGAGTGGGATATCGGTGAAATTTGGTTAACAGACCATAACGCAAATGTATTGCGTATCGCGGAAACATGGTGCACGCCTGCAAGAAAATTTCCCAAATTTATGGAATTGACAAAACAAATCACCTTTTCAAAAAGCATCGGTTTGCCAGGAAGCATCTGGAATAGCAAAAAAACAATCTGGATTGAGGATGTTACACGGGAAACAAATTTTCCGAGATCAATTCTTGCGGAAAGAGAAGGATTGCACAGCGCCTTTGGTTTTCCCATTATCAGCAATGAAGATTGCTTCGGGGTAATGGTTTTTTTAACTCACAAAATACAATCACCCGACAATGAAATACTCGACATGATAAACGCCATCAGCAATCAAATTAGCCAGTTCATCATGCGAAAACATGCGGAAGCACAGCTCCATAAGCTATCACAGGCCGTAGAACAAAGCCCAAGCACTATCATCATCACCAACACAAACGGTTGCATCCAATACGTAAACCACGGATTTACCCAATTAACCGGTTACACACTGGAAGAAGTCATCGGAATGACGCCTTCTTTTTTGGATTCGGGCATCACCCCTCCTGAAGATTACAAACGGCTATGGGGCTCTATCAGTTCCGTAAAAGAAGGCGAAGGGGAAGTAATCAGCAAAAAGAAGAACGGAGAATTTTATTATGAAAAAATCCGCATTTCCTTAATAAAAGACGAAAGAGACCTTGTTACAAATATCCTCATAACGGGAGAAGACATCACCTCCATAAAAGAAGCGGCGGAGGAACAGGAGAAACTGAAAGAACAACTGTACCACGCGCAAAGACTGGAATCTATCGGTCAGCTTGCCGGAGGCATTGCCCATGACTTTAACAATATCATAATGGCAATCACGGGATATGCGAATATCTTGAAAATGGAACTGGCGGAAAACGACCCGCTGCAGCAATACATAACAAAACAACTCTCCGCCACTGAAAAGGCAACCGCATTAACAAACGGACTCCTTACCTTCGGCAGAAAACGCGCGTTCAGCCTCCAATTAACCGGCGTCAACGGCATCATAAAAAGCGCCGGGGGTTTTATTGAAATGCTTATGAGAAAAAATATCCGACAGGACATTGTTCTTTCGGAAGAAGACTGTTTTGTTATGGCAGATAAAAATCAGATAGAACAGGCAATAGTAAATCTTTCCACAAATGCGAGGGATGCCATGCCTGACGGGGGCGTTTTAAGCATATGCTCAAAAAAAGTAACAATGGATGGAGCATTTATAAAGGCACACGGGTACGGCAAAGAAGGAAAGTATGCCCTGATATCCGTTGCCGATTCCGGAATTGGCATGGATGAAAAAACGAAAAAAAGAATTTTTGAACCCTTTTTTACCACCAAGGAAATAGGGAAGGGAACCGGACTGGGCCTTTCAATTGTGTATGGCATTATAAAGCAGCATAATGGATTTATTGATGTTCAAAGCAGGCCGGGGAAAGGCACGACATTTCATATGTATCTCCCCCTGTCCAATGCTCCCTCATTGCCCGATGAACCGGTTCCAAAGATTCGCAATGTTATTGAACACAACAGCATTCCGGAACCAAACCCTGATTCTCTAAAGGGCAGAGAAAAAATACTTCTTGCGGAGGATGACGAAGGAATTCGAATGCTTCTTGAAAACGTGCTGAAAAGGAATGGCTACAGGGTAATAGTTGCCGTGAACGGAGAAGACGCGGTAAACAAATTCACGGAAAATCAAAATTCAATTCAGCTCCTCTTATTCGATGTGGCCATGCCTGTATTAAACGGGAAGGACGCGTATGGCAAAATTAAGAACATACGGCCGGATATAAAGACCATTTTCATGAGCGGATTTTGTGATGATTTTTTTCATAAAAAATGCTTTTCAGGCGAAGAAGAATTTCGTTTTGTCACAAAACCTATTTTGCCAGGCAAACTTTTGGCAATTATCAGAGAAGTCATAGATAAACAGTAATATAACAGGGGTTCAAAAAAGTCATTTATAGGGTCAATTTATGATTACCGAAAAAGAAAAAAGTCCGGCAAAACAACCGGCTGATAACGGAACCTTCAGCCCCGAACGCATCACCAATCTGGCAATACAGCTATCTTCAAAAATGGACAGCGCAATCAAGGATATTCAAAAAATCACTTTCCAGTCCAAAATTCTCTCGCTTAACGCAAAAGTAGAAGCCGCAAGAGCCGGAGAAGTTGGCGCGGCATTTTCCGTTGTGGCAACGGAAATGGGTTCCTTATCGCAGGAAATTTCAGGCCTGGTGGAAAATCTGGAAAAAGATGCTTCGAAAGATTTTAAGGAAATTGCAAAAATCAACGAAAATATCTCAACCAATTACAAAGGTCTCCGGTTATCAGACCTGGCTTTAACGAATATAGACTTAATTGACCGGAATTTGTACGAAAGATCATGCGACGTCCGGTGGTGGGCAACGGACAGCAGCTTCGTTGATGCCCTGTCGAAGAAAACCCCTGAAGTATATAATCTCGCTTCACAGCGAATGGGCATTATCCTCAACGCCTACACCGTATACTTTGACCTTGTTTTATGCAATCCGGAAGGCATGATCGTGGCGAATGGAAGAAGCGACCGCTACCGTTCCGTAGGGGAAGATGCTTCCCGGTCAAAATGGTTTCAGGAGGCGATGAAATGTGCGACAGGAGATGATTTCGGATGGGGAGTTGTGCATCGCTCTCCGCTCGTGAATAACGAACTTGCTTTAATATACACAACCGCCGTGCGTGAAAACGGAGACAAATACGGCAATATCATTGGCGCGCTGGGAATTATTTTTAAATTTTCAGCGCTTGCGCAAACCATTGTAGAAAATACTCCTTTAAGCAAGGAAGAAAAACCAAAAAGCCGTGTCTGTGTCGTTGATGCAAAAGGGCTTGTCCTGGCTGACACACATCACAGGAATCTTGAAGACACTATCGATTTCCCCAACAAATTTACCTTATTTGAAGGGAAAAAAGGATTCATCATCACCGATTACAATAACACAAAATGTTGTATTGCGCATGCCAGAGCTCCCGGTTATGAGACATATACCACCGGCTGGCATTCATTAATTATTCAGACAATGTAATTCTTGCATTATGCTTTATACACAAAAATTTGACTCATTTGTAAAAATTACGCATTTAAACCACCCGCCAACAGCGGCGCCGGAAACCCTGCATACAAAAACGAAGATCCTCGTTGCAGATGACGACACTTTTGTCTTAGATTCCGTTTCCATATTACTCAAAAAATCCGGTTACACCTTCGATGCGTATGATAACGCGACAGAGGCGCTTGCAAAGCTGCAGGCATCCGCCGATATTGATGTCGTATTAACAGATTTTCAAATGCCTGACGTTTCCGGAATTGAATTTCTCGAAAAAATACGGGCGTTCAACCCGGAAATACCGGTAATCATAATGACGGCATATGCGGAATTAAACATCGCTATCAACGCGATAAAAAGAGGTGTTTTTGATTTTTTACTGAAACCCTTCCAGCCGGATCAATTATATCACACGATAAAAAAGGCCGTTAAATATTATAAACTCACACAATTAGAAAAAAATTATACAACTACCCTGGAAAATATGGTCTCTGAGAAAACAAAAGAATTGGCAAATGCCCTGGAAATAAACAGAAAAATGAGCAGTGAACTAATACAACGCCTGTCGCTTGCGACAGAATACAGGGATTTCAAAACAGGCGCGCATATTTCCAAATTAGGATTATATACCGAAAGAATATCGCACGTTTTAGGCCTTCCCGGGAAATTTACGAAAACCATACAATGCGCAAGCGCAATGCATGATATCGGCAAAATCGGGATACCCGATGAAATCCTTCTGAAGAACGGCTTACTATGCCATGAAGAATTTGAAACTATGAAAAAGCACACCCTTATCGGCGAAAAAATTCTTTCAGGGTCATCATATTTCACCATACAAATGTCGGCAAGCATCGCATTAAATCACCATGAGAGATGGAACGGAACCGGTTACCCGAGAGGATTAAAGGGAGAAGATATTCCCATCGAAGGCAGAATAACCACGATTTGCGACCAATATGATGCTTTGAGAAGCGAAAGACCATACAAATCGCCCTGCACTCACAGGGAAGCATTTGAAATACTAACAAAAGGTGATGGCAAAACAATGCCGGAACATTTCGACCCAAAGGTATTAAACGCATTCATTGAAGTTGCTTCTGATTTTAATGATATTTTTCACACGAAGCATCCGTGGCCCGATCAGTCACAAGGGAGGAAGAAAGCCCTCTTTTTGAATAATCATGAACAATATATTAATAGTAGATGACGAATGTCAAATCCGTGAGGTGATAAAATTTTTTCTGGAGAAACAAGGATACAGGATATTTGAAGCCTCAAACGGTTTTAAGGCCATTGAATTATGCAAATTAAATGAATTTGATGCAGTAATTGCTGATATTTATATGCCGGGAATGGATGGTATAAAATTTATTGAGGAATTGCTGAAATTTTCCCCAAAAACAAAGGTCATCGCTATTTCCGGCGGCGAGCAATGTCACTTTTTTTCATCAGGTTTGCCACTCGCTTCCGCAATGCACAGGGGTGCGCTCTACTCATTAAAGAAACCCATTAATATGGAAGAATTGCTGAACATTATTAAAGAAATTGTAGTATCGGAATCGTAAGAAAAAAGTAACTATTCAGCGAAATAATCATCGACTGAATCCCCCTTAAAAAAGGGGGACTCAGGGGGTTGTAAGAAAACATTAAAATGTAAGACAACCCCCTAACCCCCTTTATTAAGGGGGAACATGGTAAATTTCGCTGAATAGATACAGAAAAAAATCTTTCTTAAAAAACCCGACATAGCAACATTGTATAGTGAACAAAATGAAAAAAATCGTAACAATTTAGTTTTTTGAAAAGGATATTTATATGGCGCCTGTTATATAACGGAAGAAAATATTTTCGTAGTGGCAAGGCGTGCCTTGCCTCGTAAAATATCCTCAATGGCAAGGCACGCCTTGCCACTACAAATCATATCCATTATAGGCGGATTTTTCAAAAAACTAAATTGTTACAAAAAATCTGACATGGGAAAACCTCTCCTTTTGACAGACCACAACTGTCAAAATACCTCTCAAAAGGTATGTCAGACGGATGGTTCATTTGAGGCGGTAGCGTTGGCAATTCACCTCCCTCCTGCCGCCTCAAAAACCATCATATTTCCACGAACAAAATCCCCGCATATCGAGACATCCTCCCTATTCCGGCTACGACATCTTTTTATTCATAAAAATACGCAAAAATTAAAAGTCGAACACTTTTGTGGAGATTATTGGTTTAAATCAACCGATTTTGTAATTATTTTATAACACCGAAAATACTATTCATCCCTCTCAAAAAAGCTCTATATTTCATATTATCAGGTAGTTATAAAATACTTTTTTCACAAAAGTTTTTAGGCATGCTACGTGCTTTTTCATCAGCCATG
>Ga0194113_10010116_pt1 | contig 11298 bp, 11 predicted proteins | sample TA2MahC200mmetaG_FD_146193 | JGI IMG/M metagenome (GOLD analysis project Ga0194113, IMG submission 146193) | Freshwater microbial communities from Lake Tanganyika, Tanzania - TA2015017 Mahale Deep Cast 200m | ecosystem: Environmental > Aquatic > Freshwater > Lake | place: Tanzania: Lake...
GCATCGGGGTCGCTCGGCATTGTCACCCGCCAGGAAGGAATGTCTGTACCTTGGGGCGTAGCCGGTTCCGTTGCCGACAGCCTCTCGGCGACGTCGTCTGCCATGGGCGGTTTCTCCTACACCTCGCCTGGTGGGGCTTGTTGGCGCTCCTGCTCCCACAGAGCCAAGAGCAGCGCCGCCAACCGGTCGACGCGCCGGGCCCAACGCTCGGCCGCTTCAAGCGATGGTTCAGCATAGACGACCGCCATGTCGAACTGCCCCGCTCGTGCCACCTCCTGTGCCTCACGGGTCGGAAGGAACAGGGCGCCTGGCCTACGCTCAACCCCCGGACCGGATGCGGCGTCATCATCCGGTTGTTGGACGGACCAAGGGTTCTGCACAACGCTTTCCTTCCGCAGCGATGCCCCAAGACCCTCGGCGGCCCGTTTGGCCTTCGCGGCCTTCGTGAAATCACCGACTCATACGGAGCGGGTCATGCCTCCGCACCAGTCACCCGCATTGTCACCTCTGGAACGCATGGAGTCAAACCGATGTGTGTGTAACAACCGGGGGGCGCTGCAATCGACAACCGGGGGTCGTTGAAAATCGGCGGCGGTCCGGTCACCGCCGCTTGGGGGAGCCGTAGTGTTTCGCGTAGGCTTGCCGCAGGAGGCTCAGCGAAAGGCCTTCTTCGGCTTTCCTGCGGATGGCTCGATCATCATAGGCGGGATGACGTTGCCGCAACACCGGAATCAGCCGCTCAACGTGAGCCGCACGTACCGCGCCCAGGGCTTCGGACAGCGGCACGGAGCGTCCGCGCCGTTTCTTTCGCAGCGATTCCCAAGTCTCATGGATTTCCTTCGCCAACGTTCGGTCGCGTTCGTCCAGATGCCTCTGCCGGCGGACGTCGGCTGCATGCTCCTTGCGTTTCCGGATTCCCTTGGCGCTTCCCATCTTCGACCGCAGTCCTGCCCGCAGCGCCTGCCAATACCGTGGAAATCTCACCCGCATGCCCAGACGAAGGTCTCTTTGGAGCCAATGCGCATACATGGCCAGGAGCGTACTGCCCAGCCGAACGCCCAAGCGTGCCAGGCAAAGGCGCGGCGGGCCGTAGGGCGGGGCGTCGGAATAAGACCCGCGTCGGCCTTCATCGTAACCGCACACCAGCGCCGCTTTCATGTTCTCAACGATGGCTGCGATGGACGCCGCGTATTCCGCCAGCCTGTGATGAGGATCGGGAAGGCGGAGTTCTCGCGGAAACTCTGCCCCGCCAAAGGCCATACCCAAAGGGTCCTCGATGACGCCCTGCAACCCCGAGATCATCATCGCCTCGCCTTGGATGATGCCCAAGGCCGGCAACAAATTGCCGCCCTCGGCGACCAAGCGGCGGCCCGTATCCACGATGGCGAGAACCGATGCTGTCTGTGCCATCTCGGACTCCAGGTCGAACCTCAACCCGGGGCGTTTCTCCGGGAAAATGCCGTCGGCCAGATCAAAAACTTCGTCGCTGTAAAGGCTCGCAGTATTTTGCCGGGCAACGAAGTCCCCGTAGGCGCGCTCCATGACCGAATTCAGGGCGCCCAGGGCTCGGTCGGACCATTGCCGCGCTCGATACTCGTCGAAGATATTGTGCTTCATACCGCTTCCCCTTCGCCCAACGGGCGCCCGCCGGGGCCGTTCATTCAGTGGATATGGTGCCTCGGGTTCCCTGACCTCCAGCCAGGCCGGCCGCGCACCATAAGATTGTAGCAATACGCTGCGGCAGTGCCAGCACCGAGCGGCGCGCAGAGCACTGACGGTGAAGCGATGAGCGCGAGGAGTGCGGATTGACCCGCTGTAGAACAGCCGCTCGGACTTGGCAGATAGCGTTGCTTCGACACCGAAGCGACGCCCAGGCAGGACGCGCCCGGGCGTGACATGGAGGTGGGTTGATGCTACTGCTTCTTCTTTGCGTGCTCGTCGGCCAGTGTGAAGTAGCCGCGCAGGGTAAGCGCCTTACCGCCCTTCGTCTCCTTGACCTCGGCGCGGCGGAACCGGGCCTTCGACCCCTTGGCAGCGACCTCGCGTATCATTGCAGCGTAAAGAGTGGCCGAAGGCGTCGCGCCCTTCGTCTGCCAGTAGCCCTTCTCCAGCGCGACCTTCACGATGTCGCCGCACTGCATGGGCTTGCCCGCCTCTTGGAGGACGCGGACTGCCGCGTCGAGGCAGCCGGGCTTCCGTTCGCCTTTCGGCTTGGCGGCCTTGGCCTTCTTCGCAGCGCGGCCGGCCTCGGCGGCCTTGATGGCCTTGTCGAGTTCGGGGTCGGGCCGGGCCGCCTTCTCGGCGATCTCCTTGCGCCAGGCGGCCATCTTGGCGGCCTTCTCGGCCTTGGCGGCGTCCTTCTGCGACCGGTAGTGGGCCTCCAGGGCGTTCGTGGCTTCGCCCTTGGCGGCTGCGGGCGCGGCCTTCGCGTCCCCGCCCGAGGCGGGTCCGCTGTGCGCGGACTTGGCTACGTCGGCCGCCGGTTTGGCCCCTGCGCCAACCTGGGCGGCCACGGCCGTTTTGGCAGCCTGGACCTCGGCCTTCGAGAGGCCCGCCTCGGCCCTCAGGCGCTGGGCGCTCTTGATGCGGACCGCCTTGCCAGTCTTCGTGTTCACCGCCTCCCAGCCGCCGTAGCGCGACTCGCCGGTGATACGCACCGGCACGACCTTGTCGCTGACCTTCGCCATGTAGGTCCCACCGGTTTTCACCTCGTGCTTTTTCATGACTCGACTCCCTTCTTGGTTTGGCAGGGCCGCTGCCCGAATGGCTTCGTGCTTCGCCGCGATCCTCGCGGCGCGACGTGCGGCCCGCTCTTGCCTTTGCTTCAGCGTCAACATCGTTCGCCCTTTGTGTTCGCCCCACCACGTGGATCAGGGCATGCTTTTCGCGCGAAAGCAAGGGCAAATATGGAGGAAAACACATAAATTCCGCCGCCACATATCGCGCCCAGTGCGCGACTTGCGCACCGGCAGCAAGATTTTCGCCCAAGGCGGACCCGGCTACGGCGGGCTGGGAGATTCCCCATGGACGCTGACCACCAGCCCGTGAACCCGGCTGCCCTCACGGCCGCCGACACGGCCCGCCCTTGGGCGTCCCGCCGGACGCCGCAGAGAGACGTTGGGGAAGGACGCACACGGTCACCGACCGAACGACGGGCCTCGTCCACTACGCTGCATCGCTGAGCCGACATTGCGCCCATCAAGCGACGGTCGTATGTGCTTCTTCTTCAACCACACACCGGATGTGCCAGAAGCCATTTGACACGGTGCCGTTTCTGTGTATAGTTATCGTAGTTATCTCATGGGTGTGGCCAGCGCCGTGATTACCGCTGGAGCGGAGGCGGAACCGTGGGGCACATCGCGGTAGTTGGGGTGGGATACTGGGGTCCGAATCTTGCGCGCAATTTCATGTCTCTTGGCGCGTTTGACGGTGTTGTGGCATGCGACACCGATGCTGAACGCCTTTCAGTCGTGGCCAAGCAACTCCCCGGAATCCACACGTGCGACGACTTTGCGGCCTTGCTGAAGCGGCCGGAGATTGAGGCCGTCGTCGTGGCCACGCCCGTCCGCACGCACTACAGGTTGGCTAAGGATGCCCTGCTGGCAGGCAAGCACGTTCTGGTTGAGAAGCCGATGACCAAGACCTCGCAGGGGGCGAGAGAATTGATCGAGATTGCGGCTGAATGCGGCCTGACTCTGATGGTTGACCATACGTTTCTTTTCACGGGCGCCGTCGAGAAGATCATCGAGGTAACCTCTGGCCCCGATTTTGGTGACTTTTACTACATTGACAGCGTGCGGATCAATCTGGGCTTGTTCCAGCACGACGCCGATGTTGTCTGGGACCTGGCGCCACATGACTTGAGCATTGTGAACCGTGTCCTCAAGGCCAAGCCGAAAGTGGTCCGTGCGGTGGGATATAGCCATACCGAAAGCGGCGTGGCCGACATGGCTTACATCCACATCAAGTATGGCGACAGGCTGAATGCCACGTTTCACGTCAACTGGCTTTCCCCGACAAAAGTGCGCCGAATGATCGTCGCGGGCTCCAAGAAAATGATCTTATGGGATGACCTTGAAGCCGCCGAAAAAATAAGGGTGTACGACAAGGGCATCGAAACTCAGACCATCGGGATCGAAGACCAGCGCCGATTCCAGGTTGGATATCGGATCGGCGACGTCTGGATGCCGCGAATTGACCAGACCGAGGCTCTTCAGAAGGTGGCCCGACATTTTGTCGACTGCTGTCGCAACGGGACGAAACCGATATGCTCGGACGAAGACGGTCTGGACGTAGTCCTTGCTCTTGAGGCCAGCGATCTAAGCCTGACCCACGATGGCCGCCCAGCGGTGATTACAGACAAGGGCCCGGCCCTGATTTAGCGCGCCGGGAGAACCACTTATGGCAGCAGACTGCCCCGTCCCGTCAGATCCTACCGTGCGGATCGCTCCCGATGTGAGACTGGGGAAGAACGTACGACTCTTCGCCTTCGTGAATCTATACGGCTGCACCGTAGGCGACAACACCCGCATCGGCGCTTTCGTTGAGATCCAAAAGAACGCGACGGTGGGGCGATCTTGCAAGATATCCAGCCACACGTTCGTCTGCGAGGGCGTCCACATAGAAGACCACTGTTTCATCGGTCACGGCGTCATGTTTATCAACGATCTTTACCCGCGCGCCACGCGGGAGAACGGCGTGCCGCAGAGCGAGTCGGACTGGAAGGTGGTGCCTACCCGCGTCAAGCGTGGGGCCTCGGTCGGGTCCAACGCAACGATCCTCTGCGGAGTAACGATCGGCGAGGGCGCCATCGTGGGCGCAGGAGCCGTCGTCACCAAGGACGTGCCGGCTCGCACGATCGTGGCCGGGAACCCGGCGCGGGTGATCAGGCGACTATCAGACGCGCAACCTGCAACGAGGGGAAGGTCAGAGTCATGAGCGTACTTGCCAAGATCCCGCTGGTGGATCTCAAGACCCAATATATGCAGATCCGGGATGAGATTCACGAGGCTCTCGACCGCGTGATGGACAGCGCCGCCTTCATCCAGGGGGCCGCAGTCAGGAACTTCGAGGAGGCGTTTGCCGCCCATCACGGCACGAAGCATTGCGTGGCCACTTCGTGCGGCACGAGCGCCCTGCACGTCGCGCTGATGGCACTGGGGGTCCGGCCCGGCGATGAGGTCATTGTGCCGGTCAATACCTTTATCGCCACTGCCGAGGCAGTCAGCCACAGCGGGGCGCAGCCGGGTTTTGTGGACATGTTCGAGAACGACTACTGCATTGACCCAGCGAAGATTGAGCAGGCCATCACACCCCGCACCAAGGTCATCATCCCTGTGCACCTCTATGGACAACCGGCGGAGTTGGACGAGATTATCAGTATCGCCCGGAAGCACGGTCTTGCGGTGCTGGAGGATTGTGCCCAAGCCCACGACGCGGAGTACAAGGGCCGGAAGGTTGGAACATTCGGCCAGGCCGCCGCATTCAGTTTCTATCCGGCCAAGAACCTCGGCGCCTACGGGGAGGGCGGGGCCATCTTGACGAATGACGACGAGATTGCTCGCGTTGCCCGGATGCTCCGCGACCACGGCTCCGCCGCGCGATACCACCACGACTTCGTGGGATATAATTACCGGATGCACGGGTTCCAGGGGGCGGTGCTGGGCGTCAAGTTGAAGTATCTCACCCAATGGACGGAGGGTCGGCGGCGCGCGGCCGCCACGTATCGCCAAGCGCTCAGGAACCTGCCGGTCGGGCTGCCCAGCGAGAAGGCCCATGTGCGTCACGTCTATCACCTGTTCGTTGTGCGCGTGAAGGACCGGGCGAAGGTCATGAACGCGCTGCTTCAGAAGGGGGTCGAATGCGGTATTCACTACCCGATTCCCCTGCATCTGAGCGGCGCGTACGCACCTCTCGGGTATAAGAAGGGAGACTTTCCGGTTGCCGTGGCCGCCGCCGCCGAGATTCTCTCGCTTCCAATGTACCCGGAATTGACTGATGGTATCATAGAGTATGTCACCGAGGCGCTCCGGCCGGCCTTGTGATTCGGAAAGGTGGGCAGGAGGCCCGCAATGGCGGAAGAGGTGGTCCGGCCATGACGAATGCAACGCCCGCTGCCGAAAGCGATTCTCCGTCGGTCGGCCCTTGGCGGGCGCGCGTCATCTTCGCGGCGAAATTGGCGGTTGCGGCGGGTCTGCTGGCCTGGCTGGTAGCCAGCGGGCGACTTGACTTTGCGCAGTTGCGAAACGCGAAGAACTTCGGCTTGCTGGCGCTGGCGGCCGTCACGCTCCTGGCGAGCATGGTGTTGCCTGTGTGGCGGTGGAAGTGGCTGCTCGAAGTGCAGCAACTGACGGTCGGCTGGATGGCCGCCGTGCGTATGACTTGGCTGGGCTACTTTGCCGGGCTGTTTCTGCCGGGAGCCGCCGGCGGCGACTTGGCCAAGGCCTACGCCGCCTGCCGCCATCAGCCCGCGGCCAAGATGCGGGCCGTCTCAACGGTCCTTCTGGATCGGATCATCGGCCTGCACTCCATGCTCGTGATCGGAAGCCTAGCAGGTCTGGGGGTCGTAGCCTCCGGTTGCACGAAAGGCCAGGCCGCGCTGGTCGGGTCGGTTCTCCTGATGACGGCGGTCGGCACCGCCGGCCTGTTTCTGATGTTCTGGCAGCCGAGTGCCGGCGTGGTCCTGCGCCTTGTGCCCGGCAGGTTCCGGCAGGCATTCAGCGGTTCGGTCGGGCTTTACCGGCTTGCCTGGCGGCGATTGGTGTGGATTTGGCTTTTCAGCGGCCTGTGTACCCTGGCGGCGATTGCGTCGTATATCCTGGTGGCGGCGGCGCTCGGGATGACGGCCTCAGTAGGACAGGTTCTCGTGGTGCCGCTCGTGATCGTGGCCAACAGCCTGCCCGTCTCACCTGGGGGCCTGGGGGTGGGCGAGACTGTTGGCTCGCAGGTGTACATGGAGTTCGGCCTGACGAGCGGCGGCGTGATCGTGCTCCTGCTGCGCCTGGGCGTGGTGGCCTTTTCGGTCCCAGGTGCCGTCGCGGTTGTGGGACGGATCAGGGGAAACAAAACGGCACACTAACCATGGGCGCGGAACCCGTAGTCTTGCTCGGGGCAGGTGGCGGCACGCGGGAGTTGATCGCGCTGATGCGTCACGCGGAGTCCTGCACGGGGGGCAGTGTGGTTTGGCCCATCCTGGGCATTCTAGATGACAACCAGGCTCTACTAGGCTCGAGGGTGGCTGGCATCCCTGTTCTGGGAACGCTGGATGACGCGCACCGCCATGAGGGGGCAATGTTCATCAGCGGCATCGCGAATGCGCTGGACCGGACCATCCGTGTCAAGGTGGCACAAAGGATGAACCTTGAGGACGAACGGTGGGCCACCTTCGTTCATCCACAAGCAACCATCGTCGATTCCGCAGTGCTCGGGCCTGATGTGATTATCTACCCGCACGCGGTGGTCTCATCCGACGCCCGCGTAGGCGCGCACTCCCTTGTGTACTACGGCGCGGTGATTCACCACGACTCAGTTGTTGGTGAAGGTTGCTGTCTGTGTGCCTCAGTTGCGATTGCCGGGCATGTGACCATTGGCCGCAGCAGCTACCTGGGAGTAGGTTGCACCGTGCGAGACCACGTGCGCATCGGCGACAACGTCCTCGTGGGCATGGGTGCGGCGGTTGTCAGCGATGTGCCGTCGGGGTGTACAGTGGCGGGCGTTCCGGCCCGTCCGCTCAGGGTACCGGGTTGCAACGCTCTTACCACACGACTCACTCGAAAGCCACGGACGCCGTGAAACGCATATCGGTCATTATGCCAGCTTACAACGAGGAATCGAACATCCCGATTCTGCGCGAACGGTTAACGGCGCTGTTCGACTCGACGCGGGAGTACGAGTTTGAGTTGGTCGTGGTTGACGATCATTCGACCGACGTATCGTTTGACCTTCTGAAGGCGTGGGCCGAAGTGGAACCTCGGGTCCGTGTGCTACGGCTGAGCCGTAATTGCGGCTCGCATGCTGCCCTTCATGCCGGGTTGGCTTCTTGCGAGGGCGACGCAGCCGTGTTTCTGGCGGCCGACCTGCAGGATCCGCCCGAACTCGTGTTGGAAATGGCAAGACGATGGCGGGAGGGCAGCGACGTTGTGTGGGCCGTACGCACCGCCCGGGAGGGCGAGAAAATATCGGTGAAGTTGTTTGCCCGAGCCTACTACTCTACCTTGCGCAGGCTGGCGCTGGCGGAAATGCCCGCCCAAGGGACCGATTTCCTCCTGATGGATCGCAAGGTGATTGATGCCTACCTGCGTATTCCAGAAAAGAACACCAGTCTCATGTGTATGGTGCTGTGGATGGGGTTCCGTCAGTCTTTTCTCCCTTATGTAAAGCAGGCCCGTGCCTCGGGCACTAGCAAATGGACCCTTGGCAAGAAGATTAAACTCTTCGTGGATTCAATCGTGTCGTTCAGTTTTACGCCGATTCGTGCCATGTCGCTCTTGGGCGTGCTTTTCGCCGTGGGAGGGTCTGCGTTTGCTGCGTGGGTGGTCGTGGCGCGCCTGGCAGGCTGGGTGACGCCCGGCACCGGCTATGCCGCCTTGATGACCGCCTTGCTGGTGGGCTTCGGCCTCGTGATGCTCATGTTGGGCGTCATCGGCGAGTACCTTTGGCGTACGTTCGACGAGGCCCGCGGGCGGCCCCGGTTCATCGTGGAGGAGCGATATCCGCCTTGTGATGCAAGCGCCCGCGACCCAGGCCGGCCCACAGAAGGGACACCGCAGCAATGAACAACCACTGGGACAACATCTGCGTAGTGGGCGGCGCGGGCTTCATCGGCTCAAACCTTTGCGCGGCCGTGGCCGAAAGCGGCGTTCGTTTGCGCATCGTGGACGATTTCTCCACCGGTAAACGCGAGAACCTTGCGTGCATCGCCGGCCGACATAATGTGGAGATCCTGCAAGGCGACATCACCGACCCGGAGGTATGCAAGGCCGCCGTCAACGGCATGCAGTTGGTTCTGGACCTGGCGTGCCTCGGAGTCCGGCACAGCATCCGCAACCCGGTGCGCAATTTCCAGGTGAACGGCAATGGCACCCTGGCTCTACTGATGGCGGCCTGTGACGGAGGCGTGGATCGTTTTGTCTATGTTTCGAGCAGCGAGGTTTACGGAACGGCCCTGCGGACACCCATGGACGAAGACCATCCCACGTACCCCATGACGGTTTACGGCGCCGGCAAACTGGCGGGCGAGGCCACGACGCGAGCGTTCCATCGCACGTACGGGTTCCCGACGATCATTGTCCGACCCTTCAACACTTACGGTCCGAACAGCCACCACGAAGGCGATTCGGGCGAGGTGATCCCCAGGTTCATCGTTCGGGTAATGAACGGCCTTGCCCCGATCATCTTCGGCGACCCGACCAACGCGCGGGACTTTACTTATGTGACCGACGCGGTCCGCGGCATCCTCGATTGTGCCGACTGCGATGCTCTGGTTGGCGAAACCGTGAACGTTGCCTACGGCCGGCCGCACACCGTGGCAGAGGTCGCGGCTGCCGTCCTGAAGGCCGCTGGGCGGACGGACCTTGAGCCGGTCTTGGAGCGCGCGCGGCCGGGGGATGTCCACCTGCACTACGCGGATACGGCGAAGGCTCGCACGGCGATCGGCTGGAAGCCCACAATCTCTGTGGAAGAGGGTGTGGCGATGCTCCTGAAACACATGAAAGCCTCGGGCGCAGATTTTCGCCGGATGCTGTCCGAACAGAGGACCTTCAACTGGGAGTAGCAAGCGGATGATACCTATTGCGAAACCCCTATTTGGAGAAGAAGAACAACAGGCCGCAGCGCGGGTCATTGCGTCCGGGTGGGTCACCCAAGGGCCGGAGGTGGCGGCGTTTGAGAAGGAGTTTGCCGAGTACTGTGGTGCCAAGTATGCCGTGGCCGTCAGCAGTTGCACCACGGCCCTGCACCTGGCGCTTCGGGCAGTCGGCGTCGGCCCAGGCGACGAGGTCATCACCGTGAGCCATTCCTTTATCGCCACCGCAAACAGCATTCGCTACTGCCGAGCCACCCCCGTCTTTATTGACATCGACCCTGGTACGTTCAACATGCGGCCGGATCTGGTGGAACCTGCTATCAGGCGACGCACGAAGGCGGTCCTCTGCGTCCACCAGATGGGGATGCCCTGTGACTTGGCGGCGATTCTGGATGTGGCGCGGCGGCGCGGAGTGCCTGTCGTTGAGGACGCCGCTTGCGCAATCGGCAGCGAGATCCAGTGGGACGGCCGATGGGAACGGATCGGCAGGCCCCGCGGCGCTGTGGCCTGCTTCTCCTTTCACCCCCGCAAGGTGATCACCACGGGCGACGGCGGCATGCTGACGACGGACAACGCCGAGCATGATTCGAAGTTCCGCCTCTGGCGACAGCATGCGATGAGCGTCCCGGATACGGCACGCCACAAGGCCGACCAAGTGATCTTCGAGTCCTATACGGAATTGGGTTTCAATTACAGGATGACCGACATTCAGGCGGCGGTGGGCCGCGTGCAACTTGGCCGTCTTCCGGGGATCCTTGAGCGGCGGCGACAACTCGCCAAGCGATACCTCGAATTGCTTGCGGACATTCCCGGATTGGGCCTGCCCGTGGAGCCGCCGTGGGCGCGGTCCAACTGGCAGAGTTTCTGTGTCCGCTTGCCTAGGGGATGCGACCAGCGCATGGTGATGCAACGCATGCTGGACGCCGGTATCGCCACCCGGCGCGGCGTGATGTGCGCTCATCGAGAGCCTGCCTTCAATCGTGGGCCGTGGCTATTCAGTGATCGAGCCGGCCCCCAGCAGGGGTCCGCAAGCAGTTGCGTGGCGCTCAGGGAGGGCGAGCGCGCGCAGGATCATTGTGTCTTGCTGCCGTTGTTCCCGCAAATGAGGGATGACGAGCAGAACATGGTCACGGCAACGCTTCATGCCGCTATCGGCACGTAAGTGCAAGGCGGCCTGCCGCGCGAGGGCGGGGGGGGCGAGTGCCGGGTGGGGGCCGAAGGCGATGGCGGACGACCTGGTTGAATTGGAGGGTGTGCGCATGTGTTGCGGCGACGCGGCATCTTCAGCAACCGCCCGAGACGCCGCCGGTCCGAAGACAGACTTGTGGGCCATCGTCTTCTTGTGCGTCTTGGGCGTTCTCGTTTACAGCAGGGGCATTACGGTCGGCGGATTCCGGTGGCCGGACGAGCCCGTTCACGCAATGGACGGCGTCCTGATTCACGACTGGGGCGCGAGCGGGCCGAGTGGCTGGTTCCATCCTGTGGAGTCCGCTCGG
>Ga0194113_10010120_pt1 | contig 11296 bp, 9 predicted proteins | sample TA2MahC200mmetaG_FD_146193 | JGI IMG/M metagenome (GOLD analysis project Ga0194113, IMG submission 146193) | Freshwater microbial communities from Lake Tanganyika, Tanzania - TA2015017 Mahale Deep Cast 200m | ecosystem: Environmental > Aquatic > Freshwater > Lake | place: Tanzania: Lake...
CGCCCGTTCGCCCCCTCGCCCCGCGGCCAACCGGCCGCCACGCCCCCCATGCGCCGCGACCGTCCTCAACCTCGTCACATCCCAGTCCCGCCGTGTCATAGTCGGGAGGTTCTTCACCGCTGACCCAGCGGCGCGGTGCTGGACACCGGGCGCCGACCGTGCTAAAGTGCGCCCGCCTCAGCACAGGGACCCAGACGGGCGCGAACCATGACGCCGGACGGAACCGACTCGGAATCGCGCCTGCCGCCGCCGGCCAAGCCGCCCGCCGGGGAACCGCCGGCGCCTGCCGCCGGGGCGCCTGTCGCTGCGCGGCGGGCCTGGCTCATCGCCGCCGGCATCCTTGCGATGGCGTACCTTGCGGGCGTGAACGATTCCTGGGCCGTCAAGCCCGATTCGGGGCTTTACCTGGCCCTTGGCCGCGCGCTGGCCGAGGGCCGCGGGATGGAGTTCGACGGCGTTCAGATGTGGGCCATTCCGCCCGGGCTGCCGCTGCTTGTTGCTGCGTGCCTGGCCGTGACGCCGGACCACTACTGGCTCATCAACCTGGTCCTGCACCTGATGGCGCTGGGGACGGCGGTCGTGGCTTCGGCCACGGCGTGGCGCCTGGGCGATGACCTGCCGCCGGAGCGGCGTGGGCTTCTGACTCTGGCGGTGCTCCTGGTGGTGGGGCTGTCGGCGCGGCTGTTCGTCGATGCGAGCCAGATACTGACGGACGTGCCCTTCTCCTTCTTTGTGGCGCTGGGGGTGTACGGATTTGTGCGTGCGGGCCGCGGGCACTGGGCCTGGGCGATGGCGGGATCGGCGGCGCTGCTGGCCGCCACGATGACGCGGCTCCTGGGCCCGCTGTTCTTCCTCGGCGCGGCCGTGGCGGCGGCGGCGCCGGGGCGCCGTGCTTTCGCGCTGTTGCGAAGGCAAGGTCGTTTGGCGGCCGGGCCACATGCTTTCGCAGGCGCAAGCATGGCGCCCGGGCGCCGCGGGCTTCTCCTGGCTCTGCTGGCGGGGGGGCTGCTGCTCGTTGCCGGCACGTGGTTCTGGATGGCGGCCGTGCGGTCCCAGGCGGACCCGCAGAGTCCCGACTATCTGGCGGCAGTTTCTGCGGAGCAGTTCAACCTGCTGTCCGGTAGGCTGTGGGTTCAGGTGGTCAAGGGGCTGGCCCGCCTGCCGGCGGCCGCGTGCAAGGCGCTGGTCGGCCAGGAACTGGCGTGGGTCAATCTGGTTCCGGCGGCGCTCATCGTTTTCGGATGGGTGACGGCGGCGCGGCGGCGGCAGTGGATAGCCGTCCTGCCGCCGGTTTTCTACATCGGATTCCTGCTCGTGTGGGGCCATGCGGCCGTTGCGGCGCGGTATTTCCTGCCCGTCTTGCCGATGCTGGCGTACGGGCTTCTGCTGGGGGCTGACGAACTCGGGCACGTCCGCCGCACGCCATGGCTGCCGCGCGCCGCCCCGGTCGTCATCGCCACGGCGCTGTGCCTGGCCGTCAGCCTGCCGAAGGTGGCCCGCCACGTTTACTGGATGCGCCACCCGCAGTTCTACGCCGTGTACGACCACGGCAAGTGGAAGGACGCGGTGGACCTGGGCCGGCACCTGGCCGCGCGCGGCCGGTCGGAGGCCGACGGGGTGATAACGCCCGACCCTACGCTTGTGCACTACCTGTCGCGGCTGCGTGTTTGGACCCGGCCGTTGTGGGAGCGCTGCCGGCCGTGGGAAGCCGAGGCCATCCCCCCCGACGCCTTCGCGGAGGCCGCCGTGCGGAGCGGCATGCGGTTCGTCGTCGTGCCGACGGACGTGGAGGGCTGGAGCGGCCTGGTGGCGGAGCGCCTCGCGCAGGCGGGGGTCTACGAGGCGCCGCGACGCGAGTTCGGCCGCCTGGCGCTCTACGAGCGGCGGCCGGGCGCAAAGTGAAAAGTGAAAAGTCAAGAACAGCAAGTGGCAAGTGACAAGTGACAAGTGGCAAGTGGCAACTGACAATATGATCCGCGGCAGCGGACGAAAAACGATTGTCCTCGGCCTCGACGGGGCGACCTGGAGCGTCCTGGACCCGCTGATGGCCGCCGGACGCCTGCCGCAACTGGCCGCTCTGGCCGCGCGCGGGGTGCGCGCCGTCGCCCTGTCGACGACGCACCCGGTCAGCCCGGTGGCGTGGTCGTCGATTGCCACGGGCAAGAACCCCGGCAAGCACGGCATCTTCGACTTCGGGCGGCGTGCGCCCGGCTCGTACCGCATCGAGACGATCTCGGCCCGCCTCCAGCGCGGCCCGACGCTGTGGGACCTGGCCTCCCGGGCGGGACTGCGTTGCGGCGTCTTCAACGTGCCCGTGACCTACCCGCCGCGAGAGGTCAACGGCTTCATGGTCACCAGCATCTTCACGCCGTCCAACCAGGTCACGTTCACGTATCCGGCGGCCCTCTCGGCGGAACTGAACGCCCTGGTCGACGGCTACGAGATCGTCACGCGCGAGGTCTGGGGCCCCGGCCGCGAGCGGGCGTACGTCGACAGCATCTTCCAGACCATCGCCAAGCGCGAGAAGGCCCTGGACTGGCTCCTGGACCGGCACCCGATCGACTGCGGCATGCTGGTCTACAACGAGACCGATACGATCCAGCACAAGGCGTGGCCGGCCGGGGGCTTCCGCGGCGCCGCCCCGCCCTGGCCTGCCGAGGGCGTCGCCCTGGTGTACGAGCGGCTCGACGCGGCCCTCGGCCGCCTGATCGAGCGGTTCGGCCCCGACACGAACATCTTGCTCGCGAGCGACCACGGCGCCGGCGAGATGCGCGGCGTCATGTATATTAACCGATGGCTGATGGACCGCGGGTACCTGCGGCTGAAACGGTCGCTGGCGTACCCCCTGAAGTGGTTCCTTGCCCGGACGGACCTGCTGGTGCGGGCGTACCGCGCGGCCCAGGTCCTGGGGCTGGGGGCGCTGGGGCGGCTGGTGCCGGGCTCGCTCCGCGAGAGCGTGGCCACGAGTTTCGTCTCGTTCGACGACGTGGACTGGCCGCACACGCAGGCCTACAGTTTCGGCGAATTCGGCCGGATTTTCCTGAACCTCAAGGGCCGCGAGCCGCAGGGCGTTGTCGAACCCGGCGCCGAGGCCGGCCGCCTGCTCGATCGCCTCGCGAAGGAACTGGGCGAAGTCCTCGATCCCGCCACCGGACGGCCGGTGGTCACGCGGGTCCTCCGGCGCGACGAGGTGTTCCACGGCCCGGCCGCCGCCGAGGGGCCGGACCTGCTGTTTGTCATCGACGACTACGCCCGCGACGCCTCGGTCCAGTTCGGCATCGGGCGCCGGGGCGTGCTGGGCGAGCCGGAGTTCATGGACCGCGGGTGCCATCGGCCGGAAGGCGTGCTGGTGGCCGCCGGGCCGGACATCGCCCCCGGACGGCTGGACCGCGTCTCGGTCCTCGACGTCACGCCCACCGTCCTGCATCTTCTGGGTCTGCCGGTGCCGGAGGACATGGACGGCCGCGTGGTGACGGAGATCCTGGCGCCCTCGGCGGCCTCACGCCCGGTGGTCCGCGCCGCCGGCGGCGCCGCCGCGCCGCCGCCCCGGTCGGCCGAACCGGCCATGACCGCCGACGAGCAGCGCGAGGTCGAAAAACGGCTCCACGACCTCGGGTACCTGGATTGACCGCGGCAGAAAATTGCCGATTGCGGATTTCGGATTGCGGATTGAGAAGCGCCCCGCCGTGCCCGGCCTTGCCGCGCTCTCTTGCCGTTCAATCCGCAATCCGACATCCGCGATTCTCCTGTCTAACCAGCCTCCGACGCGAGTCGGGGGTCGGATACTTTGGAGACCCGGCCCCGCATGTGCGGCATCTGCGGATTCAACTGGAACGACCCGGCCCTGCTGGGGCGGATGATGGACGTCCAGGCCCATCGCGGCCCGGACGCCGCCGGCGCGTACGCCGACGAGCGCGTTTCGCTGGGCCATCGGCGTCTGTCGATCATCGACCTGTCGGACGCCGGCCGCCAGCCCATGGCCAGCGCCGACGGCCGCCGCCGGATCGTCTTCAATGGCGAGATTTACAACTACGTCGAACTGGCCGCGGAACTCCGCAGCCTCGGCCATACCTTCCGCACGCGCACCGACACCGAGGTCATCCTGCGCGCCTACGACGCCTGGGGCGAAGCATGCCTCCACCGGTTCAACGGCATGTTCGCCTTCGCGATCTACGACGCGCCCGCGCGGCGGCTCTTTCTGGCGCGCGACCGTTTCGGCGTCAAGCCGCTCCACTTCCGCCACGCGGGACCGAAGTTCATCTTTGCCAGCGAGATCAAGGCCATCCTCCAGCACCCGGACGTGCCCCGCCGCCCCGACCCGCTGGCCGTCTACGATTACCTGGCGCTGAACTGCTATAACCACACGGAGCGCACGTTCTTCGACGGCATCGTGTCGCTGGGGCCGGGCGAGTGCCTGACGCTGGACCTGGAGACCGGCCGAGCCGCTCGGGCGAAGTGGTACGAGATTCCCCTCGGCCGGCCCTGCCGGTGCGCCGACCCGCGCGAGGTCGTCGGGCGATTCCGCGACCTCTTCTTCGACGCCATCCGCCTGCGGCTGACCCGCTCCGACGTCGAGGTCGGCTCGTGCCTGTCGGGCGGGCTCGACTCGTCGAGCATCGTCTGTTCGCTGGGGCGCCTGGGCGTGGCACAGGCCGCGGGACACCAGACGTTCAGCATCGTCTTTCCGGGCACCTCGTTCGACGAATCGCGCTATGTGGATGACGTGGTCGCCCTGACCGGCCTTCGGGGGCACTCCGTCACGTCCACCGCCGACCGGCTGCTCGACGACCTTGACCGCATCGTCTATCACCAGGAAGAGCCGTTCGGGGCGCCCGGCAACTTCGCCCAGTGGGAGGTGATGCGGCTCGCCCGGTCGCACGGCATCGAGGTCCTCCTCGACGGCCAGGGCGGCGACGAACTCCTGGCCGGCTACTACTTCTTCATGGGGTACCTGCTGCTGGAGTACCTCGCGTCGGGCCGGCCGGGCCTGGCGGCGGCGGAGGCCGTGGGCCTTCTGCGGCACCACGGCCTCATGCTCGACCCGTTCCTGGCGGCCGTGCTGTTCTCGGCGCCGGCCTCCGTCAAGGCGATGCTGGGGCGGCGGTATTTCCGCGTGCCGCTCGTCGAGGACTTCCGCCGCCGCATGGAAGGCGCCAGCGACGTCCCCGCCCGCATGTACAGCCGCATGAGCCTCAACCAGGCCCTGGCGTACCGCATGAAGTTCAGTCTGCCGCAACTGCTGCGCGAGGAGGACCGCAACTCGATGGCGTTCTCCATCGAGTCGCGGCTGCCGTTCCTCGATTACCGGCTGGTGGAGTTCCTGTTTTCGCTCGGGCCGGAGTGGAAGGTCCGGCGCGGCATGACCAAGCACATCCTCCGCGAGGCCATGCGCGGCATCCTGCCCGACCGCGTCCGGCTGCGGACGTACAAACTCGGCTTCCCCACGCCGTTCACCCGCTGGCTGCGCGAGCCGCGCATGCAGCAACTCGCAGGCGGAATCCTCGGCAGCGAGTCGTTCCGGTCGCGCGGGTACCTGGACGCCGCGCGCATCCGGCAACTGTACGCCGATCACCTGGCCGGCCGCACCAGCGTGTGGCAGACGATGTGGAAGGCCATCAACCTGGAACTGTGGCTGCGGAAGTTCATCGACTGAGGCGGGGTCTGCTACCGTCCGGCCGTCTCGTACGCCAGCATCGCCACGGCGGCGCCGAGGACCGCGACGGCCGTCGCCAGCGCGTCGGGCCACAGGCGGATGCCGGTGGCGCGGGCCACCCAATGCACCCGCACGAAGGCGGCCGCCACGTACGCCGCCAGGAAGACCAGCGCCAGGCCGCCCAGCCCCCGCGCCGCCATGGCCGCGCCGCCCCCGACCACGATGGCCACGAGGACCAGCCACTCCAGCAGCGTCAGGGCCCTCTCTCGCCCCGTGGCCAGGAGGACGGGATTGAAGACCGTCCGATGGACCTCGAAGAACCCGGCGGCCATGAAGACGGTCAGCAGCGCCCCCTGCCCTGGCTGATGCAGGTAGTTAAGCACATATCCTTTGAAGAGGCTGACGCCCGCCAGCGCGGCCAGCATGACGCCGCTGACGCCCCAGAACGACGCCCTCAATGCCCGCCGCAGGCCCGCCGGGTCGCTCTGGCGGTGGAGGGCGGGCACGGCCGGGAAGAGGACCCTTCCGACCGGCATGCAGAACTCCATGGCGGCGACGGCGATCGTCCAGGTGACCCAGAACGCCGCCGAGGCCTCCTCGCCGCCGCCCGCCCACGAAACCAGCACGCCCGCCTGCGACACCAGGAGCGGCGCCGTCGTCGGCAGAAACATGAAGGCCGCATCGCGCAGAATGCCCCTCAGCGGCAGCCCCGCCCACGCTACGCGCTGCCCCTGCCGGCGCAGGAAGATCGCCAGTTCCACCCCCACCAGGGCCGCGCCCAGGGCGTACGCCGCGGCCCACGCCGCCACCAGGCCCGTCCACGCCAGGCCGGCCGCGAGCATCACCAGCGCCGCCGCCCCGAACCGCAGCAGGTGGAACGTTCCCGCCTCGGCCAGCAGGCTCCACCGCATCTTCTGGAAGCCGTCGTACACGGCCACCATGACGAGCAGCAGCGAATAACTGGGCAACCACAGGGCCCCCAGTTGAAGCGGTCCGACGTAAGACTGGACGACGGCGGCGAACTGGGGCCTCCATGCCCGCACTGCCGCCAGGACCAGCCACGGCGCCGCCAGCCCCAGCGCCGTCAGCACGAGGCCGATGAGCGCGCCGAGGACGAGGCCGCCGCCCACCGTCCGGGCGACGGTGTCCGGGAGGGCGTCGCCGCCCTCGGCCCGCGCACGCGAGAGCCGCAGCGTCACGGCCCGGGCCATGCCGCTGGAGGTCAGCAGCACGGCGGCCAGCATGATGGAGAGGACAACCGCCAGCCGTCCGGCGTCGGCGGTGTGGCCCGCGCGGGCGTACACGCGGTTGATCATGACCAGGATGGCCATGTTCATCAGGCTCAGCACCGCCTGGTTGGCCAGCAGAGACCCCAGGTTGCCGCACGCAAGGCCCCCCAGGCGTGCGCGAAGTCCCGTCGCGCTGGTCGGCGCCAGGGTCATGGGGCGGAAATCTCCCGTCCTTCGACGGCCGCACGCACGGCCTGGAGCAGCCTCTCGCGCTTCGGGTCCGGCTCGTAGGTCAGCCCGGCGTCGGCCTTGGCCTGCGCGCGGCGGACGGCGGGCTCCAGGTCGGCGATGTCGTAAACGACCTCGGTCATGCGGCTGCCTTTTTTCTCGACGAACTGGGCAGCCTCCAGCGGGTGGGCGTCGGCCGTCTCGCCGAACTCCGGCAGCCGCGGCACCATGATGACCGGCTTGCCGTAGCGGCGGGCCATCAGAACCGGCCCCGTCGAACCGTGGCCGATGAGAACGCGGCACTCGCGCACCAGGCTCTGGATGCGGCCGAAGGTCACGTAGCCGAGGCACTCGACGTTGGCGGCCTTGAAGCCCGCGAAGCCGACCTGCATGATGACCGGCTCGCCCAGGCGCGGGGCCATCTCGTCCACGGCCTTGAAGAGCCGGTCGAACGGCGCGAGGGCGCTGCCGACCGTGACGAAGATCATAGCAGGCTCCCCACGTAGCGGGCCTTGGGCCCGTAGAACTCCAGCATGGCCTCCGACTGCACGAAGAAGTGCGTGCAGAAGGGGTACGCCACCTTGCCCGTACCGGACGGCTGCTCGAGGCGTGCGGCGGTCTCGATGAAGATGGCCCGGCGGCCGGTCAGCCGCGCCAAGACCAGCGGCACAATGCCCACCTCGGCCCCCGTGGTCAGGACCACGTCCGGATGTTCCGTCAAAAAAATCCAAGCCCACTGGAACAGGCCGACCAGCAGGCTCGCGTAGACGGCCAGTCCGGCGAAGCCCATGAACTTGACAGACCGCACCCGCTCGATGCCCGGATACCGGAAACCACGGAGGTTGGAGTACTCGTAGATGCCCAGCGTAATGCGGTGGCCTCGGCCAGAGCCGCGACCGTTAGGGAGCGGTGCCGTAAGTGCGTCGATGCACGCGAGCAACTGCTCCAGATGCCCGCCGCCGGACGCCACGCAAAGCACTCGCAACGGCCGCATGCCTCTACCTCTCCCGCCGCAGCAGGCGCACGAGCGCCGCCCCCGCCGGATGGCGTGCCACGGCCATGCCGGCGTCCCACATCCAGCGGCGGCCGCGGGAGAACCACCACTCCAGCAAGTCGAACGGCCGCGGCTGGGCCCCCCACTTCTCCTTGAAGCGAATAAGGCCCGCGTCGCGCGCATCGGAACTCAGCATGTCAAGCCTTGCCGCACCGCGCGCTGCGGCCCGCTCAATCAGGGCGTGCATCAGGAGGTCGTTCGGCCGAAGTCCGAGCGCCGCCGTGCGGCTGCACCCGGCGAAGTAGTACGTCGTTGCGCCGTCGTGTATGCCGACGATTGCCGCTGCCACATCTCCCGATTTTTCGGCCGCCAGGAACTCGGCCGTCCCGTCGCCTGCCAGTTCGTCCCAGATTGCCTCGTGGAACTGCGGCGCAAGGCCCGTCGCAGAAGCGTTCCGGGCCAGCATCTCGCGCTGCATCGCGTGAAAGGCGGGGAACTCGTCGCGCCGCATCGGCCGCACCGCCAGCCCGGCCCGCTGCGCCTGGCGAACCTGACGCCGCACCACCTGCCGGTAGCCCTCCCACAACGCGGCAGCCGTCTTGCCGGCCAGCGGCAGAACGTGGCGCACTTGGCTGGTGCGCCGGGCCCCTGGCAGGTCGCGCACAGGGTCGTCTTCGCACGCGATCATGCGCACCGCGTGGATGCCCTGCCGGCGCAGTCGCTCCGGCAGGGCCGGCAGTTGCGGCAAGACCGCCTCGGCCGCGCCCACGAAGTTCCCCTTCGGGAACACGCCGTAGAGCATCCGCACCGGCCCCAGTCGCAGGCGGCAGGCGGGCCAGGCCGCGGCAACGGCCCCGGAGTCGTCCACCAGCGCTGCCGCCTCCACGGCGCCGCCGAAGCCTCGCTCCAGCGCGCGGCACCAGCGCGCGGAATGGAAGACGGTGGCGCCCGGCATGCGGCCGAGGCCGCCCCACCGCGGGTCGGATGATGTGAGAACCTCCCACCGAAGCATGGGCTACTCGCCTTCACGGCCGCCGGCAGCGCGCCTCCGCTGTGCAGGGCCGAAGTCGCACTTGGAGCGCGGTGGGTCGGGAGACCCACCGCGCCAAATGTCGAGCGGCATCGTCGGATTAAGCGCGAACCCCCTTACGGCCGCCGGCAGCGGACGATGAATCCGTGCGAACGCCATGCGCGGCAGCAGCCGCCCTCAAGCGGGCCGCCGCACGGCTTATTCAGGTGATGAATCTCGATGAGTTCCAGCCCGGCCTCGCGCACCAGGCGTGCCAGTTCCCGCGGCGTGAAGGCGTGCATGTACACCCACCGCAGGCCGCGATACCGCCAGAAAATCTGGTCGCCGAACTCTCCGCGCCCCACGGCCGCCTTCAGGAGGCCCGTCAGGATGAACGGAATGTGCAGCGTCGGCAGGTTGTACAGCAGGTTCTGCACATGGAAGGCGTACTGGCCGCCGGGCGCGAGGAGCGACCCCGCCTGCGCGACCGCCCGCACACGGTTCGCGTGGCCCTGCACGTAGCCGAGCGTGGCCCCCAGGCAGACTGCGTAATCGTAGGGCGGCTGGAGTTTATCCAGCGGCAGGTCTGCCAGGTTGCCTTCGAGAAGTTGCGCGTCGGATATGCCGGCGGCCTGGAGTTTCGCGCGGCTGATTTGGAGCATGCGCGGCGAAAGGTCCACGCCCGTCACCTCGAAGCCGCGCTTGGCGAATTCAACCAGCGTGCGCCCCGTGCCGCAGCCCAGGTCAAGCAGCCGCCCGGGCTTCTCGAACCACTTGAGCAGCACCTGGTGGTCGTACTGGAGAAGTTTGTAGTCGGCGAAGGTCTGGTCGTAAGTGTCGGCGATGCGGTCGCACCGGACCATGCGGTCGATGCTGGGGGGCACTGCGGCTTCCTTGCGGCGTTCAGGGATCATAGCGTGTCCTTTGAGTGTTTGTATGCGCGGCGGCTCAGGAGAGCCGCCGCGGGTTCTCCCGGCCGCGCGGGCGCCGCCGCTCCGCTTACCGCATCCGCGCGAAGACCGTGGGGATGGCGCATGCGCCGAGCGCCGATTCCAGCCACACGGCGGGCATGACGGCCGCCGTGACGGCGGCCCATCCGACCCGCCGCGCAAGGCCCCCCGCGGTGCCGCCCCCGGCCTCGGCCATCCAGAACCGCTGCGGGTCCAGCGCCGGGGCCAGGCTGACGGCCGCCGTCGGCGGATGTAGAAAACTCGTCCGCCGGGCCACGCCGGTCACTCCGAACCCCTCGCCCTCCAGCAGCCGCACGAGATGCCGCCACGTATAGTAATAAAGGTCGCGCGGTGCGTCCAGCGCGGCCCAGCGGCGTCCGAAGAGGCGGGCCTGAAGGCTTGCGGCGTTCGGCGACTGCACGGCCAGCCACCCGCGCGGCGCCAGTATCCGCCTTAACTCCTCCAGCAGCCCGCGCGGGTCATGCACGTGCTCAAGCACGTTATAGAGCGTGGCGGCGCGGAAGCGGCCGGACTCGAATCGCGCCTCTGCGAGCGTGCCGCGGCGCACGTCGAGGCCCGTCCGCCGCCGCGCAAGGTCGGCCGCCGCTGCAATGTCAACGCCCGCGGGCGCGAGGCCCGCCTGCTGCATCACGAGCATCCGCTCGCCGCCCGCGCAGCCGACGTCCAAGACCGCGTCGCCGGGCGCGAGGTCCGTCCGGCGCAGGAGTTGCCGCGTCTCGAACCGCAGGAGGTGGAAGCGGTACCAGCGCTCCGCGCGGTGCAGGAGCGCCCGGCCGCCCTCCGCCCCGCTGCGCTCCGCCCCGGCCGTGCCGCTGTACGTGGCCGGATAGTACCGCCCGATTTCCCCGGGTGTCGGCCGCGGGGTGACCCACCCCAGGCCGCACTCAGGGCACCGCACCACTCGGAACCGCTCGTGGGGCGGGAACTTGTCGGCCTTCTCGAACCAGGGGGAGCCGGGCTTGCGGCACAAGATGCAGGGCGCTTCTTCCATGGCGACCCCGCTATCCGTTCAATCCCTTGCTGCGGCCGAACTCGCGGATGCCCGCAAGGATGCGGCCGAAGTCGGCCTCCGCCAGGTCCGGGTACAGTGGCAGCGTCAGCAGCCGCTTCCAGATGCGCTCGCAGACGGGCGTCCTGCCACGGCACTTCTTGTACATATCGTAATGATTGTTCGGGATGTAATGCACGCCCGTCGCTATGCCGCGCTGGGCC
>Ga0194113_10010130_pt1 | contig 11290 bp, 3 predicted proteins | sample TA2MahC200mmetaG_FD_146193 | JGI IMG/M metagenome (GOLD analysis project Ga0194113, IMG submission 146193) | Freshwater microbial communities from Lake Tanganyika, Tanzania - TA2015017 Mahale Deep Cast 200m | ecosystem: Environmental > Aquatic > Freshwater > Lake | place: Tanzania: Lake...
AGATGTCAGTAAGAAATAATCTGACCTCCTCTATTTTTTTATCTTATGGCCGACAAAAACCTATATCTCAGGAATACTGAAGAACAGATTTCTGCCCAAAAGAGGGAAGAGAGCAGGGGCGGTGTAGACGCATTGTCTGTAGTTTCTACTGTTGGAACTATAGCAGCATTCATGATAATGCGCAGAAAGATAAATCTTTCTAGGACGTTTTCAGCCGAGATAAGAGCTGCTGGGGCAGCTGAGGGAAATATAAGTAGATACCTCATTTCGGAGTATGCGAAAGATCCGAATATGTCCCAGATAAGCAGACTAAAGGCCTGGGCAAAAAATATCTACGGTGCCGTAAAGACTCCATTACCAACTCCATCGGAACAACTTGATATAGCTATAAGTAGGCTGAGTAGAGAGGGCACTAGATTAACTCCGGAAGTAATATCATCAGTTCGGGGGAGTATAGGCGAGTGGGGAACACTAAGAACCTTCATGAGTGGCCCTGCTGCATTTGCCGTAGCTCCAAGGACTCCAATAACTATTCCGGGAAGAAGTATAACTAGCGGGGCCAGGGGTAGTCTGTATGCTGCGGGAAGCTTATTGAGGATAGGACCGCACGGAGGAGTTTCCTCTGTAATAGAAAATGTAAGAGCTGGCCTAATGAAAACCACTGGAGCCAGACTAGAGTTTTTGAGAACTTACGGCGCCCAGATAAGAGATTTTAATAATATAGATGAATATGTAAGAAATGTTATAGCTCCCTCTCGGCGGGACATACTGAGAGAGCAGAAGCGGCGCGTAGCAGAAGAATACATAATGTCTGTTGGTAGGTCTCCTGTTAAGGTTGAGGCGGAATATACAACCCAGGAGATAGTGGACCAGCTTTCAAGGCAGATAGATGATTATGCTGATGAGTTTGGTGGAACTACTGCAGCAAAGCTTTTTAGGGATAAATCTGGAGCCATAGAGGATGCCTACAGAAGATCGCTAAACCAGATTGTTGAAAGAGAACTACAAAAACCATATACCAATATAAAGTATCAGCTATATAAGATGCAGATGTATCTCGGAATAGGGGAGCCATTTGCATCAAGTTCTCAGCCTGGGTTCTTCCAGGAAATGATAAGGGATCTGAAAAGAGATATCGGAGTAAATCTTAAGGATCCCATAACTGGAAGACCTTACATGCAAAAACCCGGAAGGTATCTTCCAGAGAAAGCTTCTCTATCTGGGTTATGGAGAGGGGCTGAACCTGGAGCTGCTTATATTTATCCGGCGACTGGAACTGCAAAAAGAACCGGAATAGGTCTCATAGAAGGAACGTTTTTTAGGGAAGCCGAAATGGGACTTGGAATCGGTATTAGTACGGCCCCAAGCCCACTGACTAACTTTATATCTAGAACTGTTGGGGCAACTCCGGGATCGTATGGCGAATTCTTTATCAGAAGGTACATAGGTGGATTTTCTCGTCTAGCCGTAGCCGGAGTTGGAGCTTATGCGGCATTCAAGGTTGTTAACTATCTGGCTAGACAAACTACTGGATGGGGAGTTACAGATATTGCTGGAAAAGCATATGTAACTGCAAGGGAATTCCAGCAAAGAGTTCTGGATCAGCTTACAATAACAGATAACGCAAGGAAGTTTGAGAGAACGTTTCCGGGTACTATAAAGAGTCCGTTTTCAATGATAGGCAGGGCCATGGCTCCCTTCTGGATGGCATATGTTGGCAGAAGGATGGGTGGAACTAAGGGCGGCATGCTTGGACTCGCCATGGGTGTGGCTACAGCATTAATTACCTGGGGAGACATAACTCAAAGCCCGGAAGAGCTTCATAAGATATATACAGGAGAGCAAGATATTCCAGTAAGAAAAGGAAGATACTGGATGTTTGGTAAGACTCCTTTTGGTGGTGGAAAAATCTCTTATTGGAGACCGCATTGGTATCCCTTGATGCGTAGTAGATATAAATATCAGGGGCAATTATGGGATTCTGAGACGGAGGAATTAGCGCAAGGTACATTTCCACTATCTCCATTTCTAGCTCCGATTTTACAGGGCAAATTGTGGGATCCTTATTATTGGGAGAAGAAGCACTATAGGGATAGACCCTATATGCTTACGGCAGAATTATTTGAGCCCACAATGCCGTTTTCGTGGTTGCTAAATCCAACCATAGGGAATATAATAAAACCCCAAAGACAGATGCATCAAGAATATTGGGGGACCCCTCAGCCCGAAGCTTACGCACCATTATGGGCTACGGCTGGTGCTGGGGCTCAGATGGGTATGGGCGGAATGGCTCCGTCCCCAATGATGCCCAATGTGCAACCTGGATCCATGCGCTGGAATGTTAGTATGGCCATGTATACCACTGCAGAGCAGATGGGTCTTCGTGGTTTCATACTAAACACGATGTGGGAAAAAATATCTGGCAGGCCTGATTTCCTACCAGAAGGACCGGTAGTACAGAGCGCAAGTAGGGCCACGGGTTTTGAAAGATCTTATTGGGATTTGAATCTAGGAGATCCTGCCAACGTAACAGAATTCTGGAGAAGAATACTTCCACATAGAAGGCGGGCGATAGACGAATATAACCCGATTAGAAATACAATGCCCAACTGGCTCCCAGGGTCAGACTATTTTATAGATTTTCTCCATGGAGATCCTTATGTAAAAGCAGAAATGGGAGAGGCAAGGCTTCCTGGTCCTGGATATGAATCACTCCATAGACTTCACTCCGGAGTTCCGGGAACCTATGATGCGGTAGACAGATTCTTGATATTGTCTGACATAGCCCCATACTCTGCTGAATATAGACAGTATTCCTACCTAGCGACAGCAATGACTAGACAGGATAAATACTGGTCTGAAATAGTCAAGCAACATATAAAGCAGAGGGAGAAACTTAGGGAAGAATATGAATTTTTAGATTTGGAGCCCCCGGAAGATGTAACTGGTGTTGCCAGAGGATTGAGCTCCTTATATCGCAAGGGGGTATCTATAATTACTGGGCCAGGAACGCTGGTAGAACCATTCCTTGGACAGGCTATGCCGGGTATATTTAGATCTCCTTTCCCATTCGTAGCTTCTCCGATAAGTAAATATTTTCCATACAAAACAGCAAAGTCAACTTATGAACAATATAGATTATATGGAGATGAATTCACTGAGTGGGGAAGGCCGGTAGAAGATTTTCTTATGCCAGAATTAAGAAGAATAGGTAATATATTTAGTAAAACGTTTAGTGGCCATACATTTATACCGCCGGGAGAAACACAGAGAAGGGAGTATGAAGAATATTTCGATAAACTGCAATACGTAAAGTATAAAAAACTTGAAAGAATGGCTATAGAAGATAATAATACCCAGCTTGCCAAAAGATTCGGTTCCATGTCAAAGAAGACCATGACCGGAATAAATCCATTCTACCCAGAAGCTAGAATACTTGGAGCTATACCAAAGAGAGAAAGGGCGTTCTTCGGTCCCTTTGTTGCCGCGGAGGGAGGAGACAGGGAAGATATACTTCAGATGGTTTCTCCGCAGATGGCAGAAATATATAAAGCTCAGTGGGCGATGAGGGATGGTGGAGCCAGGGCAAGAAATTTTGACGACAGATCTGTTGCTCAAGATGCCGTAAATTACTTTAGAGGACACAATCTGCCAGCCGACAACTGGGCTGGGTGGCATCCGGACATTGATGTAAAAGATGTTCAGCTGAAGGTTACCAGAAACGAGGGTATGGATATTCATAAGTTCGATTTGTGGGAAACGCAGGAAAGGGCTCTTGCGAGAAGACCATTTGTTCCTGGAATTCCTGGTGGAATATCGGACAACACACCTCCACAAGACCTTGAAAATCTTAAAAGAATGATAGTTGATCAGGTTGGACAGGATGGATTTTCACAGGCAAGGGTTTATCATTCAGTAACTCCAGCAACGGGTAACTCTATGAATATAAAAATAAGAGTTAAGAGAAATAGGCAAAAAGAGAGGGATACCAACATGAGGGCTGCTTTTGCAGTTTAATATATGGCGATGAATCCTAAAAACAAAGAATTATTGGATGCCTATAAAAAATTCTACGGAGTAGAAGTAGATCCTCATACTTTTCTGCCTATCCCAAAAGGGAAGAATTTTGATATTAAAAAATGGGAAAGTCAGCATGGAATAGCTACTGGAATTCATGAGTATGAATATGGCGTTCCCGGGAATGTTGGAAAGTCTCCTAATGCTGTATTAACTAGGAGAAGCCTTGAAGAAGCTCCGAGTTATATTGCACAAAAGAAAGAAATGGGCTTGCCAGTTAGTCCGGATGAACAGAAAATTCTAGATAATTATCTTAGCTGGAGAGACTACGAACTTGACTTGGGAGTAGTTAAGAGAGGAACAATGCCTTCTGGTATGGGTAAGGAAAATTTGAAATATCAGAAAAGAGCTAAGTGGTGGGGGAAGCATGTCAAGCAGAGGGAGAAATTTTTCTCAGGATTATCTCTAAAAAATTATTCGGAAGAATTAATGGCGGAAGTATCTGCCGAGACCGGATTGGATATTTCTAAATTAAAAGGAGTAAAGGGGAGAAAGGATTTTTCTAGATTTCTATCGGTATTTGAAAGAACGGCCCAAGATAAAGAGGGATACTTTCTTGAAACAACGAAGGGAAGAGGGGTTGGGACCTTTGTGTCGAAACCATCAATGGAAGCTTCCACAATCTATATCCCCAAGGGCAAGGAAAGAGGGTATGCGAAGAGGTTTTTGGGACAAAGCAAGATTCTTAGGGAGTTAGAGTATACTCCGGAGCAACTAGCAGCCATGTCCATAGAGAATATTCCATTTTCTTCTTCTGGAAAGGTGGTACCAATTGGATCTTCGAAGATAACTGGTGCCTTTAGGATGCCGTGGTCTTATGATCCGCTTCTATCTGATTTTACTAAAGCATCGCCCAAAAGAGCTCTTAATATGTTGAGGCAGATGTATTTTAGCACAGAAAGGGGTCTTATTTCAACCGGTGGTGTAATGGCTGGCGATATAGGTTCGATTTTGGGGGCGAGCGTAGAGAGGCAGGGGGCAGAGTGGGCCGATAAGCTTTTATCTGAGGGTGTGGCAGCTACCGAGGGAGCGGATCTTCAAGATGCTCTTGGGCAATTGATCCAAGAGGTAGGCGGCCAAGAGGCGCTTGCCACAGAGAGTGAAATACTCCCTTCCAATGTTGTTATAAACAAAAATAAGATTAAGAAGATACAAAAGCGTGTTGGAGAATATATAAAGAAAAACCGAACAGCTCCTACGTGGATAGAGAGGAAGGTATCTGGTTTCTCTGCTATAAAATCAGAGGTTGAGAAAGCTAAGGTTGGTGATATTTTTAGACTATCTAGTGGAAAATCTGCCATAGTCCAGGATTTGGAAGAGCTTTCCGCAGCCACCGTTATGAACATGAGGGGAAAGCCTCTATTGTTTGAGAAGTATATGGAGGCTGCTCTAAAGGAAAAGGAGCTCTTGCAAGCCCCTTATATGTTTAAGGTTTGGCTGAGGAGAAGTAACTTTCTTGGGGCTCCAGGAGTTGCTCCAGATCCATATGCTATAGATGTCTTGATGCCGGAAGGATTTAAGGTTGGAGCCATTGGGAGAAAATATTCAGAAGCTTTTTCTAAACAGTATGCCGCCAATGTAGCGGAGGGTATGATCCCAGGTGAGTGGTGGGCTAAAATTTATGAGAGAGAAGCTGGTAAATCTGGTGAGAAGCTATGGAGCTTGGGGCTTTTTAGAAAATATTCTGAGTCCGCCCCAGGTTGGTATGAAAAGATAGATCCAATGTTTCAGTTGGTAGGAGAAAAAATAATTCCATTACCTGAAGAATTTGCAGCTCAGACCGGATTCAAATCAATGCAGGAATTCCTAAAGGCTGTAAAGTATGGAAAATACCAAGTATCAGATCTTACAGAAGAAATGCTTTCTAGATTTAAGAAAGAATATCCCCAGAAATTCTTTGTGAATGCTAGAAGATATGCCAAGGTCAATGCTGCCGGAGGCGTGTCTAAGAGTGGGGTTCCATTCGAGAAAATAGAGTTACCGGGTGCTACTATAGAAGATAAGCTGTTAAATAAGAAGTGGATTGCTGCGGCAGCCATAACCGCTGGGGCTCTTTTGCTTTGGGGAGCCAGCAGATCAAAAAATCAACCAATCACCGAGCAGGATGTCCCAGATAGTCAGTATGGTAATATACCACTTGACCAGGGTGGACAGTCTCAGGTATACACCCCAGCCGCCAGGGTCACTCCCAGGAATGCTGGATATGCCACAAACCTTGATCTTCAAGTAGAGGATTCCACGGGAACATCTGATTACAGGGCTATGGCATCAAATATAGGGATGATTGCTAAAAGAGCAACCGGAACTGGCAATGTTAGGACTTCCCTGCACGTTGTTGATGATAGTGAAAGAATGGATCGAGAGTCGACCAGAAGAAAAATGAATCAATATCTTGGAGCATAATGGCCAACGAATTTATTAAAAAGACACCTAGATTAAGTAAGTTTGGACTCTATAACCTGCAGAAATCAGATATAGAGAGAGGGGACTTACTGTCTTCTACCAGGAGCACTCTTTATAATTATAACTATGAGAACTATTATGATGCTCCGGGCTATCTGTCTAACACCTATAATATTGATTCCACCGGAGCCATTGAGTCGGATCCACTGCATATTCCATCTTTAACAGAGGAGTTTGAGAATAATCAGTTTGATAAGTACAGCTATCTGTCAATGAGTGATTCTTGGAAACTGGGTAATCTATCTAATGATGCGTCTCAGACTGTTCAGGAAAACCAGTGGGTCAAGGAGGAGAAGGACAGAATAAAGGCCCAGAAGGAATCCCATGATTATGGCAGGGATGATCATTTCTCCATCGGTACGGTATATTTAAGGATTCCTCCAACTCAAATTAATATAACAAATGAAGCGCACAACTATAGATATAATGCCCTTAGATCTCCGGGTGAAGTTGTTATGACTAGCGGACGCTCTACTTCTAGGATAGATCTGGATATTATTTTTAGCAGCGTAGAAGAAATAAATAAACAATTAAGACCCTTACTTGCCCAATTTAAGACCACTCCATTTCTACCTATAGAGAATGAATATCTTAAGAACATTCTCAATCCATTTAATCAGAAGTTGGTAGATGCAAATCTCTTAAGCGGCCTAAAGAAACAAAGAGAAGAGATGGGCACTGTAAATGAGTCTGTGAATAAACTTCTTAAGTATTCAGCCGAGAAGAGTCAAAAGGAAAACGAGATAGGGGAAATAGTAAAGGACTTTAGGGACAAGGGATATATTACAGATCAATTTTATACCGATCTGATGGTGGGTGGTCTTGGGTCTGGAGAGCTTAGGGATCCGGAAAAAATATCAAAATCAAAACTTACAGAAGAGGATTACAAGACAGATATATATGGGAATAAGAAGGTTGATCTTGAAAAATATATAAAGAGAAACATCACTGTCCAGGGCCCAGAAGATATAAACTTTATCGATTTATCCAGGAACCTGAATCAGATAGATGAGATAGATAATCGGATCAGCGAGATAGATAGAAAATCATCCGAGCTCATGGTGGGAACCTCCGAAGAGAGGTTTCTCGACAGACAGCTGGTTGGAGTCCTTTCGCAGCTGATGATATCAACCATTCCAGATCTTCCAGAATCTCTTGCGTGCAGGATATCTATGTATGTGTTTAATTATGACCCATTTACAATAGATTTTGCTTTCATATATGGATATGATAGAAATTCCGCCACTCCGGATATAACCAAGTGCGACTTATTTATAGATTGGTACACCAAAAGATTCCTGGCAGATAGAGCTGATCCGAACAAACCCAGCCTTGGTAGGTATATTCCGGATAACTCTATTTCTTTTACATATGCCAAGAATATAAGGCCAGTTACCTACGAAACCAAGGGAGAAAATGTAGCAGACATAGAGAAGCTCTCTACTGGGGACGGGCTTATTCCTACCGGAATATCGGTGTCTCTTAAGAACATTATACAATTTCTTCCAATACTTTCTTCCAAAAATCCCACATGCCAGTATATGGGAAGTATTAATTCGGATATACAATTTACATTTCAGTGCGTTAACCCGGTAAAGACAAACCAACTTAGCAAGATGGTGGATAAAATAGGCAGAAGTTCCAGGGTAAACAATAGAATTTCCAGAGTAAACTTTATAAGTGTAAAGAATTCCCTTCTTGAGTTGCTTGGTATGCCATATTTTATGATAGATAATTATACAATCGATACAGTTCCCGGAAGTCCCGGGATGGATTCTATAGTATTGAATTTAATAGAATATAAGCCTGGACAAGAAAAGTTTCAGAAATTAATTAGAGAAAAAGTTCTTACAAACGAAGATGTTATAGATGCGGCTAAGTATGTTCTTGAGAAAGCGAATCAGTTCGCCACAAGAAGTAGCGATCCCAACTCGCAATCTTTATATTATAAGACCCTCTATGACAAGGTGTGTCATCCGGAGTATGGATGGTTTAATAAAAATAATAACTTTATATCTGCTTTTGTGAATGGGGTAGGCGGCAGCAGTGAAAGCAACATGGAGATAAGAGATAAAATATTATTTAATTCTCCAGAGATATCATGGTATGAGGGATTTGCGGGGCAAGGAAGAAGAGTTGTTAACAATTTAGCTCCCTTAGTTACAAAAAATATAGTCGAAGGAAATATAGACTCTCTTACCGGTAAGCTTTCTGGAGATACTTTTTCCTGGGATGTGGCTAAGCGATATAGAAGAAGCGCAAAAGATTCTGAGGGGAAACCAGATAATCTTAGGTCTGGAGCCCTTTTTAAACGCGACTACTATGCTTTTGAAGGTTTGTATAAGAAATCGTTAATAAATGACTCTGAAGACAAAAGTTTTTGGAAGTCCAACCTGGATACCGTTGCCAAAGTTGTAGCGGTAATGAGGAGAAGCGATTTAGTTGGAATGATCTTTAATGTAAAAGATAACCCGGAGCTTAATGAGAGATTAAATCTTAATAGGGAAAAATCTAAGCGCACTGCGGATCTGGATGCTGCCAAGGTGTATTGCTATCCCGACCTAGAACTCCCAAGATACAAAGATATTCCATATGGTTACAAATATAGAAACACCCTAAAAGAGGCTGGAATACCCCACAAAAAGGGAGAGGAGAATAAGACCACGCAGAGTGAAAATTCAGAAGTGGATCCCGATTTCTTTTTCTATAAGGGATCCTTGTGGAAGAATATAGATAATTCTAATAACACATTTAATGGGGTGGAGCGAGGAATAGAAGTATTTAAAGGGCTAATAGAATCCAATAAGTACAGAAGGACTGAGGCTCCCGATGAGGACGTATTAGCTGCCGAATTGGCAAATAAGCAAAAGCAGACTCTTAATGATAAATATAATATTCAGGGAACCGAAGCCCCCGAAAGCTTAATTAAAGAATTAGAGGGGAAGCCCGTGAAGGTGACTGAGGTATACGACGGAGACACTCTAACTGTGTTGCTTAATGATGAAGAGATATCCATAAGGCTGCTTGGATATGATGCCCCGGAATTGAAGGATAGTGAAAATAAAAAAGCAAATGATATCGAGCATGCCAAAGCTGCACAAAAAGAACTATCCAATCTTACGCTCGGTAAAGATGTTCAGCTATATTCTATATTAAGAGATCCGGTATATCCCGGAAGATATCTAGCCAATATTGTTACCGAGAAAAATGGAAATACAATAAATGTTAATGAAGTAATGATTTCCAAATCCAAGGAACTAAACCTTAGTTATTTTTCGAACCCCGATAACCCAAGAGATCCAGAGGCAGAGGAAATATTTTATAGATCTCAGGAAATATACGTTAAATCTATTTTAGATAAAGAAAAGTCAAAATATGAGATCTTGACTCAAAGCCTTCCATTGTTTGGTAAGGGCGTAGCAGCTGGAATGCTTCCGACCTCAATGGCTATAGATACTGGAAAAACAATAGCCGGAATGCTCACCAGCGATAAGAATAAGGCTGAGACTACGAACAGAGAAAATCTAGCTCTTTTGTTGGGATCTCACCAGGCTAGGGAATCAGGTATAAAGAAAGGTTCTCTAAACCCATTTGGGATATTCCCTGAATCAAAACTTACAAACGATAGTAATGCAATAGTTGCTAAGACCTTAATGGAAAGAACGGACAATACTGGTGGAAAGAGATTTGACAGGGAAGAAGAATACCATGTTTCTTTAATAGCCCAAAAAATAAGGGAGAGCCAGAAAGATATTACTCTTAGGATGGTAAGAGCTTTTCCAACGTTCAAAATATACTTCATTGAAGAGGATATGCCGGAATGGGGAAGGTTGGACGATTTATACTCTTATCAGGCAGTAAATAGCATTGACGTAACCAAGTCCAGAACAGATCCCGCGGATGTGGCTGTTATCAATTTCTTTAATACCAGAGGTACGTTAGATAGGTCTTTGTTTGGTTTATGGAGTAAAGATGGTAAGCTGTTTGTCCCGAGGGGCGTTGAGGAATCTTTTGAGCCATCAAAACAGGAAACAAGAGCTGAGCAAGATCTTCAGGAATTTATTCTTAAGCCCGGAACACTAATAAAGATCAAGATGGGATACGGGTCCGATCCAGATCTCTTGGATACCGTTTTCACCGGTATGGTGGCTGAGGTGTCTGGCGGGGACATGATACAGGTCGTAGCTCAGGGGTTTGGAGTAGAACTTTTACACCAGGTGCCCGCGTCTCACTATTTTACTGAGAATGCTTCTGCTTTTAAAGTACTTGATAGGCTGATTAAGAATCCGGAGGTTCTTCATTTCGGAAGGGTTACGTGGATTCCTGAAGAACTATCCACAAACAAAAAGCTGTTTAGGAGAGCCATAGAAGATCCCAAAAATCCAGGGAAGTTCATCTATGCCTCGCGGTGGAGAAACATAGCTGGAATAAGGAGCATTTTAGCTATCAGAGAGGACGCCAGGGATAACAATATCTGGGTTCCCGAGAATTCATTCTTGTACAATGTGGCTCATGGAGGATGGCAATCTTTTGTCACAGGAAATAAGACTATCTGGGATGTCTTTAGGGATATGATGAGAAGGATGCCTGGTTATATTACTACAGTTCTGCCTTTTGATAATAGGGCGACTATATATTTTGGTCCAGCTGATTTTCTTTATCATTATACCGCCGAGAACACTCAGGCAAGAAAAACCTGGGAAATAAATTATTATGATGATATGAGGAAAGTGACGATGAAAAGCTAAAA
>Ga0194113_10010139_pt1 | contig 11284 bp, 13 predicted proteins | sample TA2MahC200mmetaG_FD_146193 | JGI IMG/M metagenome (GOLD analysis project Ga0194113, IMG submission 146193) | Freshwater microbial communities from Lake Tanganyika, Tanzania - TA2015017 Mahale Deep Cast 200m | ecosystem: Environmental > Aquatic > Freshwater > Lake | place: Tanzania: Lake...
ATATGCTAAACAATATTTAAAAGATTTAATAGAACTTGATAAAAAAATGCCTGAAACATACTTAAATAAAATATATGATAAAGAAAGTATGGTAGAATTTTTTAAACAATTATTATATATACCAACTCCAACAGAGATGAATAGTGAAGAAATTTCATTAGAGAATAGAACATACTATGAACATGTTGAAAAAGAAGTTATTGCTATTAATAAAAATAAGAATGAAAGTAAATTAGTGTCAATAAAAAGAACAGTATATCCATTAGCAAATCAAGAACAATGGATTTTATTAAGAAAAAAGAGAGTTTTAGAAATACTGCACATAATTCTCGACATCATAGGGAATAAAAACTATGCATCAAAAATATCTGAAGAGAAGTTTAACTTAATCTCCCTTCAGAACAAGGACCTTACTTCAGCTATTTTGACTTTGCAAATAACTCAGCCTTGGGAACTTGATAAAAAATCAGGATGATTCCATGTTTCAGGAATCACCCCTTAACTTCTCCTTTGGCAATTATTAATTGCGCCCAATTTCTTTAAAAAACTTTAGAAAATAAGGGATCGCTTTTATACCAGATAATACACGTGTAATTTGATGTAGTTTGAATATTAAGGGAAAAAAAGCAACGATCTCAATCACTTTGCCCCCTGATCTCGTTGAAAAGAGCCGTTATTATGGGCTCAACATCTCAAGGGTGTCAGAAAATGCCCTAAAATCGATGATTGCTCGCATTGAAAGCGTGAATCAGGGTAATGGTAAAGAAGTGGATAGTAAAAATAAGAAGGTGGACTGGGAGGGATTTGAACCCACGACTTCTGCCATGCCAAGGCAGCGATCATACCACTGATCTACCAGCCCAGCCAACACCTGATACAAAGCAGCAATCGTTTAAACCTTACCATATTAACGTGTATTTAATGACTAATGATTATTAAGATCATTAGAGGTTGAAGAGTTAACAGAGGAATATAATCTGGTCTCAGATAAGATTCGAGTCAGTATTGGAACTGTCGCTGCTCTTGGTTTAAAGAAAATTAAGACAAGCGCTGAAACAACAACTGCTTACTTCATGACTTATACTGAATTACGTTGTATCGCTAACTGCTCCTTTTGCTCTCAGGCACGAGAAAGTTCATCTGACCAAGAACAACTTTCAAGGGTACTGTGGCCAGTTTATCCCATAACAGAGGTATTGAATGCTTTCAAATCTATTGAGAAGCCACTTGATAGAATTTGTATACAAATAATCAATTATCCAAGATTCATAAAAGATGTTGAATATTTCGTTAAACGATTGAGGCAAGCCACTTCAGCACCAATATCGATTGATACTTGCCCTTTGAAAGAGGAGCAATACGCTCACTTACATGAAAGTGGAGTTCAAATGATTGGCATTCCTCTTGATGCTGCTACTCCAGAGATATTTGATAAAGTTAAAGGAAGAAACGTCGCAGGGCCGTATAAATGGGAAGAACATTTAGATAATATTGAGAAAGCTAAGAAAATTTTTGGCCCAAATAATGTGATGACTAACTTAATTATTGGATTAGGTGAGACTGAAGAAGAGGCCATTAGATTTATTCAAGATATGATGAATAAGAGAGTTAAAGTTGCTTTATTTGCTTTTACTCCAATTCCAAATACGCCTTTAAAACACCTAACTCAACCAGATTTTAATTCATATAGGAGAATTCAACTGGCAAGGTATTTGATAACTAAAGGCGATGCAACAATTGAGGACATGGAATTTTCGAATCAGGGAGCTTTAAAACAGTTAAATATAGATAAACCATTAAAAGACTTAATTGCTGATGGGGAAGCTTTCAAAACATCAGGGTGCCCAGGATGTAATAGGCCTTTCTATAATGATAGGCCTAGTGGCCCACTCTACAATTACCCACGAAATCTAACCCCTGAGGAATTGAAAAAAGAATATGAAAACCTGAGGAGAATAATCAATGGATGACTGGCGTTTAATTGACATGAGGATCGAAGATGCATCAACTCAGATGGCAATTGATGAGGCAATTGCTTACGCGAGAGTGAGTGAAAGAAATCCTAACACAATTAGGCTTTACAGGTGGAACCCTTCAGCGGTTTCGGTAGGATATTTTCAAAGCATATTAAATGAAGTAGATATAGATGCATGCAAAAAATTTGGTTTTGATATAATTCGAAGAATAACAGGTGGAGGCGCAGTTTTTCATGACTATAATGGCGAAATCACATACAGCCTAATAGCACCAGATGATGACCCTAAAATTCCTCGAGACATCGTCTCCTCATATAAATTGATTTGTGGTTGCCTTATAGACGGATTAAAAGAATTAGGCGTTGAATCAGAGTTTAAGCCAATAAATGACATTATTGCTGGGGGAAGGAAAATATCTGGTAACGCTCAGACGAGACGTTACGGAGTGATTCTTCAGCATGGAACAGTTTTAGTGGATTGCGATGTTAACAAAATATTTTCTGTACTGAAGGTTTCAGGTGTAAAAATCAGTGATAAAGCAATAAAATCTGCTGAAGAAAGAGTGACGAGTATTAGGAAATACCTTGGAAAAGATGTCTCTTTTGAAGAAGGAAGAAACGCTCTCATTAAAGGCTTCGAAAACAGGCTCAATATTCAGTTAAATCCTGGAGAATTAACTGATTACGAAAAAACTCTAGTTACTCAATTTAAGAAAAAGTACCAATCCGATGAATGGGTTTATCAGAGGTGATTATATGAAAAGAATTGAGTACAAAGTACCCGATGGAAAACTTGTAGCAGCAGAAGCTGAAGCCATTAATGGAGTTTTGACAAAGATAAAAATTACAGGAGACTTCTTCATGCACCCAGAATCAACAATAAAAGATTTAGAAGATACATTGAAAGGTAAACAAGTCGCAAAATTGGAGAAAATTATCAATAATTTTTTTGATAAATCAAATATTCAACTAATAGGTGTTTCAGCGACTGATTTCCTTCATGTTATAAAACTTAGTTTAGCTGATTCTTCTTAACTTATCCTCCAGTTTTATGGGCGTTGCACAACAACCATCAAAAAACATGACTTCATATCCTCTACTTATCGCATAATCAACGATACTTTTAGAGGGTAAAGCCATTCTAGTTATACCTGAGTCTAATGCTTGTTTCTCAAATTGAATTTTACTAAGCTTAGCTCTCATACAACCAATCGCTAATTCAATTTTAGGATTAAGTTGCTTCGTAAATTTAATAATTTTTAAAATATCGTCGTTTTTTGGTTGAGGAATATTCTCCATAGGAGTATTTTTTGTTGGAATTAAACTAATTAAGACTATTACTTCAGGATTAATTGTATTTGCTATCTTAATAGCATCATACTCCCCTTTCAGATTACCATAATCCAACCCAATACAAATATGAGGAACAATTTTGTTAAAACCTGCATCAATTAAACTTAGCAGACTACGTTTATACTGAGAGAGGTAATAATTTAAACCATAGACTCTAGAAATAGTTTCTTCACTTCCAACAATGTCAAGAGATAAGAAGTCGACACCAGAATCAGCAATTTTCTTTGCATCCGATTCATCAAGTAACCCAGTATGAAGATTTAACAATAAACTTGTATTATCTTTAATCCATGAGAACGTTGAGAAAAAATCATCTAAAGGAATTTTTCCTTGAGATGTGCATCCACCACTTATTAGCATTCCTTTTCCACCAGAAGCATCAAGTTTCATAGCATAATCTTTCAATTTCTCTGGCGTGTCAACGTTTGGCATGTGTTTCAGATAATGCCCCATACAATGTTTACAATTTAGCATACACAGATCTCCAGTCACAGATACACTTGGAAACTTTGGTAAAGGATAATAGAACTTGATAATTTGGTTAGAATTGGTTATTGACAGATCTTTCACATAGAGTACCTATTTAAGCCAGCTAAAAACCTTAACCAAGCCACCCTTATAAATTAGAGACTCTTAGAGAAGTTAATGCAAGTGGAAGACTCGTTCAAGGCATGGGGACATCCAAACATTCAGGGAACTCATAAAACAACAATTATGACTACTAAGGATACAAATTTGAGTCTTAAGGGAGATTGCATAGTTGCTGTTTCTTCCGAGAAAAGCATTAATGAATTAAGTGAGGAAGTAAAAAATGCAACAAAAAACAGTGACGCCATAATTAGACTCATTTTTACCATAGAATCTGAATCGGTAGTAATCACAGGGAAAGGTGATCCAAGATTGACTTTTGAAAATATTCATGACATAGTTACACGTAAAAGCTCATTCATTTGTCCTCGAACATTAATGATTCAAGCAGATAAGGCTTCAATTGATCTACCAAGAAGCTTCATAATGAAAATGAAGAACCCTAAAACCATAATGAAAATCAATATAAAAGTAATGACCTAATTTGAAAGTCATGAAAAACAGCTGTTTTTGAATATAAGCTATCACGACTAAGTGAATTTTAAGCACAAATATTTTAATTCAGAACCTATCACCTAATCGAAGAATAGTTAGAGGATTACAGGGGGGAATGAGGAATCCAGTTCCAATCTGAAATGCTTCAATCAATTAAATCCTCCTTCATTCAACTCTCTGTTTTCAATTTAATAAAAAATTATGGTTTATGTGGTGTTTCATAATGAAAAGAAATCTGAGTCCTGTTGAATTGAGTAAACTGTCAAAAAAATTACGTTGTGATATATTATGCATGATTTGTGAGGCAGGCTCAGGACATCCTGGTGGATCTCTTTCAGCAATTGACATTTTATTAGTCTTATATTATAACATAATGAAACATGATCCCCAAAATCCTGCATGGATTGAGAGGGATCGATTTATATTAAGTAAGGGCCATGCAGCTCCAGCATTATACTCAGTGCTGGCAGAATGTGGTTATTTTGATAAAAGTCACCTCTCAACACTGAGAAATATTGGCAGCATTCTACAAGGTCACCCGGATAAAAAATTAACACCTGGTGTAGAAGTTTCTTCTGGTAGCTTAGGTAACGGATTATCTATTGCCTCAGGTCTTACCCTTTCATTCAAGTTAGATAAAAAAGAAAACCATGTATTTTGTTTAATAGGTGATGGTGAGTGTGATGAGGGTTTAATTTGGGAAGCTGCAATGTTTGCACCTCATTACAGACTTAACAATCTTACTGCGATTCTAGATAGAAATGGGCTTCAAATTGATGGTAAAACTGAAGCTGTTATGGGGCTTGAACCCTTAGCTGATAAATGGCGAGCTTTTAATTGGAACGTAATCGAAGTCAATGGACACGATTACTCAGCATTGCTAAAGGCATTCGAAGATAGTAAAAAGAATACTACAAAACCTACCATAATTATTGCCTCAACAATTAAAGGAAGAGGAGTCTCATACATGGAGGGTATCAAAGAATTCCATGGAAAACCTCCAAGCAAAATTGAGTTAGAGCAGGCACTAAAGGAACTGGAGGCTTAAAAATGAGCATGAAAGCTACTCGAGACGCATACGGAGACTGGTTAAAGGAGGCTGGAAAGCTAAACAAGGACATTGTTGTAGTTGATGCTGATCTTTCAGAGTCAACAAAGACAAATGTATTTGCTAAAGAATTTCCAGATAGATTTATTGATGTTGGTAGTGCTGAACAGAATCTAATTGATATCTCAGCGGGTCTTGCTTTAGGAGGGAAAAAAGTATTCGCGAGCTCCTTCGCAATATTTGAAACCGGTAGAGCTTGGGATCAAATCCGCAATGTTGTATCGCATGATGAACTGAATGTTACGCTTGTAGCTACTCATGCAGGCTTGTCTTGTGCTGCTGATGGAGCATCTCATCAAGCTCTTGAAGATATTGCTTTAATGCGTGTTATTCCAAATATGAAAGTTATAGTACCTTGTGATGCTGATGAGACTAAAAATGCTTTAGATGCTCTATTAAATACTCAAGGTCCTGCATACATGCGTCTTAGACGTGAAAAAGAACCATTGATTGAGAAAAAATATAATTTTAAGCTAGGAAAAGCTGAAACGCTTCGTGAGGGTTCCGATATTACTATCATAGCTACTGGTATGATGGTTAGCTATTCACTTAAAGCTGCAGATATTTTGAAAGAGAAAGGCATCAGTTCATCAGTTCTTAATGTTCATACAATTAAACCTCTTGACTCCAACACACTATGTAAGACAGCAAAAAATACTGGAATTATTGTAACAGTTGAGGAACATTCAATTTTTGGTGGGCTCGGAGGAGCCGTAAGTGAAGCTGTTTCAGAAACTTATCCTGTGCCAATTTTTAAAATTGGAGTCAATGATACTTTTGGTCAATCAGCCAGATCTTTTGAGCCATTATTGAAAGCTTATGGATTAACTCCGGATCAAATTGCGGAAACTTCCGAAAAATATATCAAAAAAATTAAGAGATAACATTCTAAGGTGTATTGTATGGAGATATTTATCGACACAGCTGAAATTTCTCAGATTAAAAAATACTGGAATATGGGGGTCATAGATGGAGTGACCACTAATCCAACTCTAATCGCAAAATCTGGGAGAGACTTTAAACAGGTTGTAGCTGAGATAGCTGACATTGTTAAAGGACCAATAAGCGTGGAAGCTATAAGCACCCAAGCTTCAGACCTTATTGCTGAAGCGAAAGAGCTAGTAAAATTTGGGGAATATATTGTAGTAAAAATTCCTATGACAGCTGAAGGCCTTAAAGCAGTTAAGGAGCTTAATAAATTAGGAATTAAAACAAATGTTACTTTAGTATTTTCAGCTAGTCAAGCATTATTAGCAGCAAAAGCTGGGGCGACATACGTTAGCATATTTGTTGGTAGATTAGACGACAGAGGACATGAGGGAATGGAAGTTGTTTATGAAATTGGGGAAATTTTCAAAAACTATAGATTGCCCTCCAAATTAATAGTTGCCAGTATTCGACATCCTCGCCATGTTATTGAAGCAGCTACAGCTGGAGCTGATGTTGCAACAATCCCACCAGATACTCTAGACAAGATGCTTGCACACCCATTAACTGATGAAGGTTTACGAGTTTTCGCAAGTGATTGGGAAAAAGTGAAAAAAACATAAGAAAACCCTCCTTTTTAAGGAAAGCAGATAAGCTACCTTCCACTCACTTTTTCAGGCGTGCATTGAACTCTAAAATTATAATAGTAATTTTTTTTTCATTTTTATTAATAATCCCAAATGTTTCAGCATCTTCACAATTACGTTACAGGTTTACAATGAGTTACGTATTCGAGAATAAGGGTTTAGAGGCAATAAATTTAACAAAAGAAGACGTTTCAGTACCCCTTTTTTTGAAAGAGCCTAGTCAAAGTGTAAAAATTGTTGCCTTTTCGCATAATCTTGTTGATGAATATAATGACCAAGATGAAAATAGGTGGCTTGTTGTTAATATTTCTCGTATAATTAACCCAAGTCAGAAGATTAGTATTTTTGTTACATATGAAATTGAATCGAATGATAGGGTGAGAAGTAGTTTAGATAATAATAAGGCGGGTTTAATTTCAGATATTCCTGATTCAATGATTCAAGAGTATTGTATCACAACCTCTACCTTCATGTCATCAAATAAGGATATACTTTCTAAGGCTCAGGAGCTTACAAAAAACACGCAGACGGTTTTAGGTAAAGTAATGAATCTATTAGATTGGTTTATTGCTAATATTAGATACGGAAATTATGAAGTCCCACGTTATGCAAATGAAACTTTCAGGTACCTAGAAGGAGATTGTGATGACCAAGCAATATTATTAATTAGTATGTTACGAGGGATAGGGATACCCTCTTATTTGGAAGTTGGAACTTACTTTATGCCAGGTTACGAGACAACAAATAAAAGTTGGGATGGACATCTCGAAAATATTGCTAAAAACATAGGCTGGCATGGGTGGGCTATGGTCTATATTCCTCCTTGGGGATGGACGCCTGTTGACTTGACTCTAAGTACGAGCGTTGATCCATTAACAAAAATTAATCAGGCACCTGAATACTCGAATTTAATAGTTAAATGCTTTAGAGTTTCAAAACAAGACTATATTACTGAAAGTTGGAACACCCGAGAAAGAGTAATCAAATCAACTTTATATGTTATTAGCAAAGATGAAGCAACTCAAATATTTAATCAGCCATTACAAAACCCAAATATTCAATTTTTAGGAGTTAGTATAGTCATACTAATAATCGCTTTATTTTATTTAGAGAGGAGAAAAAATCAAATTCCAAAATAAATTCTTTAAACCATAAGTTACTATATATTTTCTGATGATTTATGGAAATACCTGAATGTATTCTTCGTCGAAAAAGTGTTAGAAATTTCCTTGAAAAAGAAATCTCTGACCAAGATATTGAGATTATTTTAAAATCGGCAATCCTTGCGCCAAGCGCTGGAAACCTTCAGCCATGGAACTTTATTGTTATTAAAGACACTGCTACAAAATTGAAGTTATCAGAAGCTGCGTCTAATCAAAAATCTATCATCATGAGTTCGGTGGTATTTGCTATCTGTGTTGAGCCTTCGAGATCTGCTACACGTTATGGTGAAAGAGGCACTAACCTATATTGCTTCCAAGACACAGCAGCAGCTATAATGAACATAATTTTAACTGCAGCTCATAATGGTTTAGGAAGTTGTTGGATTGGTGCCTTCAATGAAGAGATGGCATCAAAAATTCTTGAGTTACCTCAAGGTATTAGACCCATCGCTCTCCTGCCAGTAGGTTATCCAAGTGAAACACCAAGCCAAAGACCAAGAAGACCTCTAAATGAGGTAGTTCATAAAGAAAAATGGTAATTCAATACATTTTTTCAATTAAACATTCGTGAGGTAGGTATTGGAGGTACACATTTTCTTAGGTTAATTAATGCCCTCTTTTTTTCTTCGTTCTTGATATCTGAATTAATTATTCCTGTTTTTAACAATTCAGTAGCTTCATCCATTGCTTTCCTATTAACAGGATAAGGGACTCCATCTTTGCCACCAAAGGCAAAATTGAATCGTACAGGGTCATTCCAACTAGCTTTTTCTCCATATATTAATTCAGAGATTAAGCTTAAACCTCTAATAGTTGATGGTCCTACTCCTTGAAAAGCAACAAGCTCTTCATAATTGGATGGTTGAAACTCATATAATGCTCGTAGTGTATCCCAATTAACTGACCTTGGCATAACTAAAAGATCATGACAATTAGCATCATTCCATCCATCTAGGCGAGATTGACCAAATTTGACTGTCTTAATAATCATTTTTTCAATTTTATCAGTTCTCTCTTTTACTAAATCAACACAGACCTCTCTATTATTGTAACTAAATTTACTGGTTAGGTCTAATACATTATCTAAATGACTATTACAGATAATAGCATTTTGAGGTTCATCAATAAACCCATTATGCTCAATTGGCCAATGATATCTACGTGCATCAACTCTTTCATGATTAATCCCTTGCTGAATCACAATCCAATGACCATTTTCATCAAAAATGAAGCAGTGATGATATAGTTGGTAACCATCTTGGATTAAATTATTATCAACTTTAGCTGCTATTTTACTAGAGTAGACCAATTCATCAATTTTTAATGTACTTAAACCAAAACTTTCCCCATGTTTCTTAATTTCTAATGGAGCTTGACGAGATGTCCTACCCTTACCACCAGCTATTGCTAATCCTATTTCACTTGGAATAATTGCTTCTTTAAGAGCACCACATGTGACAGTTGTTGTTCCACTACTATGCCAATCATAACCCAAAACACAGCTTAATGATTGAAAAAACCAAGGATCGGAAAGCCGCTCCAGATATCCAGTTAATCCATATTCTTCGATAATTAAAGAGGTTAAACATTTAGCTAATTTCACCATACGATTGAAAAGCCATTTTGGAGCTTTTCCAGGATGTAACGGGAGAATTGCGGAGGCTTTACTCATTCAGCAGAAAAAATATTCTCTTAGTTATATTTTTGTAGAATAAAATTGTAGAGGAGTTGAATAAAAGTAAAAAAGAGTTTAAATTCTTTTTATTAACTCTTCTGCAACTATTTCTAAACCTCGGGCAGTAAGCTCAAGAGACATTGAAGCTGTTCGTTTATCGAAAGCTTGCTCGGGTAATAGAGGAACATGGATAAATCCAGCTTGAATTTCTAGCTTCTTCCTGTCAACAAGGTTCATTAAATGGTAAAATAACTGGTTGCAGCCAAATGTTCCGGCACTATAGGAGAGTTCTGCTGGAATTTTTTCTTCTCTAAGCCTGGCGTGAAGATCTCTGACGGGTAAAGATGTGAAATATGCTGCTGGTCCATCCTCAAGTTTCTCATCAGTGGGTTTAGCTCCACAGTTATAAGGCGCCCGTGCGTTTGCAAGATTGATTGCCACCCGCTCAAGGTTGAGGTGTGGTCCACCTCCTTGCCCAGTACATACAATTGCTGAAGGGGTATGTTTATCCACAAACTTTTCAATTAATCCCTTAATCTCAGCATATCGTAGAGGCATCTCTTCAACAATTATTTTGTATCCATCAATTACTTTGCCATCCAGTTTTTTACAGGATAAGATTGATGGATTAACAGTGCTTCCGCCAAATGGCTCAAAACCAGTGAATAATAACTGTTTTTTTTCCTGCATACTCTTCACTGCAAAGAAAATACCGAATTAGTATATTTGTTTGACTAACCTATTAGTCTACCATACCTGTCGACTTCTTGTCGTCTAACCCTGGTACTGGATATGGGTTTACCATCGTCAGCTAAAACCATCTTCATGACGAAAATTAATAGAGGTTTCTTTCCTTTTTTAACTCGGATTTGATTGATTTCTTCAGCACGTGGTTCGGTTTCTTCACTTACCAATATTCCTTCAAGATTCGTATTATCGGTAGCAGGGCCATAAGGGTCATCAAGTGGGAAAAAGGTACTGCGTTCAAGCAAATTTCTTTCATTTAAATAGGCTTGAACATCAGCCAACCTCATTGGGTATGGATCAATTATATGTGGTTTCTTCATAGAAGCAGCGAATCTATCAGTTGTTATACCAATCATTACATTATCTGCGATTCTAAAGGCTTCATCAAGAAGATACCAATGCCCTTTATGCATTACATCAAATGTGCCTGCAACGGTTATTGATTTAAGTCGCTGCTCACTCATCAGCCTTTCCTCTGGAACTTCATTAACGCACTCGTAGTTGAAATTAAGCTTTTAGTATATACTCGATGATAGAATATTAGATTAACCCCCTAAATGACAAGAACCAGTTCACTAACGTTGGCCCAACGACTATTAAAACAAT
>Ga0194113_10010142_pt1 | contig 11282 bp, 9 predicted proteins | sample TA2MahC200mmetaG_FD_146193 | JGI IMG/M metagenome (GOLD analysis project Ga0194113, IMG submission 146193) | Freshwater microbial communities from Lake Tanganyika, Tanzania - TA2015017 Mahale Deep Cast 200m | ecosystem: Environmental > Aquatic > Freshwater > Lake | place: Tanzania: Lake...
GCAAGAATTTTCACCCGTCCTTCTGTTTTGTGCAGCGCACGCGCGCGTCCGTTGGCTAGAAAAGGAAAGACACCTTTCTTAAACTCGACCTTTTCCTCTTTCAATTGCTCTTCGGTCCTACCCACCGACGCGATCTCTGGCTCGGTATAAACGACGCCCGGGATCGAATTGTAGTCCACGTGCCCAAAACCGGTCGCCAAATATTCCACACAAGCGATTCCTTCCTCCTCAGCTTTGTGCGCGAGCATCGGGCCGCGGATGACGTCGCCAATCGCATAGATGCCGGGCACTGGAGTGGCAAAATATTCGTCAACTGGAATGCGCCCTTTGGAATCGAGTTGAATGTTGACGGATTCGAGTCCCAGACGATCTGTGTTAGGAGCTCGTCCGACCGCGACCAAGACACGATCGCACGCGACGCGTTCTGATCCTTCGCATTCGACGATGCATTGATCGCCTTCGACGCGTGCCGCCGTCACTTTTGCGCCCAGTCGAAATCGAAAACCTTGCTTCTCAAAAATCTTTTGGGCTTCTGTGGCGATTTCACTGTCCATGCCTGGCAAAATCCGGTTGAGGTATTCCAGCACGGTGACTTTCGATCCGAGACGCCGCCAGACCGAACCGAGTTCGAGACCGATGTACCCTGCGCCAATGACCACTAAATGTTCAGGAACCGCCGGATAAGCCAGCGCTTCCGTGCTGGTTCCAATCCGATTTCCATCGATGGCCACGCCGGGCAGGTTGCTGGACTTGCTGCCGGTTGCAATGAGAATATGTTTTGCGCGAAGCTCAATCGCCGCATCCGTTTGCTCCACCATTACCTTGCCCGGCCCGTCAATTCTTCCATGGCCGACGTAACGCGTGATCTTGTGCTTCTTGAATAGACCGTCGATCCCTTTGGTTAGCGTGCTGACAACTTTCTCTTTCCTGCGCAGCAAGCTCTGCAAGTCAACTTCGACGCTGCCAACGCGGATGCCATGCTCGCCGAGTTTTCCTTTTGCTTCGACGTAAAGTTCGGTCGATTCGAGAAGCGCTTTACTGGGAATGCAACCGACGCGAAGGCAAGTTCCACCGAGGAGAGGTTCTTTCTCGACGCACGCTGCATTGAATCCGAGTTGCGCTCCGCGGATCGCCGCGACATAGCCGCCCGGACCCGCGCCAATGATAACGAGATCATGTTCATTCTGTGCCATACAATTAAACCCAAAGAATTGCCGCTAGCTTATCGGAGCGCGGGCCGCCGAGTCCGCGCGTTATTGGCTTGTGATTGTTCCGCTCGCGGACTCTGCGGTCCGCGCTCCGATTGCCGAAGTTCAAACCTCGATCAACATCCTGGCTGGATTCTCGATTACTTCTTTGATCCGCTTCAAGAACGTCACGCCCTCGCGCCCATCCACAATACGGTGATCGTAGGTCAGCGCGACGTACATCATTGGACGGATGACAACCGCGCCGTCGCGCGCCACGGGCCGCTCTTGAATTGTGTGCATTCCCAAAATGCCGCTCTGCGGAGGATTGATGATCGGCGTTGAAAGCAGCGATCCATAAACACCGCCGTTGCTAATCGTGAATGTGCCGCCCTGAAGTTCTTCCAGCTTCAGTTTGTTTTCTTTCGCGCGCCTGGCGAAATCGCTGATAGCAATTTCAATTTCGGCGAAGCTCATTCGTTCCGCATTGCGAAGCACCGGCACGACCAAGCCTTTGCCGCCGCCAATCGCGACGCCGATGTCGTAGTAATTGTGATAGACGATGTCAGTGCCGCGAATCTCGGCGTTGACCTGCGGCACCGCTTTGAGCGCGTCGATGGCCGCCTTTACAAAGAATGACATGAACCCGAGTTTGAGGCCGTACTTGGCCTGGAACGCTTCGCCGTAATGCCTGCGCAGAGCCATCCCTTCCGACATGTCGATCTCATTGAAAGTTGTGAGGAGCGCTGCATTGTGTTGGGCTTCGACAAGTCGCTCCGCCAAGGTCCGGCGCAGCCGGCTCATTGGCACCACCTCTTCTTCGCGGTCCGTGGAAGTCGTGGCCTTAGCCGCGGAAGACGGGGTTGAGTGTGTGGTTTTGGGACGCGCAGGAAGCGGTTCGCCAGGCTTTTGAATGACGTCGGCGCGTTTGGGCTCAGCAGCTGCAGACTTGGCTTCAACATGGCGCATCACATCCTCCTTCAGAAGCCGTTCGCCTGGGCCCGTTGGCTTGACGGCTTCAGCTTGGATGCCGTGCTCGGCCAACGCGCGTTGAGCGGCGGGCATAACACGAGGTTGAACTCCGGTCGGAATGCCGCCTTGTTGGATTTGCTCGGCCGACTTGGCTTCCGCTTGCTTGCCAGCTTGCTCAATGTAGCCGATGACTTCGCCGATGGTAGCCGTTTCTCCCTTGCGTTTGAGAATATCGCCAACCGTGCCGGTGAATGGGGACGGTAACTCGACGGTTGCCTTTTCGGATTCGAGCACGGCGACGGTCTCGTCTTTTTGAACCGAGTCGCCTTTGGCTTTCCGCCACTCGCCGATTTCGACTTCGTTAATCGATTCACCCACTGAGGGAACTTTCAATTCGATGGCCATACGATTCCGTTCCTATTGGTAACGCAGATTCTTAAGTCTGCGTTACCGCTTCTGAAATGCTTCCGCCAGCAATCTGGCTTGCTCATGTTTGTGGCTGTTGAACGAGCCTGTTGCGGGACTGGCCGACGCGGGACGCGAAACACTGGAGAAGGGGAATCGATCGAACAATCTTGTTCCCAACTTAACCCGCAAGAAGCGCCACGCACCCATATTTTCCGGCTCTTCCTGAACCCAGACAACAGGAGTCCCATCGGCATAACGTTGCAATGCGGCGTTCAATTCATCCTTCGGCAATGGATAGAGCTGTTCTAAACGCAACACAGCAACGTCATCGCGTTTCAGTTCATCACGTTGCGCTTCCAATTCGTAATAGATTTTTCCGGTGCAAAGAATGATCTGGCGAATCGGTCTTGGGTCTCGTTCCGAGGAATCCGAAATGACGCGTTGGAATTTTCCTTGCGCGCATTGTTCCAAACTGGAGACGACCTTCGGGTGTCGCAGCAGACTTTTGGGCGTCATGATCACGAGCGGTTTTCGCCACCGACGGATGACTTGTCGTCGCAGACAGTGGAAGTATTGCGCGGGAGTGCTCGGATAAACGACCTGAATATTATCTTCGGCGCCCAACATTAGAAACCGTTCCAGCCTCGCGCTTGAATGCTCGGGCCCCTGACCCTCGAAACCATGCGGAAGCAACAACACAATGCCGCTCAGTCGATGCCATTTGTCTTCGGCGCTGACGATGAATTGATCGACGATCACTTGCGCAACATTCCAGAAGTCGCCAAATTGCGCTTCCCACAGGATCAGACCTTCGGGCCAATCGAGGCTAAAGCCGTATTCAAAACCGAGGACGCCGACTTCGGAAAGAGGACTGTTAGTAATCTCTACGGGAGCTTGGTCTGAAGAGACGTGTTGCAGCGGGACAAACGTATGACCGTCTTCAAAGTCATGGAGAACTGCGTGCCGCTGGCTGAATGTGCCGCGTCCGCAGTCTTGGCCGCTCAAACGAACGCGATAGCCTTCGGCCACCAAACTGGCGAACGCGAGAGCTTCGGCCGCTGACCAATCCAGCGATTGTTCACCTTTGGCCATGGTGCGGCGCGCTTCCAGAAACTTAGTGAGTTTGGGGTGAGGATGAAACTTTTCCGGAAATTCAGTCTGCTTCTGGAGTAACTGTGCCAGTCTCGCTTTCTCGACACCCGTTGGTCTATCTTCCACCTCGGATTCCGGACCGCCGCAGTATCCCTTCCAAATGCCTTCCAGCTCTTTGGGGGGAAACTTGTATGTCTCGCGCCGTGATTCGGACAATTCGTTTTCCAAATTGGCGCGTCGGCGTTCGGCGATTTCATCCGCTTCCTCGCGCGTGACACCGCCGAGACGGAGCAGATGATCCAGGTAACCTTCACGCACTGGCTTTCGCTTCTCGATTGCGCGATACAAAACCGGTTGGGTGAAGGAAGGTTCATCCCCTTCATTGTGGCCAAGCTGGCGATAGCCGTACATATCGATAACAACGTCGCTCTTGAATTGCTTGCGAAAATCGAGCGCCAATCGGACGACTTGGGCCACCGCTTCGGGGTCTTCACCGTTCACGTGAAAAATCGGAACTGGGAGCAGCTTGGCAACGTCGGTGGCATATGTGCTCGACCGTGCTTCGGATGAGGAAGTGGTAAAGCCAATTTGATTGTTGACGATCACATGCAGCGTGCCGCCCACGGAATAACCACGCAGCTGGCTTAAATTGAGTGTCTCCTGCACTACTCCTTGACCAGGAAATGCGGCATCACCGTGAATCAGGATGACCATGCCGCGTTCGCGTTCGGCGTCACCCTCGCGATCCATCTTGGCGCGCATTCGTCCGAGAGCCACCGGGTTCACGAATTCGAGGTGGCTTGGATTAAAGCACATGAACAGATAAATCTTGCCGCCCGACGATGTTCTCCATTCCGAATGGTGGCCTAAATGATATTTGACATCGCCTCGCCCCGTATAGAGGTGGGGATCGGCATCGGCAAATTCGCGGAAGATTTGCCGCGGGCTTTTGCCGAGGATATTCGCGAGCACATTCAGCCGCCCGCGATGCGCCATCCCCATGACGATTTGACGAATGCCCTGTTCGCCTGCTTTCTCGATCGCTAAGTCGAGAAGCGGAATCAAACTTTCCGAACCTTCGAGAGAAAAACTTTTTGCGCCGATGAACTTCTTGCGGATGAATTCCTCGAACGTAACCGCGTCGGTCAGGCGGGTTAAAATGCGAATCTGTTCTTTGCGTGATAACTGCGTGTGATTCTCGGTGAACTCCATCCGCCGCTGCATCCATCGGCGCACGGATAAATCGTCGATATGCATGTATTCGACGCCGATCGAGCGGCAATAGGTATTGCGCAAGCGTTGCAAAATCTCGCGCAACGACAATGGACCGCCGCTGTGCACCGTCTCGCACGAGAATCGGCGGTCCAGGTCGGCTTCGGTAAAACCGTAGAAGGCTGGGTCCAGTTCCGGAGGGCAAGGACGCACCATCGTTAAAGGATCGATCGATGCGATCATATGGCCGCGTGTGCGGTAGGCGCGAATGAGCTGATCCACGCGGTCTTGCAGACCAAAACCTGTCACTTCAGTTGTGCCAGACACCTCGGCTTTGCCGTTAGCGGGATCAAACAAACTGCGTGGGCGGAATGAAGGCGCCATTTGCGGCGGCTGGCGTTCGCCGTTTTCCATCGCTTCAAAATAGCCCCGCCAATCTTCAGGAACGGAAGATGGATCGCGCAAGAAGTCGGCGTACAAAGCCTCCGCAAACGCAAGGTTCAGATGACTTGGTCCATTTCTATTCGTCATATTCTGAGAAATTCCTCTGGCGAAATGACATCTTACCGAACGATAGCGGCTGAGACTGGTAAGTCAAAGAACAAGCATGCCTTAATCCTAAACGCATCTCGTGCTTTCCATGAACCTGCTTGTGAACTGTGGCTGGCGCAGGCAAAAAGCAGCCCCTCCTCATGAACCTGAAGGTAGGGCTGCGGTGCTCCGCAGCCTGCGAACAGCAATCGCGGCGGCGCAGCAACGCCGCCCTACCAAGTTCAGGTTCATGGGGAGGGGCTTTATGCGCCAGGTTCATGACGATCTTCACATTCCTTGCCTTTCACAATTCCCTTTCGTAATAGTGTTCGAATGAAGACGACGGTAACCGAGCTCACGAGCCAGTTGGTGGCTTCGTACGCCCGGGTTGGAGGCATCAATCACCTCGACGGCGTCAATCTGCCTTCCAAGAGCGCGATTGGCTTGATTACAGTCGATCTGCTGCGGCTTCTGTTCCCGGGTTTCTTTGACGACAAGCCAATCCATTCGTCTGAAATCAAGATGGAGACAGCTAATCTCATGGACTCAGTGATGGGACGCCTGGAAGACGAGATTTACAAAAGTTTGGAATATAAGCCGGCTGGAAAGCTGAGCAAAAGTGAACTCAGGAGCGTGGCGCACGAGCTGACATGCAACTTCCTCGGCAAATTGCCAAAGATTCGCGAGTTGCTGCAAACCGATGCCGAAGCGGCCTACAATGGCGATCCGGCCGCGCTCAGCAAGGAGGAGGTCATTGTTGCTTATCCGTTCGTTGAAGGAATCGCCGTGCAGCGCATGGCACACGAGCTATATCTTCAAGAAATCGCGCTTATCCCGCGCATCATGACCGAGTGGGCTCATGGACGGACCGGAATGGATTTGCATCCCGGAGCGCGCATTGGTTCGCATTTTTTCGTCGATCATTGCACCGGTACGACGATTGGCGAAACATGCGCTATCGGCAACCACGTCAAGATGTACCAAGGCGTCGGCTTAGTCGCGCGCTCATTGTCGGGCGGCCAGCAATTGCGGGGACAGAAGCGGCATCCGACGGTCGAGGACAATGTGACAATCTACGCTGGAGCGACAATTGTCGGCGGCGAAACGGTCATTGGAGCCGGGAGCACCATTGGTGCGAACGTGTTTCTCATGCACAGCGTGCCGCCGCATTCCCTCGTCCTTTACGAGGAAGTCAATGTGAAGGTCTTGAGCAAGCGTGACCGCGACATTGGCCGGTCTGATTTTCAGATCTGAACTGCTGCACCGCAGCGATGCTTATAAGGCAGGCCGGCAGCCGAGCGAACATCAACAACAGCGGATTGGTTTACCGCAGCTTCACAGCGAAACTACGAAGAATGCAAATGGCCACTTACTTTTGGATTGGTCTGGGCAGCGCGATAGGTGGGATGGGACGCTTTTGGCTTTCCCAGGCAATGACGCATCGGCTGGGCGACGCATTTCCTTTTGGAACGCTGATCGTTAACGTTTCAGGGTCGTTTCTGATTGGCTTGATTGCGGCGTTGAGCCCGGATCTGGTCCCGCCTCGGATAATCCCAGCCGTCCGAGATTTTTTAATGATCGGAATCCTCGGCGGATACACAACGTTTGCCGCGTTCAGCGTACAGACGCTGCATTTGGCGCAGCGTGGCGAATGGATATTCGCAGCCGCAAACATTTGTCTCTCGGTTACGCTTTGCCTGGCGGCTGTTTGGTGCGGCTACTTCCTGGGTCAGATGTTTGTGGCGCGGACATAACGCGTGCTGGGAGGTGTCCGAGCAAAGCGGCTGTTCAACCACGGGCATGAACCATCCCGGTCCCCTTGCGATGCCTAGCTTTCGATTTGCCAACGAAGCATTCTGCGGGCAGCCTTGCTCGCCATGCGCAAGAGAATATTGCTGACGGTTTTGTTCCCTGCACTGGGTGGTCTCCTCGTATTTGCGGCGGCTGATGAGGCGGCCAAACCGGCTGACAAACCGAGCGACCCACCTAAAAAGAAAGAAGGCGATTCCGACGAGAAAAAGGTCGAGACCAAACATAGTTTGGTTATTGGCGGACAAAAAATCGACTACACCGCAAGAGCTGGCACCATTCAACTCCGCGACCGCGACAATAAAACAACGGCCGACATTTTTTACATTGCCTACAGCAAGGATAACGCCGGTGAATTGTCCAAACGTCCGGTCACGTTTTCATTTAACGGTGGTCCCGGATCTTCCTCGGTTTGGATGCATTTGGGGTTGCTCGGACCGCGGCGCGTTCGATTGGAGGACGACGGCAGTCCGCTTCCGCCGCCGTATCAGCTCGTCGATAACGAATTCTCTCTGCTTGACGAAACCGATCTTGTCTTCATCGATCCGGTCAGCACGGGTTATAGCCGCGCTGCGAAGCCGGATGACGCGAGAAAGTTTCACGGTGTCGAGGAGGATTTGCGTTCGGTGGCGGAGTTCATTCGCCTGTACACCACGCGCAACACGCGCTGGCTTTCGCCAAAATTCATCATCGGCGAAAGTTACGGGACAACTCGAGCGGCCGGGCTATCTGGTGAACTGCGCGAACGCCATCGTATGAACGTGAACGGGATCATGCTGGTCTCCACGGTCCTGAATTTCCAAACCATCCGCTTCGCAGCGGGCAATGATTTGCCTTATCTGCTCTATTTGCCGACCTATACGGCGACGGCTTGGTACCACAAGAAGCTTCCACCGGAATTACAGCGGTTGTCACTGTCCGAGGTATTGGGCAAAGCGGAAGCCTTCACTGTCACCGATTACAACAGCGCGCTTTTGCAAGGAACCTCGCTGCCGCGCGATAAGCATCAGGAAATTGCCAAGCAAGTGGCGCGTTTCACCGGGCTCTCGGAGACGTTCGTGGATCGTTCCGACCTTCGCATCAGCATCGGGCGTTTTGCCGAAGAACTTCTGCGCGAAGAAGGCCGAGTGGTGGGAAGGTTTGACAGCCGTTACAAGGGATACGTGCGCGATCGCCTCGCAAATAACATGGAATATGATCCGAGCGGCGAAGCGATTTTCAGCGCTTACACCTCGACGTTTAATCATTACATCCGAACAGAACTGAAATTCGAGAGCGACCTCATTTATGAAATCCTTACCGGCAGCGTGAACCCGTGGAACTGGGGCAGCGGAAACAGCTACGTTAATGTGGCCGAGACGCTCGCGGAAAGTCTGACACGCAATCCCTTTTTGAAGGTCCACGTATCAAACGGCTACTACGACTTGGCCACGCCGTATTTTGCCACTCGTTACACTTTCAACCATCTCGATGTTGACCCTGCGTTGTCCAAGAATGTTGTTATGGATGATTACACGGCGGGTCACATGATGTATCTCAACTTGCCCGATCTAAAAAAGCAAAAGGCAGATCTGGCCAAGTTCATCCGCGACGCTTCAACGAAGTGATTAGAGGGTTTCTCGAAACAGATTACCGAATAGGTAGGGAAACGCTGCCGCGTTTCCGGCAAAGCAGCAGGTTTGCCCTACCTATTCGGTAATCTGTTTCGAGAAACCCTCTAGACGTGATAGGACAGTGTGTTACTGGACTGCCGGCAGCGCTCTGATTCGAACGAACGAATAGGGTTGAGCCTCGGCCGGCTTCTTGAGCGAGTAAGTCGCTTGCGAAGTTCCTGTCCCATCAAACAGAAGCTTGATTGATGCCGCTGTGATCTCGGTCGAGCTGCGGGTCCAATTCTTAAAATCGGCCGAGACTTCGGCGATGTAATTGATTCCTCCGCCAGCTCGACGGCGGAAGGGAACCGTTAGGAGACTTTGCTGTCCGTTCCGAACAAGCCGTGGTTGAAATGATGAGCGCGATTTCGCGTCGTTTGGGTTTGTTCCAAAGGCAAACTCTGTGAAATTGTCGGCGCCATCACTGTCGGGATCATCTGCCGGATTTCCCGAGAGCTTGTTGAAATAGCGCAACTCCCAGTCGTCCGGAAGCCGGTCCTTGTCCGAATCTACAATCTTGGCTGCGGCCAAAAACATTTGCTTCAGAATCTCGCGATTACTTTCTATGGCCAAATCGTTACGGGTCAAATTGAACACGGCGTAAACGCGATTCTGGGAATCGAGTATTTGGACATCGCGATATTCGACTTCCCAATTGACCCAGACCGTTTGCTCCACCGTGTCCTGCAGCCAGGGGATGGTGCGACCGGCTACGGCGAGCGAATTGGCCGACGCGTCGCTGATTTGGTTAACGCCGAGAATCTCGATATTCAGATCGGTGTTCGCGGTTCTTAGTTCGGACTGGATGGCGTCGAGGTACCCAAACTGGGCACGGCAGTAACCTCACCCCGCCGCGCCAAAGTAATACCCGGAAACTTGGAGAACGTAATCGCGTGGAGAAACCTCGCTCATGCCGCGAGCGGAATTTGAGTTCACGTCCACGAGCTTAAAATCTGGCACTGGTTCGCTCGCCAAAGCTGGAACAACAATTGCCGCGAGTAAGAGGGACCCAAGAAACTTCGTCATGGCGGTACCATGCCAGCACGCTATCGGCCTGTCAAAACCGCAATACTGCTGCGGGTGGGATTGAATCTGTCGATTCGGGAGCACAGCGTTTACGGGTTTACGCTGCAGAACGTGAAATTGCCCAACGGCTCGGAAGTCTTCGGAACGTTTCAACTCTGCGTGCGTTTCTGCAACGTAAACGCGCCTAAACGCAGCGCTCCGGACCCGAGGTTTTAATCGCACCCTGCCGCCGATGGCTTGGCTTCGCACACTGCGGTGTACCGTTGGCCGGCCAAGATCCGCTTGGGAATCAACTGATGCGGTTTGTTGGGAAGGCGGTCTTAATTTTCTGAAACGTTCCCAAAACAAACCTCCCTGCGACCGCCTTCTCTTTGAGCAACAGCACTATATTTGCGGTGGGCGTCGGCGCAACCTGCTGCTTTTGGAATCCTGGCGGCCCCGGTCTGTCAAAATGGCTCGGTCAACACTTCACCGTCTTGCGCTTCTTTCCAATCGACCCGTTCTTTTGCACTTTGCCGATGTAATCGGGGGCGAAGAAGACCTCGCAATTGTTATTGCCGATGTGCGCGGTCACGGAGCCGATGGCTTCTCCCGTGTGGATGGCAAATTCAGTGAGCGATTGCACATAGCTTCCTACGGCGATGATAAACTAGTTCATACCATATCGCACGGCGTCCGGCGCCTTGTGATTGTGAATCGTCTTTTGCGCGCGCTGCAACCACCGCCTCAACTCGGCCAAGTCGAGCTCAGCGTCTGGCTTTAGCGCCACGAGACTGCTCAATGTCGCCCAACCAGCCCACGCGACGAGAGGTTTGGGCGATTCGATCCATTCGAGTGCCAGCTCGCGTCCGTGAGGACTTCCAGCGGCGACCCAAGCGACGGTCGATCCGGGCCGGGCGCCGGCGTACGCTTTGCCCGCCCAACGCCGCAAATCTTTCTTTGTCATGCGGGCGTCATCGGCGATCAATCCCATCGCGTCGTAATTGCCCCTGTCATACAGATCGAGCGCCAGCTGATAATCCTTCTTGATGCGTTTCTGGATTTTTTTCAGGGCGCCGATCTTAACACCGAAGCAGGGCTCCTTAACGCCATAGTTCTTGAAGAGCATCCTTTTGTAGCTCTCACTGCCGAGCGGCTTAATTTCAGCGAGGATTTCTTGAGCGGTCATAGACATCGGTTTCTCTTTGCTGAATACACCGGATGCCCTAGCACCTAACCGAAAGTATGACGGATTGTCAATGACACCGGTTTACGGATTTACGGAGCCTACCGAGAGCTCTGGCGGATGACGAACCACTCGATGTGTTGATGTTTTGAACAGCGCTTGACGCGCCGATCTCCTCCCGACTACCTTCAGCGCCCGATCCGAGCTGCCATCGAAGCAAGCCGCGGC
>Ga0194113_10010147_pt1 | contig 11278 bp, 14 predicted proteins | sample TA2MahC200mmetaG_FD_146193 | JGI IMG/M metagenome (GOLD analysis project Ga0194113, IMG submission 146193) | Freshwater microbial communities from Lake Tanganyika, Tanzania - TA2015017 Mahale Deep Cast 200m | ecosystem: Environmental > Aquatic > Freshwater > Lake | place: Tanzania: Lake...
GCCTTTTTGAAATCTTGTAAAGGTAGCAGTTAAAGGACGGTTGAAGATGGTTATTGATGATTCCCTCAAAGCGATCATAGGACGTGGAAGATAGGAGCGGTTTGACCATCTTTAGGTATGTCAATGAGAAATCCTTGAAGGAAGTTTTCTTATCCTCATGGATCCCCAGGTGTTCCTGTCTTGCTTTCTTCAGGTCAATGTCGGCCAGGGCCTTCTCTGCAACCCCCCGCTGTGTGCTGATCTTCTTCCTATGCCTTCTCCCGTCCCCATCGTAATAGTCGATGCCATAGAGTATCTTTGAGGCTTTAAGAGAGGACTGACACTTCTTGCAGAGAGGTGTCAAACACCCGTCACACCTAACGGACTGTCCATTCTCTCTTCCTTTCTCACGGCATCCCTTGCAGATGTCGGAGAAGTCGATTTGCCAATGTTCACACTTCGGGCACTGAATTGAGATTCCCATTTTCATTCTCCTTTCCGGGTCTTCGTTTTCAAATTATGACCCCCCGGGGGGGGCCTTTTTGACCCCTTGTTGGGATTGACATAGAACCTCTTCGCAACTACGCTTCATTTTTTTTAAATTCATTCACTCTTCCTTTTGTAGTGCGAAACCTTCTTATACCCTTTAGCATGTTGACTGTTTTCATACCTTTGCCTCATGATTTCACTTTGCTTCTTCAGATATGCTTTGTATTTTTTGGGATGCTTTTCTTTAAGTTCCTTTCTCCTCTTTCCTGCAATCACGCGCCACATGCACTGAGGGGAACAAAACGCTTTTTTTCTGCGTGTTGGGTTAAAAAGGAACCTTTCACATCCTGGACATTTTCTTATGGCATGGCCAGGGAAGCCCTCAAGGAGCCTAAAAATCTTGAAACGTACATACTCTTCTTGATTCTCCGTGATAGGAAAAAAAGAAAGGCTAAAGGGGGTTTTGTTTCCCCATACGATCCGAACCGCCATTGTTTCATACCCGTCTTTCTTAATGTGGGGAGCAGAGACAATGAGTTCTAAGAATTGGGCCAGGACTACCTTGTGCAGGTGTAGAATGATGCTCCAATACTCATTAGACTCTTTATCGGGAATCTTGAAAGCCCAGGCCACACCCTCCCTCTCTCTCCTGGATAATGGCAAGACGGAATTATTCCATTCGGAGACTTCTTCTTGAGGAAAAAGATATTCTCCTGATTCGACAAGGAGCTTCGCCCTATCTCCAGGGCTAATCGTTTCAAGATTGAGGTTCGCAAAATCAACAAACCATTGAAGGGCTTTTTGCTTTTCCATACACTCCCCCTTTTTTGAGATGATTCTATCTTATTCTAAATGAAACCATATGTCAAGCATTATTTTTTATACTAAGAATTTTTTAATAATCTCAATAGTTTTATACTTGCAGAGATTAATATTTTGTGATAGCATTAGGATAAATCAAATAAAGGAGGTTTAGATATGTTGAGTTTGCTGAGTTTGGAAGAGGGGGCAAAAGAGCTCAAAATTTCTATTCACACACTTCGAAGCTGGACGTACCAAAAGCGTTTGCCCATCGTCAAATTGGGGAGGCGGGTTTTGGTGAAGCGAGAAGACTTGGAGAATTTCGTCAATAAAAGCGTGATCGGGGCAAGCGAAAGGTGAGAATCGAGGTTTTGTCTCTTCGATTAATCGAACCCAAAGAATCGGGCCTGACTGGGTTTTCCGATGTTTTGGTTGATTCTGTAACCATCCGGGATTTTCGAATCTTTAAGAAAAACGGGAAACCCTTTATCCAAGCACCCTACAACACATTTAAGAAGGATGGAAGGATTGAATTCCATCCAATAATCGACCTCCCTGAGGAGATCCGGGCCGCTGTTGATGCAGCGATCCTAAATCAATATTTCAGGGAGAGGGAGAAAAACAATGTCAAATCACAGTAACCCTTATCATTCCCTTGCCCCGAAACATTTAGCATATCTCAAAGAAAGGGGGCTATCGGATGATACAATTGATCAGGCTGAATTTTATTCTGTTCCTCCGCGTGACATCCAGAAAAAACTTGGAAGACCCTTTCAAAACGTTGAATCGGTATTAGCAATCCCTTGCGGTAAAAATGAACGATACAGGCTTTTTCCGCCACAAGGACGGATGAAATTTTACCAACCAAAGGGAACGCCTTCATTGCTTTATTTCACCCCGGCAAGCCAGGCCGTTCTCAACAACGCGACGATTCCCATCTACATCACTGAAGGAGAAATTAAATCCTTAAAGGCGAGTCAAGAGGGATTCCCGTGTTTAGGGTTAACAGGCTTATGGTGCTGGAGTGACGGTAGCGAAGAAAAAAAGTTAATTCCTGACTTTGATTTGATCTCATGGAAAGGTCGGACAGTTTACATTGTCCCAGATAATGATTGGGAGTTACCGGATCGGCATGGAGAGGAACGGAATCTCCGCCAAGCCGTCTATGGGCTTGCCCATCATCTCATCGACAGAGGGGCCAGGGTTTCCATTGTGGAACTTCCCCAGGGGGCGGAGAAGGTGGGCCTTGATGATTACCTCTGCAACCATTCTGTTGATGAGTTTAAAGTGCTTCCGAAAAAGGGAATTAGAAAATTTACTATCAAAGAGATGATCCAGGAGGCTTCCCTTGAAAACCTCCGAGATATCTTAAAACGATTGTTAGCGCTTCCCGAGACAGAGAAGGCCGTTTATATCAATGCACTTGCAAAAAAATTGAGCATATCGAAACGGTCTATTCAGAAAGACATTGATGCACTCTCCCGAAAAAAAGACGAGACACCCGACGTTGGCAGGCTGCTTGAATCCGGAGCTAACCCGAAATCGAATTTTTCAGCACAAAATTTTAATGACTGTGTTCTCTCTTACGGGGTGATCCTGGGAAGTGAGCGCATTCTCGTTAGGTCGGATGGGGAAATTATTTTAGCCGATGGAAGTAAGGGTGATTCCTTCCGATTTAGAAGATCCACATTGACGGTGGGGACGATTAAAAGATTCAGGGCCGGTGAAGACGTGGATGGTAAAAATTTGCTAAACCGAATCCAAAGACTTTTGACGGATCATGTTATTTTCAAAGATACCCGTTTTGCCTTACTTATTGGAATTTGGGTTCTTGGAACATATCTGTTTAAGGCTTTTAGGTTCTTTGGTTATCTCTGGATTAATTCTCCTATTAAGAGATGCGGGAAATCGCTTCTCCTGGATATTCTCTCCCTTGTTACTTTCAACGCCACACCGCGCCTCGTCAATCCTTCTGAAGCCTCCGTGTTCCGGGAAGTCGATTCTAACGACGCGACACTGATTATTGATGAAGTCGAAAGCCTTTCTCATGGGGAGAAAAATGAAAAATCGGAAATGATTTCTCTTATCAATTCCGGTTTTCAACGGGGTTCGCTGGCTTCTCGCGTGGAGACAAAAAATAAGGAGTTTGTTGTCACCTACTTCAATTCTTATTGCCCAAAGATATTATCAGGGATCAGGGGCATTGTGGACACGATTGAAGATCGTTCCTTCAAGATTCCGATGATCCGAAAAACGAAAGATGAAAATATTAAGCGGTTTAACCTTCGAACCCTTGATTCCGAGATCGAAAAGATCAAGGAGGATTGCTTCATTTGGGCCTTACGGTACGCCGGGGATATTTCAGATTTCTATGATTCGATGCCGGAGCTTGCGGGAACGCAGAATCTTGACGATAGGCTAAAGGACATCCTGGAGCCCCTTCTTTCGATTGCCGCTATCATCGACGCGCAGGGGGATGATGAAAAGAGGACAACGGTGAAGGGACTCGTTTCACTGGCAGGGGACATGGGCCGGGGCCGCGAGAATCAGGAGGCGTTAAATGGTTCTATTCCGGCGGTTGTCAATCTTTTGGGGGAATTCATCAACGGCAAAGATGAGAACTTTATCTCTTGCGATGATCTGTTTTCCAAATTTCAGAGCGATGACGATTTGAGTTTTATCGGATCCAAGAAAGGGATGGCTTTTTTTCTTTCAAAATTGGACCTTCACAGGATGCCGCCGCGAAAAGTCGAAGGGAAAGCAACGAGGGGATACCGAATTACAAGGGCATGGGTTGATGATCTGAGGGAGCGATATGCCTAAAATATTTCCTTCCCTCCCTATATTCCAGGGATGCAAGTGTAACAAGTGTAACTCTTTAATAATTTCAATAAGTTATCTTTAAAAAACAAGTGTAACTTTTAGGCTAAAGTTACAGATAGAAAATGGACTTAACCCTTTGTAATTATTAAGAAGTTACAGATGTTACACATAGATTCCCGTAGGAAGGGGGGTATAGAAAAAAAATGAGGGCGCTGGCAAAGAAGGCGACTGAGATGATCCGGGCACAGGGGGGCAAGGTGATTGATTTGGAGCTTATCGAGAAAACCCTCCAAGAGATTGGCATGGAATATAAACCCGGACTACTTCAATTCATCAAGGGACAAGGGCAATGGGCCAGGCTATTGGAATTGGAGGATGGAATTAATAAGGCCGCCTTAGATCAAGATGAAGAAAGACTAAGGACTGCCGTAAACAAACACAAGGCTTTCTTTTTACGAATGGGAGAAAATTTTGTGTCTCCCCAGGGGAATTTATTCTGAAAAAGGAGGTGAATGTAACGTTTTTTTTGTGACCACATTTTAAATCAAAAAGGAGAAAAAAACATGGAATACGAAAAATCAGGTTTAAGAAGCAATAGGACAACTCAGGCGGATTTTTACGTGGGGCCGGGCAGGAAGAGCCTCCCGGCATGATTTACGACAGGTCTCCATCACACGATGAAAATGAGCTGGTTTCTGTTCCAAAAGAAAAGGATCGGATGTACCCATCATTAGCCCCACAGAAGGATTTAAAATGAGTCAAGAGAGACCTTTATCTATACCAAGACTTAATCAGCGCTATCTCTGCAAAAGCTGGCACCTTGAAGGGAAACTTATTCTTGCGGAGGTCGCCGATCAGATAGGGCATATCACAAAGCCATGCTGCAAGGATTGCCTGGACAAAATCATAGGTGAGGATCATGCAAAATTGGATTGATAGCGCAAGGAAGCAAAGAGAGCTTGACCATGAGGCTAAGTATGGGCCCATCCGGCCAAAGACTGATAAACGATGCTTTAGACGTGAGCTTTTAGAAGAGCTTCTGGACGGCCTGAACTATTGCCAGTGGGGATTCCAGAAAGGCGAACTGAACCGGCAGCAGTTTAAGCATATCGACAGCACGATAAGAGCGGTTATCCGAACCTTAGAGTTTGCCTGTAATGATAAATTTCAATGGGAGGCTTCTTGGATAGAGTAAATAAACTTCCGACTCAATGCCTATGTTGTGTGTGGTCATGGGGTGATTCGTCCGGCGATGAATGGTGTAAGCTTTGCCTTGATCCGATGGAATGCGAGGGGCCGAATGATCCATGAAGCGGTAAGTGATATTTTTGGAAATGGGTTACTTCTGGATATTGAGACGAGGATCGGGGAGTTGTTGCCTGATCCCCATGAAGCCCAAGCAACAATGAAAGGGCAGTCCGCTTTTACTTCAAAGAAAAGGCGGGGACGCCCTGAAGGAATAGGGGTTAAGATATAAAATGAAACTACACTAAGGAGGATGTATGGAAGAGAAAAAAGTTGAGACTGTCGAAACAGAGGAATCTCCGACAGAAATAGTAGAAGCGGCGGATGATTTCTTAAAGGACTTGAGTCCACGGCACAAGGCTTATGCTCTCATTCGTTCTCTCGGATATGGTCAGATTGAGTCAGGAAAGATGTGTGGGTTTCGATCCAAAGGCGAAACAACCTACCTGGAAGCAAAACTTGGGAAACATAATCTGACGAGCGGGAAATTCCTGCGTTTGGCATCGAAGGCAATCGAACGAATTCTGAAAGGGGAGACCTGGGGAGAAATCGAAAAAATCAAAGACTCAACAGCGCTCGAAGCGGCTAAAGAGGTTTTTTCCCGCGCTCAACCCGTTAAGGGTGTTGAGGAGCAGAAGAATGTCACCTTTATCGATATCAAAATAGACGGCTACCAATGAGCATAAAAGATGCTGAAAATGGCTAAAATCGAGCATCGTTTGAACCTTTTGTAAGGATTAAACTCAGGATGGGGAATATTTTAAAAAAAAATTACCTTTGAACCTCAAATTGTCAAAAATTGACTGACTAAAAAATGACTATAAACCGTAACGAACCATGTAAATTGATGTGAATTGGTATAAAGTGATTATGAAGGTCTTTTTCTCAAAAAGTCATTTGACATCAAAGCCTTAATCATTGTATATGAATCTATGTGAGTTAGTGCGAAAACCCGCAAAAAGGCTACAGAAGGCACTCTCACGTCGGTAACACGGGTTCGAATCCCGTTGGGACCATTAAAGAATTCCAAGGGGTTGGGTGACATTTACCTAACCCCTTATTTATGTCGGGTTACCATAGGGTGTCCTAAATCAACATTAAATTATCTTAAAATTTATTTGATTCATAAAAGTTTATTTTTTTAGGTATTGACAGTGTAAATTATGTTGTAATATGTCTATCAAAGGCATATTACGGAGATCTAGGTCATGGGCAAGACAACTGTTTTAATCGATGAGGTTCTCGTCAAAGAAGCCCTTCGTGCGACCAATCTGAAGACAAAGAAAAGCGTGATTGAGATGGGACTCAAAGAGCTTCTAAGAATGAAAACCCGGGAACTTCTGAGACGCGAACTCGGCACGTTCGATGTCGATCTCTCCCTGGAAGAATTAAACAGAAAGAGGTCTGAGAAATAGGATGGCGTTGAATATGCATGCAGATTCTCATTTTGATGCAGTTGCAAAATAATCCGAGTTAATAATAGCGAGTCTTTTATCTCACCGATGACGGTTAACAAAGTACATATTTTGTGCGCCTTTTGAACGCTCTTGTCAAAAATTTGATAGTGGTTAAAGTAGATTAGGGTTGCTTGAGGGATGAAGGGTGATGGGCATGGAATACCTGCCAGTTACCGTAGATAAAAGCCATTTGATCACGATAGGAGAGAGGCTCTACTCGGAGAGCATTGAGCTGATCCGGGAGCTGGTCAATAATGCTTACGATGCCGATGCCACAGAGGTGTTGATCAAGATGACCGACGAGTTGATCGAGGTCAAAGATAACGGCACAGGAATGGACAGGGAAGGTCTGCGACAATATTTTAATATCGGCTCCCCGGAGAAGATCTTAAAATCAAAGTCTCCCCGGTTTCACCGAGATCGCATCGGTCAGTTCGGCATTGGAAAGTTTGCGAGTCTCTCAGCCTGCGAATGTTTCGAGGTCCTTACCCAGAAGGATGATTTTGCAGCCAGGGTGACTTTTGACAAGAAGGAGTGGGAAAGAGAGGGGGAGCAATGGAATCTTCCGCTCCAAATCCTTCCTGCCGATCAGGCCAGAGGAGATGGCACCTCCGTAACGCTCCTCAGATTAACAAGGGAATTCAAACCTGAGGAAGTTGTCCGAAAGATCGTCGAAGGGACTCCTTTAAAAGCCATCCATTTTACCGTCAGATTGAACGGGGAGCGAATTACACCCAGGAGCTTGAGTGGTCACCGGATTCCTTTCCTTGAGGGTTCTGAATTCGGCCCTGTCCATGGAGAAATTATCATTCTCCCTTCCTCCACGGCTTCTCCGGTTGATCTGGGGATCGAAGTCAAAGTGAAGCAGATTACCGTCAAACGGGAGCTCTTTGGATTGGAGCAATCGGGAAAGATTGTTGCCCGGATCCGCGGAGAGGTCCATGCTGATTTTCTGCCGGTCACCACAGACCGTTCAAATTTTATAACCGACAGTCCACAGTATCAGGCATTCCGGGCGGTCATGGATAAGGTCATTCGGGAAGTTGATGTTGTTCTCAAGCGATTGGCTGGCCGCAAAGAAAAAAGAAAAGCAAACAAGGCGCTGAAAGAGGCTCTGCAGAGAATTCATCGCGCACTGGCATTAAATCCCGATCTCTCTCCTTTCGGGGCCATTCCCTTAGCAGGAGAAGGAGAGGGCATGGGGGGTGCCGGGGTCATCTCTAAAAAGCTGGATCAGAAGGAAGAAGAGAAAGAAATCAAACCTGCCGAAGAAGGGAAGGCCACAGAAGAATCTCCACCGCCACTTTCTCAGAAGAAAACCAAGAAGAAATCACCCAAGGTGAAGCGACTGACTCCCAATGCTGTGGTCCAGAGGATGAAGTTTGGGGAGGCGGGTGTTTCCGTCTGCATTGATGATTATGGGGAAGATGCACCGGAATGTTTCACAGAAGGCACGGTCATCTATATCAATCAACAGCATCCCCTTTATCAGAGAGAATTGAAGAAACCGGAGACGTATATTCTGAATGTCACGAGACTCATCACACAAGAAATTTCATTAATGAAGGATACCAGAAATCCCCGCCAGGCCTTCTTAAGGCAGAGCAAACTCCTCCGGGATGCCTTCATTGAAAAGTCTCAAGCTGGATAAAAGCGATCAAGAGGGCGGAGCAAGTACTTAAAAGAGGGATGATGCGAAAAGATTCGGATGATATATTTAATGTTCTTGAAAAGATGAAAGAGCATGAACTTGCGATGGCCGAGTATTATCAGGCGTGGAGACAGGTCTGGTCAGCGGAGAAGGACTTATGGATGGAGATGGAGCAGGCCGAGATGAGGCATGCGAGATATTTAGAAACAATGATCGGTTTCATTTTGAAGAAGCCTGAACGTTTTGAATGGAGCCGTCCTCTCAAACAGGCTGCGATCCAGACTGCCACTTCAGGTGTCCGTTTGAGTATCCATAAACTCAAGAACGGTGAAATTCCCATGTACAAGGCGATTTTTACCGCACGTGACTTCGAACAGTCGATTATCGAGAACAAATACGGGGAAATGATTAAGACGGATGACATTGAGTTCAGGTCTTTGATCGGTGAGATCGTATCAGACACCCAATCTCACCTAGCCCAGTTAAACAAAAAAATCAAGGAGTGGACCAGATAAATAGAGCGCCTTCATCTGTAGAAATCTTGTCAGAGGCCACGCTTGAATTCTGGGCGGCAGTATGTTAAATATTATCAAATTCTTTCTGAGGTTTAGAGATGGCAAAGAAATGTGAAATCTGCGGAAAAGGACCTGTTTTTGGTCACAATGTGAGTCACGCCAATAATAAGACTCGAAAAGTCTGGTATCCCAACCTCCACAAGGTAAAGGCAATCAAGGAAGGGCGTACGGTTCAGGTTAAAGTCTGTTCCCGTTGCCTTCGCTCCGGTTCGATCACCAAGGCCGCTTAACCCTGTTATCACAGGAGAAGCACCAAATCCCAAGCACCAAATACCAAATAAATTCCAATGATTCAAATCTCAAACAAAACCGATTTGGTCATTGGGGATTGGAATTTGAAATTTATTTGGAGTTTGGAATTTGATATTTGGGATTTATTATTGAATTTAGGCTTCTCCCTGTGATTCGATTTTCATCCTTTCCACTCGGTGAATCCCTTTTATCTTTTCAAGGCCTTTAATTACCTTCTTCAGATGATTTAAATCCCGGATCTGAAGTTCGAAGGTCCCAACCGCCCTTCGATCATCGGTCGTTTCAACCCTTGCGTTGGTGATGTTGGCTTCATTCGAGGCAATGGAGCTGCTGATTTCTGCCAGCAATCCCTTCTTATCATCAGAATAGATACGGATTCGAACAGGATAGCTGTATTCCTTTGTCGAATCCCATTCCACTTCGACCTTTCGGTTGGAATCTTCATCCACCACAGACTGGCAATCGATGGAATGGATGGTGACACCACGTCCCCGGGTGATGAATCCCACAACCTTGTCTCCGGGCACAGGGTTGCAACATCCTGCATAGCGAACCATCACATTATCGATTCCTTTGATAAGGAGAGTATCTTTCGGGCCGGTCCGGGTGATCTTTTGAATGAGGTTTTTCAAACGGCTTTCGTCCTGTTCCTCCTTCTGTTCTAACTTTTCCGGAGGAAGGATTTTCCCGATGATCTGGTTGGCAGTGACCTTTCCATAACCCACTGCGGCGATCAGATCCTCTGCCCCCTGAAAGCTGAATTCTTCGGCCACTTTTGCCAGTTCTCCAGACTTCAACAACTTGGCCTGATAGAGGTCATATTTTCGGAGTTCCTTGTCCAGAATCTCTTTGCCGAGGGCGATCGATTTCTCTCTTTCCTCGGACTTGAACCATTGCCGGATCTTGGCTTTAGCCCGCGAGGTTTTGACAAACTTGAGCCAGTCCTTACTCGGTTTCTGATTGGGGGAGGTGAGGATTTCTACTGTATCCCCACTTTTAAACTCATATTTCAGGGGAACGATCTTTCCGTTCACCTTTGCGCCAATACAATGATTTCCAATATCGGAGTGGATGCTGTAAGCGAAGTCAACCGGAGTAGCCCCTATGGGAAACTCCCTCACTTCGCCTTTTGGAGTGAAGATGTAGACCTCGTGGGGGAAAAGGTCCACTTTGACACTTTCGATGAATTCCTGATCATCCTTCAGATCGCGCTGCCATTCGAGGAGCTGTCTCAGCCAGGTAAACCGCTTATCGTCTGCCTTGTCCAGGGATTTTCCCTCTTTATATTTCCAGTGAGCGGCAATCCCTTCCTCGGCAATCCGGTGCATCTCCTGGGTTCGAATCTGTATCTCAATCCGTTCTCCGTAGGGTCCGATGGCAGCCGTATGTAGAGATTGATACATGTTGTCCTTGGGGAGACCGATATAGTCTTTGAATTTACCAGGAATGGGTTTCCAGATGGAGTGGATGATGCCCAGAACATCGTAACAATCCTTGATGCTGTCGACGACGACCCGAAAGGCCGTGATATCGTAAACCTGATCAAAATCGATGTTCTGATCTTTCATCTTGAGATAGATGCTGTAAATCTGTTTGAGCCGGCCAGCGACCTCTCCCGTGATCTTGTTTTCATAAAGTTTCTTCATCAGGGTTCGTTTCACTTCTTCGATATAACGGTGCCGCTCTTTCTCCTTTTTAGCGATCTTCCGCTGGATGTCTCCGTATGTGTCAGGATGGAGATGCTTGAAGGCAAGATCTTCCAATTCTGTTTTAATCCAGTCAATGCCAAGGCGATTCGCGAGGGGCGCATAGATGTCAAGCGTCTCCTGGGCGATCTCCACTTGTTTCTCGGAGGTATGGTATTGAAGCGTTCGCATGTTGTGAAGGCGGTCTGCCAGTTTGACCAGGACGACCCGTATGTCCTTCACCATAGCCAGGATCATCTTCCTGAAATTTTCCGCCTGACTCTCTTCAGACGACTTGAGGGAGATGCGGCTGATTTTGGT
>Ga0194113_10010151_pt1 | contig 11275 bp, 14 predicted proteins | sample TA2MahC200mmetaG_FD_146193 | JGI IMG/M metagenome (GOLD analysis project Ga0194113, IMG submission 146193) | Freshwater microbial communities from Lake Tanganyika, Tanzania - TA2015017 Mahale Deep Cast 200m | ecosystem: Environmental > Aquatic > Freshwater > Lake | place: Tanzania: Lake...
ATCAGGGAGCGGCTAGCAGCTCTCTCGAGGGAGTGAAACCGTGAAGGCCGGCTCCCAGAGACGCTCAATACTGCTTGTCTACACCGCGATCCTGGGCGCCCTCTCCATAGTCCTCAGCACCATAAGGGTCTCCTTCCCGCTCGGCAACCCGAACCTGGGCTCGACCCCGGTCTCCATAGCAGGCGTCACGACCCCCGGCGCTGTCGCCTTCATAGTGGGGATAATAAAGGGGCTCGGCGTCTCCCTCTGGACCGGTCAGGCCCTCCTTGAGTTCCCAGCCGGCATAGGCGACGGCATCATGGCGCTCTTCACCCTCTGGCTTTCAAAGAAAATAAACGCCGTGGTCGCGGTCGTCATAGGCCAGGTCTCAAGGTACCTCTTCACCTCCGGCATGATCGCCCTCGTGCTGGGAACAGCCGTGTCCGTCGACCTCTCCCTACCGGGCGCATCCCTGCTCTTCTCCAAGATCACCTCCGCCGCCCCCTGGTTTTCCCCGGTGGGTCTCCCGCCCCTGCTCTCCAACATCGCGATGGTCTGGGTCGCCATGATCCCGGCGATAACCGCCTCGATCGTCGCCAACGCGGTCCTCTCGGGAGCGGTCGTCGCGGCGCTGAAGAGGTTCTATCCAACCATTCTCAATAAGCCTTAGTGACTGCACGCGCCCGGACCCCAGTTGCATACTGAGCAAACGCCAGCATGAAGAAATGCGAGTTCTGGCTTCGATTACAGTTAGAAATAGCGAAGCCGTTGCTTTTATATTGCGCCCCGATGGCAATCAGAAATCTTTAATATGAATGTCTTCCTAGTTTATATCGAAATATAGCGAATTTGTTGATGAAGATGTCAACCACAAAACAGATAATCAGACAGATAATGAAGTCAGAGGACAGTAAGAACGAAGTGCGTAAAAGTATTATCACCAACCAAAAGAACATGGCATGGTTAACGTCGCAATACGATAAAATAAGGAAAGAATATGGGAGCAAATTTGTTGCAGCGCACAATGGAAGAATTGTGGAATCTGCCAACACCTTGCCAGAGCTTCTCGTCAAACTAAAAGACAAGCCTTACCGTAAAGTTGCTGCGATTAGCTACATAACAAAAAAGCGTCCCAGACTACTTCTTCCTTCTTCAGTGTTCTAAATGCTTTATATTAAGCGATGAAAGGCATATGCGGATAACTGGTTTCATTCGGGGCAATACGGGATTTGTTTCCGCAAGACTCATCATTGGATATCTTCACATCAATGAAGTAATTCCATTTGTTATAGACACAGGCGCATCCTTCACAACAATATCTGATTTGGCAGTCGAAACCTTTCATATTAATTGGAATAGGTTACGTAGAGGAATTGCCACAGGCGTTGGAGGTAACTGTGAAACACGCATTGCAAATAATGCGGCTCTCGTCTTTACATGTGACGATGGCTCACTGTGCGTGGAAAACCTGGATGAAATTTCATTCTTAAGGCATAAAAGTGAACTTCCAGAAGAACGGGAACGCGCAATGGTGCTCTTCAACTTGCTAGGAAGAGATATATTATCAAGATATGACCTTCACTTTTTCAAAAAAAGAAAGGTAAGCTTAGAAAAATGATCTAACCAAACGATTTTTGACGATGGGGAGATAGTCATCGAGCCTCTTTAAAAAAAGGGAAAACATTATTTTAAAATGCGGGTCATTCATCAAATAAATAAATAATTTCAATCTTATTCTGCGGGCAAAGGTCGTCCATCGGTCGTAATTTTTATATATTTTGGGGTATAGTGGGTATACTAGATGTTTACAGATCCCATCACCAAAATATGGTGATGGTTTTCTATTTTGGGCGGCTCAATTGTTAAAAATGCCAGTTTCGACCGCAATTCTTGTTGATAGCATGTATTTGCAACATGTTGCAAAGGAATACGGAATCGAACAGATCGATATCCGGCGGCTGCCGAAAGTTCTCTTGAGAGGCTGAAGAGCATTATATGACCTATTACTTTGATGCATTGCCCTACGTCAGCCCAAGTAAGACCCCAGAGGAAATGGAAAGACATTCAAAGAAGAAAGGTTTCATAACCGCAATGCAATATGCCGAACGCATCAGAGTTGAACTTGGGGACGTGAGGCCGAAATGGGCAAAATGCCCAAAATGCGGCACGCAATTTTATGTTCCTGTACAAAAGCTAGTCGATGTTAAGATATCCGTTAGATTGGTATCATTGGCATGCTCCGAAAAAATAAAAAAGATCATCTTGGTGGCGGGCGATAAAGACCTTCTACCCGCCGTTGAGGTAGCAAGAGATGCTGGTACCATAATAAGATTGGCTTATGCCGAGATAGGTCATGCACAAACAAGTAGAGATCTGATCAAGGCCTGTTCAGAAAAACATAAACTGACTGAAGCCGATATTGTGCCGCTAAAATGGGTTCCGTAATCCTATTATCCGACGATTTAAGACTCTAACATCCGATGCAGAGTTCTATCCGACCGTCCTCAATAAAATTTAATCCCAAACCCCATGAGTGAACAAGAAAAAAATTGGAAGGCGCGCGTGCTTGGTTTATGGGACAGAGCTCCATATTTCTATCGATTCTGAAGCGGGCACTATAAGCCTCGCAGACTCTAAATTAAGTGTCGTCGTGAATTCTTTGTCTTGCATTATTCTGTTGAAAAACTTTTCAAACTCCGCCAGGTTCTCAAACTCCCACATTTCAACGTACTCGCACCCCTTTCCACCAAGCATGAGACTGAATATTTTGTGCGATTTTACCTCCTTAGTCAGGTCTGGACGCTTTTTTAACCGTTCAGTGTATTTCTTGAGGAATGCCGTGAACTCGCTTAGTTTATCTGGCTTTATAACATATGAGTCTACCAAAAAAACGGTCATTCTGTCACCTCCTTACCCCTGACCTTTCCATTCGAAGTTGCATTAATTTGAAAACAAGTTATACAAATAAGTTATCGCAAATGATGAACACGAGGGGGATTAAATTTTAACCCCAAACCTAAACCCTATAATACCTGTAAATAATCAGTGCAAACCGTTTAATGGGGGCGGGCGGCGGATGAGCAATATCGATAAAAAAGCTGGGAAAAAATAAGCAAAACTACCTTTACCATTACTGTTGTCGTACTGGTTGTTCTAATCGGCATAGTTGGTTTAGTTGCCTATAGATTAGACCAATAATCCTCGCCAAGGAATAAACTGACCCACCTAATGCAACAGAAGCACACTACCAATCAGTTGTGTGGGTTTAGGAACAAACCTTAAATCCACGTCGTGAGTGTAAATTTTGGTCTTTGCGGGGATTTTCGGGGGTCTGGGCATTGGAGGCAAAGTCCACAATACAGCTGTTCAAGATGATCGTCGAGGCCCCCGGAGCCCGTTCCATCCTGAAGGACCTTGCGTCAAACTGCAAGAAGGACGGCAAGCCTCGCGTCGAGGTCGCGCTTGAACTTTACCTCGGCATAAGGAACAACGCCTGCGTGCGTTGCAAGCTTGCGGAGAAGTCCCTCGCCACGCTGCTGAGCCTTGGTGGTAGGACCTTCGGTGCCAGCATGGAGGAGATCCATGAAAGGTTCAAGGATCCGTACTGGAGAAAGGGTCTCGCCAGCGTCATAAAGGGGCTTGCCTACTTCGGGGTTGCAAAGCCTTTCGTTCCCAGCGCACCGTTTCAGGTAGTCTGGAACATTACCTCCAGTTGCAACCTCCGCTGCAGGCACTGCTATGCAAACGCCGGTGGTCCGAATCATCGCGAAATGAGCACCGCCGAGGCAAAGGTCTGCATCGACAAGCTCGCAAAGTGGGGCGTGGTGGTTCTGGCATTCTCCGGTGGCGAGCCGCTGGTGAGGCTGGACATCTTGGAGCTGGCGAGGTACGCCACAGACCGCGGCATCTATGTAGCCATCGCGACAAACGGCGCCATGCTCACCGAGGAGACGTGCAAGGAGCTCAGGGCGGCAGGCGTGGAGTACCTCCAGATCAGCCTGGACGGGGCAAGGCCCGAGACCCACGACAACTTCCGCGGCGTCAAGGGCATGTTCGAGAGGACTGTTCAGGGAATAAAGAATGCGGTCGCAGAAGGGTTCTTCGTCAATATTGCCACAACCGTCACTAAGCTCAACTTGGCTGAGGTGCCCCAGATCATCGATCTCTGCGAGAATCTGGGCGTCAAGTGGTTCATGATGTACAACTTCGTCCCGACCGGTCGGGGAAGGCTCATAGAGGCCAACGATCTGACTCCCGAGGAGAGAGAGGATCTGCTAAAATCCATGTGGGGGCGGCTCAAGAGTAGCAAGGTAAACGTCCTCTCAACTGCACCTCAATTTGCCCGTGTCGCCCTTCAGACGGAGGGGATGTCCTGCAACATCATACCCGCACACTTCTCAAACAGCGAGGTCCCGGGTCAGCTCCACTCCCTGTCCGACTTCATCGGCGGCTGCGGCGCCGGCAGGTTCTACGTAGCCATGAACACCAACGGCGACATAACCCCCTGCGTGTTCTTCCCCCTTGTGGTTGGCAACATACTGAAGGATGATCCAAGCAAACTCTGGGTCAACCTCAAGGAGTTCCGCGAGCTACGGGACAGGGGGTCTCTCAAGGCGCACTGCGGCGTCTGCGAGTACAAGTACGTCTGCGGGGGCTGCAGGGCGAGAGCGTACGGCTACTTCGGCGACTACACCCGCCCGGACCTCGGCTGCATACTAAATAAAAGTGCATATGAGGAGATACGAGTTCCAGCATAGATCACAGTTGGAAATAGCGAAGCCGTTGTGGCTGATCGGTAAAAATTTCTTGATGGCTATCAGAAATCGACTATAAATTGTATCCCTTTTTTAAGGGAGGATGTGCCTATTTTTTATGGTGAGCCTTTTGAAGGAACCGGTCCTCGTGAAGATCGATAAGATTAACAAGAAGCTTGACGAGTTGAAGCCTCTCGATGAAGTTTAGGGTCTTCCTCAATAAGAGGGCCGAGAGATTCCTGAAATCATCGAATTCCAAGGTTAAGGGGCAGCTTAAGGAGAGGCTGAAGGAACTCGAGAACTTCCCGGACCTTCCGGTCACTTATTGATAACGTAATACTTTTATCTATGTAATACTTCTATATTCGTAAGGGAGACGTTAATGTACTGCTCTAAGATCACCAAAAAGGGGCAAACAACAATCCCCGCGCATTACAGGAGAAGGTACCGGTTGAGAGAGGGTTCTACCGTGGTATTCAAGGAGACCGACGCGGGTCTAGTCATTGAACCGGTACCGGATATCAGCGATTCCGCCGGCTCCTTGGCAAAGTTCGGCAATGCCCGCGAGATCATTGCGGATCTCATGAAAGGCAGAAAGGAATCATTCCGCTGAAGGTCTTGCCAATGAAGGTGGTCTTGGACACTAATTTCTTCGTACTGCACTATTTTTCAAAAGATGATGCCTCGACAAAGACGCGGCTCATCCTCACCCAGTGCAGGAAGATCGGCAACAAAGGACTGATCCCCACAATTGTCTTGGGAGAGTTTTATGCGATATCCCAGAAGATGGCGGGCAGAGACGTCGCCGAAAGGGTCTATGCCGAAATCATCAATTCCGGACTTAGCGTAATCGAAATCACGTCCGATATCGCTAAGCAGGCCGGCGTCTTCAGACTCAAGTATAAAGAAGACATACCTTGGGGCGACTGCATTATCGCAGCCACAGCTTTTCTTCACGGAGCCGACTATGTGGTCACCGAAGATCCCCATTTCAAGACGATAACGGAGGTCAGAGCCAGAACTTTAAAAGAATTGCGTTTTTAATGCCATGCCCTTTCATTTGCCTTTCAGGAATGTAAAAATTCGAGACTGCGGGCACCACCTCCACTGGACGAGGGTTCAAATCCTCCTGGTCCACCTCAAGCCTACGTGAAATGAACGATTTACCGCCCTGCGAGTACAAGTACGTCTGCGGGGGCTGCAGGGCGAGAGCGTACGGCTACTTCGGCGACTACACCCGCCCGGACCCATGCTGATATTAAATAAGAGGGCGTATGAGGGGCTGAGGCTCCAGACTTAACAACTGACAAACAAGGAGAGCATCCTGCGACGGCAGCAGAGAGCCCATGGCGCCCGCGGCTGGCCCGCCCCTCACCAGTCGCATTTATTAGTATGAAAGTAAAACTATTTTACTGAGAGGGTGATGCAGACGGCTGAACCGGAGATCACAACCGTGAGCCCCAAGGGGCAGGTCGTCATACCCCAGTCCATACGCAAGAGACTGCGGTTGGCGCCAAGGACAAAACTCTTGGTCTACGGCGAGGGGGACACGGTGATCATGAGGAGGATCCGCCTGCCGGACATCCGGGACGAATGGGCGCGCATAAGCCAGATCATAGAGGAGAGGAACAGGAAGTTCGGTCCCCTGACAGAAGAGGACGTAATGCGTGAGATAGAGGCGCAGAGGAGCAAGAGGCGCCGGTGACCGTGGAGACGACTCGGCTCAATTGCCAGGTCGAGACAGGCACAGTTTAGGATGCCCCAACCTCAGGGTTTGGATTCCTTACTTTTTTAAAGCTTTAATTCACTATTATGAAGGAAATCCTTATTAGAGGACAATAATCATCTATTTTTCTGCAAAAAAATAAGGAAACCTAAATGGGTGGTTTTAAATGTCCTCAATAAAGAAGATTGTCCTCGCATACTCTGGCGGTCTTGACACATCGGTTGCCATAAAGTGGCTGGGCGACAAGTATCACGCTAAGATCGTTACCTGCACGGTAGACCTCGGTCAAGGCGAGGACTTCAAGTTCATAGGTGAGAAGGCGCTGAAGGTCGGCGCGGAGAATCACTACACCATAGACGCCAAGGACGAGTTCGCCAAAAACTACATCTTCCCCTCAATAAAGGCAAACGGTCTATACGAGGGCAAGTACCCGATATCCACCTCTCTCGGCAGACCCCTAATAGCAAAGAAGCTGGTGGAGGTCGCGCACAAGGAGGGTGCCGACGCGGTGGCCCACGGCTGCACAGGCAAGGGGAACGACCAACTGCGCATTGAGACCTCCACGAAGGCTCTGGATCCAAACCTCACGGTCCTGGCACCCACGAGGAACTGGGGGATGAGCAGGGACCAGGAGGTGGAGTACGCCAACAAGCACGGCATACCGGTCTCCAAGGCTGCCAAGAAGTACAGCATAGACCAAAACCTATGGGGAAGGTCCATAGAGAGCGGTCCCCTGGAGAACCCGTGGAACGCCCCCGAGGATGACGTCTGGGAGTGGACTATGTCGCCAGAGGAGGCGCCGAAGAAGCCCACCGTCATGGAGATCACCTTCAAGGGCGGCGCGCCCGTGGCGATCGACGGGAAGAAGCTCGACCCGGTATCCCTCATCGAGCACGTCAACAGGGTCGCGGGGGAGAACGGCGTCGGAAGAATCGACCACATGGAGGACAGGATAGTGGGGATAAAGTCGCGGGAGACCTACGAGTGCCCAGCCGCCGTCACGATACTCGAGGCACACAAGGACCTGGAGAAGCTGATCCTCAACCGGAGGGAACTGACCTTCAAGAGGCTCGTGGACGAGCAGTGGTCGTTCATGGTCTACGCTGGGCTCTGGGACGACCCGCTAAGGGAGGACCTGGACGCCTTCATTGACAAGACGAGCGAGCGCATGGACGGAAAGGTAAAGGTAAAGCTGTACAAGGGCTCCATGATAGTCGTTGGAAGGGAGTCCCCCTACTCGGTCTACGACTTCAAGACGGCAACCTACGACTCCTCCTCCACTTTTGATCAGACGCTCTCCAACGGCTTCGTACCGCTCTGGGGTCTCCAGACAGTCGTCTCCAGAAAGGTAATGTCCAAGATGTCCAAGAAGAAGTAGCAGTAGTGGTGCATACCTTGAAACTGACACGTGGGGGCCGCCTCGCCGGAGACCTTACAGAGGATGTAGCCAAGTTCACGTCGTCCTCGGGGCACGACGTGTATATAGCCGACGACGTGGTGGAGATAAACCTCGCCCATGTCCTGGCGCTTGTGAAGGGCGGGATCATCTCCAAAGCTGAGGGAGGGTCGCTCGCTGTGGCGCTGAAGGAGATGTTGGGCAAGATCAAGTCTATCCCGCCCAAGATGGAGGACGTTCACATGGTCGTTGAGGATGCAGTTATCAAAAGAGTAGGGGCTGATGTCGGCGGAAAGATCCACACCGGCAAGAGCAGGAACGATCAGGTCGCCACCGCGCTCCGCATGCGCCTCAGGGAGTTCCTGATCGAGATCTGCTTGAACCTCATAAAGCTCCAGAAGGTCTTGCTCGAGAAGGCATCCTCCAACGTTGAGGTGGTCATGCCTGGCTTCACGCACCTGCAGCACGCACAACCCATAACCGTCGCACATTACCTCCTTGCTTACTTTGATATGCTCAATAGGGATCTGGACAGGCTGCTTGCATGCTACTCTAGAGTCAATCTGTCTCCCATGGGATCAGCAGCACTGGCTGGGACTGGATACAAGCTAGACAGGCGTCTCCTAGCCGAATATCTGGGCTTTGACGGGCTCGTCGAGAATACCCTTGACGGGGTCGCATCCAGGGACTTTGCATTAGAGGCGGTCTCCTCACTCTCCATCCTTATGGTGGATGTCAGCCGGTTCGCCGAGGAGATCGTGGTATGGGCATCCCAGGAGTTCGGCTACATCGAGCTACCAGACGACCACTCCTCCACGAGCAGCATAATGCCGCAGAAGAAGAACCCCGTTACGGCCGAGGTTCTCCGGGCAAGGTGCGGCGACGTCCTTGGCGAACTGACCTCAATGCTGACAATAATGAAGTCCCTCCCCTTGACCTACAATCTTGATATGCAGGAGGTGACGCCGCACCTCTGGCGCGCCTGCGAGTCGTCCTCCCTCTCCCTGAGGGTATTGGCCGATCTCGTGGTAAAGGTGAGGTTCAACGAGGATCGGCTCAAGGAGGTCGTAAGGAAGGGCTTCTCGGTGGCTACTGAATTGGCTGATGCGCTCGTCAGGGAGGGCGGTCTGCCCTTCAGAAGGGCGCACCAGGTGGTCGGCGAGATTGTGCGCGAGCTGTACGCCTCCTCCTCGTCCCTGTCCGAGCAGAAACCCGAACGCCTTGCGGACACGATCTTCAAGAAGGCTGGAGTAAGGGTAAAGCCTGAGCCGATCAAACTTGCCGTCGACCCGACCAAGAACGTCAACATCAGGTCGACCACAGGCGGCCCTGCCTTTAAAGAGGTCAGACGGATGATCGCCGTAAGGAAGCGCTCCTTCGCCGCTGCTGAAGAAAGGCTGTCGGAGATCTCCCGGCTGATGGAGAAACGGAAGGCGTCTATGTACTCTGCCCTTTCAGCTCTGTAGGCACCTCTCCCTTCTTTATCATGAACCCCGCGACCTCCCTGATCCAGGCACCCGCCAACTCGTTGCGGCAGATCTCGTCCAGGTACCCTCTCCAATCCAAGCGAGTTCTCTCTCTCCACACTCCGTAATGCTTGATCAGCCTTCTGCTCGCCTCCCTGTGGTAGTGGCACAGCTCGCCATCACTGGCCCTGCCGCAGATTTCACACCTGCTCTCTTTTCTCCTTCGAAGGGCACCTGTCATTTATGCACAACCTCCATACCCTCGCGCTCAAACCCCTAACCTCAACTATCGGATATCCGCACGCTCTGCAGACCCTCCCTGCCGGTGTGATCCTTCCCCTCTGCGGGAGCGGGAGAGAGAACCTGCAGCCGTTGGAGTAGTTGGTACAGCCCACGAACCTCTTCCCGGTCTTCCTTGAGTATATTACTACCAGGTTGCCCTCCCTGCAGCCAGGGCACTTGCCCAGAGTCCTCCTGCCCTCCCTCAGAAGGTCCATCACCTTGACGAGCTCTTCCCCGACCCTATCGTACTCGGATATTATCTTCTCGAATACTGGCTTAACCTCGTCAATTGCCCTCGTCACGACCTCGTCTATCCTCTTGGTGCCGGCCTCAAGCCCCTCCATCTCGCCCTCCATCCTCCTCGTCAGCTCTACCGATATCAGCTCCGGGAAGAACCTCTTCAGTATAGAGACCACCGCGAAACCAAGATCCGTTACGCCGATCTTTAACCCCTGTATGTAGCCGCGCCTGTACATTGTGTCAAGGATCTCTGCCCTAGTGGCCTTGGTGCCAAGTCCGTTCCGTTCCATACATCTCAGGATACTGCTAGGGTTAAACCTCGGCGGCGGGCTCGTGAACCTGTCCTCGACCCATACCCTCCCCATCTCGACCTCCTCGCCGACGGCTACCTCGGGGATGCTGGAGTCCCTCAGCGAGGCGTAGGGGTGGTAGTACCTCATCCAGCCCGCCTCCACCACGTTCTCCCCCCTCACCTTGAAGAGATCCCCTTCTCCGCAGACTATTATTATCTCCGTTATCTTCTTGGACGCCCACTCCCCGAACGTGGCAAGAAACCTCTTGACTATCAGGTCGTACACCCTGAACTCGTCCCTGTCATGCCCTCCGCCAAATACGTTTCCAGTGGGGTGGATGGCGGGGTGGGCTGGATCCATCTTGCTCCCCTCCCTCGGTCTGAGCGGCCTCCCGGACGAAAGGAGTTCATCCGCAAGCTCTCTATAATTGGGATTTCTACCCAGATTGCGTATCAGTCCCTCAAAGTCAAGGGAGCGTGGGAGCTTCTGGCTGGACGTTCTAGGATACGAGATGAGCGCGTTCAGGTAAAGCCTCTCGGCTACCCTCTGCGTCTTCGAGGGTGTGTAGCCGAAGAGCCTGTAAGCCTCGCTCTGCAGCCCTCCCAGATCAAACGGCGGCGGCGGGGGGATCACTTTCTTTCCACTCTTAATGTCCTTTACCGTCCCCGTGCGACCATCGCACCTGTCTGCCACACCCTCGGCATCGCCGCGCGAGAGGATTGCCTTCAGCTCATACGCGGCCGGGAAGAGCCTGCCCTTAATGCCGACCTCCGCTCCGATAGTCCAGAACGGATCCGGCACGTGCAGGTTTACTGCAACCTCCCTTCTGTACAGGATGTAAAGCGTGGGGCTCTGCACCCTTCCGGCACTGAGCACCTCGAACTTTCCGCTGCTCCTGCTGAGAGAGTCCATCAGCGCCCTCGACACGTTAACGCCGAAGATCCAGTCGAGCTCATGCCTCGTCTTGCCGGCGCCTATCCTCTCGAGGTCCAACCTGCCCATCATGTTGTCGTATGCCGCCACAAGATCGGTTCTTGTCAGCGTGGAAAACTTCATTCTTCCTGCCTTTGCGTCCGCCCCGCCGCAGGCATGCTTTAGGATCATATACGCTATAAGGCTGCCCTCCGTATCGAAATCGC
>Ga0194113_10010153_pt1 | contig 11273 bp, 8 predicted proteins | sample TA2MahC200mmetaG_FD_146193 | JGI IMG/M metagenome (GOLD analysis project Ga0194113, IMG submission 146193) | Freshwater microbial communities from Lake Tanganyika, Tanzania - TA2015017 Mahale Deep Cast 200m | ecosystem: Environmental > Aquatic > Freshwater > Lake | place: Tanzania: Lake...
CTGACAGCCAAGCCCCACTGCACCACAAAGAACCCGGTTATGACTATTACTGCCTGATGCAGGATATACAGCGCATATGCTCCTTCGGCAAAATACTTCAAGAATCTATTAGTGAAATTGAGGAGCCGCCTGCCGTATGCCAGCATGGCGAGTATGACATACCAGGGAACGAAACCATCTATATAGCCATCGGTAACATAGTCAACCCACTCCGGCATGCCGGAGGGCCAGGAATGAGTGGCTGTCGTCGCCAGAATACCTGCAAAGGGCACAACTCCTAACAGCAGCAGGATAATCCTGTACCTATCTATCGTATCCATCAAGCGCGCGTTTGACATCAGGATGAAGCCGGCAATGAAGAAGGTGATGTAGGACAGGGGATTCCCGCCCGCTACGTCGGGGAGCTCATTGAACAGTACGAGCAGCAAAGGGAACAGGAAGAGCACACCGGGCTTCGTAAATGCGTTCGCTATACGGCTGACCCATCGCTGCCCCTTTTCGCGATTGAAATAGAGGAAAAGCGGCAGTGCAATCAGAGAATAAACCAATAAATGCAGGATGAACCACAGGTGTCCCCACGTGTGTCCCCCGAGGAAATAGCCATCCATATCGTCAGTTTGCAGGTGGAAGAAGTCGGGGTACCAGGAGAAGAAGGAATTGGCGTAGTCCGAGTGGTTCAGCAGCCCAAGGTACGATTGCGGAGGGATGAGCACCAGCACGCCGAACACGAAGGGTATGAACAACCGTTTGAAGCGCTCTCTGGCATATTCGCCGCCGCTCCGTTTGCGCAGCGCATAGTATGTAGATGCGCCTGCCAGCAGGAAGAAAAGTTTCATCTGCCAGGGCCCGATCGCCCACACGAAGATATAAGTTATATTCGAGCTTAAAGGGTCGTTCTGGACGTAGAAATTCTCCCAGGGGTCGAAGATGCGGGCAGTGTGGAAAAAGAAGAGGAGAAAGACTGCCATGAGACGCAGCCAGTCTATGTAGTATAAACGTTGTGATTTGATTGCAGGACTGGTGTTCGTTGAATAAAAAATTGCCCTCATTATATCACCTTATCCCAAATTGACAAGGAATCGTATTTCGGGGTATTATGCCGTCGGGCAATCCACAATGCCCGAGTTGCCATCAGAATTACTAAGGAGGAACAAGTGTCCCAGAAGACTGTGCTTATCGAAAAAAAGGATATGATAGCCACCATCACCCTCAACCGCCCCGAGTCGAACAACGCCTTCGACTACCCTATGATGGAGGCGATCGACAATGCCATCAACGATGTCGCTGCGGATAAAGGCATACGTGTCGTTATCGTAACCGGAGCGGGCAAGGCTTTCTGCTCCGGCGGCGATATCAGCTACCTGGGCACACTGGTCGAGGGCAGGTCGGAGTTCGCCAGAACGGTTATCGGCGATACGGTCAAAAGGATAGGCCATATGCCCACAGCGGTGCTCAAGATTCGCCATATGACCAAGCCCGTTATCGCTGCGGTCAACGGCATAGCCGCCGGCGGCGGCCTCGGTCTGGCGCTGGCGTGCGATATGAGGATTGTCTCGGATAAGGCGCGCTTCAGCACCATTTTCATCAAAAGGGGCGTGATACCCGACTGCGCCGCCAGCTACAACCTGCCCCGCCTTGTAGGCATGGCGAAGGCATGTGAGCTGGTGCTCACCGGCAGGATAATCAACGCGCAGGAGGCGGAGCGCATCGGTCTGGTGAATAAGGTTGTGCCCCACGATGAGCTGATGAAAGCCACTATTGAACTGGCATCCGAGATAGCCAAGAACCCGCCGCTGGCGGTGGGGTTGGCTAAGGCAGCGCTTTACAAAGGCATGCTCGACCCCGATATGAGCGGCCACATGGACTACGAAAACTACACTCAGAACGCGCTCATGGGCACCAAGGACTTCAAGGAAGGAATCGACTCCTTCATGGAAAAGCGCGAGCCTGTATTCAAAGGAGAGTAGCGCCCCGAAGGGGCGATTGCAAATTGCAAAATGAAAATTTCCTAATTCCCCCTTTTCTAAAGGGGGTGCAGGGGGATTAGTGGGTGGAGCGGGTGCTCCACCCTACCCGATGAAACAGTGCGACGAAAGGGGTAACAATTGAAATACAAAACCGTGATTTATGAGAAAGACGGCATGGTGGCGGTGATGACCCTGAACCGCCCCGAGGTTAAGAACGCCTTCGATGCCACAATGCAGGCGGAGATGGACGCTGTGGTCACCGAGGTCGCCAAAGACCGCGATGCCAGGGTGCTCATCATTACCGGCGCGGGCAAGGCTTTCTGCACCGGCGCCGACGTCGCTTATCTCATGTCGCTTGGCGAAACTCATGCCCTCCATCAGACCACCATGGAGGAGATGATGCGCGGCGATAGCAACATTCTGACCACCGTGCTCAAGATAAGAAACCTGCCCAAGCCGGTCATAGCGGCGGTGAACGGAACCGCCGCCGGCGGCGGCTTAGCCCTGGCTCTTGCCTGCGATATAAGGATTGCCTCCGAGGCAGCCCGATTCAACATGATTTTTACCAAGAGGGGCGTCATACCGGAGTCGGGCTCGACCATGACCCTGCCCCGACTGATAGGCACTGCCCGCGCTCTGGAGCTGGTGTTCACCGCCGAGGCAATCGACGGTAAAGAAGCGGAGCGCATCGGCATGGTGAACAAGGTCGTCCCTGCCGACCAGTTGATGGCTGCCGCCAAGGAGATGGCGGCGAAGATAACTCAGAACTCACCGCTGGCAATGGGATTCGCGAAGGCAGCCATCTACAAGGGCGCTAACGAGACCGACATCGCTGCTCAAATGGACTACGAGGCGTATGTCGAAAGCGTGCTGTTCAATACCGAGGACTTCCAGGAAGGCATTAAGTCCTTCATGGAGGGAAGGCAGGCAAAGTTCAAAGGGAAGTAATAGAAGCTTTCAGTTGTCAGCATTCAGCGGTCAGCCTTTACCGAGTTCTGACGGTTGATAGCTGGCTTCTGAGCGCTTACCGACGTCAGGAGGTATTTAATGGCTGTCGACGGGCTGCTCTTTGAGGTCAAGGATGGAATCGCCACCATAACCTTCAACCGTCCCGAGAAGCTTAACGCAGTTACCGAGGCGATGCGGACGGAGGTGCACCGACTCGCCACCCAGCTTCGCACCGATGACTCGGTGAAGGTGCTGGTCTTCACCGGCGCCGGCGAGGCTTTCAGCACAGGCGCGGATGCCAGCGAGCTGACCGCCGACTACAGCGGGCCCATCGAGCCGTATATCCTCAAGAGGCCTCTGGGCTGGTGGACATTACCGGTGCGCTATTTCCCCAAACCGACCATCGCAGCCATACCCGGCGTGATTGCCGGGGTTACCTTCTCTCTAGCCTTAGCCTGCGACATACGCATTGCCTCGGATAAAGCCCGCTTCAGCATGGTATTCGTTAAGAGAGGGCTGTGTCCCGACGGCGGCGCCACCTACTATCTGCCGCGTATGGTGGGGACAGCCAAGGCGCTGGAGTTGATGTGGCTGGGCGAGACCTTCGATGCGCGAGAGGCGGAGCGCCTGGGTCTGGTGAGCAAGGTCGTGCCCCACAACGACCTGATGAAGGTGACGAGGGAACTGGCGACCAAGATAGCCAAGGGTCCCTCGATTGCCATCGAGCTTATCAAAAAGGGTGTGTATAAAGGCGCAGTGGGCGATCTGGAATCGCAGTTAGACTTCGAGACGCTGGCGCAGCGCATCTGCTTCCAGACCGAGGACTTCAGGGAAGGCATGACGTCGTTTCTGCAGAAAAGGCCGCCGGAGTTTAAGGGAAGATAAACAGTAGGTGAATAGATATATGTAGGGGCACGGCATGCCGTGCCCCTACATGCTAATATAAGCACGTTGGCTGGTAATGATGGAGTAAGACGAGCCATTAAATTGTAGGGGCGACCTGCAGGTCGCCCTGGTGTAAAGGGGACATATTGAAAAAGGAACGGCCTTCAATCAGGCAGAACTGGTATTGGGGATGCCTGGGATTCCTGGGGTTTTTGGGGTTGGCACTTGATGAGCCGCTTTACTACGTTTTCTTTGTATTCTTCTTGTTCTTCTTAGAGCCTGCGGTCAGGAATCGAAAGAAGTGACAAGGTAAGTTCTATAGTAGGGGGCGACCCATCGGGTCGCCCTCACTTTTTTTCAGACAACGTGCGAACGCCTTTTTGTTTAAGAGCGCCTAGCCTTTATGTCTTTCCCGCGAAAGCGGGAATCCAGGCGCCTAGACTCCTGCTTCCGCAGGAGTGACATGCAAATGTAGGGACACAGAGAGCTGTGCCCCTGCTATCGGGATGTACGCCGTTTCATGCGTACGTTCTGGGGGCATGAGTTAAGAAGCAAAGATGGGTATAGTCCTAGTCGATATCGATTACCTTTCGGAATAAGTATAGCGACCACCCTACCGTATCACGACCCCACCGCAAATAACTCGTCCTTTCATGTGAAACACGGCTCAAGACCTCTCTTGCATCATTATCGTCCGGGTTTTTCCCCGCATACTTTTCGGCAGCATACCACTTAAGCGTCTCGTAGCGGTCCCAATCGTCTTGATTGCTGACCAATGTGTATAGCGGAAACAAGCCTTCGTCTTCGCCAGCAATTACGTTCTCATAGTGCGTTCCAAACATATCACGGGTGTAGTTCTCGGCAGCCAGGTATGCTTCATCGGGCTCTCTAATCCAGAAAGGTTCACCGACCAGAATCAGGCCACCCTGTTTTGTCATAGACTTCAAAGCACTCAGGGTTCCCCGATGCCCTTGATACACCCAGGAAGCGCCGACACACATGGAAAGGTCGAAGAGTTGGTCGGGTCTGTAATCCGCTCCGTCCATGTTGAGAATTTCTATCTTGGCACTAGGCACCCGTTCCTTTAACTTTCGTTCTGTGTCCGCCACGAAATACGGGGAGATGTCGACCCCGACTCCAGCTATTTCGTATCGCTCGGCCAGCCTCGTAAGTATCTCCCCCTTACCGCAGGCAATGTCCAGTACGGTAGCCCCCGGATCCAGTTCTAATAGCCCGATTAGCTCGTCGAGCTTCGCTGTACTCATCGGATTGCACACTCTGTGGTACTCGTGCAGCACACTGAAGAATTTCCAGATATTCATCTGCAATTCCATGAATTGTCTGTTCCCTTCTGGCAGATTTGGCAATGTTGTTGTGAGTATTATCGACCACTTCATTCTGGGAAGTCGAAGGATAAGGGATTTGGGATAATACGACTTTGGCATACCAAACGAACATCGGCATAACGACGTGGCTTTATTCTCCCAACCCTACCTCGGTGTTTTCTAGCCTCTGGACTCAGTTTTCTGCCGCGGAGAACGCCACATGAACCAGTTGGCCACCCCGACGACCTTTTCTTCGTTAATGACTGAAAAACCGAAACGTTCGTAGAGGCGTACATTATCCAGTTTGTCAGTCTCGATGTAAGCTGCTGCTCCAAGTCTGTCAACGTGCTCACAAAAGTATTTCAGTAGCTGGCTCCCTATGCCCTGCCTTTGCCTCTCAGGCAGCACCGCAAATGGGCCGAAATGCCAGTGCGCTTTTCGGGGATGATTCCTGCCCCACTTAACCCTGCGAACGAACCACCCCCATAAGCTGCCCCGGATTTCCTTGAACATGTAGGGCAGCGATTTTATCAGCTCCGGGAGCGATAAGCGGCAATCCGGCCATTCCTCCATACCCATGACGCCCACAATCTGCCCATTTTCTTTGGCCAGCACATATTGGCTGGGCATAACCTTTAAGGAAATTCGCCATATCGCTTTGTGGCGGCTTCTAATTTTACCGAATACGGCTACATTGGAGGGATTGGTCAGGTATGCGTCGGTGAGCAGGTCGATGACGATGGGAATATCCTCCGGCCGCATTGGCTCTATGGCCATCCCGCCCTTCTGGCCCTTGATACTCTCACTATCAGCCATTGTATGAATACAGCTTTACCTGTTTCTGATAATACGCCGCCTGACGAAGGGCGCAAAGCCTTGCGCCCCTACTCGGCGGCCTCTTCTTTCATTAGACCCAGCCTCAGTGCCTGGGACAGCGAGGTTGCCGGAACGGGTTTTATCTCGCGGGGGATTTTAAGGTTGCTAGGCACCGGGGGCATGAGACAGGAGGTGAAGCCGAGCTTGGCTGCCTCAGCCATCCGCTTGTCCAGTTGAGATACTGCCCTCAGCTCTCCGCTCAGCCCTATCTCACCGATGGCGACCATATCGGGGTTAACTCTGGCGCTCTTGAAGCTGGAGGCGATAGCCAGCGCAATGCCTAAATCCGCCGCCGGCTCGTTCACCCTGATGCCGCCGGCGACGTTGGCTATGACATCCTGCGCGCCCAGAGCAAGCCTTGCCCTTTTGGTGAGCACAGCGGTTATCAGAAGCAGGCGGTTATAGTCAACACCGTTGGCATTGCGGCGGGGCATCCCGAAAATAGTGGGGCTGGTCAGCGCCTGTATCTCCACCAGAAGAGGTCGCGTGCCTTCGAGCGTGGGCACAATGACCGAGCCTACCGCGCCCTCGGAGCGTTGCGACAGAAAGACCTGCGAGGGATTGGCCACCTCGACCAGTCCCTGGTCTCTCATCTCGAACACGCCCACCTCGTTGGTCGAGCCGAAGCGGTTCTTGGCGCCGCGCAGCAGCCTGTAAGAGCTGAAGCGTTCCCCTTCGAGATAGAGCACGACATCGACGATGTGCTCCAGAGTATTGGGTCCGGCGATGGAGCCGTCCTTGGTGACATGTCCCACCAGAAATACGGGGATATTGCTGGACTTAGCCCAGCGCATCAATCTCAGTGTGCATTCCCGGACCTGCACGATGCTGCCAGCCGCCGAGGGCAAGTCGCTGGCATAGACCGTCTGAATAGAATCTATAATCACCAGCCTCGGCGCTATCTCGTTGCCGCGCTCGATGATATTCTCCAGCCCTGTCTCAGGAAAGAGGAAAAGCCCGTCGCCGCGCACACCCAGTCGGTCAGCCCGTATCTTTATCTGATGCACCGATTCCTCGCCCGAAACGTAGAGCACCCTGCCCAGGCGTTCGGCAGCCATCCCAGCTACCTCGAGCAGCAGCGTCGATTTGCCGATGCCGGGGTCTCCGCCGATTAAGACGACGGAGCCTTGAACTATCCCGCCGCCGAGCACGCGGTTGAACTCGGTCATGGGCAAGGTGAGGCGGGGTACGGAGGCGGCGGTGAGGTGAGCCAGCTCCTGAACCGGAGTGCCCGGGCTGAGGGACGCTTTCTTGGCTGCTGCAGCGGGGCTGATTGCTTTCTCGGCATAGGTATTCCACTCGTTGCATTCGGGGCAGCGCCCTATCCACCTGGGGCTTTCGTTGCCGCAGCTCTGACAGATGAAAACTATCTTGGTGCGAGGCATGGCGTGGATCCCCCTATGTCATTGCGAACGAAGCGAAGCAATCTCAGCGTCATTCATCTGCAAGCAGCTTTCAGTTCCCCACCCCACCAGATTGCCACGTCGTCCTTCTCATTCGGGAAGGACTCCTCGCAATGACATTAAATATTATAACTTATCTTTTGCGTGCAAAAAGGGGAGCCCCTGCCAAGCGGTTAATAACTTATTTCAGGGCTCCCCTTTGCAGTCTTTTATGCAGAAGTCGCTGTTCTAGCCTCCCTCAGCCAGCTTCTTCATAATCCTGTCGCGTACATCCTTCTGCACCAGCTCGACTCTGAAGCCGTTGGTCTTCGCAGGGTCGAAGTGCGCAAAAGCCATGATGCCCACCATCTTGAGATGACAAATCATCTTCAGCCCCTGCGCCTTGGCGTTAGCCACTTCCTTCTCCAGGTCTTCGACCTCGAAGCCGATGTGGTGGACGCCCTCGCCGTACTTCTCGAGGAAGTCGGTGTAGATGCACGCGCCCTTCACCACCTGTACCAGCTCCAGCCTCACCGGCCCCATGTGGGCGAAGGTCACCTTCATGGTATAGGGGCAGGGCTTGCCCTTGTATATCACATCGGGCGGCAAATCATGCTGTGCGATTTCCTCGAACTTCAAGCCGAACGCCTTGGTGTAGAAGGCAACAGCCTTCTCGATGTTCTTTACCACCACGGCAAGATGGTCCACCTTCAATTTTTCAGTGCCCAGCTTTAGTACTGCCATGCGTCACTTTCCTCCTTACAACTTCTAAAGTTAATTTTGTAAATCCTCTTTCAGCCCCTTATATCTCGCTGGCGGCGAGCCAGCCCTCGTTTATGGCCTCCAGTATTGTCCTGGGCTCTACACAGTCGCCCACTACCTTAACCTCGACGCCCGTTCCTTCTAGCGCTGCTTTAAGCTCGTTGTTCGGTATTGAACCTGCGGCAAGGACGATGGTATCGGCGGGGAAGTTCTTCATGGCGTCAGCTGCGATCTCCGCCATCGAGGTGATGCCGCCGCGCACGTGGACACGCACTCCGTCGTCGACAGCCTGCTGGTACTGTACGCCGGTGAGCATGCGTACGCCCTTGTTTCTCAACCTGTCGACCAGCAGCATCCTCATATCGGGGTTCATCTTGTTTGCCATGAACTGGCTTCTGCGGGCGATGGTCACCTGCTTGCCCTGGTCGGCGAGGTACTCGGCAGTCTCGCACCCCACGAGGTCGCCGCCTACTATAAACACCTTGTCTCCCACCTTGGCTTTGCCCAGCAGGACATCATCAGCGGTGACCACGTTCTTCAGCGTGTCAATGCCCGGTATGTCCTCGGCGGTGGGAATTAATGATTTTACGCCGGCGGCGATGATGACCACATCGGGTTTGCCTTTCTTGACCTCTTCAAGGGTAAGCGCCTTGCCCAGTTCTACCTTGACATTAGCTTTCTTGACCTGGTTAATCATGTAAGCGGCAAGGGCAGCGATATCCTTTTTGTGAGGGGGAATGGCAGCCAGAATCAGTTGCCCTCCCAGCTTCTTGTTCTTTTCATAGAGGGTAACCTTGTGACCTCTCAGTGCCGCTACTCGGGCTGCCTCCATGCCCGCAGGACCTCCGCCGGCAATGAATACCTTCTTGGGTTTGGCCGCTTTTTTGATTTCGTATTCCTTTTCTTTGCCAAGAGCGGGATTCACCACACAAATCACACCTTCGCCCCAGGATAGGGTCTCGATACAGTGGTTGCAGCGGAGACAGGGGCGAATGTCTTTCTCTCTGCCGCGGGCTATCTTGTTCGGCAGGTCAGAGTCAGCCTGTAGTGCCCTGCCCATAGCGACGAAGTCCAGTTTGCCCTGCTTGAGAGCACCTTCGCCTATCTCGGGGCTGATGGATGCTGCAGCGATAACAGGTACGCTGACCGCTTTCTTGACCTGTGCCACCAGGTCGATATTGGGTGCCCAGCCATGTGCCTCTGTGGGACTCATCGTAAAGTACTGCCAGGCGTAATCATAAAAGCCGCCCTGTGAGAAGTGAATGGCATCGGCGCCGGCAGCCGCGAACATGGGCGCATGAACCAAGGTGTCCTGAAGGGTAACGCCGTACTCAGCTACTTTAGCGCCTTTGACATAGTAGATTTCGTATATGCTGGTGCGGCACCACAGAGGGAAGTTCTTGCCCACTTCCTTTCGCACTGCTCTCAGCGTATCGCACATGAAGCGAGCCCTGTTCTCCACGCTGCCGCCGTACTTGTTCTTCAGCGTGTTCCAGACGCGGGAGCGGAACTGAGTTTGCCCATTGATATTGGCGCCGTGGATTTCGATTGCGTCGAAGCCCGCCGCCTTGGCTCTCCGTGCTCCCTCGACGAATTTCTGGATTTTATATTGAATCTCGTCTATCGTTAGCTCTTTGGGCAGTTGGGCGCCCATAACGGGTCTCTGCTCCCCTGTCGCCCAGATGGCGCCATGGTAGATTTGCAGACAAGCCTTAGCTCCGGCTTTTCTTATGGTGTCAGCGAGCTTCTTCAGTCCGGGGATGTATTTGTCGTCGTCAATGTTCAGACCGAAGGGGAGTCCTGCTGCTCCGGCAGTGTCGACATTGGCATTCTCCACGATGATGAGTCCGGCGCCACCCCTGGCGCGCGCCTCGTGGTAGCCCAGCATACGGTCGGAGACCTCGCCACCGACACAGACATTGGTACCCATAGGGGGATAGACGATGCGGTTCTTAAGCTGGAGCGTCCCGATGCGTCCCGGGGAAAATAACCTTTCATACTGCGCTTTTGCCATTTGCCCTCCTTTTCGATAGTATTTTTGAGAAGATTTACTATTGCACTAAGGACATCTGCGTCTGCAGAAAGCTGGCAATCTACCGGAATCTCTGGCATCTGAGAGCCTCTGCAGGAAACCGCTGGTCGCTGAAAAGGGGAAAAACACTGAGATTTGAGGATTTACGGGGGGTGTCACTTGCGAGCATAGTGGAAGCATACTAGCCCATCTTGAAAAAGTTGTCAATAGTTATGGGAGAGGGTCAAACCTCCGCTACGAATTCAATTTCGTTTTTGTTTCGGGCTACCCTTCGTATTTCCTGAACACCAGGCAGGCGTTCTGACCGCCGAAACCGAAGCTGTTGGAGAGGGCAGTCCTCACATCCTTCTTCCTGGCTGTGTTGGGCACGTAGTCCAGGTCGCAGTCAGGGTCGGGGAACTCGTAGTTTATAGTGGGATGGATTATCCCCTCTGTTATCGTCTTGATGCAGGCTACGGCTTCCACAGCGCCGGAGCCGCCTAGCAGGTGCCCGATCATGGATTTGGTTGAGCTTATCGGGATGCGGCGGGCGTAATCCCCGAATACGGTCTTAATCGCAATAGTCTCCACGGCATCGTTGAGCGGCGTCGATGTGCCGTGGGCATTGATGTATTCTATCTCTTCGGGCGACAAGCCCGCGTCCTGGATTGCCCAGCGCATGGCGCGCACGGCACCGGCGCCGTTGTCGTGCGGGGCTACTATATGATAGGCGTCCGAGGACACACCCACGCCGGCGATTTCCGCATAAATCCGGGCTTCGCGAGCCAGTGCATGCTCCAGACTTTCGAGTATCAGTACGGCCGCACCCTCGGCAGGGATGAAGCCGTCGCGTTTGGCGTCGAAGGGACGGCTGGCTTTGGTCGGCTCATCGTTTCTGGTGGTCAGCGCCTTCATCACGCAGAACCCTGCTACACCTGTGGGTGTTATCGCTGCCTCGCTGCCTCCTGCCAGCATTACCTCGGCTTTTCCGAGCCTTATCACCTCGACAGCCTCTCCGATAGCCTGAGTTGCAGCGGCACAGGCGGTGGTTATAGTGGAGGAGAACCCCGTGAGGCCGAAGATGAGGCTGACCTGTCCTGCCGCCATGTTGGGCAGG
>Ga0194113_10010155_pt1 | contig 11272 bp, 9 predicted proteins | sample TA2MahC200mmetaG_FD_146193 | JGI IMG/M metagenome (GOLD analysis project Ga0194113, IMG submission 146193) | Freshwater microbial communities from Lake Tanganyika, Tanzania - TA2015017 Mahale Deep Cast 200m | ecosystem: Environmental > Aquatic > Freshwater > Lake | place: Tanzania: Lake...
GACCTCGACGGCTTCGAGCGCATCTGGGTGCTGTCGTGGTTCCATCGGGCGGGGGCGGCGCGTCTCAGAGTGATCCCCTACCTGGATAGCGAGGAGCGAGGCGTGTTCGCCACCCGGGCGCCGGCCCGGCCCAATCCGATCGGCATCTCGGCGGTTCGCCTGCTGCGGCGCGAGGGGCGGTGGCTCCACGTAGCCGAACTCGACCTCGTCGACGGCACGCCCGTCCTCGACCTGAAGCCCTATGCCACCGCTTTCGACTCATATCCCGGCAGCCGCCAGGGCTGGCTCGAGAATCGGGGAGCCGGCGGTGGCCCGGCCGACGATCGGTTCACCGCCGGTTCATAGAGGTCCGGCGGCGCGGTTTCCTTCCGGCGCCGCCATCGGCCAGAATCGCGGGCAGCAACTCCGGAGGTAGCAGCATGCGGGTGCTGGTAGTGGCGGCGAGCAAGCACGGGTCCACGGCTGAGATTGCCACGGCGCTGGGCGAGGCGCTCGCCCGGCGGGGCCTCAGCGCCACCGTTGCCGACGCCGCCGACGCGGGCGACATCGAGGAATACGAAGCCGTGGTGCTCGGCAGTGCCGTGTACGCCGGGCGCTGGCAGAAGGCGGCGCGCGAACTGGCCGAGCGGCACGGGGACTTTCTGGTGAAGCACCCGCTGTGGCTGTTCTCCAGCGGGCCCGTGGGGGATCCGCTGAAGCCGGAGGAGGACCCGGTGGACGTGGCCCAGATAATGGCCATCGTCGGGGCTCGGGAGCATCGCGTCTTCGCCGGCCGGGTCGACAAGAGCCGGCTCAACCTGGCCGAGAAGGCGATCGTGAAGGCGCTGAAGGTGCCCGAAGGCGACTGGCGCGACTTCGGGGCGGTCGCCGCCTGGGGGAACGAGATCGCCGATGCCTTGCTGGGAGGCGGTGCCGGGTAGCCGCCGGCGAGGACTCCCCGTGTCAGCGGCCGCGGCGCCGCTGTAGCGCTCGCCCGGCGCCGGTGCCCGCGGCCAGGACGCCCAACCCGGCGGTGAGGACCAGGGCGAGCATGGTCAGGATGCTGGTCAAGGTTGCCACGCTCCTCTGACGCCCGAGTGCGGGCCGGCGGTTCCCGGCGTGCCCGCCTGGCTCCGGGGGTTCAGTCCGCCGTCACCAGGCCGTAGCCGAGACCGAAGACGGCCCGAATGATCCGAGCCCCGGCCACAGACCCTATCCGGAGGCTTCGCGAGGCTTCCGCCGGGGGCAGCAGCGCCGTAGAGCGCCGCCCCAGCGGCGTGCCGTCCAGGTCGGCCTGCCCCTCCCGCACGGAGAGAAGGCCCCCCTCGCCCGGTCCTATCGCCCAGTTCAGGTCCGCCCCGGGCTCCAGGGCGGTGTCGGTGAAGCGGCGGACGTCGCAGTGGACCGGGAGGGGGGAGAGAGGGCCCACCATCTCCCGGGTGACCACGCCCGATCCTTCCGAGTAGACGGGCATGTCCTCCCGGCGCAGGACCTCGAAGCTGGTCTGCTCGGGTATGGGACTGGTGGTGGCCACCAGGATGTAGATCTCGGCATCCACCTCGCCGTGGTTCCACTCCTGGTGGATCATGCCGCGCCGGCCTTCGGTGAAGCGGGCCAGGGCGCCCTCCGGCACGTGGCCGGCGATGCGGTTGAGGGCGTCGTCGTGGTCGAAGGTGCCCCGCTCCAGGTAGAAGAGGCGCTCGTGATGACGGTGGGGGTGATGGCCGATCCCCAGGCCGGCCTCGATGATCGAGTCGTGCACCGTGACCAGGGGGCCGCAGGCTCGCACCCGGGTGAAGGGGCCGATGGACTCGATGGCCACGAGGCCCGGTGTGCCGAATTGGGCCTCGCCGAGCACGGCGTGGTCCTCGGGGGCCAGGACTATGGAGGCGGGGCCGGCGGTCATCGCGGGGCCGCACCGTAGGCCGCCCCGCCGCCTACCCAAGCCGTGCCGCCTCAGTGGCGGGTGTCGACGTCGCGGAGAGGGAGCGGCAGCGGCCGGGAGCATACGCTTCGGGAGGCCCCCGGGCCGGCCCCCTCCGGGCGCACCCCTCGGCTAGGTTCGCGGGCAGGCATACAGTCCGGGCGATGAAACGCCTGCTCGCCCCTCTGGCTGTCGCTCTGCTCGCTGCCGCCCTGACGGTGCCGACCGCCTCGCCGGCCCTGGCCGCACCCAGGACCTTCACGTGGAGCGGCGGAGGCCTCACCAACGGATGGGGCGATGCCGACAACTGGGCAGGAAAGGAGGCGCCTCCCACCAGCGGGGACACCATCGTTGACCTTTCCGCGGCGGGCGCCACCACGATCACGGGCGCGAGCGGCCAGATCAGCGAGCTTCGGGCTACCGGCGGCACGATCGTCGAGGGCAGCGGGCTGACCATCACCCGGCGCATCGAGGCGGTCTGTGTGCGCCTCAGCTTCGACAACCTGATCGTCACCGGGGGCGGCGATATCGCCGGCGGCGCCATCTACGGCTCCATGACGAACCAGGGGAACATCACCCAGCGGCCGGTGCGGACCCAGGAATGCCTCAACAGCGATGGCGGCATGAAGACGCCCTCGACCCTGATCTCGAGCGCCGCCGTGCTGACGAACGCGGGCACCTGGCGCGCCAACGGGGCGTGGCTGCTCGGCAGCAATTGCTGCGGCACTCCGACGTCGAGCCGGGTCGTGAACGAGCCCACCGGCAGGTTCGTCGGTCTGGAGCCGGGCGGTTTCGCCATCAGCAACCTCGAGTTCCAGAACGCCGGGCGCCTCGAAGGCACGGTGACTCTGGACAACAGCCACACGGTGCTCGAGGGTGGTACCCAGGTCTCGTCGCGCCGCGGTGTGGCGCCGGGGGCGCGAGTCACCTTGCGGGGTGGGGAGACCACGGTCGAACAGACGTTCACGATCGGGCGCGGCGGGGTTCTGCGGCTCGCGGACGAGAACGCACGACTCGTCGGCCCCGGGAAGATCGAGACACCCGCTCTGCCGTCGGACCGGCCTCCGGGGACTCTGCGCTTCGAGGGGGGGCAGGTGCTCGGGTTCATCGAAACCGGCAACCGCCTCCGTGTCGAGAAAGCCGGGGCCCGGAAGTTGTTCGTGCGGACGCTCGGCGGTGTGCCGGGGCTCCTTCTGGTCAAGGGCCCGGCCGCGCTCTCGGGTGCCGGGCCGCTCTCGATCGACGCTCTTGCCGCGGCCAGCTTCCAGGGCGCGGTGACCGTGACGGGCGCGGTGACGGTGGCGGGCACTTCCTGCTGTCGCGAGACCGAGATTCCGCTGTTCGATGTGGGGGGCACCATGACTCTCGCCGGCGGCGCATCGCTCGCCGTGGAGTCGGCCCGACTCGGCCTTGAGGGAGCCATCGCCGGCGCGGGCCGGCTCACGCTCAAGGGCGGGCGCCACTACGTCGGCAACGGGGCGCGGCTGGCGACGCAGACCGTCCTCGACGCCAACGCCTTCGTGGCCCTTCCCAACGGCCGCGTGGTCGTCGACGCACCGGTCGAGCAGCGCTTCGCCGACCTGCGCGCTCCCTCGGGTCTGACCAGGCAGACTCTCCTCGAGGGTAGCGGGTCGTGGACCTGGCGGCGCGGCGACATCCAGGGAGCCGTGGCCCTCGCCATTCCTCTGGTGCTCCCGGCGACCGGGACGGAACGGGCGCTTGAAGGGCGCCTGGAACTGCGCGCCGCATCCAGGATCGGTGGCGGGCTCACGCTCTACTTGAGGTCGCGGCTCACGGTCGAGGGCGAACTCACGCTCGTCGACGCGGCCATCGATGCCCCCGGCAGTCCCGCCGCCAGGGTCCGGGTCGCCCCGGGCGGCACCCTCCTGGTCAGGGGTTCGCTCCCTTCGGGGATCCACGGCGCCACGGTGAGCATCGACGGGACGCTCGATCTGCGCTCGGCGGGACTCGACCTCGGTGACGGCACCCTGCACAGCGAGCAGGGAGACGTGCGACTCAGGGGGCAGTCGCTGACCGCCCGGAAGGTCACCATCCAGTCGCAGGCGTCCCTCGCCGGCCCGGGCTCGGTCTTCGGCGACGTCGTCGCGGGAGGCACCGTCAGCATGGCGGCACGCGGTGCACTCGAAGTGCACGGCGACTGGCGCAGCCTGCCCAGGCTGCGCCTCGGACTCACCGCCGCCGGGGATCTCCGTGACTCCCTCCGGGTCCAGGGTCACGTAGATCTGGGCGGCCGCCTGACGGTCCTTGGCTTCACTCGGCCGTCCGGGACTCCCACAGTCCTGGTTTCCGCGTTGACCCGGGGCGGTGTCTTCGATGCTGTCACCGGCATGCCCCCACAGACGGCGGTCGACTACACCAACCGGTCGGTGGTGCTCAAGCGCCTGGCCTGACCTTCCTCTCGAGAGCCTGCGGCTTGGGGTCCGCAATGCCGCGGGCGCACCGCTCGTCTGGCTCGCTCCGGACCCTGGTGCAGGGGCCGATGGACTCGATGGCCACGAGGCCAGGTGTGCCGAATTGGGCCTCGCCGAGCACGGCGTGGTCCTCGGGGGCGAGCACGATCGGCGGCGGATGGACGGTCATGGTCCGATCAACCGTAGGCCGGGCGGCGTCCTATCCAAGAGCCCCTTGAGAGAAACAAGTGTTAACGCCGGGGAAAGGGGGCGGTAACGCGCCGGGGCGTACGTTCGCCACAGCCCTCGGGGTGTACCCGGGGGGCCACTGTGAGAGTGGAGGCACACGTTGAGAGCGAACGCCCTGCGGCGACTGCTCGTCCTGGCAATGATCCTCGCCTTCGTCGCCGCCGCATGCGGTGACGACGAAGGGGGCGGGGTCACCACGACGACCGCCGCTACCACCACCACCGGTGGGTCCGGCAGCACGACCACCACGTCGTCCGGCCAGACCACCACCACCACGGAACCTGCCGAACCCTTCGTCATCGAACCCGGGCTCAATGGGCTCCGGGTCGTCGACGACCTCACCTTCACGGTGACGATGACGCAGGCCGATCCCGAGTTCCCGCTGAAACTGGCCTACGCGGGCTACTTCCCCTTGCCCAAGGTCGCCTTCGACGACCCGGCGGCCTACGAGGAGAGCCCCGTCGGCAACGGCCCCTTCATGATGGACGGGCCCTGGCAGCACGACGTGGTCATCCCCATGAAGCGCTTCGAGGCCTACGCCGGACCCGACCCGGCGCAGATCGAGCGTCTGGAGTGGACGATCATCGACAACCTGAACACGGCCTACAACGAGGTCCGGGCGGGCAACCTGGACATCCTGGGGCCGGCCCTGCCCACCGACCAGATCGCCACGGCTGCCGCCGAGTTCGGCGACCGCTACGGGCTGTCGTCGTCGACCTCGTTCACCTACATGGGGTTCCCTCTATACCTGCCCGCGTACCAGGACCCGGATGTGCGCCGGGCCTTGTCGATGGCCATCGACCGGGACCTGATCGTGCAGCAGATCTACCAGAACACCCGCGTGGCGGCGTTCTCGACCCTGCCGCCCATCTTCCAGGGGGCGCGCGAGCACGTCTGCGACAACTGGGACTTCAACCCCGACGAGGCCAAGGCCCTGTGGGATTCCATCGACCATCCCGACTCGCTGGTCGTCTGGTTCAACACCGGCGGGGGCCACGAGGAGTGGGTGGAGGCTGTGGCCAACATGTGGCGCAGCACCCTGGGCATCCAGGACATCACCTTCCAGAGCCTGGAGTTCTCGGAGTACCTGCCCCTGCTCGACGCCCAGGGCGGCACCGGGCCGTTCCGCCTCGGCTGGGGGCAGGACTACCCGTCGCCGCTGAACTTCCTGGAGCCCCTCTACGCCTCGTACAACTTCCCGCCGGTGGGCTCGAACACCACCTTCTATGCGAATGCGGCCTTCGACGCGGCCATCGCCGAAGGCAAGGCGGCCGTGGCGGAGAGCGGCGACCTGGCCGACGGAGTCCCCGCCTACCAGCGGGCCGAGGACGTTCTCTGCGCCGATGTGCCCATCGCCCCGGTGTGGTTCCGCACCAACCAGTACGTCTACACCGAGGGCGTCGGGAACGTCCACTACGACGCCTACAGCGACCTCGGGGTGACCAAGGTCACCAGCGACGACGGCCTGGTGTCGGTCCAACTCTCCGAGCCGGAGCACCTGTTCCCGACCAACTCGAACGAGTCCAACGGGATCCAGGCGCTGCGGGCGTTGTTCACCGGCCTGGTGCAGTACGACGCCGAGACCAACGAGATGTTCTTCGCCAACGCCGAGTCCATCACCTCCGAGGACGGCGGCCTCAGCTGGACCATCACCCTGAAGCCGGGATGGACCTTCCACAACGGTGAACCGGTGACCGCCTGGTCCTATGTGAATGCCTGGAACTACGGCGCCAACAGCGCCAACGCCCAGCAGAACAACTCGTTCTACGCCGACATCTCCGGCTACGCCGAGTTGAACCCTGCCGGCTGACCCATCCACCGGAGGAGTGGGGCGGCCCCTCCCGGCCGCCCCACCCCCCCAACCCGCAACGCGGCTGCAACCACCAGAAGGTATCGATCGTGTCCACCCAGCGAGGGAAACGGTAGGAAGGCCATGGGTCGCTACCTGATACGCCGCCTGCTGCAGTTCATCCCCGTCTTCTTCGGGGCCACCTTCCTGATCTTCGTCATGGTGTGGGCCATCCCCGGTGACCCCATCAGGGCCCTGGCCGGCGACCGCTTTCTCCCCGAACAGGTGCGCCAGGAGCTGCGGGACCGCTACCACCTCGACGACCCGCTGCCGGTGCAGTACGGCAAGTACATGGGCGGGGTCTTCCAGGGGGACTTCGGCGACGACTTCCGGGGCCGGCCGGTCACCGACCTGCTGGCACAGCGGCTCCCCATCACCGTCCGCCTGGCCCTGCTGGCCTTCGGCTTCGAAGTGGTGCTGGGCATCGTCGCCGGCATCCTCGCCGGAGTGCGCCGGGGGGGCTTCATGGACAACCTCGTCCTGGTGTCCACCCTGGTGGTGATCGCCATTCCCATATTCGTGCTGGGGTTCCTGGCCCAGCTGGTGATGGGGGTCAAGTTCGGCTGGTTCCCCGTGTCGGGGGTGCAGCGCGGCCTCTACAGCTACCTGCTCCCCGCCATGGTGCTGGGCTCGGTGTCGCTGGCCTACATCGCCCGGCTCACCCGCACCAGCCTGATCGAGAACCTGCGCGCCGACTACGTGCGCACCGCCACCGCCAAGGGCCTGTCGCGCCGGCGGGTGGTGGGCATTCACACCTTCCGCAACTCGATGATCCCGGTGGTCACCTTCCTGGCCATCGACCTGGGTTCCCTGATGGGAGGGGCCATCATCACCGAGACCATCTTCAACATCCCCGGCCTGGGCCGGGCCGTCTTCGAGGGGGTGCAGCGCCAGGAGGGCACCGTGGTGGTCGGCATCGTCACCTTCCTGGTCGTGGTCTACATGGTGGCCAACCTGCTCGTGGACGTCCTCTACGCCGTGCTGGACCCGAGGATCCGCTATGAGTGACCGCGACCGCGAACGCCCGTCCCCCGGTTCGCCGGCTCACGCGGGCCCCACCTTCGAGGAACTCGAGGCCGAGCCGATCATCCGCCGCGAGGGCAGCCTCTACGCCGACGCCTGGCGCCAGTTGCGGCGGCGGCCCATGTTCATCATCTCGGGGATCCTCATCGTGATCCTGGCCCTGATGGCCATCTGGCCGGGCCTGTTCACCCGGGCCGATCCCCGGGCCTGCAGCCTGGCCGACTCCTTGCTGCGACCCAGCGGCGAGCACTGGTTCGGGACCGACGTGCAGGGATGCGACTACTACGCCCGCACCATCTGGGGGGCCCGGGTCTCAATCACCATCGGGGTGCTGGTCACCGCCTGCTCCACCCTGATCGCAATGCTGCTGGGCTCGATCGCCGGATACTACGGAGGCTGGGTGGACGCGGTGATCGCCCGCCTCACCGACATCTGGTTCGCCATCCCCACCATCCTCGGGGGCATCGTGATCCTGCGGTCGATCTTCTCCACCCGCGGCCTCCTGCAGGTCAGCCTGGTGCTCATCGTGCTGGGCTGGCCCACCATGCTGCGCCTGGTGCGCTCGGCGGTGATGGCCACCAAGGAGATGGACTACGTCGATGCCGCCCGGGCGCTGGGGGTGCGCCCCTTCCGCATCATCCGGCGCCACATCCTGCCCAACGCCATCGCCCCCGTGATCGTCTACGCCACCATCACCGTGGGGGTGATCATCTCCGCCGAGGCGGCGCTCTCCTTCCTGGGGGTGGGTCTGCAACTGCCCGCCATCTCCTGGGGCTTGATGATCAGCGTGGCCCAGAACCGCATCCTCACCGCCCCCCACCTGCTGCTCTTCCCGGGAGCCCTCCTCTCGGTGACCGTGTTCTCCTTCATCCTGATGGGCGACGCCCTGCGGGACGCCCTCGACCCGAGGTTGCGCTGATGGCCACCACCCTGAGCCGAGATGCCGTCGCCGGCCGGCCGGTAGATCCGGCGGCCCCTCTGCTGGCGGTCGAAGACCTGCGCGTCGAGTTCCGCATCGACGCCGGCACGGTGCGGGCGGTGAACGGCCTCTCCTACACCCTGGGGCGGGGGGAGACCGTGGCCATCCTGGGCGAATCGGGCAGCGGCAAGAGCGTCGGCGCCCAGGCGGTGATGGGCATCATCGACAGCCCGCCGGGCTTCGTCACCGGGGGTTCGGTGCGCTTCCGCGGGGTCGAACTGCTCGACCTGCCCGAGGCGGAGCGGCGCCGGGTGCGGGGCAACCGGATGGCCATGATCTTCCAGGACGCCCTCACCGCGCTGAACCCGGTCTTCCCGGTGGGCTGGCAGATCGCCGAGATGTTCCGCATCCACCGCGGCCTGCCCCGCAAGGCGGCCGGGGAGAAGGCCATCGAGTTGATGGAGCGGGTGAAGATCCCCTCGGCTCGCGTGCGGGCCGGCTCCTACCCTCACGAGTTCTCCGGCGGCATGCGCCAGCGGGTGATGATCGCCATGGCGCTCTCTCTGGACCCCGAGATCCTGATCGCCGACGAGCCCACCACCGCGCTCGACGTCACCGTGCAGGCCCAGATCATGAGCCTGCTCGCCGAGTTGCAGCAGCAGACCGGCATGGGGCTCATCCTCATCACCCACGATCTGGGGGTGGTGGCCGAGGTGGCCGATCAGGTGGTGGTCATGTACGCCGGGCGCGAGGTCGAGAAAGGGCCCAGCCTGCCGGTCTACCACCGGCCGGCGCACCCCTACACCCTGGGGCTCATGGACTCCCTGCCCCGCCGCGATGTCCACACCGAGCGGCTGCGCCCCATCAAGGGCTCGCCGCCCGACCTGCTGGCCATCCCGCCGGGCTGTGCCTTCCGGCCCCGCTGCCCCTACGGGCGCGAGATCTGCGCCCGGGAGGAGCCGCCTCTGGCTGCGGTGACCTCCGACCGCATCTCCGCTTGCCACTTCTGGGAGGAGGTGTCCCGTGAGCGCGCCGGCGCCTGAGCCCGTCCACCACGGCGAGGTGGTGCTCCGGGTGGAGCACCTGGTGAAGCACTTCCCCATTACCCGGGGCATCGTTCTGAAGCGCCAGATCGGCACGGTGAAGGCGGTGGACGACGTCAGCTTCGAACTGCATCGGGGCGAGACCCTGGGCCTGGTGGGGGAGTCGGGCTGCGGGAAGACGACCACCGCCCGCACCATCCTCCGGCTGGAGAAACCGACCGCCGGCCACGCCTGGTATCGGGGCCGGGACATCTTCACCCTGTCGGGGGAGGAGATGCGCGCGCTGCGCCGCGAGATCCAGGTGATCTTCCAGGACCCCTACGCCTCCCTCAACCCCCGCATGACCGTGGGCGACCTCATCGCCGAGGGCTGGCGGGTGCATCGGGGGGTGCTGCCCAAGAGCGCCCGGCGGGGCCGCATCCACGAGTTGCTGGAGCTGGTGGGCCTGAACCCGGATCACATCAACCGCTACCCCCACCAGTTCTCCGGGGGGCAGCGTCAGCGCATCGGGGTGGCCCGGGCCCTGGCCCTGGAGCCCAGCATCGTCATCTGCGATGAGCCGGTGTCGGCCCTGGACGTATCGGTGCAGGCGCAGGTGGTGAACCTGCTCGAGGACTTGCAGGACGAACTGGGCCTGTCGTACCTGTTCATCGCTCACGACCTGTCGGTGGTGCGCCACATCTGCGACCGCATCGCGGTGATGTACCTGGGCAAGATCGTGGAGACCGGGGACGAGTTCCAGGTCTACGACGACACCGCCCATCCTTACACCACGGCCCTCCTGTCGGCGGTGCCCATCCCGGACCCGGCGGCCCGGAACCTGGGCAATCGCATCTTGCTGGAGGGCGATGTGCCCAGCCCGGCCGACCCGCCCAGCGGCTGCCGCTTCCGTACCCGGTGCTGGAAGGCCCAGGAGGTCTGCGCCGCGGCGGAGCCGGAACTGATCGACCGGGGCCAGGGCCACCCGGTGGCCTGCCGCTTCGCCCAGATGGAGTTCGACCCGGCGCGGTGAGGCCGCCGGGCCCCCTCCGCCTCTCGACCTGACGGAGAAGCGCCGACCTGCTTGGCTGGGTGCCGGAAGCAACGCGAGCGGCGTGGGGCGAGGGAGGGGAGATGAGGCGCAGCCTCGGGATCGGGATCATCGGTGCGGGATTCATCGGGCCGGTGCATGCTCGGGCGGCCCGGCTGGCCGGCGGGAACCTGGTGGGTGTGGTCGGCTCGTCGCCGGGCCGCACCCGGCGTTTGGCCACCGAGTTCGGGACGGACCCGGCGGTAGCCTCGGCAGAGGACCTGATCGCCCACCCCCAGGTGGACGTGATCCACATCTGCACTCCCAACCACCTGCACGTACCCCTGGCCGAGGCGGCGCTGCGCGCCGGCAAGCATGTGGTGTGTGAGAAGCCCCTGGCCGTCGAGGCCTCGGGAGCCGCCCGCCTGGTGCGCCTGGCCGACGAGGCCGGCCGGGTGGCGGTGGTGCCGTTCGTCTACCGCTTCTACCCCACGGTCCGGGAAGCGCGGGAGATGGCCCGACGCGGGGATCTGGGCGCGGTGCGCCTGATCCACGGCACCTACCTGCAGGACTGGCTCAGCGACGCGGCGGATTACAGCTGGCGAGTGGATGCGGCTCTGGGCGGCGCCTCGCGGGCGTTCGCCGACATCGGCTCCCACTGGTGCGATCTGGTGGAGTTCGTGACCGGGCAGCGCATCACCCGCCTGACCGCCCGCTTGTCGACGGCGCTGGCGGAGCGTCGCCGGACGGCCGGGGCCGCTTTCACCACACGGGGAGGCTCCGGGCCCGTGGCGTCAGTGGACACTGAGGACATCGCGGTGGTCTTGTTCGAGACGGACGGCGGAGCTGTGGGGACGGTGACCGTC
>Ga0194113_10010159_pt1 | contig 11269 bp, 7 predicted proteins | sample TA2MahC200mmetaG_FD_146193 | JGI IMG/M metagenome (GOLD analysis project Ga0194113, IMG submission 146193) | Freshwater microbial communities from Lake Tanganyika, Tanzania - TA2015017 Mahale Deep Cast 200m | ecosystem: Environmental > Aquatic > Freshwater > Lake | place: Tanzania: Lake...
CACTCGCCCAGCCAGAGGGAAGCCAGCAGGAAAACACCATCTATCCCCTCCATTTCCCGCCGCAATCTCCTCTGATCCAGCATCGAGGCCTCAACGACCCTAACCTTGGGGGATTTGGCCGCCTCAGCAAGATTTTGGCGAGTGCCGCGCACGAAATTGTCGTAGACTACAATCTCTGCTACCGGAAGGCTGGTTAACTTATCCAAGATATGCGAGCCAACCAAGCCCGCTCCCCCGATGAGCATGAAGCGTTTTCCTGTAAGATTCATTCTCGTGGTTTTTTCAGTAAGCCCATTTCTCGAATCTGAATATCTTCTCCAGCATATAAATCATCCCCACACTAGAAACCGGAATTATCAATGCCTCGGCAGGTAAACGATAGCGTCCATCCGTGTCTATTTGACTAAAGGCGGTGGTCACACCCAAGGCTAACACGCAAGCAATTAAGAAGAGCATTAGTTGCTTATTTGCAGGGGCTTCGAAACTTGCCAGGGCTGCAAGGGTTAAGCTCAGCGATAGTACTGCATCGAATATCCGATGTCTAAGAGACCATTGAGGGTATGTCCAGGGGAAGTAGTAATTGAAGAATCGTTTGACTGCCATCAGTCCATACTGCAAAGGTTGAGTGCGTATGAAATCAAGAGCATTATCAATTTTGTATTCGCTCTGCTCTGCCGGTGTCTTTTGTATGACTTCGGGCGGCAAGGCGGCTTTCTCATAATAATCCTCGTAAGTGCCGCTCACCATACGCGTGCTCAGCCATAGACTCTGAGCAACGGTCGGCAGATTCAATAGCCGTTGGTTGATAGCAGGAATAGAAATCGACCCCACACCTAGGATTACTCCAACTACCACTAACGCAATTGTTATCGAAAGCCACCGCTGGGGGAATTTCCTGCGCATTAAAGCAGCCAAAAGCGACACAACCGATACCATAAGCACTAATAGTGAAACCGGGCGGGTGAATAGCAGCAAGACTGCAAACAAAGGCCACAACGCCCAAGCGAGATTACTGGATTTCTGTAAAAGTTTGATAGTCAGATAGATAAAAGCCGCCAGGATAGGGATAAAAACCACTTCCGTCAGAATATATTTCATCCACCAGAGCAGATGAGGATAACAAATCCCCGTAATTGCCGTAAGAGCGTGGACGCGATGATCTGAGGTGATCTCCCTGCTGATCAGATAGAGCAACACTGATGCTATTGCAGATAAGACAATATGCATCAGGGGAATATACCAGGCCAGTCCGCCCGGGATAATAAACCCAGGAACAAGAAGCAAGGAATAAGTGATGTGGAATGGAAACTCGAGCGCCGTGGCAATCTCTCCACGCAAAATGGCCTGGGCGATATCCAGGAACATGTGAGAATCGCCAGCGTTGGCAGCAGGGGTAACCAACCAATAGATTCCTCTTACAACCACTGCGATGCCCATGACAATAGATAGTTGCAACCACAACTTGATTGTGGAAAACCGATTCATCATGCAGCCTTGGTATTTTTTACCGAGAGATCGCCTCGGCATAAATACTTTCGATGTCTCTTATGGCTTTGGGCCAGGTGAGATAATCCTGTATAAGTTTCCGCCCTTCTTTTCCTATCGCTGCGCGCAGTGAAGGAGAATTTGCCAGGCTGGTAAGCCGACTCGCGATCTCCGGTATATCACCCGGTGTGGCAAAAACGATATTCTCCATATCAGCAAGAGGCACTTCCCCATAGATTCCCGGGTATGCATACGTCATCGCAGGGAGGCCAAGAGTCATCGCTTCGAGGATCGCCGTGCCGAGGCCAGGGGTGGTGATCCAGTGCGCTTCTATATGATAGTTGCGCGCCAACTCCAGCACTTTCTGGCGCGGCAACTCCCCCGCAAAACGCACTACTTCCTGCAACCCTAATTGTTCGACCAACTTTACAGGGGTTGGATCTAGCACTTTACCCACGATCAACAATTCGACCGCCAGCCCGTCCTTAACCAGACGATCCACGGCGCGGATCAAATCCAGACGATGTCGCATTGTGGTTACATGTCCGATTGAGAGAATCTTGAAAGGAAACTCCTTTTCCAGCACGTTGGCAGTTGGGAGCTCAAACACTTCTGGGTCAATGCAAGGATAAACAAAACGGATATTGTGGTGTCGATAACGATCACGAATATATTTTGCTATCTCTACATCTAAGGAGATCAAACACTGATAACGAGATATTGACAACCATTTGACCAGGGTTCTATCAACCAATTTCATCAACCCATCAACTATTCTATTACGAGGGAAGTGAATAATCGTATGGATCGAACAAACTGCTGGAATATCAAGTCGTTTACACACCTGGGGAACAAGAAAATCCAAATCAAGCAGATGACCGCATTGGTGTACGATTTCCACTCGCTCCTGAACGAGGATCTCCTCGAGCCGCTGCCTGTTCCCCGGCAAATAGCCCAGGTAGAATTGCTCGAATCCCAACGCTAATTTCGTCACTGGGAGCCGATAGGACGGCAGCCTGAACACTTTATAGCCATCAACGATCTCGGAATGAACCTCATGGGCTAAACGGCATGTGACGACGACAACATGATGTCCAACCCGAGTAAGGTGGTACGCCAATTCTTTCACCCAATGAGCAGTGCCGGTTTGAATGGGAGGAAAAAGATTCGTGACCAATGCGATATTCATAACGACCTTAGCGAGTCATTTCCCGACTATTTCCAATACTCCTGCAAATTTTCCGGGTTCGCATCACTCCATAAAATCTCGTTTGGCATAAGCCGACCTGTAGGATAAATGATCAAAGCTGCAATTTCTATAGTGTAGTGGATAGTCTTCTGGTCGCCGATCACAAGCACCTCTGCACCATGAGGGAATCCCACACCCGCCTCGGAATAGGGAAATACCCCCCACAGATTATCACTACCGACAAGAAAGAACTCGATGCGCGAAAACGGGCGTTTGTAGGTGCCCCCCATGCCATCCATGCCATCTCCCGCCTGGAAGTAGCGCGGGTACAAAGCCCTGCCTGACCACAATGAAACATCTGCCTGGAGAACTTCCCGGAGTAACAGCTCCTCATCTTCCGAGAGCATGTCATTTTTGTCGGCTAGCAAGTTGTTCAGTCGCGCCTCGATATCGGCCTGAGTATAACGTCGCGGGACATATCGCTCGATCAGGGGCAGCGATGCGCCGAACAACAGGATCAACAAGGCTGGCACGAAGTAATGCCAGAAAGTTTGCGGAGATGTGTTGGGAGTGCTTTCTTCGAGAGCGTTCGTTCCGGGCTTCTCGGATATCCATGTCGCGATTCCTGAAACAATTTCTACCAGACCAACGCTGTACACGACCATGCTCAACCAATCAACCTCGAGTATCCACCTGCCGCCGGAGCGATTCATCAGGGCTAGAAATAACAAATATCCTGCGCCGGTAAGGAACGGAAGCAGGCCCGCGAACTTCTGTTGCTTCCACAACCCATGGATGCCCGCCGAGACAACCAGGAGCGACAACCCCATCGGGAGATATGAGACAGAAGCCAGGGCGCCATCCCACTCGCTCCACCAATAGGGGAGGTCCCGCACATAGCCTTCCGATGAACAACACATCGAATACCAGTCAGCGGTCTGGTTGGCAATTCCGGAATGGACGGTCGCAAACAACAAGTTCGACGACATGGGCAGATACAGGATCGCTTGCACCTGGTTGTTGAAATAATGATGCAATAATTTCTCGCCGCTCGACCATTCTTGAGCGGTTGGATTCGAGTCAGCTTTTCTTATTCTCGATGGGATGAGGAGAGAGGCTACCTTGTTGGCATGATTCGAAGCGTATGCGCGGTCCGGGGCTGGAGATGCGCCTCCGATGCCCAGCAATTTCTCGATGATCCTTTGCTCGTATGTCGGATTGATGATGTAGATACTCTGGGTCAACTGCCAATTCCTCCACACCCAGGGGGCAACCATGAGACAGAAGCCAAGCGCCGCCAGCGCGCTTCCTTTGATCCAACTCGATGGATGCCGCCATAAAGCCAATCCCGCGAAAGCAAAACCCGCAAATAATGCCCATACTTCTAGCCGAAACAGCAAAAAGAAGCCAATTGCCCCGCCAACCCAGAGAGGGTAGACCCCATTCCGTCTGGGGTTTTGAACCCACAGAACCACAAGCAGCAAGATCAGCGCGCCCCCCAACGCTGCGGGCAAATCGGCCATGAGCACCTTGGCATGGGAGACGGTGATCGTATCCGCAAGGACGATGGCGTTATACTCACGCAGCATGACGAATAACGCAGCGAGTATCCCCGAGATTCTTGTGTGCAGCCTGCTGGTCAGACAATAGACAATGACCGGAAATGTCGCCAGGAAAGCTACTTGCCAGGGAATAATATCCTCGTACCCTGGACCGCCAAGCAGATGGAAGAAAGCCAGTAACGCCGAATACATTGGCCGTGCGACGCTCGGCCCCCATTGTGGATGCCAAAACCCTGATCCAACCAGCAAACTCTGTCCAACCGCCTCATATAGATAAGCGTCCGAGTTAGGAGAGAAAGTATAGTTGGGAGATCGGGGAGCGTCCGCGAACCAGCTCGCCTTCAAAGGAGCCGACATCCAGACCGCAAAAGTCGCTACCCACACCAGCATCCCGAGGATGAGGTCCATTTTTACATGTGACGAGGAGATGGAAAAGAATTTCCTCCCCCTGAACACCTTCGATAACCCCCAGATACCCAACGAAATTACGCCGCCTAGAACGACTTGCGCCCCCAACAGGGGCGTGCCAGGATGGTGAAAAACACCCCGTTCAGGGGTTTCTTCAGCAAAGCCGTATCCTGTTTTCGCCAACCACGCCCAGATAAGGAGGAATAAACCGAAGATCGCAATAATTGCCAGGAAATCCCGCTGTCGAAACAGGTTCGAGCGACGAGTCTGGAAACGCCAACAAAAAAACAGGACCATCAACTGTCCACAGATCAACGCCAGCCAGACCAGCAATGGCTGTAATCGGACTAAATACGCCTGAACTACCGGTTCCTCGACCACCGTCGCGTAGATTGCCAACTGCGCGCCTGCAAGCGCCCCGGCGCTACATAGACTGATCACAATAACCGAAACGGCCTTTTTTTCTGCGTACACTTTCAATCGGTCGCGCAGCCCCTCGAACCAGGAACGTTTCCACCAGGATGAAAGGAATAATCCGAACGCTGACAAATCAACGACCGAGGCGCATCCCAATAAGAACAATCTCATCGGCGATAAGCCCAGTAATCGCGCGTTGCCTGCTTCCGATGGCGAATGAAGAATCCACCCAATAACGAACAGACCTTCGATTCCTGCCAGAAGAAAAAATAATCTCGAGATCATGTAATAACAGACGTGCTCCGCCCTTCCGACATTTTCTTAATCGTCAGACGGTAAAGAAGTTATTTTGCGCGCAACAACCCTCAGAGAAAAAAGTTAAATTGAGGATAAAATCATTGTAGACACGTTTCGCGCAAACATCATTGCTTCATCCATCCCCCTTCTCGTAATCAGCCGAATTGTACTACCCGGCCGAGTCATTGACAACCCTGGCAACTCGTGCAATAATAGTTCAGCGGTAACTACTCAGCCAAACGGGGAAGTTCCCGAAAAAAGGGTGTGCGAAGGGAGCGCAGCCCCCTTCGCACACCCTTTTTTCGAGCTAATCCGTTCGATGGCTGAGCAGTTACAATTCAGCCTTCTAGCCTGCCTTCTTTGCATCAGGTTAGAGGGCGCTTTTATAATGAGGATGATGAGTTTTTTCAGTGAACTCGATAGTAGCAGGACTTACGCAGTTCGATAAAAAATACCGGAAATTGGGGGTGTGCGGGGTGCTTCGCACCCCGCACACCCCCAATTTCCGGGCTTCTCTTATGCGACTGCGGAAGCCCTAAGTAGATAGGGAGCTTCTATGTGCGGACGATTTTCACTTACAGCTACACCCGACGAGATCGCTGAGGCGCTCCCATGGTTGATCATCCCGGAAGGCGCGCAATCACAGCCGCCGCGCTATAACATCGCTCCCAGCCAACCCATCGCGGTGGTACCCAATACCGGCGAGAACAGGCTCGATTATTTCTTGTGGGGTCTGATCCCCTTCTGGGCCAAAGACCCCCAAATCGCAGGGCGGCTGATCAACGCCCGGGGTGAAACGCTGGCCGAGAAAGCCTCTTTCAAGGCGCCCTATAAGTACCGGCGATGTCTGATCCTGGCAAGCGGATTCTACGAATGGCAGAAACAACCAGGGAGCAAGTCGAAGGCGCCCCACTATATTCGCCTGAAGTCCGGTCAGCCATTTGGTTTCGCCGGGCTGTGGGATCGCTGGAACGCCCCCGACGGCTCGGAGATCCTCTCTGCTGCTATCATCACCACCCAACCCAACCCCTTGGTCCGACCCATTCACGAGCGCATGCCGGTAATCCTGCCGCCGTCGGCTTATGAGACCTGGCTCGACCGCGGAGAAAAATCACCCGACGAATTGGATTCTCTGCTCATCCCTTACCCGGCAAAGGAGATGGAAGCCTACCCCGTCTCGACCTTCGTCAACAGTCCAGGCAACGACGGGTTGGAATGTATTCGACCTGTTTATGAATAAAGTACATGCACCCTGACCGTTTTCTGACCACCTCGCTGCGATCCTCTCCCCATGGAGAGCGCGTCACCCGCATTCTAGCTGCAGCGATCAACGCCGTGGATCCTGCCAACGCCGCAGCGAAATACCTCAAGCGGCATAACGAACAACTCGAGGTTGGTGAGCAGCGATATGATTTGAACGCCTTTCGGCGTGTATTCCTGATCGGTTTCGGTAAGGCCAGCCTCTCGATGGCGCGGACCGCCATCCAGATTCTTGGAGATAAACTCACCCGAGGCATCCTGATAACCAAAGCCCATCAGAATCAATTGCCGCTTGATAATCATCAATTGGTAATAGTCAAAGCCGGACATCCCATCCCCGATGAGCGTGGGGTCGAAGGCGCAAAGCTCATCATCGAACTGCTGCAAAAAACCAAACCCAACGACCTGGTCATCTTCTTGATCTCGGGCGGCGGATCAGCGTTGCTAACCGCTCCCGTTCCCGAAGTCCCGCTCGCGGACCTTCAGACGCTCAATAAGTTGTTACTCTCTTGCGGGGCCGACATCAGCGAGGTCAACACCTTGAGGAAGCATCTTTCCCAGGTCAAGGGCGGGGGGCTGGCTCGCCTGGCTCATCCGGCCCAGGTGATTTCGCTGATCCTCTCGGATGTGATCGGCGACCCGTTGGATGTGATTGCCTCTGGCCCCACGGTTCCCGATCCGACCACGTATTCCGCTGCGTTGGGCATCATCGAAAAATACAAACTTACCAGGGATATGCCGTCCTCGATCCTGGCCCACTTATGGGCGGGCACCTCAGGCGAGATACCCGAAACGCCGAAAAAAGATGACCCTGTTTTCGAGCGCACGCAAAATATCATCGTCGGAAATAACCTCGAAGCAGCACAGGCCGCGCGAGAACAAGCCAGACAAGAAGGTTTCAATACGCTGCTGCTGACCACACGGTTGAAAGGCGAGGCTCGCCAAATCGGCCCTGCGCTGGCTGCAATTGCCCGCCAGATCGTAGAAACAGGCGATCCCATCCCACAGCCGGCTTGCATCATCGCCGGCGGAGAAACTACAGTCACCCTGAACTCCCCCTCTCCTCGTGAGATGAGGGAGTTTGGGGGTGAGGTCGGCCTTGGCGGACGAAACCAGGAACTGGCTCTCAGCGCGGTTGCGGATCTGGCTGGCTTGCAGGATGTCTTCCTGATCGCCATGGCTACGGATGGCGACGACGGCCTCACCGATGCCGCCGGGGCGGTCGTCAGTGGAGAGACTTCGAGCCAGGCGAACCTTCGGGGACTGAACCACGCCAAATTTCTGGCCCGCAACGATGCCTACCATTTCTTCGATCCACTAGGGGATCTGTTGAAGCCCGGTCTCACAATGACCAACGTCAACGACCTGGTCTTCATCTTTGCTTTCTAGCCTAAGGAGAATTATGTCCTCACATCTCCCACTTGCTCTCATCACACACACCCTGCCAGAAGATTGGCTGAGGAAATTAGAGGGACAGTGCCGAATCGTGATCGGCCCGTTCGACGCGGATCGCCTGGCCCCCGAGCTGGAGCAGCGCTTACCTGAGGTGGAGGGGATTCTGTCCCTATTGACGATTCCTGTCTCCGAGGAGGTGCTTGCCAGAGCCCCCCTCCTGCGCGTGGTCAGCAACATGGCGGTGGGCTACGACAACATCGCTGTAATGGCTTGCACCCGGCGTGGCATCCCGGTAGGCAACACCCCTGGCGTGCTCACCGAAGGCGCCGCCGACCTCACCATGGCCTTACTCCTGGCTGCTGCCCGAAAGCTTCCACAGGCCAGCCAGGACGCCCGCGAGGGCCGCTGGACAACCTGGTCTCCCACCGGCTGGCTGGGCGCAGACCTGAACGGGGCTACGTTAGGCATCATCGGCATGGGGAAGATCGGCGCCGCTGTCGCCCGTCGCGCAGCGGCCTTCGGCATGAGGATCATCTATAGCGACCCCAACCCGAACCCCGTCCTCGAAGCTGATCTACTGGCTATGCGCAAATCCTTTGAGGAGGTTTTGACAGAAAGTGATTTTCTGAGTCTTCACTGTCCACTGACCCACGAAACCAGAGGGTTGATCGACGCGCGGGTGTTGCGGAGCATGAAACCCACTGCCATCCTGATCAACGCCGCCCGCGGCCCTATCGTAAACAGCCAGGCCCTGTACAAGGCCCTCGACGAAGGGTGGATCGCCGCCGCGGCCCTAGATGTCACCGACCCCGAACCCCTGCCCCCCACTGATCCGCTCTATTCCCTGCCCAACTGCCTGATCGTCCCCCATATCGGCTCGGCCACCCGGCGCACTCGCAGACGAATGGCCGAACTGGCCTGTGAAAATTTGCTGGCCGGCTTGCGAGGAGAGCGGCTCCCATATTGTGTTAATCCAGAGGTGTATCAATAAACTGAATCATCCCCTCGGCACTCTCACCCGAATGGTCGTACCCTGGTCGAGAGTCGTTTCGATGGTCAACGTTCCCCCAATCGCTTCAGCGCGCTCACGCATGTTCACCAATCCCCACCCGTGTCGCTGCCCGGTTGATCGTGGCGCTGTATCATCAAAGCCAGACCCATTATCTTCGATCGCCAATTCGATTTCCTCCCGCTCCTCCTCGAGCGAGATCGTCACTCGACTGGCTCGAGCGTGGCGGGTCACATTCGTCAAAGCCTCTTGCGCGATGCGGAAGAGGGTATTTTCGACGTTTCCCGCCGGGCGAGGTTCCAGATCCTTCCCGAGCACCAGCATCTCGATCCCAGTTCGTTCCGAGAAACGATCGCAGCACCAGCTCAAGGTCGAGAAGAGGCCCTCATCATCCAACATCGGAGGGCGCAGATCATCCATCACATCGCGAATATTCTGTATGACTTCCTCTACCAGGGCAAGAGAACGATCCGCTAAGGACAGCCCGGCGTCCAGGCCCGCCTGTTCTATTTGCTCACGGATGTCGCCTAGGTTCAGCCCCAGAACGGCCAACGATTGACCGACCCCATCATGCAGTTCGCGAGCCAGACGGCGGCGCTCGTTTTCTTCGGCCTCGGCCAGGCGGATGGTGAGACGCTGTAATTCCTCCCCGCGCCGCCGCAAGGCTTGCTGAGTCTGGGCGTTTCTCAAAGCAATCGCTACCTGACCAGCAAAGGAACTCAACCGCTCGACATGGTGGGGAGCGAAGAATCGAGCTTTCGAATGGCCCATGCTCATGATTCCAATGACTTCCTTGTCTTCGGAAACAATCGGCGCGCCAATATATGAGCGAATCCACTCTCCGCCAACGACCTCATTCCAATAGGGCGATTTGCGAGTATTCCTGATCAGAAGGGGCTTCCTGGTGGCGGCCATTCTCTTCAGGTATGAGCATTCACTGAGCTTCCAGATTAACTGCGTCCCCGCCTTCCAGCCACTTTTCTCATGCCCTATCTGTCGGACGATGGTAACACATTCACCTTCTACGAGCATCAGGTTGATAGATTCCCCCGGGACAACCCGCCAAACATTCTCGAGGATCCGATCGAATACCTGATCGATCTCCAGAGGGCCGCTCAGGGCCAGGGCGGTATCGCGCAAAGCTTCGGCAATGATCCGTAGCTCACGTTCCTGCTCTTCGGCGAGTTTCCGCTTGGTGATATCGCGCACAACGCTCACCCAACCAATGCGCTGGCCTTGTTCGTCTTCTAAGACGGCCACACTATGTTCTGTGGGGAAGACTGTCCCATCCCTACGCCTCATCCTGAACTCCAGATGACCCAAAAAACCCTTCTCCTTGATAGAAGAGTACAGGTATCCTCTAAACTCCTCGAGCGCAGCCTCGTCAATGTGCAGGAAGGTGGTCGTCCGACCGATCATCTCATCGAGGTCGTAACCAAAAATCTCCGAGGCTGCTTGATTACAACTGATGATCTCGACCGTATCAGCGTCAATGATGAAAACGGCATCATGCAGGCTGGCGAATGTCTTCACCATCAATTGCTGATACTCTCGCAAGGATGCTTCTGCTTTCTTTTGCTCAATGCGTAATCGTTGAGTTTCTAAGATCGTCTTGATGAGATGAGGCAGCCGCCTGATCTGAGACGGCGTCTTGATGACATAATCGGCCGCGCCGCGCTTGATGGCTTCCACAGCTACTTCCTCGGAGCCGGTGCCGGTCACGATAATCACCGGCGTACCGGGCATACGCTCTTGAACAGCATCTAAAACCTGAAATCCAGTGAACCCCAGGATGTTGAAATCGCTCAACACCAGGTCATAGTTTTTCGCCCTCAATAGGGTATCGAACTCCTGGCGCGAGGCAGCCTCGACAAGCTCGAAAGCGCCCTTATCGCAGTGCAGTTCTTCTCGCACCAGGGCGCGATCCATAGGATAATCATCAACATAAAGGATACGGACAATTCGATCATTCATCGTTCATCATGGAGGAAATCAAATCATTAGCATCGCGTCCCCGAAAGAATAAAAACGGTAACCCTGCTCTTTGGCGATTTTATAGGCTTCCAAAACGCGCTCACGCCCGGCGAAGGCGCTCACCAACATAATCAGGGTCGAGCACGGCAGGTGGAAGTTGGTGATCATGGCATCCACGACCTGAAACCCATAGCCTGGCAGGATGAACAAATCCGTAGGGCCTTCGAAGGGAAGGATTTTGTCCGCCCCGGACAGAAGAGCAGCCGATTCCAA
>Ga0194113_10010175_pt1 | contig 11262 bp, 9 predicted proteins | sample TA2MahC200mmetaG_FD_146193 | JGI IMG/M metagenome (GOLD analysis project Ga0194113, IMG submission 146193) | Freshwater microbial communities from Lake Tanganyika, Tanzania - TA2015017 Mahale Deep Cast 200m | ecosystem: Environmental > Aquatic > Freshwater > Lake | place: Tanzania: Lake...
AAAAATGCTGGGAGGACCGAAGGATAACGACCGCCGATCCGTCATGATAAATTGGATAAATACGTAGCCAATCACCAAAAGCATGGAGAGCTCAAAAGGGCTGAAGTGAATGGGTAGAATATTAACAGAACCACCCATCGGAAGGCACAAAGGGATAGAGAGCCAACATTTGTCGCCCAAAAGAAAAACGAAAGCCAAGAGGAAGCCGATCCCAAGGATGAGCGAGAAAGGGACCATGTTGCCTCCAAGGGTCTGAGCGCATATCCATGGGGCAGAGATAAATCCCAGCAGGCCGATCAGAATTAAAACCAGTTTTTGAACCGTAAGACTTTGCACAGGTAAAAGCTTAACTCATGCTCTGAAGAAAGGCAAAAGAGGACGGGCAAGGGTGACATGAACCACCTTTCCCCCTATAGCAAGAAAATGAGGGTTTTGTTCGACCACTCCAGTCCCTTCCTTTTGGCGCATGGAGGAGTGGAGTCTCAAATCTTAAAGACCAAGAGTGCCTTGGAAGCGCACGGCGTTGAGGTTGATTTTTTGCGATGGTGGGATGCGGAGCAGCGCGGGGACCTAATTCACTATTTCAACGCTGCCCCCTCCTCCTATTTGGGCTTGGCTCGCAAGATTGGCATGCCGGTAGTCATGACAACCTTGTTTTCGACGACCTGTAACCGCTCAAATTTGAGGCTTTTGTGCCAAGGGGTGTTGACCCAACTCCTGCTCCAACTGCCCGGAGGGGAGGGGGTGAAACGACAGCTCATCTGGCGTACTTTTAATGAGTGTGCTCATAATTTTGTGGGGCTGGCCGCGGAAAAATACGTACTTGAAAAAGTGTACCGGGTTTCCCCAAAGAAAATTACCCAGGTGCCCCTAGGGCTTTCCGAAAAATTTCTACAAACCGGTCAGCCCGCCCGGCAACAGAATCATTTAATCTCCATAGGGACCATCACGCCCTGCAAGAGAAACGTGGAACTCGCCAAGCTGGCCCGAGCCGCCGAAGTGCCCATTCTTTTTGTTGGAAAGCCCTACCACCTCGAAGAAGATTACTGGAAGCAGTTTACCAATCTCATTGACGGCAAATTCGTGAAGTATCATCCCCACGTCATTCAGGAGGAGGAAATCATCAAACTCCTGAAGGCGGCCCGCGGGTTTGTGTTGATGAGCAGTTATGAAAACTGGTGCCTCTCTGCCCATGAGGCAACCGCCTGCGGGCTGCCGCTGCTGCTTCCAGACCTCAAATGGTCTAGAGAGCGATTCGAAAACCAAGCCTCGTATTTCTCCGGAAACCTCAAGACAGACATTCAAATTCTTAAAAAATTCCACGCTCAAGCAACCATGCAAAAAGCACCCCAAATCAAGCTATGGAGCTGGAAAGAGGCGGTCGTACCCCTAATAAATGTCTATCAAAGCATAGTTCAGGCCAAGGTTTAACGCATTTTGGTTCACGCGAAGCCTTTCGATTTTAGTCAAAACAAGTCTGGGCGGGTTTAATCATGACTGCAGACACCAGAACCCGATCCCCTGACCGCCGCTTTTTCCAAAAGATCTCGATAAGCCTGGCAGTGAAGTTGGGCGATTCTTCGAGGTTGATAGATCTTATAGTCCCAATTTTCTCGCTCGAATCGCAGAGGCGGAGTCGCGACCAAGTCTGACAAAGCCCGCCGCCATTCGTGAGGGCTGTTTGGATCAACAAGAATTATCCCGGGATAAATTTTCTGAAAGTCAACGATCCCACCCGCTCGACCCGCAAGTATTTTCATTCCTCGCAGCATGGCTTCCGCCACCACAAGGCCAAAAGCCTCCTCCTGCGGAATATGAATCAGAACATCTCTTTTATCCATCGTCTCCTTTAGTTCCTGCGCGGTCATCTGGGACCGATGCTCGGCCCATCCCTCTTTCTGGGCCCTGGCCAACTCAACGGAAAAAAAGCGCACATAGTTCTCCTGTCCGGAAAGGGCCCCAATCCAAAGGCAATGGAAGGGAGGTGCACCCGCTTCACGCCAAGCCCGAAGGGCACGAAGAATTTCGAGGGACTGTTTGTAGGACGCAACTAAGCCGACCACCAGAAAGCCTAATCCTTTTGAACGAGGACCCGCTCCTCGGGAGGGTGGAGAATAAAAAATCTCCCGCACGGGATTTGGCATGCGCAAAACTCTCGAGTTGAGAGGCATAACCAACTTTTCCGTATAGCTTGAATTGCACATTACCAGACCAGCCCTGCAAATGGCCAGATGTTCCAGCCACGCATGCAACCAGTGGTAAGAAAAAGGACGGGCGCGGAGAATCTTGGCGACCGCCCGCATGTTCCCGTGGAGGGTTAAGGCATTCGGAAGTCCGGAAAAGACCGCCTCCAGGCCGCAATCTCGCTCCGTTCCCTGTCCATGAACGATATCAAGACAAAGAGCGCGAAGCTTGGCTCGGACAGCGCGGATGCAGCCCAGATAACCCGATCGCAGCCACCCAATTTTTGGGACCCAAAGTGAATGGTAAAAAACATTAGTCCCAAGCCGGGGCGGGCTACGAAGCTTGCTTTGAACGACTGAAATGATGTGGACCTCGATTTCTTTCGGGAAATCGAGAAATCCCTGAACCAGCGCCTCAACCGGTGCCCCAAAAACAGGTTCAGGCAGGTCATAATTCCTGCAGTGCTCACGGTTGTCGGTGGCCAAAAGACCCAATTTCAAGGGGCGACCCATCTTCATGGTATTCGTGACCCTCCAAGATAGATCGTGCTAATGATCTTACGGATTCTTGGAAGAAAAAAAAGCCCAACCATCAGCATCGCAAAACTCCAGATCAGAAGGCGCTGAATCGGATAAGCAATAAATGGGCCAAGGACCACCGCGAAAAGGAAAAGGGCAATGCCGACAAAATAAAAACTGGCCGCGTCCTGGGAAATGAGGTTGGCCGGAACCTGCCGATATTTCGAGCGAAGACCTGCCCAATACGTCATCCCTGAAGAAACCAGGGGTGCTATAGCCATGCTCAAAATAAAGCCTGTCATGGAAAACAAATGGATTAAGGGAAAACACAAAAGTGCCCAAACAACAAACTCGGTCGCTGGCCCCAGACGGATCCAGCGCCACACGAGAAGAATTTTTGCCTGCTCCGCAAGGCCGCGGGAGGCCGTGAGGCCCACCAGCCACAAGGCAACGACCCAATCACCGGCGGGGGGCCAATCCACTCTCGCACCCGTCCAAAGTCGGACAAAATCCCCGTTAAAAAAACAAACTCCGGTTGCACAAAAAAGCGAAAGACCCATGACCCAGCCATAAAGCTGGCCCAGTCGTCGGACCAGTACGTCCAGGCGGCCAGATTCAAAGAGCTCGCTTAAACCAGCAAAGGAGCTTTCGTAGAATTTTGAAAGTAGTTGGGATAAAAGATTCGCAACCTTGGACCCCACGCTCCACGCGGCTACCCCATCCAAGCCAAACCATCGGCTTAATAGAGTGGACTGAGCCATTCCCCCCAAAGTTCCAAAAAAAGTCCCGCTGAAGAAAAAACCACTTTCAGCCAGAAGCCGCCGCATAGTTTCAAGACGGACATGGCAACAAGAAAAAAATCCTCGAATTCCCCAAAAACGACTTACACAAAATAAGGCCACAGAAATTTTGACCATGGCCTGAAAAGCGCCCGCCAACACCAGGCTCCAAAGGCCAAGGCCCCCCCGCATGCCTAGTCCAACCACTCCCAAGGAAAGAATCATGCCGACGGCCGTGCACAAATAACTGAATTCAAAACGCTGGCGGGCAAGCAGCAGGGCATTAAAAGGGCGGAAGGGAAACTCCACTGCGACCAATCCACACTGCGCCAGAAAAAGCAAACGGAAATCAGCCGCTTGTTCGGGAGGTATGCCAAGCCATAAAACCAAAATGCCGCCGGCCAACCCCCCGACTGCAATAAAAATTCCCTGAACGCTTGCCAGAACCAGGGCATTCTGGAATTTTTCATTTAAATCCCTGGGATCTTTCCGAACCACCGGGCCCACAAACTGACGGATACAGGTATTACTGAGGCCCGCATCCAAAAGGGTGAGATAGGTTCCGAATTGGACAATCAGTGACCAAAGACCAAGTTTGGCCGTGCCCACATAAGTTAAAATGATTGGCACCACGCCCAGGGAGTAAACCGTAGCGGCCAGCAGGAGAACATACGAACTAGAGAGGGTTCGAAAAAAGCGACCCGTGCGGGTATTTTTTGAAAATACGCTCATGAAAGGCTAGCCGATGCCCCCAGAAATGTTCATCAGAAAGAACCCGCGATGGAGATAAACCTTTGAGCCACGGCCTGGGAGGAGAATTCTCCGCAAGCTCTTTGGGAAATTTTGAACGGGCTTCGGTTGCCCTCCTCCCAAGCCTGATACTCTGCCTCCAGACCCTCCAGCAGGTTGCGGGAAGGGGTTGGGGCGCATCCCTGAATTTCGACCAGTTGTTGCGTGGCGACAAGGGTTTCAGGTCCCACCACGGAACAGCCCGCCCCCAAGGCCTCGGCCCCGGCGAGAAGGAAACTTTCATAGCGGGATGAGAATAAAAAGATCCGGGATGCCCTCATTCGCTCCGCCAGATCCGCAGGTGCCAGGCTTTGGGTAAAATCGATGCGGGAATGGGGAGAGGACCGCTCCAACCCAGATCCAACCACTATTCCAGACCAATCCGGATGACGTTCTAGAAAAATTCGCAGAACCGAAAGAAGAAAGGGCAGATTCTTTTGGTAGGTGTGCCAGCGGCCGACGGAAATGACCCTTTTTTGTTTCAAAACAGACCCGTGGTATCGGAAAAGATCAGTCTGCACGGGGTGAGGGATATGATGAACCCGGGTTGCTGCTTTGAGACGGTAGTCGAGAGAACGCCAAGATTCGGCAGCGCCCCGGGTTTCCACCACCAGCTCCGGGATCAGGCGCAAGGTTTCGGCAATCCGTCTCTCCATCCAGGGGCAGGCGAGGACTGAAATTGCGGAATAAAGGGTGGAAAGAAGAATAGAGGCCGGCTGGGGCCAGGAGAAGGTGAGGTCGCGGAAGTAGTCATAGCGTCGCCGCGCATAAGTTCGCAGACCACAGGAAGCGGTACGCATGCCATCGCTATCGGCTCGCTCGATGACGCGGGGGGTGGCGGAGAGGGCGGCGCGGCGAACGGAATCATATTTTGGCCGAGTCCAGAGACCGAGGATGATGAGATCAGGTTTTTGGCTTTGCCACCAGGAGGGATTGCAGACGTCGGAGGGGGAGGCCCAGATTACAGGGTCATTTGAGATTTTTGATTTTGGATTTTTGATTTTGGATGGGGATTCCGATGCCGGGTGGACGACCAGCCAGGCGTCGTGGCCGAGATTGCGGAAGGCCTTGGTTAAAAGGCCAAGATCTCGGTGCCAAAAAAGCTCTTCGGATAAAATCCAAAGTTCCGTATAGGAAAGAATTCTCAAAACCCGGATAAATCCATCTCACCAATCCAAGGAGCTAAAGCGGGCCGGCGGGCCCTTTCCAGATATAAGGAAAAAGGAAGCAAGAGGTGGAGGTGTGAAGCCCATCCGCAAGCCTGCAGATAGTCCGCGCAGGTGGTGGAATTTAATTCTTCCCTGATGTGAATTTGGGCTTTTGGAAAGGGGCGGCGGTGCACCAGAAATTCCCGCTGGAGGGCATCATGAACGAGGTCAAAACCGGGCGCGTCCTCCGGCTCCCCGTCCTCCCAATCCACCGCAAAGACCGAACCGCCGCGATCCACTAAAAGATTCCACGGGGCAAAATCGCCGTGGGAAAGGGTCGGGCGCAACCAGAGGTTCGTGATTTCCCTCCGAAGCGACGCGGGCAAGTCCGGGGAGGCGAGCAGGCGCCTTCCTGCGGGGAAATCGGCCAAAGGCCGGGCTGGCGAGTCCAGAAGCCAGGAGGCCAACAAACCGACCTTTTGCCGGAGGGTCGGGCTTTGTGAGGTATGATCGCGGTACTCCATCTTCAGAATGTTCCCGCGGGGTCCCGAGTCCAGGCGCAGGCACCGCGGGGCGGAGCCGGGGAACCGTTCAGCCGCCCGCAACAACTCCGTTTCCCGCGCCAGCGGGCGGGCCTCTGTGGAATATTTTCCCACCACCCAACGAGCCCCCTCCCGGAAACAGAAAATGCAACGCTGGTCGCCGTGACTCGCATTGCCCCAAAGAATTCCCACCGTGGGTCCGGTCGTATCCGCCCCCGGATGCCACGGGGTACGGGGCCAAAACCGACGGAGCAGGCCGGTGTGGAGGCCAAGATGCAGGACCCAGACATAAGCTCGGGAAAGGGGGCGTTGGGGTCGATAAAGCTTCAGGGTTTTGAGAAACGTTTCCGGGTCATCCGGCAGGGCGCACAGGGCAAGGCGGTTCCGGCGAAACATAAAATAGTCCGTGCGGGCGGCGCCCAGAGCCTCCAGCCAGGTTTTCAGCTGCCTGCCGGCGTCCGCCCCCGCCCGCTCCGCACTCATGGCGTGCTCACCGCGCAAGGCCGCCCGATTCCCGGAGCAGGGGAGGCCAAGTTTCCCCGGGAAGACGCCCGGACAAAAAGGATTCGGAGGGGAACGGGAATCCTGCTCCAATCCTCACGTGGATCCGGAACGGCCCCATTTCTCAATTATAACGCCCAGCTTCAACCAAGGCGAATTCATCCGTGATTGCATTGAGAGTGTCCGCTCCCAGGCGGGTGTTTCCTGGGAGCACCTCGTGGTCGATGGCGGGTCGCGCGACGCCACTTTGGGAATTCTCCGGGAGTCTCCGCACCTTCGCTGGACCTCCGAGCCGGACCAAGGGCAAACCGATGCGATCAACAAAGGTCTGCGGAGGGCCCGGGGAACATGGCGGATGTGGCTGAACGCGGATGACTATCTGTTGCCCGGAGCCCTGGCCAGGGTGGCCGAGGCAACGGCCCAACGTCCCGGGCCGAGGGTGTTTTATGGAGACTGTCTTTTTGTGGATGCCCAAAAAAACCTTTTGCGGGAAAAAAGGGAGGGGGCCTTCTCTTTCCGGCAGCTTTTGTTTTACGGCTGCTTCATCCCCTCGACGTCCTGCTTTTTCCACGAGGACGTGCTGGCCGGAGGTGTCTGGTTGGATCCTCAAATGAAAGTCTGCATGGACTTTGACTTCTACATCCGGCTGGCGCTGCGGGGCTATGGATTCTGTCACATTCCGGAGCCTTTGGCGGCGTTCCGCTGGCACGCAAGCAACATCAGCAAAACCTTCCACGCCCGGCGGCGAGCGGAGCGTCTGCAGATCCAGCGCCAGGCCCTTCGGCAGCTCAAGTGGCGCGGTCTTTCCTCCCGCCCGTTCCTGTGGGTCGCCTACCAGGCTTTCGTGGTAAAGAGAAATTTGCGGCGGCTGGCGGGACTCAGGCCCTAGCGGGGGTTCCGCCGCCGAGAGCGGCATACCTTGGCCGGAGCCGGCGCAGTTTGGCCGACCAGAGGTAGTGGCTGGCGACGCGGCCACGGGCTGCCGTCCCCATGGATTTTCTCAGGCGCGCCGAACATGTCAGCCTGGCCGTGGCGGCGGTCAAGGCGGTCACCAGTTGAGGAAGGGGCTGGGGCACCACCCGCAAGCTGGTCTGGTCCGTGGTGATTTCGGCCGCCCCATGCTGACAAATGACCACGGAGGGCAGGCCTGCGGCCATGGCCTCCAAAAGAACGTTTCCGGACGTGTCCCGGGCGCTGGTAAAAAGGAAAATATCGGCTTGGGCAAGTTGGGCCGCCATCCGGTCGTGTGGGATCCAGCCGTGCCAATCGATCTGCCCCGCCACGCCGAGGTGGACGGCCAGGTTTTTGAGGAAGGCTTCGTCCGGCCCGCTGCCCAGCATGTCGAGCCGGACCTCCCAAGAGCTGCCCCGGGCCAGTAGGCCGTGCAAAATCCGGATGGCCAAGCAGGCCCCCTTTCCGGGGGCCATCCGACCGGCCCAAACCAGCCGGAGCGGCGTGTCTTTTTTCTTCCCTCGGCGGAGTGGACATAGCTTTTCAATGCCGGTTTCCAACACCAGTTCCGTTCGGGTCGGGCCCAGCTGTTGGGCCAGACGCAGGGTCGGCAGGTTGGCGGTCCAGATGCATGCCGCCCGCCGGAAGCTGAGCCACAGCAGCGGATTCCAGCGGCAAAGCAGAACCAGAAAGGAACGAAGAATTTCCGCCGGGGCCTGCCAGCCAAAAAGGGGAAGAAGATACGGGGAGGTGGTCTGGCCGCCTCCCAAGGGGCCCAACAGGGTTGGGGGGTAGTGCTGCCACCAGAAGCCGGGCAGTTTGAACGAGTTGAAGGTAAGATGCTGGACCAGATCAAAGCGCGGGAGTTGTCGCCGCACGAACCACCGGGCCCCCAGTTGCCAGAACAGGTAGAATAGAGCCACGGGCAGGCCCCGGCGTTTCCATCCCAGCAAAAAAGCAGGGGGATCGTAGTAAAGGAAGCGCAAGCCCCTGGGGTGCCCCCGGTGAATGGCCGCACGGTTGTTGGCACGGGTCAGCACCGTGACCTCGGCAAAGCCGGCCAGATGCCTTGCCCAGCTCCAGCCCACATAGGGCTCCGATCCCCTGGCCGGTTCACAGGCATACGCCGAAAGGAGAATTTTGAGTTTCCGTCGCCGCACGCTCATCTGTTGTTACCGGGTCTTCCGGCCTCCGATGCCTCGGCCCAGGTCAGGATCGTTTGGCGGATGCGCTCATCGATATCGTGGGGAGGCAGACCCGCATCCAAGAAGACAAAGCGATGGTCCCGGCCGGCCAATTCCCTGAGCCTGGCCTGATGGGTTCCGATTTCCTGCGCGGAAAGCTCCTGTTTCCTCGCATGAATGACGGCGGGGTCGGCCGCCAGGCAAAACACAAGATCGGGCCGGGGAAGCAGGCGTGCAGCCGCCCAAAGCAGAGTGGCAGGAAGGCGGAGCCGCAATCGTTGCGGGTCTGCGAAAACATTATATCCGAAGCGGTCCGCCACCACCGCGCGGTTCATCGCCCGGACGGGCCGCAGCCAAAACAGGTGACCCAGCCATAGGGTGACCCAGTGGTATCCGAGGTAGAAAATTCCCCTAACCGGATGGCGTGTTGGCCGCGCCCGGGGATTTTGGGGGGCGGTGGGTGAGCCATGCTCGGGCCGGCGGAAATGCCCGGGCCACGGTTTCCAGGCAAACACCACCGGGTTGTTTTTTCCGGTGAAGCGGACGAGAAATGGCAGCAGGGCGGAGATGGCGCGGCTTTTGCCCGACCCGTCCGCCCCCTCCAAGACCAGAAAAGGTCCCGGCGGCCGGAAGAGGCGCTCCGTGCCGCGCGCCAAAAAGGCCAAGGCGGCACGCAGTGTTTCCCCGGGACGACTCGCGACGGCGCGTCCCAACAGAACCCGGCGAAGCCTCCCGTGAAGGCGCAACACCCCCGGCCAGTCTTGCCGCGTCAGGCATGACATGAGGCTCGCAGCGATCCGCGCGCCCACCCAGTCCGCCAGGATGCTCTCCATGGCGGGTGCCCCCACCTGGTTCTGCACATCCACCCATTGGACGCGGTGTTTCTCCCGAACGACCCCGGCGTAGATCAGGCGGGTGAGCAGGTTGAGACACGCCTCGGTGGCCGGGTCGCAGACGAACACCCGGCCATTCCAGCGTCTTTGGGCCAAAATCTTTTCGGGCCCGGCCAAGGGCAAAAAATGCCATTCCAGTCTCTCAAAAAGATCGACGTGCAGGATTTTATCGCCCTGGCCGGGGCTCAGGAAAACCGAAAGAGGTGAAAATTTTACCTGGCGAACAACCTTCCAGCCCAGCTCCCGGGCCGTCTGCCGGATCAGTGCCAGGGCCTGTGGCGCTGTTCCCCGGGGAATGAGCAGATCCACATCGTTGCCCAAAACGTCCGGGAGCGACTCATGGTTGCGAAGATAAACATACGCGAGACCCCGGGTCTGGAAGTGCCGGAGAAAGGAAAGAACCAGATAGCCGGAAGAGGCTGCCGGAGAGTTCATGGGGTGGGCCGATTCGATTCCGGAATCTATGGCAAACGGCCTGCAGTTAAAAGACCCGCCGGAGACCACCAGCGGCCCCGGCCCAGGGCGGCATCCCGTGCGCACAAAGTTTCCGGGGCTTGAAGTTCCGGGCCGGTGAACCCAAGGTAGGCCCCGATGGCGGGTGTTCCCACATGTCTCTTTCGTTTTGATCCGCGCAGGGGTCCCTCCGCGCCCGCTTCCGTGCGATAAGCCGGCTTTCCCATCCCGCCCGCGGCATTTTGCTGGCCGGAGCCGGCGGCTTTATCGGCGGGCATTTGGTGGCGCACCTGCGGAAGCAGGGGATCAAGAATCTTCGGGCGGTGGATCTGAAGCCCTTTGCGGAGTGGTATCAAAAGTTTGATGATGTCGACAACCACCAGCTGGACTTACGGGAGCTGGAGGCGTGCCGGAAAGCCGCCAAAGGGATGGAATGGATTTACAACCTGGCCGCAGATATGGGGGGCATGGGCTTCATCGAGCTGCATAAGGCGGAGTGCATGCTCTCGGTCCTCATCAATACCCACATGCTGATGGCGGCCAAGGAGGCGGGAGCCAAGCGCTTCTTCTACGCGTCTTCAGCCTGCGTCTATGCGGCGGACAAACAGACCACCACCGAGAACCCCGGACTCAAGGAGTCGGAGGCCTATCCGGCGACGCCGGAGGATGGCTATGGATGGGAGAAACTATTTAGCGAGCGGATGTGTCGGCATTTCCGCGAAGATTATAAAATTGAGACGCGGATTGTCCGGTATCACAACGTTTACGGACCCCATGGAACCTACGACGGGGGTCGGGAAAAGGCCCCGGCGGCGATCTGCCGTAAGGTGATCGAGGCCCAGAAAAACAAGACCGGGGAGATTGAGATCTGGGGGGACGGCCAACCGACCCGCAGCTTTATGTACATCGATGACTGCATCAAAGGTTCGACGGAGATCATGGAGAGTGACATTCGGGACCCGATCAACCTGGGCAGCGCGGAGATGGTTTCCATCAATCAGCTAGTAGACATCGCAGAAGGGATCGCGGGGGTGAAGCTGAAAAGAAAGTATAACCTGGGCGCCCCCAAAGGTGTGCGGGGAAGGAGCAGTGACAATGCCCTCATTCAAAAACTGATGGGCTGGGAGCCGAATACGAAGCTGAAGGATGGACTAAAAAAGACGTATGAGTGGATTAGGGGGGAAATGAATTTTTGATTTTAGATTTTTGATTTTGGATGGGTTAAAGTTTGAGGTGGAAAAGCAGGGGGCGACGAACAAACTCCCCTATTATGGCAAAGGAAAACCTGATCCGGGAAGAGGCCTTCCGATTTGCCGTGAA
>Ga0194113_10010176_pt1 | contig 11261 bp, 9 predicted proteins | sample TA2MahC200mmetaG_FD_146193 | JGI IMG/M metagenome (GOLD analysis project Ga0194113, IMG submission 146193) | Freshwater microbial communities from Lake Tanganyika, Tanzania - TA2015017 Mahale Deep Cast 200m | ecosystem: Environmental > Aquatic > Freshwater > Lake | place: Tanzania: Lake...
GGCGACACGTGGTGCCGCGTGGTGCGCCCGGTGAGCGCGGCGGCGCGCTGGCCCGAGACGCCAACGCCCGTGGAAAGGGTCCAGCCATGCCCCAGCCTATGACGGCGCTCCAGGTCCTGGTTCCCGCGGCAGGCGTGAACCGGTTCGGGGACCTGGTCTGTCCCGCCTGCCAGGTGCAACACATCACGCCCGCGGGGATGTTGGTCCTGCCGGGCGCCGGCTGCTGCGCGGCGTGCCGGGCCCCGCTGCGCGTGCCGCCGCGCGTGGCCCGCGTGGCGAATCGGCGGCAGGCCCAGGCCGATTGCCGCCAGGCCTGGAGCCGGGTGGGGTCCTCCTGCGCCGCAACGCCCGCGGGCGCCACCGCCGGCGGGAGGTTCCGCTGATGCGCGGTCTGCGGCGCGCGGTCGCCTGGCTGCTGTTCGTGCCGGTCTGCGTCCTGAGCCCCGCCCTGGGCGCCGCGCTGTTGGACTGGGGCCTCCGCCCGCCTACCTGCCCAAAGGGGACCTCCGCTACCGGGCCGGGTAGGTTTCGAACAGCCTGCCCCACTTGGTCGACGCCGCTTTTTCCTTCTGGATTCGCCTGCCCTGGAGCGGCCACCAGACATAGTCATGGTACAGGTAAGAGGCGATGATGAAGCTGTACACCAACGGAGTATGGAAGAGCAGCTTTTGCAGGAGCTTGAACGGGCCAAACCACAGGAGATCGCCTGCCCTGCTGGCCGCGTTGTCGCCCACCTGGAACCCGAAGTTCACACCCGAGATATCCTCGCCCCGGATCTCGATTTCCTCGATGCGGCCGGTCCCCAGCCCTGCCTCATGGGCCAGGCGGATGAAAGGAAGGGACATGGGGTCGAACCCCATCATCCTGGCGGCCACGGCGTCGATGGCCACACTGTCCGACCCGGCCAACAGGTAGTCCTTCTCCACGGGGATCATCGTGCGCGGGCCCGGACCGGACCCACAGAGGGTCCCATCCATCACCGTAAAGATCCCCGTGTGGATCTCTTTCTGAATCGCCAGCAGATCCACCAGCGTCTCGTGAATCCAGGCGTGCGCGTAATGCCGTTTCGTGTCGAGCAGGCCGCCGAACGCATTCTTCATCGCCCCGGTGGTCGTCGTGTAGATGTGCGTCTTGACCGTGGGCAGGTGCAAAACGTTCTTCCCACAGAAGTACTGGGGAATTCGTATCCCCTTCGGGAAGATCCGGTCCAGAACGCGCATCTTCGTCCGGGGCTCGTACACGGTCCAGGCCATGTCCTGCGGCCGGAAATTGCACAGCTCGCGCACCTGGTATTGGCGATAGACCGGTCCCAGCCGGTTGCGACGCAGCCCCTGGAACGGATCGGTCACGACGGTCCGATTGTGCACCGCGACGAGATCCGCATAGCCCGCGGCACGAAGCCCTTGAATGACCCCTTCCAGTTGCCACGGCGTCGTGTTGGCGCTGAGAAAAGGCAGATGCCAGGAGATGTTATCCTTCAAGATGGTGGTCTTGTCCTGGGGCAAGAACCGGGTGAGGCCCGCCGCGTGCATCAGCTCCGCCACATCGGGCAACACGCGCTCGGGCGTCGTCCGCAGCACCGAGACAATCGACTCCCTCATCGAAGTTCCCTATTCCAGATCGTAGGCAAAACTGCAAACGCCAAGCGCCAAAGCCGCGTGGCGCGGAAGCACCAAAGCCGCGTCGCGCGGAAATTCGAAATCCGAAACCGCGCGGCGCGGAAATCCGAAATTCGAAATTCGAAATCCGAAACAAATTCCAAACGGAAGAAAACGAAGAAAATCCAAAACGGGCAGAGCCCGTCCGTGGTTTTGGTCATTCGAATTTTGGATTTTGAATTTGTTTCGGATTTCGGATTTCGAATTTCGAATTTCCGCCCCCGGGGCGGTGTGTTTGAGATTTGGAATTTGGAATTTGGTGCTTCCATCCGCGGCGTATTCGTCGATGATCGCCTTGGCGACGTTGTTGATGGCATCGCGGCTGAGGCCCTTGGGACCGTTCGACAGAATGGAGAACAGATAAGGGCCCGCGTCGGTCAGGCAGACGCCGGACAGGGCCCGCACCAGGCTGATATAGCCGGTTTTCGCGTGGACGCGGCCCCGGTACCGCGTCTCGCTGAAGTACTTGTCGATCGTGCCGTCCTCTCCCCCTACCGCCAGAGAGACCCGGAACAGCTCCCAATGCTTGCTTCGATACAGGTCCTGCAGGATCCTGGAAATGGCAGAGGTCGTGAGCCGGTTGTTGCGGCTGAGGCCGCAGCCGTCGTCGATGACGAACTCCTCCGGCGGGATGCCCAGCTCGACCAGATACCGGGCCATGCGCTCGCGTCCGCCGGCCCAGCCGCCATTCCGCCGGTCGGGTTTGCGGTGCGCGTCGATGGTCTTGAGCAGGGCCTCCGGCACCAGATTGAAGCTGTCCGTATTGGCGCGGCGGAGACAGTCGGTCATGGGCGTGGTAAATTCCACCAGCGGCTGGAAGGGGCCCCCGGAACCCAAGCCGGCGTTTTCGAGGAAGGCTCTCTCGATGAGCCGGCCTTTGACCGTAATGCCGGCCCGGACGAGATGCTCCGCCAGGACGAACCCGAAGAACGCGGCCGGCTGCTCAATGGCCACGCGGAACGGACCTTCCCGCGTGCGGCATCGGCCGTAAACCACGATCTTGTTCGGCTGGCCGGTCCGATTGGCGCCGATGGCGCTGTCGCCTTCAACGACCGGCTCCACCTCATTGACGATCTGCACGAAGCCGGTATTCGGCTCGACCGCGACCGCCACGCTGCTGCCCAGATTGCGCGCAAGGACCTCGATGCAGTTGCCATGGAAATTCAGCCCGCTGATCTCGCAGGCGTACCATTTGTTGTGATCGCGGGGGTGCCAGCTCGGATGCACCCGCTGATCGTCGAAGACTCCCGTATCGACGACGAGATCGTTGACTTCGGTGACGCCCTGTTCCTGCAGGGCCTGGATGATCGTGGCGAAGATCCAACCGTTCTGCCGGGCGTACCGGCCGTCCGTGCTCTTGTCGCCCAGGAGCGGATCGCCGCTGCCGATGACGACGAGGGCGCCATTCTGCCGGCCGACCCTCGTCCGGTACTCGAAATTCGGCCCCAGGTAGCGCAGGGCAGCCGCGGTGGTCACCAGCTTCATGTTGGAGGCCGGGATCAGCGGCTTATGGGCGTTGTGGCTGTAGACGACGGTCCCCGATTCCGGCTCGACCACGTGGATCGAATAGTCGTTGCTGTCCTGCTGCGGCCCTACTGCTTTCTGGATCCGCGGCGCGAGCGCGGCCAAGCCGACGCTGCCAGGACACAGGATCAGCGTCCAAAGCACGAAGCAGGATAGGAAATCCGAAATTCGAAATCCAAAGCCGCGCCGCGCGGAAATTGGAAATCCGAAATGCGAAATCCGAAACAAATTCCAAACGGAAGAAAACGAAGAAAATCCAAAACGCCGGCCGGCCAGCCGGCACGCCAGAGCCCGTTCGTGGTTTTGGTCATTCGAATTTTGCATTTTGAATTTGTTTCGGATTTGGGATTTCGAATTTCGAATTTCCGGCCTCCGGCCGGCTTCGGATTTGCCTTACTTCAGCGCCGCCGTGATCTGGGCCATCGTCACTCCCAGAGTGGCTTGGGCGATCGGATCGAGCTGCGCGTCGCTGCCGACAAAGTGGAACGTGCGATGCGTGTGCAGCAGGCTCTGGCCCGGGGCCAGGGCCGCCGCCGGCGAGGAGGTCTCCAGCTCATAAAACGGACCGAGGGGCTTGGCGCCCGGGGCGGGCGGCCCGTCGTTGTATGAGTTGACCACGTCTCCCCGGTACGGCTGGTCCTGGATCTGCCACATGGAGTTGACGTAGTCCAGGACGTCCTGGGGCTTGTTGTACTGCACGAGTGTGAGCACCCCGTTGATCGCGTCGTAGCTGCCGAGCACGGTCTTGGCGCGCTGGGGCGCCAGGCCGATCTTGCTGCGGTACTGGCCGTCGCCACTGAAGAACAGGACCCCGTCCCGGACCACGAGCCGCTCGGGCGGAACCTTCCCGAAGTAGCTGTCGTTGACGATCGGGCCCAGCCGGTCTTCCGGACCGGTCACGAACGGGACCACCACCGTGACTTGGGGCGACGGGTTGAACATGCCCAGAATCCAGATCGAAAGCAGGCCCGTCTCTTTCTTCCAGGGCTCTGGGCCGAGATTCATGATTTTGTTGTTGGATTCGTAGGCGACCAGCTTGACGTCCTTGCCGGCGGTGACCCCGAGCGCCTGGAGGGCGGCGGCCCGCTCCAGGATGCGGACTTCCCGCTCCGCGCGGAGATCGAAGACCGTGCCGGAATAGTTCCTGAGTTGCATGGTCTTGCGCAGGACCGCGGCTTGCTTGGTTTGGGAGACCAGGTCCCAGGCATCCGTATCGATCGCCGCCGGCGTGTACCAGTGCTCCAGATCGAAGGGAACTCCCTTGGCGAAGAAGATGGAGAACTGCCCGCCCTCGGGTCCCAGCCAGAAGCGGTCTTCGCCGCCGTAGGCGTTCATATGCGCGACGGGCTGGCCCGCGGCCACCAACTCGCGGTTGATCCAGCCGAAGCTGTAGCCGCCCGGGCCGTCGGCCGTGCTCGTCATGACCCGGCCCTGCATCTTCGGCAGCACCGCGACCCGGCCTTGGCCGGACTTGTCCGTCAGGACGATCACGTCGGTGTGTTTGCGCAGGAAGGTCATGTCGTTCTGGAATGTCTGCTTGCCGCCCCCGGACGCGACAGGCTGCCTTTGGGTCCCCTTCTTCCTGGCAGAGCCGGCCATGGCGCCACTGGCCAGTATCGTCGCGATCATCAACCCCAGCGTCATTGTCCTCGAACTCATCCTCAGTCTCCTTGCACTCGTTCGTCGTTGGTCATCGACCAGGCCCCAGACCATCGACGGCCAAGATAGCCCATCGCCCATCGCTTGGCAAGCCTTACTGTTCGGCAGAAAGAACAACCCTTCCTGGGGTTCTCCGTTTTGGGATTGACGCCCGGGCCGGGACGGGTATAATGTCCAAGTGGTGTTTCCTGACGAAGATGGTATAGGTTCTGTCGAGAATACCCGGCGTGGAGACGAGGTTCAACGTCTTTGAGATCCTGCAGATCGCCGAGCAGATAGAACACAAGAGCGCCACGTTCTATCTCAAGGCCGCCGAGCTATTTGCGGACGCCGACCTGCGGGACCTGCTGTACCGGCTCGCCGCCTGGAAAGCCAAACATGAGAAGCTCTGGGCCCGCATGCGCCAGCGCTTCTCCGAGAAAACGGGGGAATTCGGCACCTTCGATCCCGACAACTACGTGCTGTCCAATCCTCAGGTGATGTCGGGCCTGACCGCGTTCGGCACGCGGCCGGACGGGACCGAGCGGCTGACGGGCCGGGAAGACAAACGCCAGATCCTCAAGTTCGCGCTGCGGCGTGCCAACGAGGTGGTCATCTTCTACGGCGGGCTGAAGGACTTCGCCCGCGACCCGGCCAGCGCCGACGCGATCGACCAGATCATTCGGGAGGAGAACCGGCAGGCGCAGGTTCTTCGGGCCGAATTGCAGCAGGCGTAGCGGCCACCGCCGCGGCGGTCTGGGGCCGGGAGAAATCGCCTGCCATCAGGTCGGTCAATGGCCGGAACGTATCAAACTGCATCAGAACGATCCGGATCGCCGCCGTGATCGGCGCCGCCAGAAACATCCCCACGATCCCCCACAGCAGGCCCCAGAACGATAGCGCCAGCAGAATCGTGACCGGGTGCAGGTTCAACCCTTCGCCCTGGAGTTTCGGCTCGATGAGATTCCCCAGAATGTTCTGAATCAACCCCGGAATCGCCACCACGAGAATCACGGGAAGAGTGAACTCGGGCGACGGGTTGAAGTCTTGGCCTGGAGGGGTGTACTCTTTTCCGAACTGAACCACGGCGATGGGAATCGGCAGCAGCGTCGCGATTACCGAGCCAATCGAGGGAATGAAGTTGAGCAGAAAGGCCAGGACGCCGAACATGCTGGCCAGTTTCAGGCCGATGATATTCAGAGTCGCCCATACCAGCACACCGGTCACGGCCGAAACGGCGATCTTGATGCCCATGTAGCGTCGGATTTTCTGCGCGATATCCGTGTAGACCTGCGAATGCTCGGCCCGGGGATTGCGGCCCAACAACATGAAGAGGACAAAAATGACCACGAAGAAAATGCTGGAGATCATGCCGAAGATGGTCCCCACGGCGGTGGTCAGGATATTGAAGATGTAGTTCCTCGTATCCCGGACCATCTGCTTGGCAACACTCTGCCATTGGACCCTCAGCGGCGCATCCAGTGAGACCTCCAGAATCGCGTCTTCGATCTCACTCGGGTCATTGGGCTCTTTCGGAGGCGCCGACCAGGGAACGACATCAACAACGGCCGGCTGGGCCGTGTCTTTGATCAAAGGGAACAGCGCGAACGCCTCCGGCTGCGGTTCCTTTTCGACCGGCTTGGGCTCGTTGGGTGCCGCAGGGGATGCGGGCTCATTGGGCGCGGCAACGGGCGGCACCTGAGGCTTCTCTGGTTCGAGGTAGGTAAGCAGACGGTCGATCTCCTCGAAGACCCGGTCGGCCATCTTGTCGAAGCTCTTGGCGTAGTCCGTCGCCGTATAAGCGATCGTCCGGCCCACTTGTGCCAGACCCAGGGAGACCAGAGCGATGAGGATCAACACAATAAGTAACGTGGTGAGCAACGAGATCACGCGCGGAAAGCGGAGCCATTTGACCTGGAAGTCCTGGATCGGGGAGACCAGGGCCACGATGAACAGGGCCACGACAAAGGGAATCATGATGGCCCGGGTGTAGATCAAGGCGGCCGCCAGCGCCACCACCGCCAGGATCACCAGCGATACCGTCATTACCCAGTTCGTCTCTTCTCTATGCTCGTGCGTCATACCGGTCTTCCCTGAGACTTCCTTAGCGACAGCGAATCAGCTTCTCGGTGTCGAGCGCCACGTGGGGCAGGCGCCGGCGGAGGTCTTCCACAAACCGCTGGCCATCCTGCCAGTATCCGGCGGTGGGTTTCAGACTCCCGTCCAGCGCGATGAAGTACTCGTTCATGCACTCCATCAGCAGCTCGCGGAGGTACTTGCTGACCATCGAGGCCAGGGCGACCGGCAGATAGCGGTCGTCGGCCCCGACTGCGAAGCTCAGCCGCAACTGCCGGCCGCCGGCCCGCAGCTCATAGGTGCTGACTTCGGTCCCTTCCTCCACGATCCGCAGGTCCCAGCCGGGGAAGCTGCGCAGCAGGTGCTCCCGGTAATGGGCCCGCCCCCCCTGCCGGTCCACGTGTACCTGAATCACCTCGTCCGAGAATCCCTCCAGGAGACCCTGAATCAACTGGGTCACGGCAATGAACAACACCTGCGACTTGTTCTTCACCCGGCCGACCAGCGTGTTGTAGTAGGCGACATCGAGACAGCAACTGCGCAGATGCACCAGTTTCGCCCCCCGGGCCTCCAAATCCCCGGCGAACACGTGCGCAGCGATCTTCATGTCCGCCGGCCCCCGCGACAGAGGGCACTGCTCCATCTTCTGGTACCAGGGATATTCCCGCAGGCGCGGCAGGCAATCCGGACACAACGACGCCAGGAGTTCCGTCAGATGGGCCGGCTCTTTCCCCCAGCACTGGAGCACGGCCAGGACGGTGCGCTCCAAGTGGCCGAGGCCCTCCTCCCGGTGGTACGCCTTCTTGCTGTCGGCGATCAGCAGCCGGCCGCCCAGATGCTTGCGCGTCTTGCCGACGCTGCGGGCGAGGGCCTGCCAGAGGTCCGCTTCCAGGAGTTCCGGCGGGACGGCCAGCGCCGTGCACGAGACGACCAACGGCCCCAACAAAGGCCCGAAACCCGCCTCATCTATCCCTGCCAGAATCGCCACGCGTGCCGCCTCTGCCTTTCCTGATCCAAGCTACGGTTCCATCCGGATGCGCCGCAAAGACGCCACCATCCACACGGTCGTTCATACCGCAAACGCCGGGGCTTGTCAATGGAGAACCCCTGTGCTACACTGCCCGCAAAAATCACTGCCGGTAAGGAGAGAATCATGGTGATCGTTCACGTGCACGTGCATGTCAAGGCGGACCAGGTGGAAGCGTTTCGGGCCGCGAGCGTGGAGAATGCCAAAGAGAGTGTCCGGGAGCCGGGCGTGGCCCGCTTCGATGTCATCCAGCAGCAGGACGATCCGACGCGGTTCGTGCTGGTGGAGGTCTACCGCTCCGCCAGCGATCCCGCCCAGCACAAGGAAACCTCCCACTACCAGAAGTGGCGCGACGCGGTCGAAAGCATGATGGCCGAGCCCCGCTCCAGCGTCAAGTATACCAACATCTTCCCCGGCGCGGACGGCTGGGACTACATGAACGTGTGAAGAAAGTAAAAAGTGAAAAGTAAAAAGTAGAAAGGGAAGAAGCAGAAGAAAGGTGGCTGCGCCTGGGTTTCTCGCTTTTGCCTTTTTGCTTTCACCTTTTTCCTTTCTTGTCTTGCTCTTGCTGGAAGATCTATGAGATTTGAGTTCTCCACCGCGGGCAGAATCATATTCGGTCCGGGCGTTGCCGAGCAGGCGCCCGACCTAGTTGCCGGGTGCGGCCGGCACGCTTTCCTGATTCTGGGCGGGACACCCGACCGGTTCCGCCGGCTCCTCGATCCACTCGCCGCGCGTGGGATCGCGTGCGAGAGTCTTCAGGTCCCGGGCGAACCGACGACCGACATGGCCCAGGAGGCCGTCACCCTGGCGCGCCGGGCACAGACGCAAGTGGTCCTTGCCATTGGCGGGGGCAGCGTCCTCGATGTGGGGAAGGTCGTCGCGGCGATGCTGACGAATGGCGGCGCGTTGACCGATTATCTCGAAGTCGTCGGCAAGGGACGGCCTCTTCAGAACCTGCCGGCTCCGTGTCTGGCCGTGCCGACGACCGCCGGGACCGGTGCGGAGGTCACGTACAATGCCGTCCTGGGGGTCCCGGATCAGCAGGTCAAGGTCAGTATCCGCAGCGCGATGATGGTCCCGCAGTGGGCCATCGTCGATCCGCTGCTGACCCATTCGATGCCGCCGGAGCTGACCGCCAGCACCGGCCTGGATGCCTTGACCCAGTTGATCGAGGCTTTCGTCTCCAACAAGGCCAACCCGCTGACGGACGGCCTCTGCCGCGAAGGCTTGCCGCGGGCCGGCCGGTCCCTGCGGCGTGCATTCGAAGACGGTCGCGACGCCGGCGCTCGCGAGGACATGTCGCTGGCCAGCCTCTTCAGTGGTATGGCGCTGGCCAACGCCAAACTGGGGGCGGTCCACGGCTTCGCCGGGCCGCTGGGCGGAATGACCGAAGCCCCGCACGGCGTCATCTGTGGCAAGCTCCTGCCCTACGTCATGCAGGCCAACGTGCAGGCGTTGCAGGACCGGGCGCCCGGCTCCCCGTCCTTATCCCGCTTTGACGAAATCGGCCGCATCTTGACGGGCCGAGGCAAGGCAGGCGCCGCCGAGGCCGTTGCCTGGATCGAGGATCTCTGCGCCGTTCTTGGTCTGCCGGGACTGCGCCGGTACGGCCTGTCCGAAAACGACTTTCCCGCCGTGGCCGCGAAAGCCAGGAACGCCAGCAGCATGAAGGGCAATCCCATCGAGTTGAATGACGACGAACTCGTCGCGATTCTGCGGCAGGCCATCGACTGATCCTGCGGGCATCAGGCCTTTTGTCATCAACGATCCGCTCAAAGGCTAAGAGGGTAGTCCGGCGGCAGGGGCCGGAAGGCCCTGGTTCGTAGTGGCGTCGTCAGACGCTATCTCTATGCTCTTACGAGCACACTACAAACGGGTCTGGCCATTCCCAGTCTGGAAGACCCGAGGCTGCCACCCGGACACGAGTTATGGGCACGGAAGACTCGATCAGAATCGGAAGGCCCCGATAGCCTCGCCAGGAGTCATCGCACCGCGCGGGATTCGCCGTCGGGTTTGGCGATCTCCCGGAACGGGACTTCGACCTGCTTGCTGTCGACGAAGACGACCACCGTGCCCCGATTCTTGCGAACGCGCTCGACGATGCCCTCCCGCCGGAACGGGACAACGTAGACGCTGTCGCCCCGGCGCAAAGCCCCGATGAACTCGCTGTGCCGTTGGGCCAGCGGGGTGCCAGCCGCCAGCTCGGCCACGCGCCCGGCGAACCCCTGGGCCTTCTGGCTCCAGAGGCCCGGGGCGTTCTGCATCTCGGCGGCAAACTCCTCTGTGATCCGGCGGACCGCCTGCATGGAGTTGTCGATCTCGCGGTCCGCCTGGTCGCGCAGCCGCCGGCCCTCGTCCTCGATCCGCTGCAAGCGCTCGGCCGCCTCGGACCGGACCGCGCCGGCCTCGTCGAGCAGCGACTGGGCCTCGGACCGCTTGCGCTCCGCCTCCTCCCGCGTCGCCTGGACCTGGTTGATCAGCTCGGAGGTGCCGTCCGATTCCGTCGCGAGCATCGCGCCGGCCTTGCCGATCACGTCCTTCGGCATGCCCAGACGCTGGGCGATTACAATCGCGTTGCTGCTGCCGGGCGTCCCGATCAACAGGCGATACGTCGGCTTGAGCGTCTCGGTGTCGAACTGGACGGAGGCATTCTCCGCCCGGGGCGCGGTGTAGGCGAACGATTTGAGCTGCCCCAGGTGCGTGGTCGCGACGACCTTGCCGCCCTCGTGCAGCAGCTTCTCCAAAATGGCGGTCGCCAGGACCGCGCCCTCGATGGGATCGGTCCCGGCGCCGAGTTCATCCAGAAGGACCAGCGTACTGGCGTTGGTCTTTTCGAGAATCTTGACCACCTGGGCCATGTGGGCGGAGAAAGTGCTCAGGCTCTGCTGAATGCTCTGCTCGTCGCCGATATCCGCGAAGATCTGCCGGAAGACCGGCACGCGCGAGCCGGCCCGGGCCGGAAGATGCATCCCGCTTTGGGCCATGATGGTCAGCAGTCCGAGGGTCTTGAGCACCACGGTCTTGCCGCCGGTGTTCGGCCCGGTGATCAGGAGCAGATCGAAATCGTCGCCCAGCCGCACGTCGATCGGCACCACTTCGTCGGTCAACTGTGTCACCGGGCAGTCCTTCTGCCGGGCGATCAGTTGCAGCAGCAGCGGATGGCGGGCGTCGCGCAGGTGCAGCGAGGCGCCGGTGTCCAGATCGGGCGCGCTCATGCCGTAGGCGAGGCCAAACCGCGCCTTGGCGTAGGTCAGATCGACCAAGGCGAGCATCTGGACGCTGTCGAGGATCGCCTCCTGCTGGTCCAGGATCATCTTCGTCAGCAGCCACAGAAT
>Ga0194113_10010177_pt1 | contig 11261 bp, 10 predicted proteins | sample TA2MahC200mmetaG_FD_146193 | JGI IMG/M metagenome (GOLD analysis project Ga0194113, IMG submission 146193) | Freshwater microbial communities from Lake Tanganyika, Tanzania - TA2015017 Mahale Deep Cast 200m | ecosystem: Environmental > Aquatic > Freshwater > Lake | place: Tanzania: Lake...
CCACCTTATCCTGCTCCTTCACAAGCCCCATAGCTATTCCACTGACAGGGGCCTTTATAGGGACACCTGCGTCCATAAGAGAAAGGGTACTAGCGCATACAGTAGCCATACTTGAGGAGCCATTTGATTCTAAGATATCTGACACAACCCTCACAGTGTAAGGAAACTCTTCTTTTGGTGGCATAACAGATTTAAGCGCTCTTTCTGCAAGGGCACCGTGACCTATCTCTCTTCTTCCAGGCCCCCTTATAGGTCTTACCTCGCCTACGCTAAATGGCGGAAAGTTATAATGAAGCATAAAGCTCTTTAACACCTCTCCCTCCAGGGCATCCACCATCTGCTCATCAGCGCTTGTTCCCAATGTAGTAACTGATAAACTCTGCGTTTGACCCCTTGCAAATAAACCTGAGCCATGGGTTCTCGGAAGTATTCCCACCTCGCAGTTTATCGGTCTTATAGTAGTATAGTCCCTTCCATCTATTCTTATCCCTTCTTCTAAAATTTGACGTCTCACCTGTGCCTTTTCCACTTCTATAAGGGCTAATTTTATATCCGCCTCAAGGTAATTCGGATTTTCACCTGTAAGTCTTTGCACCAATTCCTTGTTAATTAAATCCATAAGTTCTTCCCTTGCCTCTTTGGAAGCAGTTTTATCTACCTCTGTAAGTCTCTCAACGGAAAAACTCCTTACCTTTTCTAAAAGTTCTTTATCTATAATTTTTAACGGCGCTTCTAATTTCTGTTTTCCACAGAAACTAACCAATCTCTCCTGGGCTTCTATTATATTTTTTATTCTTGAATGGCCAAACTTTATTGCCTCAACAATCAAATCTTCGGATAATTCATTTGCACCTGCCTCAATCATAATCACGCTTTCGCTTGTGCCGGCAACTACTAAATCAAGGCTGCTTCTATCAAGTTGCTCATAGGTAGGATTTATTATAAATTCGTCATTTATTCTTCCCACGCGCACTGCACCAATAGGGCATTTAAATGGAATACCCGATATGGAAAGGGCGCTTGATGCGCCTATGCAAGCAAGGATATCAGGGTCATTCTCTCCGTCACTTGAAAGAACAATAGCCACTATCTGAATCTCATTTAAAAAACCCTTTGGAAATAAAGGCCTTAAGGGTCTGTCTATAAGCCGTGCGGTTAAAATCTCTTTTTCAGAGGGTTTTCCTTCTCTTTTAAAAAAACCACCCGGTATCTTACCCGCAGCGTATGTCTTTTCCTGATATTCTACGGTAAGGGGCAAAAAGGAGGGGTCTTCCTTGGGTTCCTTTGACATAACAGCTGTTACAAGTACAACGGTTGCACCATATTGCACAGTAACAGCACCATCGGCCTGCTTTGCTAATTTACCAGTTTCTATTATGAGATTTTTAGAACCTATGTTTACTTCAACCCTATGTAGCATATAAAATCACTTGGTAATTCCAGATAAAAGTGTATAATCGGAGGGTGCTCTGCGAAAAGGGGTAAATTATTCTGACTTTCCATACTCTGCTATCACTTGCGCAGATTCAATCTATCAAGAAGTTCCTGATATTTCTTTAGGTTATGCCTTTTGATATAATCTAAGAGATGTCTACGATGCCCAACAAGTTTTAGAAGACCACTTCTTGAACTGTGGTCTTTCTTGTGAGATTTAAAATGCTCTGTTAGATTATTTATCCTTTCTGTAAGAAGCGCGACCTGCACACTCGCGGAGCCTGTGTCTTTATCATGTATTTTAAACTCACTTATCACAGATGTCTTTTTTTCTTTTGTCAAACCCAACTTTTACACCTCCTTGAAGTTATTATAACAAATGAAGTTTCGTAAGTAAAGAAAATTTATAGTCGCTTATAGTCCAACACTGCTAAAACGCAAAATATCCTCTAAAACACTAAATTTTTTTGCCTTTGTGGGTTTTGGCGATTTTAGGTGTTATATTCAAAATTGCCTTAGCTATAACACTGTCCTTCCTAATCTGCTCTATTAGTTCATATTTATCTTTGAATCTCTTTTCCTCTCGTATTTTTTTTACAAAGGAAATCTCCATTTTCTCTCCATAAAGAATCTTGCAGATATTAAATAAATGGACTTCTATTTGTGGTTTTATATTTTCTGCCTGATAGCGCTCAGGCGTTTTTAAAAAGGTGGGTCTGGTGCCTATGTTTAACATACCAGTATAATTTTCTTTTCTAACTGTAACCCTGACAGCATACACGCCATTTGGCGGAAGCACCTCTTGAAGAGTTTTTATGTTTGCTGTAGAAAATCCCAATTTTGTTCCTCTGCCTTGTCCTTTAATAACTGTTCCATAAATAGAGCAGTCTTTCCCTAATAGACTTTTTACTGATACCAAATCTCCCTTTTCTATGAGTCTACGAATCTCTGTGCTACTTATTGGCTTTCCTTTGAATTTTACTTTTTTTATTGTAGTCACCTTAAAAGCAAGGTGCCTTGAGAGTCTTTTAAGAAGACTTATGTCTCCTTCTGCTTTAAACCCAAATCTAAAATTGTGACCTATGAATAACTCTCTTATTTTTAGTGTTTTTATAACTATATCAACAACAAACTTTTCAGCAGATACTTTTGCAAATTCTTTATTAAAATTCATGACTACACACGCATTCACGCCTAATTCCTTAAAGATATTCAACCTTTGCTCAAATGACATTATAAGAGGCGGACATAATTTAGGTGATATGATTTTTAGCGGATGGGGATAGAAGGTTATTACAAAAGATGTGCCCTTATTCCTTTTTGCTTTGTTTATGCATCGGTTTATTATCTCTCTATGGCCTATATGCACTCCATCAAATATCCCTATGGTTGCAACAACAGGTTGTTTTAAATTATGCTTTATTTTTCTATAATCCTTGATTACCAACATATCAACATTAGAACAAAGTGTAGAGCGCTAATATTTCTATGGGATAGAGGTTATAACATACTCACGCAACTTTTCCCTATCTAATTTCCTTAGACCATCAAACGAGATAGCATCTTCTATTTTAAAATTTCCTATCATCAGTCTTCTTAGGTCGTTGAGGCATCCTCCGCAACCTAAAATGTTTCCTATATCCTCGCACAGCGTCCTAACATATGTTCCTTTTGAACAGGATACAAAGAAATCCACCTCGGGCAATCTTATCCTATCCACCCATATCTCAAAAATCTTAATCTCTATAGGTTTTCTTTCTATGGTTTTCCCTTTTCTGGATAACTCATAAAATCGCCTACCTCGTATCCTCTTTGCGGAGACCATAGGGGGTAGTTGCGATAATTTTCCCTTAAAAGAGGAAAATACATTTTTAATCTCATCTGGCCCAATGCCATCTACTGGATTTTGTTTAACTATCCTGCCTTGTATATCCTGGGTGTCGGTTGTTATTCCTAAGAGAAGGGTTGCCTCATAGTCCTTTTTCATATCTGTGAGTCTACTTGACAATTTTGTAAAATTACCGAGTAAAAGTATAAGAAGCCCTGTAGCATTAGGGTCAAGTGTTCCGCTATGGCCAACCTTCCTTACATTAAAATGCCTTCTTACAAAATCTACTATGTCGTGAGAGGTAGGACCTTTTGGTTTATCAACTAAAAGAAGACCGTTCATAATAAAATAAAGTGTCAGCGTGTCAAGGCGTCAAAGAGTCAGTAAAAATATTTTCTCTGATACTTTGATACTATGATACCTTGACGCTTATAACAGTGATTTTGCTATCTTCAAAACTTTCCTTTTCACTTCATTCATAGTTCCATCTATTACGCATCCACTTGCAGCAATGTGGCCTCCTCCGCCAAACCTTTTTGCAAGGCTATTTACATCAAAATCTCCTTTTGAACGAAAACTTACCTTAATCTTATTATTTGTAAGTTCCCTGAACATTATTGCAACCTCTACATCTTTTAATGCCCTCGCAAAATTCACAAAATCTTCCAATCTTTCCCTTATGTCACTGTTAAGTCTTGCCAAATCACCCTCTAATGTTATATAAGCAATATGCCCTTCTTTTTTTAACGTGGAAAGTATTTTACATAAGAATTTGATATATGGATTAGAAATATTCCCATAAACCCTTTCGTATATAAGATGAGGTTTGATTTTATAATTTAAGAGTCTGGAGACTATAGCGTGAGTTTTTGAATTTGTATTTGAATACCTGAATGAGCCTGTATCTGTAAGTATTGCCACATAGATGTAAAGCGCCTCTTTATCATTTAATTTTAGATTAAATGCGTTAAATAGTTCGTAAATAAGCTCCCCTGTGCAGGAGGCGCTGGTATCTATCCAGTTTACGTTGCCAAAGTTTTCATTGCTTATATGGTGGTCTATGTTAAGTAAAATCTTTTGCGCCTTTAGTAGTTTTGCTACCTTGCCTACTCTCAAAAGTATAGGACAATCTAGTATTATTACTACATCAAATTCTATGTTTATATTAGTGTTATTTATTATTGTTCCTTTTTGTGTTAAAAAACCAAACTGCCTGCTTAAATCCTCGTTTACGATATAGACCTTTTTATTCAGCCTTTTTAGTAAAGAGGCAAGGGCTAATTGACTCCCAATCGCATCCCCTTCTGGGTTTATATGAGAGGTGATAAGAAAACTATGATTTTCTCTTATTGCCTTTATAACTTGTTGTTTGGACATTTTAAATAAAAGATTACAGAATTGTTTAAAGTAACGAGTAGAGAGAAATATAACCCACTTTAACAAAAGTTCTTTTTCTTACTACTCGCTACCTGCTACTCCTCTTTTATCTTTATTCTGTCTTGTCTGTTTTAATAAATCTTCAATATGCTGGCTATAATCAAGGGAATCATCAAATCTAAAACTAATCTCAGGGGTAAATCTAAGCCTTATTCTCTCTCCCAGTTGGCTTCTTATAAATCCCGTGGCTTTTTTTAAAACCGCGAGTGTTTCATTTTTTGCTTTTTCATCACCTATTACACTGAAATAGACCCTTGCAAATCTTAGGTCAGCTGTTAAATTAACCTTTGTTATTGTCACGAAACCAATCCTCGGGTCTTTAAGCTCATCTTGAAAAATACTGCAAAGCTCTTCCCTTATAAGCTGGGCTACCTTCTCGGCTCTGGCACTCATTCTAATTATTAGATAACAGAAAACAGATGTCAGAAAAGAATCTCTCCTTTGTGTTCTGTTCTCTGTATTCTGTCCTCTGTCTTCTGCATACTATATTCTGCAATTTAAAGTATCTCAATAGAATAATCTATAATATCTAAATTTTTATCACTCCTTACAAAGTCAACTATCTTGCACAGAACCTGGTTTACAAATGCTTTATCATTTCCGACAAATGCTATACCGAGCACAGCCTTTTGCCATTTATCGTGCTCATCAACCTCACTTGCTGACACATTAAAATTACTCTTAATACGCTCTATGAGACTCCTGAGCCTCATCCTTTTATCCTTCAATGATAAACCGTTTGTTAAAAAAAGCTCAATTCTTAAAATACCAACGAACATTGCAAGTCAATGAAAAAAATATGTTTTTTAAATCCTTGATACTCTGACACGCTGACACTTTGATACAATATTATTTTTTTAACAATTTGACTTGATATTCACTAAACAATATTTTCTCAGATAATCCAGCTCTTCAGCCTTTGTATTCAAACCCTTATCTAGCTTCGCATAAAGAACCCTTTTTAAGATTTTCTTAAACTCTGGTCCTGGCTTAAGACCCATCTCTTTCAAATCCTTCCCTGTTATATTGAGCCTTGTTCCATTGTACTCCCTAAGAAATTTTGAAACTCTATCGGTAACCCTCTCATTTAGGTCAGATTTTGCCACTATAAAAACCATTGTCTCATAGGAAAGTTCTTCAAGCAGTTTGAATATCTCGCTCGGTTTAAATTCTTTTCGGCTTGAAAATCTCTGAACCACCCTATCGGAATATATCTTTGCCGAGATTAATCTCTTTGAGTCTCCCTTCTTGAACACGAATTTGGCTATAACCTCATTTAATTGTCTTTTAGTTAAATCCTCAAGCAACGCCATAAAATAGATCAGCCATTTATCCAAATTCCTTTTTCTAAATGACCTCTCAAACCATCTTATTGATTCTTTAACAGAACTTAAAATGCCTGCTATTTTCTTATTAAAACTTATTGAGGGATATATAAACCTCAATTCATTTAAATCTGCCATACGCCTTATCGCCTTTATAGGATTTTCTTCTGACAGGATAAGTATCAATTCTTCTCTCAGCCTCTGTTTTGAGATTCTCTCAAACATTTCAAACTCAATGGCGTTCTTTATAAGGCTTTCCGTATAGGGTTCTATCTTAAAGTTATATCTCTGTTCAAATCTTACCGCTCTGAATACCCTTGTAGGATCATCTATAAAACTTAACCTATGCAAAACCCTAATCTTTTTTTTCTTCAGGTCGCTAAGTCCCCCAAAAAAATCCAAAAGTTCACCAAAGTTTTCTCTGTTAATTCTTATTGCCATCGCATTTATGGTAAAATCTCTCCTATATAAATCCTGTTTTATGGTTCCGAATTCAACGGTTGGTAATGCTGCCGGATATTCATAGAACTCTTCTCTTGCGGTTGCAAAATCAACCTTGGATTTATCCTTCATTATAACAGTCGCTGTGCCAAATTTTTCATATACTACCAAGGCACCTTTAACCTTATCAGCAAATATTCGGGCAAATCCTATTGCATCCTTCCTGCCTGTTCGGCAGACAGGCTCAACAACTACATCAAGGTCGTAATTTTTTACTTCTAAAAGTAAGTCTCTTACAAACCCACCGATAAGGAAACTGTTATAGTTATACCTTTCAGAAAGTCTGCCCAATAACTGTATTCTATTTACAATGGACTTCGGAAGATTTTTTAAAATCTTATTCTTCACCTCATTAGAAATCCCGAATCTCTGGATACTATTCCTAACAGACTTTATATCCAAGTGCCTATTATGTAATTTTATCTCTTTATTATTGGATGGGGTTCTTTTTGACAAATCTTTAAATCTTTCCTTTAATAAATCAGAACGCGTTATTATCCCAATGAGTCTATTTTCCTTAAGCACCAGAACCCTGTTTGAATTCAATTTGAGCATTGTATCCTTTATCTGATAAAGAGGAGTATCGGATTTAACAGACACCAATCTTGACATATAGCCTTTTACTATGGAGTGCAAAAATCCTCTTGCCCGTGCCTTTCTTACGTCAGATTTAGTAATCATGCCAACAGGCTTTCCCTTTTCCATAACGGGAAGTCCTTCAATATCATATAAATCCATAATGGCCTTGGCCTGCTGTATCTTCTCTTTTACATTTACTGTCTTAATTGGATAACTCATAATATCAGATGCAAATATTTTGGGTTTAAGGTGCTTTTCCAATGCCTTAAGAAGTTTATCCCTTAAATTCTCCAGATTCTCCTCTTTTATAAATGCGCTAGCTGCGGTTGTATGCCCGCCGCCATCAAACTGCCTCATTATCCTGTTGACATCTAAGTGAGGACTTCTACTTCTTGCAGTAAACTGAACCTTAGAATTAATCTTTGCTATAATAAATATGCCTTCCATATCCAAAATATCTACGAGTTTATTTGCAATGCTGCCTAAGTCTTCAATATACTTTTGATATTTGTACATAACAATTCCAATATTGACTCCATATACCGAGTGTAATTTAATAGAATTTAAAAGTTGTGAAAGTATGTTTAAATCCTCCTCCGTGATAGCTCTTTTTAAGTATCTTGATATCGTATTTATGTCTGCTCCTTTAGAAAGCAAGAAGCCCGCCATCTCTAAATCCAATTTTGTTGTCGTGGGAAAACTAAAAAAACCTGTATCCTCATATATACCAAAAGACAAGACAGTTGCCTCAAAGGGGCTAATTTTAATGTCTCTTTTTTTAACAAGTTCTATAAGGATAGTGCTTGTCGCACCTACATTTTTACTTGTATCCTCTTTTGCCCTTATATCCTCGGGTGTCCTCGGATGATGGTCATAAAGGTGTATTTCCATATTCGGCTTATCTGTTAGTTCAGAAAATTTTCCAAGTCTACTTCTAAGACGAGTTTCTACAATTATAAGCCTACTAACCTCGGATAAAGAACACTCTGATTCTCTGATTAAATCAAGCTCTTCTCCATAGAATAATATAAACTCCCTAACCGACTTTTCTAAGGAAGAGGGTAAAACTGCCTGCGCCTTTGGGTATAGTTTTTTTGCCGCAACCAAAGACGAAAGCCCGTCAAAGTCTAAATTGCTGTGAGTAATAATAAGTTCCACCTTTACTCTCCTAACTCCTTAGATGAATTGTGATTTATTATAGTATATTATTTAATTAATTTCTACCATTTATTGAAGTAAAGGATAAAACCTGTTATAATTTTATGTACATGATAAACTTAATATATTCAGATTCTAGCGGTAAAATTTTTGAAGACCCAGAGCATCTTATGATGGGAGGTTCTGGGTTCAATTACATTATTCCAAGCCGCCGGGAGCTTATAAAACTCCCTCCCATTAGCAAATTATTCTTTATCCCTGGTTCTCTTGCTATAGGCCTCAATAAAAAAACCAAAGAGATTGAGGCGCTTAGTAAAAGCCATTATGCAGTCTCGGCATTCCTGCCACCAGGATATCTCAGGACACTCCTTCCTGCGGTAGAATTAAAAAAACCAAAAAGATACCTACCGCTCTGGGCATATACTGCTGTTGGGATTAAAAAGGATAAATTTTATACCTGCGCTGTAAAAATAGACAAATATGAAAATTGGGATCCAGGAAATTATGATGACAGAAAATTACTTTTGAATGCAAGCAAACTCAAAAGAAAATTTAAAAATAATTCTCTCTATAATCAATTATTTAAATGTGCAACTATTTATCACTGTTTTACGGCCAAAAATTTTTTCTTAGGGTTTCCTGAACTTGCAGTTCCGCTCTCAAATAAATGTAATGCCTCCTGTATTGGCTGCATTTCCCTTCAGACTGATTATAACTTTCCGTCATCGCAGAATAGAATAACCAAATCCCCTGCCATAAAAGATATTTTGGAGGTCATTCGATATCACATAGATAACGTTAAAGAACCTATAATAAGTTTTGGTCAGGGCTGTGAGGGTGAACCGCTTTTAGAGGCAGGGTTAATTGAACGGATTATTAAGAGCCTCAAACCTTCTTATAGAAATGCAACCTTTAATATAAACACAAACGGCTCTCTCACAAAAAACCTGAAGCGCCTGATAAAAGCGGGATTAGATACTGCAAGGGTAAGCATAAACAGCGCAATTAAAGAAAGGTATAATCTCTATTTCAGACCAAGAGGTTATGGTTTTGAGGATGTTGTAATTTCAATAAAACTTTTAAATGACAGCGGGGTTTATGTAATGTTAAATATTCTTGTCTTTCCCGGTATAACTGACGAACCAAACGAAATCGACTCTCTTATAAAACTAATCCAAAGGACAAAACCCGATATGCTTCAGTTAAGAAACCTCAATATTGACCCGCGGCTCTATCTTACCATAATCAGACCAAAAGAAAAACCTGTTGGAATAATAAATTTTTTGAAGACTATTAACCAAACTTTTCCTTCCTTAAAAATAGGCTCCTTCAACAGACCAAAAAATTACTTTAAATAAATTAATTAAAGGTATCCTGCGAGTTAGTTCTTGAAACACATCTTGAAGAAAGCAACCAATTCTTGGAGCGAGCATAAGGAGCGCAAGGAGTAAGTATATGAGGATAAACTTCTCCGTAAGTTGCTTCCTTAGTTTCCCCTTTAAGGGGATGGGGGTGCTTGTAGGAGAAGTTTAGCCGAATGCTCCGAGCACCGCAAGCAAGCGGAGAGAATTGTGTTGCTTGTCTTGGCGAGAAAACCACAAAGCAAGGGAATAAAATTGCCTTTTAAATAATTTTACATAACCTCAGCGCACAAATAGTCTTTGCATCAACTATCAGATTTTTCTTAAACAATCTTCTAATCTCTGCTCTTGTAAAAACCCTTGATGTAATTACCTCGTCCTTCTCATGTTCTGTTTTTACTTTTGCAAGGTCTTCCGCTATAAATATGTGAATCTTTTCGGTTGTAAAACCCGGTGTGGTATATACCCAGCCAATTTCTTTTAGCGTCTTTGCCTTGTAGCCTATCTCTTCTATCAACTCTCTTTGGGCAGATTCTCTTATTGTTTCATCCTTGTTCAGCGTTCCTGCAGCAAGTTCCCAGATATACCGCCTTATAACAGGTCTGAACTGCCTTATGAGAATTATTCTGTCTTCATTTAAAAATGGCGCAACGCATACTGCGCCCGGATGCTTTACATACTCCACCTTCATCCTGTTCTTATTTGGCAAAACTATATCCTGCGAATAAATCTTCAAAAATTTCCCTCTATAAACAGACTTTATCATTCATATTCCCTCAAAAATCTCTCCGCATAAAGAGGAGCCTTTAATACCATTTCAACATCGTCTTCTTTAAATAAAAATGGCTTAACCTGATTAGCCAAAAATTTTAGTTCTTTTTTTGATAATTTCATTAAATGTTCTAAAATACGTTTTTTAGGAGAACTCTCTACCTTAATTGCCCTAAGCACACCTTCATCAAATGGAAACCTCCTTTTAAGCATAAACAAGATATCATAAATATCCCTTCCCCTTTTTCTATTAAAAAGAGCGTAAAGTTTCTCAGAAATAAGATTTCCTTTGCTCAGCAAAATACAAGAAAAATTATAACCGTATAAACTCAAAACATTAGATTCAGTCTCTAATTTCCATCGAGGCTTATAAACCTCAACCTTAATCATTAAATCTAATCCTCTTTGGTCAGTAATTTCATACAATCTCATTAAATCTTTGAAGAACAACTCGGCAATAAAAAGATTTTTTCTTCTCTCAAATGAGCTCGTTAAAGAGAAGCCTTCTTTAAGTAGTCCCTTTTCAACATTTTCTAAAATATCCTTAAATTCATTGAAATTTAAACTCGGTGTGTCAAAATCTAAATCCTCTGAGAAGCGTGGCAGATTATAGAAAAACCTCAAAGCAGTCCCACCAGTAAAAAACATTGACTTCCCAAGTTTATGTTTATAAATGCCGTTTAGAATTATAACCTGTAAATACTCTCTTAAGATTGCCCTTCTTTTTACAACAGGCAATCCATTATTCTTTGCCTCTTCTAAAAGATATTCTAAACTTAACATTTCACATATTCTTTACATTCTTTTAAAAGTTTAATCATTCTACTATTACTGAAAAGTCCTGCATACTGAAAAACCTTTTTCCAG
>Ga0194113_10010178_pt1 | contig 11261 bp, 9 predicted proteins | sample TA2MahC200mmetaG_FD_146193 | JGI IMG/M metagenome (GOLD analysis project Ga0194113, IMG submission 146193) | Freshwater microbial communities from Lake Tanganyika, Tanzania - TA2015017 Mahale Deep Cast 200m | ecosystem: Environmental > Aquatic > Freshwater > Lake | place: Tanzania: Lake...
TCTGGCCGTCATCGGGAACCTCAAACCCGGCGATAAGGCGAAGGAGGGTCGTCTTTCCGCTCCCCGAGGGCCCGACCAGCGCCACGGCTTCCCCGGCATCTACGTGAAAATTCACGTTCGAAACGGCGGGGATGCCGTCAAAGCGCTTGCTCACGTTCTGAAGATCGATCACCGGCTCCACCCCAGAATCCGTTTATGGGCGATGAGCATGAAGGCGCAGGCCGCGCCTGCGGTCAGGAGCACGATCAAGGACAACGCCGATACGGTATCCGTTGCGCCATAGTGAAGGAGATTGTAGATGCGCATGGGCAGGGTTGCCTCTCCCGGCGGTGTGATGAGGAGGGAGGCTCCCAGTTCGCCCAGAGAGAGCACGAAGACCACGAGCCAGGTGACGCCGATTGTCGGGGCAAGCAACGGCAGTCGTATCCTGAAAAAGCGCCGCCGCCATCCCACATCGGGCAGCGCTGCGGCCTCCATCAGCACCGGGTCGATATGCCGGACCCCGGAGGCCGCCGCGAACAAGGCAAAGGGAAGGAACCGCGCCGTGTGGGCCAGCACGAACATCCACCATGTGCCATAGGCCCAATCGAAGGCCGGTCGGTTCCACAGGTAGATGAGAGCGATGCCCATGAGAGGGGCCGGAACGGCGAGCGGGAGGGCGCACACGATCCACCATCGCCTTCCGGTTCTCCAGGCAAGGGCCGCGGCCAGCGGCACGGCGATGGCTGCGGCGATCGTTCCCGTTACGGCGGCGACGAGGATCGTCAGCCGGATTTCCGGCCAGGCGGGGGATACCGCATCGGAAAGGATGCCCGGCGAGCTGCCGCGGGCAATCAGCACGATCAATGGAACGATCGCAGCCAGTGCCCAGATGAGGGCACACAGGATGACGAAGGCACGCGCCGGACTCGGCCACCCGGCAATGAAGAGGTTCACTGCGTTTCCGGGTCGGGACCGGAGCGGGCTCCTCTTGAGCCACATCTGGGATAGCGCCAGCGCTACGGCGGCGGGCACCAGCAGCGGCAGGGTTGTGGCGAAGGCGTGAATCGGGTCAAAGTCCTGGCTGAAGGAGGCATAGACTTCCATGATGTAGACGTTGTGCTGCAGAATCGAGGGCACGCCGTATTCGACAAGCGCCAGCACGAACACGATGCCGATCCCGGCCATGATCGAGGGGGCGATGAGCGGAAGCACGATGCGCCAGGTCACTCGCCACGGTCTCTCGACGAGCCTGCCCGCATCGAGAAGTTCGGGATCTATCGTCTCAAGTCCCCGCCGAACGAGCAATGTGACGATGGGGAAGAGTGCAAACGTCAGCACGAGAGCCGTCGGCCAGAAACCATAGGCAGAAAAGCCCACGTCTTCCATGCCGGGGATGAAATCGAGTTTCTGATCAAGAAACTGCCGCCGACCGGCCACGACCATCCATTCGAGCGCGTGAATGTACGGCGGGATGAGCAGGGGCACGAGATATATCGAACGGACGATCCGGGGCATGAGCCCGCCCTGCTGAAGCCAGAGCGCCAGCCCGATCCCCAGAATGCCGGAGAGGATGGCCACAGTTGCGGCCAAGAGAAAGCTATCGCCGAGAAGCCCGAGGGTTCTGGCGGAGGGACCGGCCCAGGAGAGGGTGTGCGTATCGCCGGAGAAAGCAGGGGCAAGCCACTTGACGGCCAGAACAAGGAGCGGCGCGAGGGCAAGTAGAATATAGAGCGCCAGAATGGCCCGACCCCTGCCGAAGGGGGCTCTCAACCTCACCAATGTTCGATGGTACAATATCTACCTCAGGAAAGTTTCCCGAAGCCAGGCCGATGAAGCCTCCATCTGATCGGCCACGGCCTGCGGATGGATGTCCATCCCTCTGAGATGGCTGAGGGATGGCATGTCATCGGGTGCCGAAACGCCGGTGCGCACCGGCATCTGCCGGGAGGATGCGTGCGCCAGCGCCCCTTCAACCTGCTCGCTCAGAAGATAATCGATCAACCGCCGCGCTTCCTTGGCGTGGGGCGCGCCTTCTATCAGTGCGACCGTGTTGGGCATGAGCAGCGTTCCCATATCAGCCTGATCTGGGAAGATCATGGCCACGGGATCGCCTCTCTCGATGGCTACAAACGCGTCATCGGTATCGGTGAGCCCGAGCTTGAGTTCGCCGCTGACCACCATATCCCGGACCACGGAATTGCCGTCCACTACGCGGATATCGTTTTCAAGCAAGCTTTCAAAATAGGCCTTCGCTTCATTCTCTCCAAGGTAGGCGAAGAGCGCCGCCGCATGTGTGGCTGAAGTTCCGAAAAGCGGGTTGGCGATCCCGACCTCTCCCTTCCACATCGGGTCGGCGAGATCGAAGATGGAATCCGGGTACGCCTCCTCCGGAACGAGTTCGGTGTTCACGATGATCACCCGAGCCCGCGCGGCGAACCCGGTCCAGTAGGCCTCCGGGTCTTTGTACAACGCAGGGATGCCGCCGCTCGATGGCGAATCGTACGGAGCCAGTATCCCCTGTCGCTTCAGGTTGATCGTCTGGGCGTATTCCGAACTCCAGAACACGTCGGCCCGGGGGTTGCTCTTCTCCGCGATGAGCCGGCTCACGAGTCCGGTGGTCTTTGCAGCCTCTACATCGTAGACCGCTTTGACTTTGATGCCGGTCTCTTTTTCGAACTGCGCCAGAACGGGTTCGGAGAACGGTTGATCGAGGGAAGTGTAGATCACCGCCGTGCCTTCAGAACTCCCGGAGCCGCATCCCGCGGCTCCGATGAGCATCAGGGCAACGGTCAACAGCGCAACGGGTCCGTATCTGAGCATGACTTCTCCTACGATGCATTCAAACTGGCTACAGGCTCCGGCGCGGTTAGCGGGCCACCCGATGGCCGCAATTGGAGCAGAAGGGTTTGCCCTCACGCAAGGCGGTACCGCACTGGGGGCAAAAGCGGGGGGTAGGGCGAGTAGCGAGTCCCGGCGGATGTGCGGGGAGTGGGCCCCCGCAGTTCGGGCAGAAGCGTGCGGTTGCCGCTGACTTGGTACCACAGGCCGGACACGCCCGCCCTCCGGCGGCAGCGGGGGATGGTTGTGGAGCTGGGGGTGGTGCGGTGGGCAGAGGCGTTCGGCACAGGAGACACCGGGTCACCTTTCCCGCGTTGGTTGTTCCGCACTTTGGGCAAACGATCACTGGCATGGCGTCTCTCTATCTCAGCGGTGCCCCGCACTGGCTGCAGAATCGGCCCCCCGGATCCGGGATCGCCCCGCATTTGGGGCATGGCCCTTGAAGTGGAGGGTGTGCCCCCGCACGGGATACGCTGACCGGAGCGGTCCGGGCGATCAGTTGATCCAGAGGATTCATGTATACGTATGGCACCTGGCCCTGATTCGTGCGAACGTAGTTCACGGAGCGCCGTCCCGTCCCGGATGCCCTGCCATACCCCAGCGAAAACTCCACTGCATCGTAGTTCGTGATAATCGAGGATTGCCGGGGGAGATAGGGATCGAAGGTCTTGAGAGGAAGACTCAGGTCGAAGGTTTCACCCGTGCGCTCCCCCCGGCGGAGGACGGTCACGCAGGGGACAATGGGTATTTCCACGAGAACGCCGCGGGGAATATCCGGAACCCGTTTGGTGAGGTGCACCAAACCCTCTTTGAGATAAACGTAAACGAGATTCGCATCCAATTCGAATACCCCGGCATCCGTGTACGTGCGGTAGAGCCTGTTGAAGATATAGAGATCGGAATCGGAGACGTTCTCCACATCATAACGGAACTGTAGAGCCTTTTCGGTTGTACTTACGATCGTGAACTGAAGGTTCACATCCTTACCCAGCGGCACTTCAATAGACATGCAACTCTCCTCGTATCCGCTTACGGGTGGTTATAGCCGGGCCGATCCGTTAAGCCGCGTTCGGCTCGATAGGTTCTCTCGGAAGTCTGCTCCCCGTCAAAGGCACCGCAGCCGACCGTCCGTTGATCCTCAAGGCTCGAAGTGCCTCCGCCCGGGTCCGGAGCCTGGGTAAAATCCACTTCTCCCCGGCCCGCATGCCATGAATGGGTGAGTTCATGGTTCAGGCCCACATCCGGCGGGCGGTTGCGCCAGTCTGCGGGATCGGGTGTGCCATCCGGCTGAACCCCGGCGCCGGGAATCGAATGCCGATACGGATTGAATTCCACGTTTGTGGAGCATCCCCGTCCGGGGGAGCCATCCGCCTGCCGTTCTCCATCAGGGGTGATGCCGGTGCACTGGTTCCCATTCCCCGGGCCGGCATCGACGATGGTGACGGTGTGTCCCCCGCCCATGCCATCGACCATGATCTGGTTGAGCAAATCCTGACCTTCGGGGGTGTTCTGCATGGTGTTGAGATAGTTGCGCGTATGCTCGACGAAATCGTGCGTGCCCCGGATATCCACTCCGGGGGAGTAGTTCTCGGTGACTACATTGGCCGCATCCCCGGCCGGCGCCGGGGGCCGATTGTGCGGCACCGTATCGCGATCTCGAACGACGATCACCGGATCGCCTTCGAAACGCCCGGTATCCCAGTTGACGTTGCCTGCGATTGCTTCGAGTCGCGTCGGATCGGGAGAGCCGGAGCTGAGTTGATTCCACCAGGTTCTGAACCTATCGGTGATGGTCCCATCGGGGCGCATGAAACCTTCATTGATGAGCCAGTTGCGAGCGGCCTGGCTATCGACGATGCGTGTGTTGTCCCGCACTTCGGTTCCGGCACCCGCTCCTCCGCCTCCAGCACCGCCCCCCGCCCCACCCCCGGCCGCCGTTCCGCCCGCCGCTGCCCCACCCCCGGCCGCCCCACCGACTCCGGGGCCTTCGCCAACCTGAGAGCCGACAACTCCGGCCCCCGCCCCGATGACCCCGCCGCCGGTAGCGGTTGCGGTGTTATAGCCGCCGGTCTGCTGGCAATCCCATTCGCTGGAGCAATCGTGAGCCAGTGCCGTGTGCGGAGATATCCAGTCAAGAAGGAAGTGAGATATGATTCCTGCCGGAACGGCCATCCCCAGCCAGATGGCGGCACGCGAGGCCCATCGGGCATCTTTGCCGCCTCCCCCTTGCCCGCTCTCAGAGGATTTCTTGGCCCTCGGGGAGATGAGGAGGTAGGCCACCACCAGCGCAACGATAACAACAAACTGCTCCTTGAGGGCCTCCCGGCTGACGCGCTCCTGATTGGTGATGAGGAACGAGACGCCGATCGGGATGCCGATGACCAGCAGATAGCGGAAGAAGACCGGCACTTTGTCCCGGGATTTGAAGTACGATGCGAGCGATCGCTGTATTCCCGGGCCGAAACGCATCACCACAAAGGTGAAAAGGCCGATGACCGCCGGGAAAATCTTGTGGGGCATGATCCCTGATTGATCCCACGTGTCTTTGTGGTACCCGGCCCACGCCAGGGTGAAAACCACCGTGGCAAACACTGCCGGGAGAAGAAACTGGCCATACTCCGGGAGCCGGGCATTGAGTTTGGATATCCATGCATTGAGCGGCTTGCGCAGAATGAAGATGATCACGATGAGGATCAGCGGGCCTGCCATCGCCAGCGCGCCTACCTTCATGGAACACAGGTCCATCCCGGCAGAACCGGGCACTTCGCCGCTGCAGTTCCAGTCGGGGAGGGCATCTTTGATTTCACGGGCAGGCCAGCCGAGCGCGGAGCCCAGTAGAAGCGGGATGACGGCACACACGACGAACACGATCGCGGCCTGAAGGAGAACGAGGGTCAAGGTGTTGGCGGGGGCTGTTCCGCTGCCCTGTGAGGGTTGAGAAACCGGTGGTCGCGCGGAAGTCGGCGGAGTCTGTTGTGCACCCGTGAGCCCGGCCCCGCAATGACGGCAGAAACGGCTTCCATCTGGGACCTGATTTCCGCACTTGGGACAGAACTGCATTCGTCTTTCCCCGGCCTGAAGGCGCTCACGGATAAGCTTATGATAGAACTCACAACGGTCTCGTGTCAATCCCGGTGGCATGCCAACCTTGCTGGCTCAAGGGGGCATACGGGGGACCATGGTGGATGGGAATCGCGAGGGGGGTGTCTGGTGGAGATAGGGGGACTCGAACCCCCAACCTCGGCGATGCGAACGCCGCGCTCTCCCAGTTGAGCTATATCCCCACGGCCATTTGATGGTATCAAAAGGGCGGCGGAGTGTCAAGGTGAACACGAAGGATTGCTTCTGGGCTGGATATCCTCATAGAGTGACCGGCAAAGGTTCTTCAAGAGACTCACCCGATCCGAGCCGGGCAGGTTGCCGGGAAGCGGCGTGATCGAGATTTTCTTCTTCCGCACGGCCGTGATGTCGGTGCCCTCCTTTTCCTCCCACACCGGATCGCCCCGCACGATCCAGTAGTAGTCCCGCTTGCCATCGTTGCCCTTTTGGATCTCGTCCCGGTAGCTCCTCCGCCCGGGCCGGGTAAGCTCGATCCCCTCGATCTCCTCCGGCGAGAGATGGGGCACATTCACGTTCAGGAGTGACCGCGGATGCAGGGCCTTCTCCTTGACCTTCCTTGCCAGCATCCCCCCGACCATTGCGGCGGTATCAAAGCGCACGCGCCCGTTGTGGAGAGCGGTTGAAATGGCAATGGCCGGAATCTCATAGAAGTATCCTTGAAGGGCGGCCCCGACCGTCCCGGAGATGAAGACATCATTGCCGAGATTCATGCCTTCATTGATGCCCGATATGACCAGATCGACCTTGTCTCTTGCGAGCATCTTCAATCCGAGGATCACGCAATCGCCCGGTGTGCCTTCCACCGAATACGTTTCTATCCCGCTGATCAGGGGTTTGACTTGCTTCATTCGAAGGGGATGGTGCAGAGTGACCGAGGTTCCCACCGCGCTCTGTTCCCGATCCGGGGCCACCACAATGACCTCGCCCACTTCCCTGGCGGCCGCGACCAGTGCCCAGAGCCCTTCGGCATAGATGCCGTCATCATTGCATGCAAGGATTCTCAATCCGACCCTCCGAGGATGATGTTATCGATGAGCCGCGGCTTGCCGATCTTCACCGCGAGAGATACGAGCGCAGCTTTCCCGATCCGCTCCACCTCTTGCAGCGATCCGGTATCGGCGATGCTCACATAGTCGATGTTGGCCCGGGCTTCGGTTTGGATGAGCGCGGTCATTTCTTTGCGAATCCGCCCCGCATCCCTCTCGCCCCCGTTCCAGAGACGTTCGGCGAGTTGAAGCGATTTCCACAGGATCGCCGCCGCCTTGCGCTCTTCCGGGTTCAGGTACACGTTCCGGCTGCTCATGGCGAGCCCATCCGGCTCGCGCAGTGTGGGGCAGACGATGACCTCCACGTTCATGTTCAGGTCTCGGGCCATCTTCTGGATCACCAGCACTTGCTGGGCATCCTTCTGCCCGAAATAGGCTCTGGCCGACTCAACGATGTTGAAGAGCTTGGTCACCACGGTGGCCACTCCGCGGAAGTGACCGGGGCGCCGCGCCCCTTCCAACACATCGGTGATGCCTTCCACGTTTACCCACGTGCTCGCCCCCGGCGGATATATCTCCGGCGGCTCGGGCATGAAGACTACATCGGTGCCGGCACTCTCCAGCATGGCCAGGTCGCGCTCCGGGGCGCGCGGATACGAAGCGAAGTCTTCATTCGGGCCGAATTGCGTGGGATTAACGAAGATGCTCGCCACAACGCTCTTGTTTTCCGCCTTCGCCCGGCGGGCGAGGGAGAGGTGGCCTTCGTGGAGATACCCCATCGTAGGGACGAATCCCACCGGCTCCGGCGATGCTCTGCGGAGAGTCTTCATCTCCGTTATCGTTTTGGCGATCTTCATGGTGTTCCTCCAGGGTGATGTCATTCCGGCGAAAGCCGGAGTGCACCGTTCCCCGCCCTGTGAACAATCCGGCATCGGTGATCCCACCTGCCCGCCCACAGGTTTTCTTGGGGGTACCCCAAGACCCCGGCAGAGAAGCTTCTCTGCACTCTCTTCTGTGTTTGCTCTGATCGATCCTCAAGTGAAGGTCGAAATCCGTCCCCCTCTTGAGAGGGGTGGCCGAAAGGCCGGGGTGTGCAAGGGCGATTCACGAATCGCCCCTACGCGCCGGGCGCATTCTCCGGCAAATCCTCCAATTCGATGGTGCCGCTCTTGCCGCCGCTCTTGCGCACGAGCCGGATGTGCTCGATCCGCATCCCGCGATCTACCGCCTTGCACATATCGTAAATGGTGAGAGCGCTCACCGCCACCGCGGTCAGCGCCTCCATTTCCACGCCGGTCTTCTCATCGGCTTTGACGGTGGCCATGATCTCGATGGAGCTCGTTTCCCTGTGAATCTTGAACTCCACCGCGATCTTCGTGATATGGAGCGGATGGCAAAGCGGAATGAGATCGGAAGTCTTCTTGGCCGCCATGATGCCCGCCGTCTGCGCAATGGCGAGCACGTCCCCTTTGGCCGCCTGCCCTTTCTCGATGAGTTCAGCGGTGGCCGGTTGCATCTTCACAAGCCCTTTGGCAATGGCTTCCCGTTCCGTGACCGCCTTTTCGGAGACATCCACCATGTGCACTCTGCCAGCGGTGTCGAAGTGAGTCGGCTTCGGCACTATCTCGGCGGTCGCCTCGGTGGCGAGTTCGTGCGCTCGTTCGTTTTCGGGATGGCCATCATGACCCTTCACCCACATCCACTGAACGTGCCGGTTGGCGGTGAGTTCATCGAGCCTGCGCCAGAGATCGAGGTTGGCGCTTCGTTTCCATCGTTTGGTCATGGTGAAGATGAGGTACTGGCTATCGCTGCGAACCATCACCTCGGAACCCTCCGGGGTATGTGCGATCCCCTCGATCACCCCCAGGAGTTCCATGCGGTTGTTGGTGGTGTTCTCAACGCTCCCCTTGATCTCCTCCCGGTTCTCCCCCCGCACGATGACCGCCCCCCACCCGCCGGGGCCGGGGTTTCCCGAACACGAACCGTCGGCGTAGATCTCGATCATCCTCTCACCCCCCGATCTGACACATGTTCCGGTTCTGCGGTGCCGTGCCGATCTTGAGATTGTGGCCTTCCGGCTTTGCCGCTATCGCGCGTTCTATGAGTCGTTTGATCTCGTCGGTCGAAGCCCCATGGCGGATTGGGCCGCGAAGATCGATCTCATCATCGGAAAGGAGGCACGGCCTGAGCTTGCCCTCCGCGGTGAGCCGCAGCCGATTGCACTGAAAACAGAAGTGTTCGCTCACCGGACTGATGAATCCGATGGTGCCACTTGCGCCGGGCAACCGGTAGTATCTTGCCGGGCCGTTGCCGGGGAGTTTGTGCGGTTCGAGGGCGCCCAGCGTTTGGATGCGCTCCGCTATCTCGCCGATGGAGATGAATCTGCGCTCCGCTTCATTGCGCCGCTCGCCCACCGGCATGAACTCGATGAATCGCACATGCCATCCGTCTTCAACGGTCCTGCGGGCAAAGTCGATGATCTCGTCATCGTTGACGCCGCGCATGGTCACTGCGTTTATCTTGATCGGCTGAAGCCCCGCAGATCGAGCCCTTTCGATTCCGCCCAATACTTCCGCGATATTGCCAAGCCGGGTGATCCGTTTGAACTTCTCCGGCTGAAGCGAATCGAGGCTTACGTTCACCCGCTTGAGTCCCGCCTCCTTCAACTCTCGAGCGTATCTGGCCAGAAGAACTCCATTGGTCGTAAGGGCGATATCATCGATCCCCGGCACGGCGGCCAACAGGGCCACGAGCTCTTTCAGATCGGTCCGAACCAGAGGCTCGCCGCCGGTGAGACGCACCTTGCTGATCCCAAGTTCAGCGGCCGCTCTGGCCACGATGAGAATTTCCTCATAGCGGAGGATATCTTCATGCGGCAGCGGCGCAATGCCTTCTGACGGCATGCAGTAAGTGCAGCGCAGATTGCACCGGTCGGTCACCGAGATGCGGAGATAGTTGATCGGGCGGGCAAAGGAATCGGCGATGCCGGTCATCGGTCGCTCCACGAGAAGAAGGCCCGCAAGAACTCCCGCGCCTTGCGTGCCGCCTTACCCCGATGGCTGATCTCATTCTTCTGTTCCAGACTCAGTTCGGCCATGGTCTTCCCGAATTCGGGGAAATAGAACACGGGATCGTATCCGAATCCGTTTGTGCCCTTCGGCTCGAAGGCGATCACGCCGGGGCATTCACCCTTGCACAGTACCAGACGATCATCGGAAAACGCAATGGCGATCACGCATCGGAACTGGGCCTGTCGTTTCTCCGATGGAACCCCGGAGAGCTTGGCCAGAAGGTAGTTGACCCGCTCCTCATCCGTGGCGTCCGCTCCGGCAAAGCGGGCGGAGTACACGCCGGGCGCGCCGTTCAGGGCATCGACTTCGAGTCCGGAGTCATCGGCCAGCGTAATGAGCCCCGATGCCTTGGCGAATGCCGTGGCTTTAATGACCGCGTTCTCCTCGAACGTCTTGCCGGTCTCCTCGGGGTTCAGTCGTATGCCCTCTCGGGCGGGCGTAGTGAATTCCCAGCCGGGATCGGAGATAAGAGAGGCGAGTTCCTTCGCCTTGCCTTCGTTGTTGGTAGCGATAAGCAACTTCATGAAGCTGTGTGTCCTCTCGATTCAAGTATACATAGCAAAAGGGGCGATTCGCAAATCGCCCCTCTGTGGAACGCCTTTTTTCAAAAGCCCCCTTTCATCCCCCTTTGGCAAAGGGGGACAGAGGGGGAATTCTTTGTACTCTCTACAAGGCCGAGAACCGTCCCTGCAACTTCTTCATCACTTGAGGCATGGTGGTGTATTCCATTTCTTCAAGCGGCAAACGATGCGGCTCGAAGGGGCCGTGCCTTCGGAAATACTCCGCCGCACGATTGGCTTTCGTCCTTGCCTCATCGAAGCTCGGATCATCGAACATGTCCACTGGCCCCACGAGTTTCCCGCCGGAGAGTTGGAATCCCATGCATATCACCCGGGGCGGGCCATCGAACCGGGAAGGATTGGCCTGGGCGAGCCCAACCGGCATGAGCGGCCCGAAGTGCGAACCCCTCATCCACCCCTCAACGGCCTGCGGGAAGGCGAAGGGCTCGAGCACTTCGCCCACGGCGGGGAACTTCCCCTGAGAGCGGACGATGAGCACCGGGTCATCCTTGCCCACGTATCGGCCGGAAATCTCGAAGAGCTTATCGGTGGACGAAACCGCCGCGATCTCACCCGAGGGCCGGTGCCGAACGGCCTTCACCGCATATCGGGAAGGCGCTCCGATGAGCACCAGCATATCGTAGATTTCCTCGGGAGTATTGAAAGTGACTTTCTTGTGTTCCTTGACATCGTGCACTTCGAAG
>Ga0194113_10010180_pt1 | contig 11260 bp, 9 predicted proteins | sample TA2MahC200mmetaG_FD_146193 | JGI IMG/M metagenome (GOLD analysis project Ga0194113, IMG submission 146193) | Freshwater microbial communities from Lake Tanganyika, Tanzania - TA2015017 Mahale Deep Cast 200m | ecosystem: Environmental > Aquatic > Freshwater > Lake | place: Tanzania: Lake...
CAAAAATATAATGGGAAACAAACTAAAATATAACGGCACGCTGAAGTTACCTATTACCACCGGCACCTTAAAAATAAATCTTAATAGATGTCCAATTAATACAATACCAAATATAAGCGCAATCACCTTTATCTTCTTATCCATAAGACTATCCTCCCAATATTATTATCTTTCGCTCAAAATCTATTACAATTGAGACTATACCCATAACCTTTTTCAATAATCATTTCCACTTTTGTTTAGCTTGTTCTAATAATTCCTTTCTATAGCTCCAAATCCACCCAATTATCAAAGTTGTTATATTTTAATTCTTTGCTTGGTTTATTAAAATAAATCCATCTTCCCTTATAATCTTTTTGGTCGGTATTGATAACTATTCCTCCAAAAAGCTTTTTCCCTTTCTTATTTTCATCTCCAAGGTAATTTAACAACCCATCCGATTTAGCCTTAAAATCGCTCAAATGGACTCCATGAGAATCAAATAATCCAATTCGTCCATCTTTCAATTTAACAATAAAGTCAACATAAAATGGCTTTTGTTCGCCATTATCATAAGACACAGCAAAAAATGTCCTGTCCCTATCGCCATTTTTAAACCACCTTTCAACTTTATCCTCTCTCTCCAAAAATTCTATAAATGCTTCTTCGCTTTTCCATCTCTTATCGCTATAAAATGGTTCCATAATGGATTTTTCATAGTCAACCCGAGTATAGTTTTCATTGTATCTTATAAATTCTGGTACATTCCAGTCCTTAACAAAAATGAGCTCGGGTTCACGTTTTATCACTTCCTTTTGATATTCCTCTTTCGCTTTATCAATAACATTTTTAAAATGCTGGGTATTCTTATCGCTCAAAGTAATTTTAATTGCTTCGTCTTCTCCTTCTCCGCGCTTCATTTTAAATTCTAATTCAAAAAATTTATAAGTAGATTCTTTTACGCGGCCCACTGACCTGTCTTCCGGATAAAAAGGAGTTAAGTTTTGCCGGGCAAAGTAATCAAATAAACGCTGCAAATCAAAGCCACTTACAGTAATTGCTTTATCACCAGAAATTATCTTTCCAGCTAATATGTCTATATTCTCTGCCTTCCAGTCATTGAAAACTTTTATATCTAACTTTTTCGCCTTCTTATCAATTTTCTTTTTTAATCCATAACTTTTTGCAACTTTTAAGAACATCTCAATAAATAAGGGTGATAATCTTGTCTTTTCGCGATGTCTTTTTGAATAGCAAGATGATAGATTGATTGGTTTATAGTATGCTCTTCTCTTGCTTGTATAAATAGTAATATATCCACGGGCAATATCTTTCTCAATCTCTATATCGCTCAAATTAGTATATACATATCCGTAGTTCAGAATGTCATTTTCATAATGACCTTTCTCGGGTTCAGGCATGCGCATAATTCTTCCCACAGTCTGAATAGAAAATATTGGACTATGCCACTCTCTAAATAGAGTTAAAATCTGTGCTCGTGGACAATCCCAGCCTAAAGCAATCGCTTGTTTGAAAATTAAAACTTCAACCTCACTATCATTTTTTTCAACGTCTTCTTTGTTGATATGCTCTCCTGAAAGCCAGATAGCCAATTTTCCATTTTCTGATGAAATATTGTATTTGTCTTTTAAAATTCTAACCACTCTATCCTTCATTGTATCTTCTAATTGGCCAATCCTATCTGGTAATTGAATCAAAACTAAGGGATTTATATTTACCTTTACTTTTTTAAATGCATGCAATAACTCCTTTCTCTTCTTTAACGATGCATCAATAACTAACTCTTCGCTTCCTTTACTTAACTGGGAATTAATTCTTTCATTTTTTAACAGATTGATAAATTTTTCGTTTAAGACAACTGTTTTCTTAACCATTCCCTCTTGCTTTACATCTTCTAACGGCACGTTCACCATTTCATCAGGGCTTGCAATCACCGGGGTCGCCGAAACCTCTATGGTTAATTTTGGTTTAATCATTTGAATCAAGCCTTGTGAAATTTCACTTGTGGCATGATGATGTGCCTCATCAATTACTAAGATTATCTGCCGTCCTTCTTCTTTTGTTCCTTCAAGCACAGTAGATAAGTTAAAGTCCTGTTCATTATCGCGAATATAGATATTATCCGCTCTATTTATACTTTCCCAGTTAAAAAATAGAACCTCATTCTCATCAATTTTTCTATCATCCAAATCCTCAAAGAATGAACATTTTAGAGCTCTACTTTCTTCAAAATAATTCTCTAACTTTTTTCTGCTTTGGATATGTAATTGCCTTGGCGCGGTCCAGATAAACGAAATCGATTGCTTTATTTCCCCGCCTGCGCCGAGGCTCCTGCCTACGCCAAGACTTCGGTAGGCAGGTCGGCGGGCAGGTCTATCCTCAGCTAATTGCTTCAAAAACTGTGCCATCATAATCGTTTTTCCCGATGCTGTCGGTGATTTAAAAACTAATTTCTTACTGTCAGGATAAGCCAAGAGTTTTTTGGATTTCTCTAATAATTCCTCTATGGCGTTTTCTTGATAAATTTTAAGTTGCATGGTCATTTTAACAAATTCGTAATAATCTTAATCATTACATCTTTTTCTTCGGGCCTACTTATTGCAATAAGTAAACTTAAGGCTACGAGAGCATTATCATTAATCTTTCTTTCGGCATTAGGTTTATATAAATAGCGATTCCTTTCTAAAAAGTAAATGAATAAAAGACAAGCGATTCTTTTGTTTCCATCTACGAATGGATGGTCCTTAATAATCAGATAAAGTAAATTTGCGGATTTCTCTTCTATGCTCTCATAAAGCTCGTTACCGCCAAAGGTTTGATATAAAGTTTTAATAGTGCTTTCAAGCTTTTTATTTACCTCTTGTCCAAAAAGCTCGCTGACCTGTTTCCTGCTGATAAGCTCATTTCTAATATTAAGAATTATTCCTGAGCAGTTTTCATATGTCAAGATAAAAGCCGCCCTTTTTCCTTTAATAAGCATTAATTTATCTGCATCATATTGCCCTAATAATGAAAGCGACTTAGCATATTCACTTAAAAGATTCAAAATTTCCCGTGTCTGGTCCTCTAAAAGTTTGTGTTGAGATTTTTCCTGCAGAAAACTGATAGTTTTCTGCAGATCTTTAAATTTAGCCGTTTCTTTTAACAGCCTCTTTTCATTTATGGTATATCCTTTAACAATATGCTCTTTCAAAGTGCGGGTTGCCCAAATTCTGAATTGGGTTGCCAGTTTTGAATTAACTCGGTAACCAACAGAAATAATCATATCCAGATTATAAAGATTCATTTTTCTTATTTTTCCATCAGCTGCAATCTGTTCCAAAATGGAACAGGTTGATTTTTCGCTTAATTCAGCGGTTTTGTAGATATTATTGATATGTTTGACTATAGCGGGCCTATTCACGCCAAAAAGTAAGGCTATTTGGTGTGCATCTAACCAAACTGTCTCTTTTTTTAATCTTACCTCGAGTTGAATTCGCTTATCAGAAGCCCGATAAATAACAATTTCGCCCTTAGACTGAATGTTGCCGCTGATATCTTTTCTATACTTATTTGTACTCACGAAAAGCTCCTATTTAAATATCCTTCTATACACTCTCAAAATTGCTTCGGGGATGGGAGATAATTTAATTTTTTGTTTAACATCAGTAAATTCTTCATCAAAAGTTTCGTCACTTAAAGAAAAAACATAGACGCTAAATTTGCCTTTGATATTCTTAATTTCTTTTTTAAATTCTGGAATTGCCAATTGGTCAAAAATTATGCCGGTATAGTGACTGTTATTCTTGAAAATTTTAAAATCTTTTTTATCTAAAACTTCTTCAAAGGTTCCTTCCTTAATACAAAGCATCTCAGTTGCTTCGTCAGTCAATTTCTTTTTGTTCTTATCAGTAGGCTCATTATAATCAACAAAATCAGTTTTGAAGTATTTTAGGTTACCGCCTAAGCCTTCTACCTTTTCACCCTTTAAGTTTCTGTATCCCTCAATAACTTTTTTAATTCGTGGATAACAAACATCAGTACAGATGTTGTTTTCATTATTGGTACAAAGAATAAATTGACGGTTACCGCCATCTTCTTTATTAAGTTCCATAACTGCCTGGCCTGTTGTACCTGTTCCAGCCATAAAATCAAGAATTATCGAATTCTTAGAGCTCGAAAACTTCAATAAGAGTTTTATCAAACTTCTTGGTTTCGAAAAATCAAAGGCTCTATTAGCAAATAAATTTCTAATTTCATGAGCAGCGCTATTAGTTGTTATTTCCGAATCATCTATAATTGAAAGGGGTCTTTCTCCCCTTACTTCACCATTTTCTTCCAAACGAATCTTTTTATATGCTCTCTGTCTTCCTTTACTATCTTTAATGATATCTAGATATTTGTATTCTTTACCATTTCTATTCTTACCAATAATATCTTTTAACTCTCTTTCTACTCTTTCTTTGCTCCATAACCACTGACCTGTAGTACAAAATATCTTCTTGCCGCTAATTATTAAATCATATTGTAATGTCTTCCGTACATAGCCACCGTATGGGGTATGATGTTCTAATGTCTCTCTTTTATAAAGGCCCAAGCTATCTTTATATTTATAGTCCTTTAATTTACGTTCTGATATTGGCAATTCAAAAAAAGATAATTTATTTCTATCCTTCGCATATAGTAATATATATTCTGTTTGAGGAATTACTAAATTATCCCCTCGACCATATCCTCTTTTTTTTCGCCATATTATATTAGATATAAAATTATTCTCTCCAAATAAATCAGGATTATCCATTAATATTTTCAACTGGGCCATTTCATTATCATCGATTGAAATAAAAATTACTCCTGCATCTTTTAATAAATTCTTCGCCAGTTTCAATCTTTTTTCCATAAAAGAAAGCCATTTACTATGTCTATAGCCATCTTCCAAATCTACATACCTATCATTATATTTAAAATCTTTATTGCCCGTATTATATGGTGGATCGATATAGATAACATCAACTTTACCTGCATGGGTATAATTCAATACAGAGAGCGAATTATAATTATCTCCATCTATTAATAAATTTACTGCTTTGTTTTTGTTAGTGATTATTTGTTTATTTTTTATCTCTTTAACCACTGGTAACTTATTTTTACACATTTCTACTACTTCTTCTGGTTTATCTTCCCAGACTAAACCATACTTTTTGCGTTTCTTCAATCGCTCAATTTCTTTAATTAGCTCGCCCTTGGACCAATTTTGATATGATTTTTTAGCAGATTTCTCCACCGTAAAACTGCTTTTTGTTTTATGGGCCTTAAATCTTTCTTTTGGCAAGCTATAAATCGTTTTCATCTTCAATTTGTTGCTTTATCCTAAGCCTCTCAATCCCATGTTTATAGAATTCTTCTTCGTATTTTTCAATAAAAGGATACAATTTTTCAAAATGCTCTTTCTGGCCCATTTTCCTTATCGTCTTTTCACCATAGTGTCTGACAAAATCCTGTCTGGCTAATCTATTGGTTAGCTCATCCCAAAATACCTCATTTTCATAATCCTGACGGTAAGGTTCTACTTCCGGGTTATCATCAAGTTCCCATGCCGGATAATACCGTTTCATCTGTGTATCGTATTCAACTAGACTATCAAGGCCAAACTCTTTAGCGAATGAATAGATGTATTGCTCAACATCATTGTACTTCTTAATCTCTTTGCCGTCGTCTCGTATTGAGTTAATCATCCAGTTGCCCAGATAAACTAGTTTAATCAAGCTATCATATTGCTCTTTGGTAAATTTAATCTCCATCAAAAACCCCCATATTTTACTTGAATAATAAAAACTATACTAAAAGCGATTTCAGACTTGTTCATACACGCTTACTCACTCTCAAGGGCGAGTTTTTCGCTTTCTGCAACCTTTAAGAACCTCCCAGCGGCCGCCCTTATCCGGGCCAATGCGGCGGATTAATTTTTCTTTTTTTAGCCTCATCAGATTCCACTCAACACCCCTGCGGGTTAACCCTGTTCTTCTCATAATTTCTTGCTGGGTAATTTTAGGGTTCTCTTTAATCAATCCTAAAACTTTCTCCACAGTTTTCTCCACAGTTTTCTCCACAGTTTTTCGTGGTGGAAGGATTTTTTTAGAAGATTTGGGCCGCGTAAAAATTACGGTAAAGAAATTTCCAAACTCAAACTTAGGAGGTTTAAGCCTTGCTTCGGACATAAGCCGGTGAATTTTCCTTATGCCGGTGCCCATCTTTTCAATATATTCTGCCCTGTTAAGCAAATCCGCGATGGTGGGATTACGCAAAACGCTCTTTGTGCCGAATTCCTCGGGTTTTAGCCCCTTGGGAAGACCGCCGAAGTTATAAATCTCTATTCTATCGTCAAACATCTCAACCATCACATTTGAGCCTTTCTCAAAATAATCCCTGTGGGTTATCGCATTGATGACTGCTTCCCGCAAGGCGTCAAAAGGAATTTCCGGCACCTCTTTGCGTCTGGGGCCGCCGGTCATTTCATATCTTACAGGAATGTGTTTTTTCAAGAAATTCATTGTATCTTCAATATTAGTGACGATATCTTCATTAAAATCTTTTCTGTCTAAAACCTCAAATTTTTCTTTTCCTTTAAATAAAACACAGGTAACCGTGGTATGGCGGTAAATATCGGCGAGGTTTTTAGCAAAGAAAAGTATGCCGGCATTATTAAAGATAACTTTGCCTTCCTGTTTCTCGGCAACTCCGAGATTTACAAGAGTAGAAGGGGTATCAAGAATATTTGAAATTCCGGCAAGGCGCAGGAATCTTTCCAGTTTCTGTTGGTCAAAATGCGCATCAAAATCAAATTTAAGGTTTATTAATTCGTCAAATCTTATTTTCCCTTCGGATTTAAAAAAATCTATAATCTCATCGCGGTTTAGTTTCTGGGAATTTGGCCCGACCCGCGTATAAAATCCTGAGGAACATTTATACGGTTTATCATCTCCTTCTCTTACCTCAATTACCAGTATTCTATCAACTGCCTCAAATAAGATTTTTACTGCTGGTTGGCAATTATTGGCGATATCTTGAATCTGGGATTTAAGGGCGTCTGTTACCTGAACCCTTTTTACTTTCTTGTCATCGGTAATGCCAAGCATTATCCTACCGCCTGATGAATTCGCAAAGGCGACAAGTTCCTTATCAAGACCAGATAAAGACTCTTTGAATTCTATCCTGTAACCTTCGCCTTCTTGAAGAATTAAAGAAAGTTCTTCTCTTGTCATAACTATAATAAACCTTTTTCTTTAAAACTTAAATAACTGCCCTTGCTTACGATAATATGGTCTATTACATCTATCCCCAATATCTTGCCGGCTTCGGCTAATCTTTTATTAATCTCTAAGTCATCTTCAGACGGTTCAGGGTCTCCGGAGGGATGATTGTGCGCTAAAATAACCTGAGCAGCTAAATTTTTTACCGCTGGCTCAAAAACTTCTCGAGGATGGACTAAATTTGCATTAAGCGAGCCAACGGAAATAATTTCTCTTTTAATTTCTTGATTACGGCTATCTAAGTAAAAAATAATAAAATGCTCTTTCTTATGTTCTCTTATATCCTTTAATTCCTTCCATACATCCTCTGGTTTTAAGTAAAGCTCAGCAACCTTTCCTTTTAGCAACCTTTTACCTAACTCAAAACAGGCGATAATCTCACAAGCCTTTGCTGGACCAAGACCAGAGAAATCTTTAAGTTCTTGATAAGTTAAATTTGGTAGGTTTTCTGCCTTATACTTCCTCAGAATCCTATTTGCTAAATCAATTACATTTTCGCCTTTTTTACCGGACCTTAAAATAATTGCTAAAAGTTCTGAATTGGAAAGTCTATTAGAGCTATATCTAATCAGTTTCTCTCTCGGTCTTTCAACCTTTGGTATTTCCTTTATCTTCATATTTTTAATAAAGTGGAGTCCTCCCGGACTAAAGTCCGTGGCTCCCTCCTGAGCAGAAAAAGTAATATAGTATTCATCCTTGGGCTATCCCTCGCTTATGCTCGGGATGGTGAGCGTAGTCGAATCAAAACCCGGGGATTTCTGCGAGGGATTAAAATTCTCTCGTATAAACTGAACTAAATATCCCGCATCCTCGCTATCCAACTATTCTCATATTCTTAAGAATATGAGAATATACTTTCTTACAACTTATAGCTTAAAAGTGTATAGATACATCTTATTTTAATATTGATTGCTTCGTTATGACCTCGCTATTCTATCATCTGCTTGCTTTGCCCACACCATAGTTATTTCAATCCTACCCGCTGTTTAGGTAGTGGCTGTCGGCGGCGGGTCTAACCAACTAAAGAGAACAGTTTATTTTCTACTTCCGGGCTTAACAAGTGGAATATCCTGTTTACAAAGCGGGCAGTTATTTTCAGAATAGGTATCAATTTTTATCTTTATAAGACTTTTGAATCTTGCGCCAAAATCAATTTTAGAGTTCGAGCGGTCAACTATTGAGCCAACACCCACAAGCTTTGTGCCTGCATCTTTAATTAAGGTGATAAGTTCTTTTGTTGAAAGACCTGTTGTAACTACATCCTCTACAACTAAAACCCTGTCGCTTTTATCTACTGAAAAATTTCGTCTAAATGTCAGTCTCCCTTCTTCTCTTTCAGCAAATATGGAGCGACACTTTAATGCCCTTGCCACTTCATAGGAAACAATTATCCCTCCGAGCGCCGGACCTGCAACAACTGTAGGTTTTTCCTTCTCAAATTTTTTAGCAAGTTCGGAGCACAAAAGTTTTGCATATTTCGGATATTGTAAAACAAGCGCACATTGAAGATACTTTTCGCTATGAAGCCCGCTTGATAACTTAAAATGCCCTGTTAAAAGCGCATTGGTTTTATTGAAAATATTTAATATATTTTTTTTATTCATTACGTGTTACTCGCTACTGGTTACTCGTCACTTATTTCTTTTACTATCTCCTCTGCCGCTTTTATCGGCTCTTTTGCCTCAAAAATTGGCCTTCCTACAACTATGTAATCTGCGCCGAGTTTTATTGCCTCCTTTGGAGTTAAAACCCTTTTCTGGTCAGAGGTTTTTTCACCTATAAGCCTTATCCCAGGCGCAACTATTATAAAATCTTTGCCCATTTTTTTTCTAATCAGCGCTATCTCTTTTGGAGAACACACCGCTCCATCAAGCTCTGACTCCTTGGCAAGCCTTGCCAACTCTAAAACCTCATCTTCTACGCCTCTATTTATTCCTAAATATGATAAGTCCTCATTATTCAAACTAGTAAGCACGGTAACACCGACTAATTTAGGTCTTTTTGGAACGCCTGAGGCGGCTTTTAACATCTCCTTTCCACCAAGGGTATGAAGGGTGAGCATAAAAACTCCTAGCTCTTTGGCTGACTCAACCGCACTTTTTACAGTATTTGGTATATCGTGAAATTTTAAGTCCAGAAAAACCTTGCAATTTCTCTTATTAACCATATCAACTGCCTTTGGTCCATATCTGGCAAAGAGCTGACTTCCTACTTTGAATATTTTGACGATGCCTGAAAGTTCGTTAACAATGCACCTCGCCTTTTTTAAATCACCTGTATCTAAGGCGACTATAAGCTTTTCTTTTGACATTTTAGAGAACCTGTTAATTTTTTAATATCTTTGATCTCATTTTTTACCATATATTTCTTAATTCCGCTAAGTATTTCTAATGATGCTTTGGGGTTTATAAAGTTTGCTGTGCCAATACCTATGGCACTTGCACCTGAGATAATAAATTCTATTGCATCGTTTGCGTCCATAATCCCACCCATACCGATTATGGGAATCTTTACACTATTATACACTTCCCATACCACCCTTAGCGCAACAGGTTTTACGGCAGGCCCGCTTAAACCGCCTGTAATATTTCCAAGGAGCGGCTTCTTTGTATCAATATCAACCGCCATTCCCAATATGGTATTGATAAGACTCATGGCATCTGAGCCGGCTTCTTCGGCGGATTTTGCTATCTCGGATATATCTGTTACATTAGGAGAGAGTTTTGTAATAACTGTGAGTTTTGTTGATTTCTTTACCTCTTTAACAACCGCGTAGGTTGATTTTGCATCCTGGGAAAAATTGAGTTTTCCTTTTCTATATTCAATATTTGGGCAGGAGATATTAAGTTCAAACGCCTTAACACCCTCATCCTCAAGCTGTTTTGCGAGTTTGCTAAATTCTTCTTTGGTATAACCTGCTATGCTTACGACAAAGGCGGTTTTTAGGGTTTTTAGAAATGGAAGTTTCTCTTTAATAAAAACCTCTAACCCGCAATTTTCAAGCCCGATTGAGTTCAAAATTCCAGAGGGGGTTTCAACAATCCTTGGAGGCAAATTTCCTTCTCTTGGTTTTAAAGTTATTGTCTTTGTTACAAAAGCCCCGAGTTTATTAATACCTATTAGGTCTTTATACTCCTTGCCATATCCAAAAGTCCCTGAAGCAACAAGGACAGGATTCTTAAGAATAAGTTTTCCTATTTTTACCGATAAATCTATCTCCATATAATCTCATCCGAGTTAAACACTGGGCCGTCTTTGCAGACAAGTTTAAAGCCACCTTTTGTGCTGACTGCGCAGCCAAGGCAGGCGCCCACTCCGCAGGCGATAATTTCTTCAAGTGAAACCTGGCAGTTAATCCTATGTTTTTTCGCTATCTTTGAGACTTCCTTAAGCATAGGATAGGGACCGCAAGCATAGACAGTTGACAGTTGACAGTTGACAGTTGACAAAACCTCTTTCAACAAATCGGTAACCTTGCCTTTAAAACCTAAAGAGCCATCTTCTGTGGCAATTTTAACGTCACAACCTAATTTTTTGAACTCGTCTTTGCATAAAATCAGATTTTTGGTTTTAGCGCCAATTAAGACCAGTGGTTTTCTGTGAACTGTGAATTGTGAATTGTGAACTAACTTTTCTGCAAGGAAAAGTAGTGGAGCTGTTCCCATCCCACCAGCAACTAAAACTGTCGTCTGTCGTCTGTCGTCTGTCGTCTGAAAATCAAAACCGTTGCCCAAAGGGCCGATAATGTCTAAGAAATCTCCTGCCTTTTTCTTAGATAGAAACCCTGTGCCTTTGCCTAAAACCTCGTATAATATTTTAAAGGTATTCTTCTCTTTAGATACGCTGTGGATGCTGAATGGCCGCCTTAAGAGCGGAGTGTTATTATCAGAGCATTTTATATGGACGAACTGGCCAGGTTTAGCAAATCTTGGAATATAGTCAGAAGAAATGGAAAGCTCATAATAAGAATT
>Ga0194113_10010197_pt1 | contig 11249 bp, 6 predicted proteins | sample TA2MahC200mmetaG_FD_146193 | JGI IMG/M metagenome (GOLD analysis project Ga0194113, IMG submission 146193) | Freshwater microbial communities from Lake Tanganyika, Tanzania - TA2015017 Mahale Deep Cast 200m | ecosystem: Environmental > Aquatic > Freshwater > Lake | place: Tanzania: Lake...
TCAGGTTGCGGACGTCGACGCTGGCGATGGCGACCTCGCCCGCCCAGGCGGGGAGCGCAAGCGCCACACACAGCAAGCCCCACGCAAGCAGTCGGCAGCCGTTCATGCACTGGCCTCCTCACTCCCGCTGCACTTGATATGCCAGGGACTGTCAGCGCTACTCGCGAAGCACGTCGCCGACCCGCCACGTCGGGCTGTCCGGCGCCACCAACTCGTTGATGTTGACGACCTTGCCGAATTGCTCGAGGACGAGGCCTGTGAGCCTGACGGGGAAGTCGAGCTTACCGTCGCCCATCGTGCTGCGCCACCTCGCCCAGGGTGGCGGGCCGGCGCTTTCGATGCCCGGCAGGGGCCACTGGACGTATTGCCAGCCGTCGAAGGCGTGGGGGCCGCCGTAGGGGATGCCGTAGCAGTAGTGGCGGCGGCGGGGCACGGTCGTCCAGCGCTCGCCCTTGGCGTCGGTGAGTTCGATATCCACCCACGCCGCGCCGTTGCCGCAGAGCCACAGGCCGAGCTGGAGGGAGCCGGCGGGGATCACGGGGGGGGCTCCCCTGGGCCTGAGCACGGCGTAGCGGAGGCGATAGGGGCTGACGCGCGGCTCGTGCTTGAGCGTGACGGCCAGGGCCTTCTCCCCGGCCGTCCGCCCGTCGGCGATTGCGAGGTCGAATGAGGAGAGCTTCACGGGCGTCTCGTCGTTCAACTCCTCCAGCTCGGGGCAAGGCGGTTGGCCAAGAGTCTGGGCAAGAGTCCAGTCGTCAGGCTTTGTGAACTGGACGAGTGGCTTGGCGCTGGGGGCTGGGGAACTCTCGTAGCTTGGCTTGCCGAGCTGGGCGTCGCCGACGATGCCGGCCTCGTCCAGCCAGATAGGGCTGGGGGCGATCTCGAAGGCGATGCGGCCATCCTTCACGGGCAGAGCGTGGCTGTTCGACTGGCTGTCGGTGAGGCGCGGCTTCGAGCCTTGCGGCACCTTGAGGGAGATGCTGCGGCTGCCGCGGGTGGTCCAGAGGGCGTGGACCGGCCCCTTCGGGCCATCGAAGCGGAGGCAGTAGGCGTTGACGGAGCCGGTGGGGACGAGGGAATGGAACTTCGCGCGGTCGAGCAGGCGGGTCATCGTGGCGTAGGCGCAGTAGCCGGGCTTGGGGTTCAGCTCGGGGCCTTTGTGGCAGAGGCCGACGGAGCCGTAGCCGGTGTAGTAGTATTCGGAGCCTGGGTCCCAGATTTCGCAGGCGGTGCCCCACCAGGCCACGCCGAGTGCGAAGCCTCGGAGGAAGCCGCGAATGTAGGCGTCGCTCTGCTCCCGCTCGCGCGCGCGGTCGGGGTAGTAGCCGCAGCCGCTGCACACGTAGAAGCCCTCGGTGATGAAGAAGGGCAGGTCGCCGTAGCCGTAGTGCTTCGCCACCTCCTTGAGGTAGTAGAACATCTGGATGTTGTCGCCCATGAAGTCGAGGGCCAGGCCGTCCATGAGCTTGCGGGGGTACTTGCGGGAGAGGAAGGTGGCGATGAATTGCGGGTAGCCGTTGCCGAAGCTGAGCGTGAGGCCGGGGTGCTTCTCGCGGACCGCTCCGCTGCACTTCGTGGCGAGGTCCCAGTATTGCTGGAAGAGCTTCTCCTCGTCGTCCGTGAGCTTTCGGGGGGCGGGGTGCTCGAGGAGTTCGGGCGGGAAGTAGCCGTAGTGGCGCCCGCTGAGGGCCTGCTCGGCGAAGACGGTCCAGTACTGGTGCTGGGGGTTGGCGGCGACCTTCTTGAGCGCCTCCTCGGGGCCTTTCACCTGCCAAAGGAGGCTGTTGTAGGCGGGATAGACCTTGTGGCGGTCGGAGAAGCCTTTCTCCCACAGCTCCTTGCCCACGTGGGACCAACGGGCGCCGAGCTTGTGGATGAGGGAGCCGGCGGCCTCGGCCCCCGCACCGAAATGGGAGTCCATGAAGACCCAGATGCCGAAGGGGCTGTCGCGGTCGGCCTGCCGCGTGTCGGGCGGCAGGAGGGCGAAGGTGGTCTGCCGGCGGATGAGCGGCTCGCCGCGCGGGTCGAGCAGGCGCGCGTCGAGGTAGTGTAGGCCAAGCTCCTCGACGGGCAGTTGCATCGCCTCGACCTTGCTCTCTCGCGGGGCCAGGCTGTAGGGCGCCTTGTGGACCGTGAACTCCCCGTAGAAGTCGGTGACCTTCGCCTCGATCTGGCCCGACTGGGCGGCGGGGGTGGTGTTGCGCAGGTGGAACTTGAAGACGGGCACCTGGGGCTGGACGAAGATGTGGCCGGCCTCGCCGCTTGTCACCTTCATCTCCACGGGGCTTTCGACCAAGGTGGCGGCGAAGATGCGAACGCCGCAGCGCTTCGCGGGCGCCTCGGGATAGCCCTCCCTGTGGGGCGGGCCGTTCAGGTCGAGTTCCAGCGCGTGCTCCTCCTCGTTGCCGAGGAAGTCCTGGAACGCCCCGGGGTCGAGCGGGACGCGGACGAGCCAGAGCGCGCCCCTCACCCCCTCCCTCTCCCAGGTGGAGAGGGGGAGGGCCGGCCCGCCCGTCTCCCCTTGGGAGAGAGGGAGGACCTCTGGGATGGCGAAGCAGCGGTCGAGGACCATCCCCTGGTGCGGCTTGACCATGCGGACGTTGAGGACGTTGGTGGAGCCGTCCCGCGTGTCGGCCGCGGCGATCAGGGCGAGTTTGCGGTACTGCCTGCGGGGCACGCGGAGCATCACGCGCTTGGGGTCGTTGCTGGCCGCCTCGGTGCGGACGTAGGCCGCGCTGCCCCGGAAGTCCACCTTGCTGAGGTCCAGGTGGTTCGGCTTCCCACGCGCGCACGTCCAGAGGAACGGCAGGCCGCGGACGGCGATGAGCTTGCCCGGCGGCGGAAGGACCTCGGCGTGGAGGGCGTCGGCGTTGAAGCGCGCCGTGAGGTCGAGGGGCAGGGCGCCCGTTGCCAGCAACGGGCTCCCGTCGAGCTCCGGCGGCAGCTTCTCGACGCGGAGGAGCCGCACGCGGTCGCCGGGACTGAGCGCGAGGCAGATGCCGCCCTTCGCCCACTTCGGCCAATCGTCGCTCGCCACAAGGAGACCGTCGGCCCAGAGGCGCGCCTGGCGCTCCGTCACCTCTATCCGCAGGCGCAGCCAGCGCTCGTCCCACGGGACGGCTCCGACGAACTCAGCCTGGAGCCTGCGCAAGGCGGCGTCGCGGGCCTTCGGGTCGTCCGCCCAGGGCTGGGCGGCGAGGGCATTGAGGTCGGGCCGCGCCCAGAGGGTGAGCCAGTGCTTCACCCGTTTCCCGCCGGCGAGGCGGGTCAGGAGGTCGCCGTCGCGCGAGGCGGCGCTGGTGAGGAGCTTGAGTTTGTCGCCGGCCTGTGCCCGCACCTCGACCTGGTAGCCGGCCTTGGCCTCCTCGGCCGCGGCGGCCAGCGTGACCGCGCTGCGGGGGCCTGCGAGCATCACCTCGGCAGTCGCCGCGTAGCGCTCCCAGTCCGGCCCGCCTGCGGCCAGCTCCACGCGGCTCTGGGCCTCGAGTGCGGCGCGGGTGGGCTTGCCTTTGGCCGCCGTGGGGTCGGCGGGGGCCTCGGGGGTCTTCGCCTCCTTGCCCCAGCGGTCCTCGACCAGCTTCAGGTTGCCAGCGCGGAGGCGCCAGGGCGGCGGCGTATCCAACTCGAAGTCCCCGCAGGCCATCTCGGCGAGCACCTGGGCCGGAAGCTCCTGCCACCAGGCCTTGCCCGGCTCTCCCGACCACGCGGTCGCTGCGATAAGAAGCCCACACGCGAAGCCAATGGCGCCCGCACGCATCTGCGGCCTCCTGACCCCGCCCGCGATCATAGGCAGAAGAGGGGGGCGGATCAAGCCGACTAGATAGCTTTCAGCGGTTCGGCGGCGCCCTGAGTGGGGACAAGACTGCCCAAAGGCAGGACTCCGAACCAGGAGAGCGGCTCGTTGGGAGTCCTGCCTTCAGGCAGTCTTCGCGCCAAGGAGCCGAATCGCTGAAAGCTATTTGGGCGGGGACCGGGAGTCCAGCCTCAATTGAAGAGGAACCCTGATGGCCGTCTTCCCGTGCTCGTCGTCGTACTCGTCGTCGTCGCGTCTCTGGGTTCTTTCCCCTTCCCGATTCGACGACGAGGACGACGACAACGACGACGATTCAGGAGAAAGGCAGGCGCCAGGACTCGCGGCTATGCTCGGGCACAGGAGGCCCTTGCAGAAACCTGGTCGGGAGTGTATGCTACGCGGCATTGTGGCGTCGCAACCCATTGGAGCAAGGAGACGAGCGAATGGCAGGGAAGATCAGGCTGGGCATCATCGGCGTGGGGCAGATCGGCAAGAGCCACGTGGCCAACTACCAGAAGGTGCCCGACTGCGAGATCGTGGCCGTGGCCGACGTGAATGAGGCCGAGGCCAACCGCGTGGCCGCGGCGAACAACATCCCTCGCGTCTTCACCAACTTCCGCGAGATGCTGAAGGTGGAGGAGATTGACGCGGTGGACGTGTGCCTGCACAACAACTACCACGCCCCGGTCACTATCGCGGCGCTGGAGGCGGGGAAGGACGTCTATTGCGAGAAGCCGATGGCGGGGGCCTACCCCGATGCGAAGAAGATGTACAAGACGGCGAAGAAGCTGGGCCGCAGGCTCGCCATTCAGCTCTCCACGCTGTTCTCGAAGGAGACCAAGGCGGCGAAGCGGCTGATTGACGCGGGCTACCTGGGGAAAATCTACTTCGTCAAGAGCTACGGCTTCCGCCGCCGCGGGCGGCCCTGGGTGGACGGCTATGGCTCGCCGCAGTTCGTGACCAAGAAGACGGCTCAGGGCGGCGCGCTGTTCGACATGGGCGTCTACCACATCGCCAACATCCTCTACCTCATCGGCAATCCCGCGGTGCTCACGGTGAGCGGCGCGACCCACGACGAGATCGAGAAGTACGAGGACCGCGCGAAGGCCGCCCCCTGGGAGGTTGAGGAGCTGGGCCTCGGCTTCGTCCGCCTCGCCGGCGGAATCTCCTTCGTCATCGAGGAGAGCTGGGCAATTCACTCCAACGGCACCGAAAGCCCGATGATCGCGGGCTCGAAGGGCGGCATCAAGCTCAGCCCCTTCGGCTACTTCTCCACCGTCGCCGACATGCCGATGAACGCCACATTTGAGCTGGACGGCAGCGACTGGCGTTGGCACGCCTGCTTCCCCGAGACGGCCTACCACGACAGCCCGCAGCACCACTGGATTGCGGGCTTGCTCGGCAAGTGCGAGCTGATAGACACGGCGGCCATCGCCCTGGCCACGATGAAGGTGAGCGAGGGCATCTACCTCTCGCAGAAGCTCGGCCGCGAGGTCACCTCCGCCGAAATCGAGAAGAAGCCGAAGAGCACCGCCCTCAAGGGGCTGTAGCGATTGCCGATCTGCGATTGCCGATTACAGAGCGCCCCTCCCGCGGGCCTCCGCGCCCGCGGGAGGGAGCATTGAGCCAAGCGATGGGCCACCGCCATCCCCTCCCGAAGGCTCCAATGCCTTCGGGAGGGTGGGCGAGGTACGCCGTGAGAGAACTCCTCGACAGCGTGATCTTCCTGTTCGCGATCGTGGATGCGCCGGGGAACCTGCCGATCTTCGTGGACCTGATGGAGGGGATGGAGCCGCGGCTGCGGCGGCGGGTCTACGACATCGCAACCGTCGCCGGCTTCGTCATCATCGTGGTGTTCGCCCTGGCCGGCCGCTTCGTGCTCAAGTCCGTGTTCCAGATCGAGGTGGCCGAGTTCCAGGTCGCCGGCGGGCTGCTTCTGGCCGCGGTGGGCGTTCACGCGATGGTGGCGTCGCGCGAGCCTGACGCGGCAGAGGCGCAGCAGCGGCCCCGTGGTCTCGAGATCGCCGCCGTGCCCATCGCCTGCCCGCTGCTGGTGGGGCCGGGGGCGATCGTGACGACGATGCTGATCGTGGAGCGCCACGGCGAACTGCACGCGATGCTGGCCGGCGCCGTCGTCTTCGCCCTCACCAGGCTCATCTTCTGGCTCGACGCGCCACTCCGCCGCCTCCTGGGCAGCTTCGGCCTCCTCATCCTCTCCCGCATCATGCGCATCTTCATCATCGCCATCGGCGTCCACTTCATCATCGCCGGCGTCAAGACGATCTTCCACCTCGCCAAGTAGAAGGGCCGCCAGCCCCTCGTCGGGGGCCGGCGGCCCTCAGGTCAGGCGGGATGGGAGCGCGCTATTCGGACTTCAGCTCCTTGATGCAGATGTTCTTGAAGTCCAGCGGGTTGCCGTGGTTCTGGAGGGCGATGGGGCCTTCGGGGGGGCAGCCGACCATTTGGAGGTTGTCAATCACCTTCTCGCCGTTCAGCTCCACGGTCATCCTGTCGCCCTTGACGGTGATGACGAAGGCGTTCCACTCGCCGATCGGCTTGTCGGCCTTCTTGGTCGGCGTGGCGGCCTTGCGGACCTCTTCGGGCATCTTGGCGTCGGTGCGGTAGCCATAGACCTCGCCCGAGCCGAGCTTGTTGTCCCAGATGTTCGCCTGGCACTTCTCCGCGCCGCGGACATAGATGCCGCTGTCCCCCGCCTTCTCGAACCGCCACTCAACCATCAGGACGAAGTCCTTGTAGCTCTTCGTCGTCCACAGGTGGCTGCTCTTGCCCGTGTACTTGATGATGCCGCCTTCTACCTTCCACTCGGCCACCTGCTGGGCGCTGGCCGGCTTGCCGTCACGCGAGCCCCAGCCGGTGAGGTCCTTGCCGTTGAAGAGGGCCGTGAAGCCCTCGGGCGGCGTGTTATCCGCCGCCATGGCCACCGCCGCAAGCAACGCCACAACCACGATCGCCCTTCGCATCGCCGTGCCTCCTTTCCCTTCCCGTTGGGTGTCTCCGCGCTGAGGGCGCCACCAGGACTGCCTAGAGGCAGGACTCCCAACGCGCCCTCTCCTGGTTTGGAGTCCTGCCTTCAGGCAGTCTTCGCTCTCAGCAACGTGCGGCAATTTAGCGCCCGGCAGACGGTTTGTCAAGCCCCCTTGCGGGCGGAGCGGCGATGGCCTATGCTCTGGGGACCAACCGAAGGAGACCGAACATGCTCCGTTGGTTCTCCGTGCCAATATGGTCCTTCGCACTCGCCTCTCGCCTCGCCGGGGCGGGAGAGGCGTTTCCACTGGTGGACGGCGAACGCCAGGCGGTGATTGTCGCCGCGGGTGGGCTGGGCAAGAACCTCCAGACCTACGTCGAGAAGTGCACGGGCCGAAAGCTCCAGATCGTGGCCGAGAAGGACTACAAGCCCGAGGCAATGCCCCTGGCCGTCTTCGTGGGCGACACGGCGAAGGCCCGCGAGCTGTTCGCCGACAAGCTGAAGGCCCTCGATGCTGATGCCTACATCGTCCACGTGGCCCCTACGTTCGCCGTCCTTGCCGGCTCGCCCTATGCGGAGTGGGACTTTGTGCGGATGCACCTGGGCGCCGAGAGCTACGTGCCGAACGAACTCTTCACCGTCATCCCGAAGCACGAGAAGGTGCTCGTGCCCGTCGGCACGCGGGTCGAGGAGCCGGTGTTCCTCTCGCGCGGCTTCAGCGCGCTCAACAGCAGCCAGTGGCTTCGCGGCCATCCGCCCATCCCGTGGCGAATCGTCTCGGGCCACGGACGCTACAAGTTCCACCACAACATCCACAGCTTCATCCCCGTCGAGAAGTTCGGCAAGGACCACCCCGAGTTCTTCCCAATGGTCGGCGACAAGCGGAGCCTGACCTCAGACAGCGCGGGGCCGGGGCCATGCATCTCGAACCCCGAGGTGGTGAAGATCGTCATCCACAAGTGCCGCGAGTTCTTCGACAAGAACCCGAAGGAGCTGTGCATCAGCCTGGGGATGACCGATGGCGGCTACTGCGAGTGCCCCGCCTGCAAGGCGATGGACGGCCCGTCGCTCGAGATCAACGGCCGCACGTCGCCCAAGAGCAACCGCTACTACGCCTTCCTCAACAAGGTAGCCAAGGCGATTCGGGAGAGCCATCCGGGCCGCTTCATCGGCACCCTCGGCTATGCGGGGGCCGACCTCCCGCCCTCATTCCCCGTCGAGCGCAACCTCATCGTCTACATGTGCTACAACCGCGCCAACTGGGTGAACGCGGAGGACAAGAAGGCCGACCTGGCGATGATTGATGCCTGGATGGAGCGGCTCGACCGCATCGGCATCTACGAATACCTCTACGGCCTCGGCTACAGCGTCCCGCGCCTCTACACCCATCGCCTGGCCGACATGCTCCGCTACGTCGGCAACAAGAAGCCCCTCAGCGGGTTCTACGCCGAAATCTACTCCCACCACGGCCTCGACGGCCCGAAAGCCTGGCTCACCGAGCGGCTGCTTTGGAACCCCAACCAGGACGTTGACCGGCTCCTCGCCCAGTGGTGCTCCGCCTGCTTCGGCCCCGCCGCCGAGCCGATGCGCCAATACTTCGACCTCCTGGAGAACACCTGGATCAAGAACAGCTCGCGCGTGAAGCAGACCGGCAAGTTCTGGGGCCTTTACAGGGACGAGCAGCTCGAGATGTTTCTCCCCGACGACATGCACGCCCTCTGGAAGCTCCTTGACACGGCGAAGGCCAAGGCCGACAGCCAGGTCGTCGGCCAGCGGATTGACTACTTCGCCTCCACCCTCAAGATCACCGATGTCACGGTGAAGCAGTATCACGCCTACAACAACACGATGGCCCTCATCAAGGACAAGGCCGAGCCGGGCAGAGTCCTCAAAGCGCTCCTCTGGGGCGACGCGCTGGCCCCCGACTTCGACCTCGCCGCCTACACTGGCAAGCTCATCGCCGCCGACCCCACCAAGTTCATCCAAGGCGTCCAGGTCGCCCGCGGCGCCCTGGCCACCCAGTACATCTTCGACCGCGCCATCTGGCCCGCGGTTCACGCCAGGCTCAAGGCTGGCGAGCGCGACCCCGCCAAGCTAACGGCCGAAGCGAAGGAGGCCTTGCGTAAGATTGTGGGCGGGGCGTCCCTGCCCCGCGTCGAGAAGATGGTGGCCCTGTCCGAACGCATCGCCGTGGCCAAGCGTGTCTCCAAGCCCCCGACCATTGACGGCACGCCCGACGAGCCCTGCTGGCAATGGGTTGACCATCGCCCCTGGTTCGCCCGACTCTCGATGGCTGCGCACACGGGCGCCACGCAGTTCGCCCTCGCCTACGACGACGAGCAGCTCTACATCGCCCTCCGCTGCCCGGGCCAGGACCCCTGCGCCTTCAGCGAGTCCACCCGTAAGGCGAGCAGCGCCTACGACTGCCCCGCATGGAAATACCCCTCCGTCGAGGTCTTCCTCAACCCCGACGAGCGCGACGCCCCCGCCAGCGCCGTCCCCTACTACCAGGTTATCGCGGCCGCCGCGGGCGGCGCCTGGGAGACCCCCCAGAAGGCCCTCGCCTCCTGGAAAGTCACCGACAACGGCAAGGACCTCTGGCAGGCCGAGCTTGTACTCTCCTGGAAGAAGCTGGGCATCGTCCCCAAGCGATTCCCCTGGCTTCGCCTCAACCTCGTCCGCAACATGAAGTTCCAGGGCGACCAGGACGCGGCCGGCTGGTTCGTCACCGCCCTTGCCAACAACTCCCCCTCGGCCCGCGGCTGGCTCCTCTTCGAGCCGTAGATTATTTGGTTCCCGTTGTAGGAAGCGCGCCCGAACTTGTCCGGGGGTGCGCGGGCCAGGACTTCGCGCAAGCCGCGGACGGACGGCTCGCACAGCATCAACGAGTGCTACGCCTGCGGCGGCGATATGATGAAGGACATCACGATCGGCGAGCGGGACGTGCTCGATGGCCCGGTGATCAACGCCATTGCCGATCAGCGGATCGCCAAACTCAAGCGAGGACTCGTGGGAATCTCCCCGAAGATCGAGGAACTGGAGCGGGCCGCGGGCGCGCACATTGATCTCGACGAGGCTATGCGCGCGCTCGCCGAGGAACGACGGGAAGTGACAGTGCCAAAGCACGCGCGCGCCCCCTTGCCGGCCGCTCTGGCGGGCAGGAGCACTTGACACGCGCCTCGGAACGGATACCCTAGGGGCCTGGTCAGGCAGTGGCGGGGCCTGTCCCAGAAGGCCCACGCTGCCGGCGCGGCGCCCGAGCTGAGGGAGCAACTGGCCGCCCTGACCAAGAAGGTCGAGCAGGCCGACGAGGCGATCCGGGAAGCGGCCAAGCCCCGAACGCTGCACTTCAAGCTGTCGCCGGCGCCGTGAGTCCGCGGCCCCCTGAACCCGGCCGCCGTGGCGAAGGCGCCCGGACGCCGCGGGCCGCCCCGACGCCGCGAACGAGGCACCACATGAAGACGAACCACCGGAACGACGCAGCGGTCCTGCGAGAGCTGGTCAGGCAGTACCGCGAGCTGGCCAGCAAGCCCATCCAGGCCGAGCGGCGGGAGCTGTGGAGCGACCTCCTGAGCCTGCGGCAGACCCGCCCCCTGGTCCTCGCAAGCTATGGGATGTGGAACGTGTGGTGCCGTGAAGTGTTCGGCGACCACACCCTCCGATGCCAGGACCCCCTGTTCCGCGCCCACGAGCGCAACCTGCGGATGGCCATCTTCCACGACAACGTGGGCGACGACTACATCCTCGAGCCCTGGCTCGGCGAGGAGGCGGTGAAGGACGGCGGCTGGGGCCGGCTCTTCGGCGTTGAGCAGGCGCTTACGGCCAAGCCGCAGGAGGGCGGCGCCGGCGCCTACAAGCCGGCCATCAAGGACTGGGCCGACGTGGCCAAGCTGAAGCCGGTCCGGCACAGGATTGACGAGGAAGCCACCGCCCGGAAGCTTGCGCCACTACAGGATGCGATTGGCGACCTGATCGAGATTGACGTGAACCGCGGCCCCGTCTACTCGGGCTTTCTGGCCGACATCTCGTGGAATCTCACGATGCTCCGCGGCCTCGAGCAGATGATGCTGGACATGTACGGATCGCCCAGGGAGCTGCACGCGCTGGCAGCGTTCATCCGCGACGCGACGCTGGCGGCCCAGGACGCCGCCGAGGCCGCGGGCGACTACGGGCTGACCAACCACGGCATCCAGGAGATGCCCTACTCGCGTGAGCTGGAGTGGCCTCGGCCCAACGCGCGGGGCCGGAAGCGCAAGGACCTGTGGTGCTTCGCCGCCGCCCAGGAGTTCGCCCTCGTCTCGCCCAGGCAGCACGACGAGTTCCTGCTCCAATACCAACTGCCCGGCCTCCGCCAGTTCGGCCTCGTGGCCTACGGCTGCTGCGAGGACCTGACGCAGAAGATCGACATGCTGCGGCAGATACCGAACCTGCGCGTGATCGCCGTGACCCCGAGGGCCGACGTTCGGCGCT
>Ga0194113_10010205_pt1 | contig 11245 bp, 9 predicted proteins | sample TA2MahC200mmetaG_FD_146193 | JGI IMG/M metagenome (GOLD analysis project Ga0194113, IMG submission 146193) | Freshwater microbial communities from Lake Tanganyika, Tanzania - TA2015017 Mahale Deep Cast 200m | ecosystem: Environmental > Aquatic > Freshwater > Lake | place: Tanzania: Lake...
AACGCCGTCTGGGACGAGACGACCGACGTGGCCATCATAGACCGCGACACGCTCCCGGTTCTCTGGAATCCCGGCGTCAAGGCCGCGGTCAAGAAGCTCGCCGACCGCTGGACGGTCGAGATCATGATTCCGACGAAGGACTTCGGCAAGCTCGGGCCGACGAAAGAGTATCCCTGGGGCATCCAGGTCGGCCGCACCCGCTTCACCGGCGGCCACCCCGACGCCTGGGCGATTGCGCCGACCAGCGGCGGCCCCTACCGCACGCTGAACCGCTGGGGCAATCTCTGGATGCGGTGAGGAAACATTCTTGTTGACATGGCCGAAGGACGTGGCTATAGTGCTGTCAGCTTCTGTGGCAGAAACGGGTTGGGTTTGTCCCACGGTTGAGGGATAGCCCTGAGCGAACAGGTAGAAAGGCATCCTCTCGGGAAGCCGCATTCTTGGCCAATACCCACAGACATGGCGTTGTAGGACGCGAATCCTTTCGCGGACCCGGCTCTCGCCCGGACACCGCATCTGTCGCTACGACAGGGAGATACGTCCTGGAAAGGATTCCAGTCCTACAAGGGCGAATCGCAGGCGCGTCATCCAAGCCAAGTCCTCCGGGCGTAGCGAACAACTCTTGGAGAAGGTACACGAAGGAATATTGGCCTATCACAGTCCCTCACCTATGGGACAAAGCCAACGGGTTCTGCCGACAAGCCATCCTTTGGCAACAGGTTCTTGCAGAGTTGAGCGCAGAATCCAGCGGAACCTTGTGGCTCGGGAGAGAAGCGTCGGGCGTGCGCTGAGGAGCGATCTGGCAAGGCAGAGAAACGACGGGAATACTCTGAGAAGCCTTGGGAATGGTCTGAGAAACGCTAAGAAGGGCCTGAGAAGCCTTACGGACGGCCAGACACCTGTCAGGTTGAGACAGATTACCCCAGGGACGGGCCAGACAGCCCTTCTTGGCTCATAGAATGGGCTAAGTGCTGCATTTCATAAGCGGGTCAAGTGTTCCCGCGAGCGAGTCATGGCGACTTGGGCAGATCTCGCAACAGATAGCCGGTTGGCTGCAAATGAGACTTTCGTGCTTCAGCGCTGGCGCACGTGCGTCAGCCGCGCCTACTATGCCATCTACTCAGCGGCAACGGATGCGCTGGTTCAGCAGGGCATAGTCATGCCGAAAGGGAAAGGCAATCCAGCTCACAAGACATTGCCGAGCTTGGTGGGCAATAACCTGAGCGGAATCAGCCATGCCCTCAGGTGGAGGCTCGCCGGAATGGTGGAGAAGCTGTACAAGCTGCGACTGATGGCCGACTATCAGCCGCAGGTGCCAATCGAGGAGCGTCACGCGCGACTCGCGCTGGGTTTGATGGACCAAGCCTTGGAGTGCCTGCGAGGTGAATCATGAACAAGACAGCCGCCCCCGGTATCGCCGAACTCCTGAAAGAAGTTCAAACAATGCTGGCGGCCAAGTGCAAGCGCCGAAGATTCCGCCTGCGTGTCCCCAAGCACGGCTACCGCGTTGAGGATGATTGGATCACCATAGTGGTGACTCCCACCAGAGCCGGTGTTGACGCCTACGACTACGTCAACGTTCTCTCGGTGGTCGAAAAGCAACTCCGCGCCCGCGGCCACGAACACGTCATCCTCGTCCCCGCCATGGGCGATTAACTTAGCGCCGCCTGTCGCCGCAACGAACGCCGAACGGAGATGGGACGCAGATAAACGCAGATGAACGCGGATACGGCAGGGATTGCCCCAACGATGGGCCGCGGCGGACAGAGGACCGTTGCAGTCAGATCCCTGAGTAAGAGAGCCCGTGGCCAGAACCAAAAGCGTCAGTCGTGAGTCTGCGGCCACCTACAAGCGGCGCTTTGAGTCGTGCGCATGGAAAACGACGAACTCGAAGCCAAAATCAAGGTGCGCGCTGAACGTTTCCCGGGTTCCTATCACCAGCAAGTGGATGCCTTCGTCGCCGCCCACGAAGCGGACATCTGCTTCCGCTGATTTCAGCAACTGCCGGAGAGAACGGTCACAACAGAAGCATTCCATGAGGAATCCAAGAGACCAGGACAGCCGGAGCTGGGAGTTCTTGGCTTCCTGGCTTCCTCATTGAAATCCTCATCGCGGTCGAAAAAGAACTCCGCGCCCGCGGCCACGAACACGTCATCCTCGTCCCCGCGATGGGCGATTGACGTATCCCAATGAGAATAGAAACGAGACTCTGGGGATGTCTGGCGCACGTTCGCTACCCATTGAAGAATTGGCGTCTCATGCGCCGTACGTGCGGCCTTGCCCGACGCCAAAATCGGTGATGTGTCCCGTGAATACTCTGAATACTCGAATACCCGTGGTGAGGTGCAGACATGAGCATAGCCGAAAGACAAGATGAGGTCATCGTAGCAGCCGATCACCCCGAAAAGTACGGCGTCTCCTTCTTCGCGAATATCTTGGAGGCGGAGGACGATCCGCTATGCAAATGGCATGCTGTCAAGGCCATCGGGGACCTAAAGGGGTACGAGGCCCAAAGGCAGTTGCTCCAGGTGCTACAGGACCCGGACCACGAGTTTGACGAAAGCTCCCTGCATCGGATCTGTGCGTGGGCAATTGGGCGGGTCGGTTCCGCACTCAGCGCAGACGTGATCAAGCTTCTGCGGAGTCCTGTCTCACAACAGACCCGAATAGCCCTGATCGATGCGCTTGGCGAAATCGCTGATCCTGTTGCTATCCCCGTGCTATCGGAGCAACTCGCCTCAGGGATCCGTTCTGTTAGGTTATGGGCGGCCCTCTCGCTCGCAAAGATAGGAGAACCGTCTCTACCTGTACTTAAGAGCGCACTCAAGGACGCAGACGCGGAATTGGTCTTGATCATAGCCGATGCCTTGTCAATCATCGCAACAGAGAAGACGGTACCCGTGTTACTCGACGCTCTGGACAAAGACCCTCAGGCTGTGGCAGAGTACTTCGCGAAGGGACCACCCGGGCGAACGCGCACGTACATTGCCCTCCTCCGCCAGTGGCGCGTATCCCGTGACTCGGTGGCACTTCGCGATCTACTAGATCGATGCAGGCCCTAAGTGGCTCCGTCGGAAGAGAACTCGATAGTGAACCCGCTCCTTGTCGTAGTTGGCATGCCCGGAGCCGGCAAGTCCACGGTAGTAGCCCATCTTGCCAAGAGAGGATGGCCGACTGTGTACTTCGGACAGATCACGCTCAGCGAGATCCGGCGCCGCGCCATGACGCCGTCTCCGGAAAGCGAGAAGGAAGTGCGCGAATCGCTTAGGAGAGAGCATGGCAATGACGTGTACGCGCAGAAGTCATTGGATCTCATCCGGCAATGTCTTGACAATGCCCCGGCCATCGTCGATGGTCTTTACTCATGGGCGGAATACAAGCTTCTCAGGTCTAAGCTGGTTAACCCCGTCATTGTTATCGCCGTGTGTGCGGATCGGGAACTTCGCTACAAGAGGCTCGCACAAAGACCAGTTCGGCCCCTTAGCCCTGTGGAAGCTGAGGAACGGGATTTTGCCGAGATCGGGAATATCCAGAAAGGCGGGCCAATCGCGATGGCCGACTACACGATACTGAACAACGTTTCAAGAGCGGAACTGGAAGTTGCCGTCGACGCGATCGTTTCTCGCATCATCAACACGTCCGGCAAGGGAGAAAGAGAATGGATCGACCGAAGAGACTCCTAGGAACCGCTGGCAAGAAAGGATGCAAGTTTGCGTGCATCTATTGCTTTACACACGATCCCGACTTTGAAAGGTGTCCTTTGCTAGACAGCAAGCGCCCCAGCAAACTGATAGCAGAAAGCAAAGGATTCGAAGTTGTCCAGCCTGCTTGTGACACCGAGCTCTTCCTTATGGAGAACTGGAGAGATTATCTGGACAACCTAGTGTCCACCGGAAAGGTGCTGAGCTTCGCTACGAAAGCGACGCTGGCGGACGCTGACATCGATTTCCTGAAGAGAATCAACGAGCTCCTTGTTTCTCGCGGGTCGGCGCTTCACGTATGCGTAACCATTGTGAAGCTTCGCGATTGGAGGGACCTCGAGCCCAACGCACCTTCGCCTAATGAAAGGATCAAGCTCCTACGGAAACTCTGGGAGGCAGCCATCGGGACATGCGTTGCTGTGCGACCCATGATACCGTTTCTCAAAGACGGAGAGCTTGAAGAGCTTGTTTCGAGAACATACAGGTTCTGCTACGGGTACCTGTCCGGCCCCCTTTATCTCACGCGCCGACTGAGAAAGTACCTCTCTGACAATGGGATTTCCTGTGAACCGGTGAAGAAGAAGGCGGGATGGCAGACAGGCGCGCCGGAACTCGATGTGGTCTTCAGTCGCAACTTAGAGAAGCGCCTCGCGGAGCTTGCCAGAGGGGCCGGTCGAAAGTACTTCGAAAGCAACTTGGAAGCGGCGTACTATGTCTGCCAGCAGCGCACAAGGGCGCCGAAGAAGTACCCCATTTGGGGACCAGAAGTGAGAAGAGAACGTGTGGCGACTCTATACATCGTAGACCCATGCACCAAGCAGTTCCTTCTTATGTTCCACAGAAATCTGGGGGCATGGCTTGCCCCAGGCGGCCACGTCGAGCTAGGAGAGGGCCTCATTGAAACAGCCGTGAGGGAAGCCGAAGAAGAAATCGGCGTAAGTCCGGAGATTGCAGACTTGCACGGGTATCTTTCCGGCGAGGGGAAACACTTTCGGTGTGTCGATACCCCCAAGGATTCCCCGGCGTTTTGCACCGTTGAGGAGTTCATTGAGCCCATCGGGGGCCATGATCCACACATTCACGTGGACGCTATCATTGTCGGCTTCGCCGATTCGCGGAAGCTCGCCTCGAAGCGAGACGCTTCTGAGGTGGCCACGCATGACTGGTTCCTTATTGACCAGATAGAACAAGACATTGAGACGTTCGACAATGTTCCGGCGATATGTCGCGCAATTCTGTCGGCTCTCGATTGACTATGCCAGGGTCAGCCGGGGCAGGTAAAGTGTGTTGCTCACCCGGGGCATTCGGGGGACACATCATCAATCTCCGGTTGATAGCGAGGACGGTGGGAACCGCATCTTCACATTTCACGTTTCGGCGCTGGCAAACGAGATCGTGGAGCGGTGTCCTTGTCGTTCTTGCCGACGCGGCGTGCGAACCTTCGGGCTATTCCGGCTATTCGGGCTATTCGGGGACACATCACCGATTTCCCGTTGACACGGCATGAGTTGCGGCGTAGCCTAGCCGTCTATCACGCCGTGAACGGCAACATGCTCTCTCTTGCAGTCCCTGCTGGGATCCCTGCTAAATCCGAAGCACGAATCCGCCTGCGGCGAACTGCGCCGCGCCGATCCCGGAACCCGGTCCGCCGCAGGCTGATCTGATGCCTCGCTTAGTTCGTTGTCGCCCTAAATTCGCTGGGCCAATCCGTGCCGTATCCGCGTTCATCCGCGTTTATCTGCGTCCCATTCCCGTCCTGCGTTAAGAATTGACATCATGACCACCCCTGTTTCCGCCGGCGTCGCTCAGATTGACATCACCCCCGAGGTCGGCACGAAGCTCGCCGGGTCGCTCTGGCCGCGCGTGTCGCAGGGCGTCCAGGACCCCCTCTATGTCAAGGCGTTGGTCGTGGAGTCCGAGGGCCAGCAGCTCGCGATGGTTTCGCTCGACCTCGTCAGCCTGGAACGCGCGGAGGGCGACCGGACCGTGGCTTTGGCGTCCGAGGCCACGCGCATCCCGCCTGAACGCATCGTGTGGACGGCGACCCACACGCACACCGGCCCCTACACGCGCAAGCGGCAAAGCGAGCACATCAACGCCGAATGGCTCGCGAAGCTTTCTGGCCGCATCGCGCAGGCCGTCGCGGACGCGCAGGCCAACCTTCGCCCGGCGCGGCTCAGCCGTCTGCGCGCGTTCCACTTCGCGCTATGCCACAACCGCCGGCTCGCGTTCAAGGACGGACGCCACGTGAACACCTGGCTGCTGGCCAACGACTGCGGCGTGCAGAGCGTCGGGTCGGCCGGGCCGATTGATCCTGAAATCGGCATGCTCGCGTTCGACGACCCGGACGGCAAGCTCATGGCGCTGTTTTTCACCTACGCGCTCCACACCAACGCCAACTTCGGGCCGTGCTTCAGCGCGGACTACCCCGCGACCGTGGCCAAGCGAATCGCCAAACACTTCGGCGACCAGGCCGCGACGATCTACTTCCCCGGCTGCTGCGGCAACATCAACCACTGTGTGCCCGCGGGCGCGGAGCGCCGCGACGTCGTGATCGGCAACCTGCTCGCGGACGCGATGATCCCGGCGATCGAGAAGCGCCAGCCGCTGCCCGGGCCGTTCGCCCTGAACGCGGCCAAGCGCGAGATCACCGTGCCCTACCGCGACCTGTGGGTGGACATGGAAGAGCGGCTGGCCAAGAGCATGTATGCGCCCAAGTCATGCGACTACTTCCGCGAGGCGCAGAAGACGCTCCAGGCCGAAGGCAAGACTCAGGCCGACACGATCCTCCAGGCCTGGCACATCGGCGACACGGGCTTCCTCAGCCTGCCCGGCGAGGTGTTCGTGGAGTGGGGGATCAAGATCAAGCAGGCCAGCCCGTTTCCGTGGACGTTCCCCGTGGAGCTGGGCGCGGACTCGCTGGGCTATCTGGTCACGCGTGAGGCGTATGAGGCCGGCGGCTATGAGTCGCTGCTGTCCTTGGGCACGATGATTGACGTCGCGGGCGTGGAGTTGATGGTGGACCGCGGGCTTGGCGAGTTGCGTCGGCTGCACAAAATGGCGGAGAAGGCGTAGCCGCGCGGTTCGCGGCGCGCCGAAGTGTAGCACGCCCAATGGCAGAGAAACCCGTTTTCTCTAAGAAAACGGGTTTCTGGGAACACCAAGTAGCGAGAGTCGGCGCTTGGGAGCTTGACGAATGGTGACAGTTCACCCGCTCGTTGCGGCGGGGCATTGGACGCCTCACCGCGCGATGAGGGCAGGCAATCCGCCGCGGTGGAAGGGGCCGGGCGGACCGTTGCGCCACACGATGCCGCATTCAACCTGAAGGAGGCCGCACGATGAACCATGCCCGGCGGCTGCTGGCGGGGCTTCTGCTCTTGTCGCACGGAGTGGCGGCGTCCGTCGCGATCTCGGGCGAGGATGGCCTTCCAAGGAAAGCGGCTTCGCTCACGCTCGCACGCGAGGGACGGACAGTCTACTCGATTGTGGAGTCGGTAGCGGCGACCGAGCCGGAGAAGTACGCCGCCAGGGAGCTGGCCGAGTTCCTCAACCGGGTGACCGGGGCGACGTATCCCATTGTCGCGGAGTCCGCGGCCTCGGGCAGAGGTCAGCGGATTTATGTCGGCTGGACCCGGTTCGCGGCCGGGAACGGCGTCACGTCGTCCACGTTGGGGGAAGAGGAATGGGTGGTCCGGACCGTGGGCGATGAGTTGATCATCACCGGCGGCCGTCCCCGCGGCACTCTGTACGGCGTCTATGAGTTCCTGGAGCGCGAGGTCGGCTGCCACTGGCTGGACCGGAACACGGAGATCATTCCCTCGAAGCCCACGCTGGCGGTGGGGCCGCTGAACGTGCGGAAGAAGCCCTGGTGCTGGCAACGGTGGCTGCATTCGCCCACGGGCACCCCCGATGATGCGTGGCGGTTCCTGGTCCGTAACAAGAACCTCCGCTACGACTTCCGCGGACGCCGCGACTTCTTCCCCGAGGGGGCGTTCTACCCGCTGAACGGCTCGCCGGGGATACACCACACGTTCTCGATGTTCGTCAATGGCAACGACTGGTTCAAGACGCGCCCCGAATACTTCTCGCTGGTGCAGGGCCAGCGTGTGCCGGCGAACAACAGCAGCGGCCCCGGGCAGCTTTGCCTGACCCACCCGGACGTGCTTCGGTTGACGGCGGAGAACCTGCGCAAGTTCATCGCCAAAGACCGGGCCGAGGCCACGGCAAAGGGTTGTCCTCCCCCGAAGGTCTACTGGATCACCCAGAATGACGTGTACCACGCCCATTGCCAGTGTGCCGCCTGCCAGGCCATCGTCACACGTGAAGGCGGCGAGAGCGGCCCGCTGGTCGAGTTCCTGAACGCCGTGGCGCAGGACATCGGAAGGGATTATCCGGAAATCCTCGTCGGCACCATCGCCTACAACTTGACGTCCACGCCGCCAAAGCGCGTCCGGCCGCGGAGCAACGTCCTCATCGGCTGGTGCGACGTTTACAGCAAGTGCGACGGCATCCGTCCCTTGAGCCATCCGTATAACATCAAGAACTATACGGAGATCACCGGTTGGGCGAAGATCGCGCCGCGCCTGGCGATTGGCGACGACTACTGGACCGCGCTCGGTTACTACAGCATCTTCCCCACGCCCTACGCCATCATTGACTGCGTGGCATCGGACCTCAAGCTGTTCGCGGACCTGGGCGTGGAGAGCTTCTTCGCGGAGACGGCTGACTACATGGAAGCCGGACAGCAGTTCATCCCCCTCAAGTTCTGGCTCGGGTATCAGTTGTTGGTGGATCCCCATCAGCCGGTGGAGCCGTTGATCCAGACCTTCATGGACGGCTACTATGGGGCGGCGGCGGGACCGATGCGCGAGTATCTGCGGTATCAACGGAGGCGGATTGACCAGGATGCCCAGTTCCAGGCGCTGCGCGACGAGCCGCACAAACTGAAATGCCTGGATGTTGACTTCTTTCTCACATCCCAGCGGCTGTTCGACGAGGCGGAATCGCGCCTGGATCCGGCCAACCTAGCGGCCGCGCACGTCCGGGATGAGCGCTTCATCCTGGACGGCGCGCTGCTCTTCCTCTGGCCGTGGATGGAGAGAACGCTGTCGCCGGGCCAATCCATGCCGTTCGACCACGAGACCGTCGTAGCACGATACGAACGGGAATGGCGTTCCTTTGTGAAGGGCCGCTATTCCCGGATCTATAGCCACGCGCCGAACTGCCTCAACGAAGACGGCAAGCTCCTGAGCCGGATGGCGGGACTGTTCCGCGACCCGCAATTGCCCGGCGCATTCCGGGACCTGCCGCGGCGCGACGTGGCGGACTTCAACTGGCTGACCTTCTCCGACATCCGGCCGCGCCAGAAGTTCGTCCCGGACGACGAGGCCGCGGGCGGAATGACCGCGACGTTCACGATCCGAGCGGAGGAAGGCGGCGATAGGCCCGCGGCCGAGACGCACTACCAGAAGCCTCTGGCCTTCGGCGTGACGGGCGGGCCGACGATCACGCTCAAGCCTGAGGATGTCCCGCAGGACGTCCGCTACCATCTTCACAAGATCGGACGGATACGGGTCAAGCCGGGAACGATGGTGTGGGCGCTCGAGGGCCAGCGGCTCGGCGTCAATGTGGACCGCGTCTACAGGTCCGGCGCCGAGGACCCGTCCGCGAACGATTGGAACGCCTACATCTCCCTGAAGGCGCAGGGGCCGGCCTACGTGACGGGCTCGACGCAGCCGAATGGCGTGTGGATGGATCGGGTCCTGCTGGTCAAGCCCCAGAAGGACGAGAGGCTCGACGTGAAACGCCCGACGCGTGCGCCTCCTGCTAGGCGAAGCATTTCCTGACAGGTCAAGCAGCGTCTGCCGGCCCGTCTGATGTTCCCGAGTCGTCTTTGGCCTGACGTCGTTCCCCGCTCTTGAACGCAACGATCTTCTCCCAGTCTATCACCCCTTCGGCAGTCGCGAAGTCCTTCAAAAATTCGGCCGTGAACCTGTTGACCGCCTGATTCCAAGCCTTTTCGAACTCGATACGATGTTGAACGGGATGATCCTTCATGAACCCTATGAGCTTCAGGTAGAAATCAGTATCTCCTGTGATCTCTTCCCAGAACGCCTGGCCTGAGCGCACCGAGTAGCTGCGCTTGGCGTTGGGTTCGCCCGACTTGCGGCCGTAGCAGTGACCCAGCAAGGCCCGGAAGTGCTTCCTGAGCTTCTTGTTCAGGAACACGGATCGTGCCGTGTTGAAGTCATCCTGAAGCTTCCGCATCTGGCTAGAGTTGCCCCAGTTAGGGCCTGATTTCACGGAAAGCACCGTATACTCGTTGGGCGTCTCAATCACCACGTCTACGCCCGCCCCGCCTGCTGCAACGCCACCACAGACTTCCTTGGCAACTGGCTCAAAGAACGCATCGCCGAAGATCCCTTCATCTGACGAGGACATGAACGCCTGAAGGACTTGCTCCACAATCTCCGATGCCTTCTGTACGCCAATGGCACGAAACAGATAGGGGTTCTTGCGGCGGAGAGTATCCTTCAGGTTCAGACGGGAGAGAGCTTGAACTCGGCGCGCGTAGAAGACATCCAACTGTTGCCTAATGAGCGCTTCCAGTCTTTCTGGCGCTATTGCGGCCATACTTTGTTTCCCTCTCCCAGAAGGTTGGCTGCTCTGCTTGGCGCAAACGTTCGCGGGCCAGAGCGCAGTACTCCGGGTTCACCTCGATACCGATGAACCGTCGGTTTATTTCCCTGCAGGCGACAGCGGCCGTGCCTGAGCCGATGAAGGGATCTAACACCACTTCATTGGGACGCGTGAAGAGCTTGATGAACCATTTTGGCAGTTCTACAGGGAACGCCGCGCTGTGCCCGCGGTTGCTGCACTCCGTGGCCAGATGCAACACGTTCGTGGGATAGGCCAGATCGCGCCCCACCCAGTTGGAGATATTCTTCCCGAACCCGCTGCCCACTCTTGAGTTGTCACGTCGCCGATCTGTCTCGCTCAACTTCTGCAGCCGTTTGTGTCGCCAATCACCCATCGGCACCATCACGGCCTCTTGGTACATGGCGAACTGCCTGCTCACCGCGAAGTGGAGGCATCGCTCCCAGGCGTCCCGGAAACGATTGGGCCACTTCCCAGGATAGCAGTTGCGCTTGTGCCAGCAGTACTCCTCGATCCAGAGCCAGCCTTGCTGGCGCAACCTCATTACCAGTTCAAGGACGAAGGTATGGCGCTCGCCGTTGACGGCGGGTTCTTTGATGTTCAGCACAAACGATCCCGTGGGCTTCAGAACGCGTCGCAATTCCTCCGCAATCGGGATGAACCACTCCACATACTCGTCTGGCTTGATGCCGCCATAGGTCTTGTCACGACGGTCCGCGTAGGGCGGGGAAGTCACGATAAGGTCTACGCACTGCGCCGGTAAACCAGGCAACACCTTGCGGCAATCACCGCAGACAATGGTATCTAGAAAATCGCGCAGCGCCGAGGCCTTCGACGGACGATCCACCATCGCGCAAGAAGCGGCGTCAGTAATGTTGTATGCTCTG
>Ga0194113_10010208_pt1 | contig 11242 bp, 17 predicted proteins | sample TA2MahC200mmetaG_FD_146193 | JGI IMG/M metagenome (GOLD analysis project Ga0194113, IMG submission 146193) | Freshwater microbial communities from Lake Tanganyika, Tanzania - TA2015017 Mahale Deep Cast 200m | ecosystem: Environmental > Aquatic > Freshwater > Lake | place: Tanzania: Lake...
TACGGAACTGGGTGAAGAATTTTCGAGACAAGGTGATGGAAACGTGTTGCGGCCTACACAATTTCAGGCTGAACTTCAGACCATGGCACTACGAACTTCTGCTCGTCTAAATCGCTATAATGTCTAAAAATCAAGCGCGACGGCAAGCCCAAGAGCGCAAAAGAAATGGCGGGGTTATGGGTTGCCGATGTGAAGCGGCGCGTCGACGAGCGCGTCGAATTGACCGCGAACGAAAACACATTCGGGGACGCGTGAGCGCGTCCCCGCAACTCCCAGAGGTAAAGCGATGATCACGCAACTATCAGACGAACAACGCGAACGCTTTCGTGCCATGGGACGCAAGGGCGGCAAGTCACGCGCCAAGGCGTTCACGTCAGAATATCAGCGCGTGGCGCGCTCGCACGTCTCGCACGACGCTTGTGTCGCGAACGGACGCAAGGGCGGGATTGCTTACGTCCAAAAGTACGGGATGCGAAGACTCATCGAGCAAGCACGGCAATATCGCTTTGAACATCCGTCGGACTTGGAGCGAATCGTCAACGATGCGTTGCAACTGATTGGCGCGACTGACTATGAGCGCGAAGCGTATCTGTTCACCCGGTCGCATTGTCACCACAACACCGGCGATTTTGTCTTTCGCTCGATCAAGCGCGTGGTGTATGCCGATGGCGCGGCTTGGCACAACGGCAAGAAGTTGCCCCTGTCCTTTGCGGATTGCGCGGACCGGCGGATGCGGGACGAAGCGTACGACAGTTACTTGCGCTACCGCGGCTGGCGCATCCTGCGGCTGAGTGAAGCGGAAATCAAGGCGCACGCGTCACCGCGCGGTGACAACAGCGCGATGCTCGCCAAGTTGCGCGAATTCGTGGAGGTGACGAAATGACCCCCTACCTTGAATTTGTCGAACTATCCGACTATCTCGCCCACTTGAAAGAGCGCATGGAACACACGACGCGTTTGGAGATCACGAGCACGGCGGGCGAACGTGGCAATCACGGGTTACGCGGCATCACCTATCACGCCGTCGCAAGTGCGCGCTTTTCTGACTATATCGCGGTTTGTGCCGTGCCGATTTTTCACACGACGAACTTTCACTTGCAGGCAAGCGCAGAGCGCGACGAAACGCGCGGCAAAGTCCACGCGAACTTCGACAAGGTGCGCGCAGAGATCGAGCAACTGGGCGTGCACGTCGCGCGCGGCAAATGGATGTATGAAGCGCCCGCGTATTTGCGGGAAGGGTGATGCAACGTCACGAGCCGAGAAACGAAAGGGGGCGATCAAATCCATACGTTCAACAATCTAACTCCATAGGAATCTCAACCCGTCACGATCAATTGACTGAGACCAACCGACCGAACAAGCGACGAGACCCGACCAAAACCCGACCGAGGCTGGGGTGAAAACGACCAAATCAAGACCGCTAGGTCAATCTTGAAAAGGAGATTTCAAAATGAAACACCCTTCGATTCAAATCACCGAAGCCCAGATCGATCGTGCTGTCGCGATGCTTGAAGCGAAATGGCAAGCCAAAAACATTCCCGCCTCCAACGGCGAAGCTCGCCAACTCTACCTGCGCGATCTGATCGAGTGCATTGACTCGCTGTTGGAAGCACCGTGCGAAAACGGTTGGATACAGAGTCCAGTCTATGGCATCGAACCTGCCGAACCGCGAACGTTGCAGAAGTTTCTTGCTGCGCCGCGCATCGCTCGGAAGGAATACATCTGCATTAGCGACGCACAGATCGAGCGCGCCGTTGACAGGGTTGCTCGCGCGTGGGGCGCTGACAAGACGCTCTGTGATTTTCGCTTCAGTCGTTTCCAAATCAAGCATCTCGTGTTGAGCAGTCTCGTCAACCTGCTCGATAGCAAATTGAAAGTGCCTGACGATGGAGACACCGTGACGGATTTGGCGAGACACGATCCGCGTGCTGTCGCTTTCTGGCGTGGATTAAAGTACTCCAAGCATTGTCTCTGCTTCTCCCTTCGTGATGTTTTCGTTCACGCGCCGTCGGGCATCCGCTGCTAACCATTGCCGATTTTCAAGTTTCTCCGCTCGCTCATCTTCACGGCGCAAAATTGCGGAAGATGAGCGAGCGGACCGGGAGATACCAGATACCAATGGAAGACATTCAATCGCGATTCCGAAAAGGGGTGCGCTTTTTGATCGATCTGCTTCGTGCAAACCTTGCGATCGCCATCGAAGACGGACGCTTGCATTTGTCCATCGAACATCCACGGAACCGGCACACAGAGACCCGAGACGACGATTATGGAAACGACCATTGAGAACGCAATTGAGCGCTTTCTGCAAGACGTTATCGCGCGTGGGCTGAGTCGCGCGACGTGGAGGCGCTATCACGACGACCTGCTGATGATGGCAGGTTTTCTCAAAGACCAAGGCAGGTGCGCGCTCGACACAGTAACCGCCGACGACTTGCGGGCGTACCTCGCGCACCTTATTTCGCAGCCGAACAGCCGGCACAGCGGGCGTACGCTCTCGCTTTTCACCGTGGAGGGACGATACCGTTCGGCGAAGGCGTTTTTCAATTGGTGTACGACGGATGAATTGATCAAGCGCAACCCTATGCTGCACGTGCGCCGACCGAAATTGCCCAAGCGACTCGTGGCGCGTCTTTCCGAAGATCAAGTCCAGAGATTGCTCGACCTGGTAGAGCAGACTCAATCACCGCAACGAAATATGGCGCTCATTCTGCTCCTGGTCGGGAGCGGATTGCGCCGCGGCGAAGTATTGGGCTTGCGAGTTTCGGACGTGGATTTTCGAGAAGGCAAGGTCACAGTGATTGGCAAGGGAAACAAACAGCGCGAAGTGCCATTCGGCGCGGCAACCGAACGCGCGTTGCGCCTGTGGTTTCTTGCGCGTCCGCCAAGCGACGGTGACCGTGTTTTCATCAACGCGGACGGGACGCCGTTCGAAGCCGATGGAGTGCGATCCATCTTTCTGCGACTTGGGAGAAAGTTGGGCGTCCCGCGCTTGTATCCCCATCTCTTGCGGCACACTTTCGCGAAACTGTATTTGAAGCGCGCCGATGCGAAGTCGCTGCAACAAATCCTGGGACACGCGAAAGCGAGCACGACGCTTGACCTGTACGTGCATTTTGAATTCGACGATCTCAGGCAAATCTACAATCGCGCATCGCCGATTGACGCGCTCGCCGCAAGATCGCCGCGAATGGCACTTGGCACCAGGACGCAGGTAGCGTCCGCCCCCGGAGACGAAGCGTACACGGTGCGCGGCACCAACGGCGTGGGAAAATCGAACGCCGATGCTGAGTTGCCGAGAGCACTCAACGAGTGGAAACCATGACCGACATTCGAATCCACAAAGGGCGGGAACTCGGATACAACGAATTTGGGCATGCCGTCACCATAAACGAAGCGCATGTCAAAATCCTGAGTTCGTTCAAGCGCGATTGCCTACGCCTGCTCAAGGGTGCTCCGCTCAGTGTGTTTATCTGCATTGCGCTTCACGAAGCGGATGATCAGCCAGGCGCATCGCTCTCGACTATAGAGCGTGAAACTGGCTATACCCGCAAGACAGTGATCGATGCGCTCAGATTCTTGAACGCCGACGAACATAGATTCATTGATCTCTGCGGACGAGAATCAGACGGCACACACCGCTACCGCCCCGCCGCCTATGCGTGGTTTGGTAGCGACAAACAACAGCGGTCTTCTATACCGCAAATCGAACGATCCAAGGCGGCGTCTTCTCTACGCCCTGGTGGAATTATTCCACCACTGGAAAAAACTTTTCCTCATGATGATGATGTTCAAGTACTTGAATCTGGACTAGAAGAAAAACATCATCATCATGCCGTCGAACGCGCGCGGAAAATTTTTGCCGAGGCGGGTTTCGACGGCGTGAATCTGGGTTGGCTTGCCGAGAATATCGCGCCTGGCTTGGCGGTCCTCTGGGCGAAATGGGTGAAAATCGCGCCGCGTGAGATTTATCGCAATCCGCACGGCTATTGCTGGGTTATGCTCAAAGCCAATCCAAACGCCGAGCCACCGCCATTGCCGGATTCAAAGCCGGAACGTAAACCGCTCGTGCGCGCGGATTTCACCGATGCGCAGTGGGAAAGGATCAGTGAGGATAACCGCCAACGGATTCTTGAGGGGGCAATGTTCTGAGGGTTGAATCTGACCCGGCATGAAGCGTAGAATCATGCGATGAATGTCGCGCGATCATCGTGCGATGCAGCAGATCGCCCTGATGCGCCAGAAGCGATTCTGGGGAGTCGAAAACGGCGCAAGGTCAAATATACCTTAACCGAAAATTCCGCGCGGATTCTCCATTTTCAAAACGCAGAAATCACGCGGAAAAATGGTCTAGCAGAGGCTACACCGGCGCAAGTTGAACTTTCGCTCGGTCAAGCAAAGTGGGGCAAAGATGCTAAACGGAATGTATGTCAAAAAATGGCGCAAGGCGCGGCACTTGGCGGCGCGTGAACTTGGGATCGCGCTGGGGTATCGCGGACGCGATAATATCGTCAAAATCGAAAGTGGCTTGATTCCACTGTCGGCGAAATTCGCGGCGCGCTTCGAAGCGTTCAAACATCAAACCCAGGCGCGCGAATATCGCGAACGCAAAATCGAAACGAAATACGCGCTCCCGGCGAAAATCAAAATCCTGGCGCGCCCCCGGCGCTGTGAGATTTGCCGCGAGTGGTTTATCTTTCCGAACGCGCGCGACCGCGTGTGCACGGATCGCAAATGCAAGCGCGAGTACGCGCGCCAAATGCAAGACAAGGGAGGGGCAAGATGAAAACACATCATGGTTTTGCGTTGTTCGTGGGTTTGGTTATTGCTGTGATTTTGGGCGCACTCGTCTCGCCGCGCTTGAGCAATGACGCGCTTGCCGTCATCATAGGCGCGGTGTGCGGAATCAGCGCGACTATTCCCGTGACGATCGGCTTGGTGATCGCGGCGAGTCGTCATTGGGGACGCGAAGAACCGATCCGTGAAATCGGCTACGACTATGGCGCGAATCGGTACGCGCCGCAACCGCCGATGGTGATCTTCGCGCCAGAACTAACCGCAAAACAATTATCTCCGTATACAGTTTGCTGTGAACACGGCGTCAACGTTAAAGCATACTGCCCGATCTGCAAGCGCAAGGCGCTTGGCGCGCCGCGCGAGTTTAAGATCATCGGTGAGGGTGACAAGCATGAACCAGCAAAATAGCAACGCCCAACCCACTTGTCAGTTCTGTCTCGCGCAGACCGCGATGGCGCGGGCTGAATATATGGAGCAGCGCAAGTGGAGCGCTGAGTTGTGTGAGCAGTTGCGTAGAGAAAAGGCGTGCCAAGTTATGGTGAGCGCATCTCCGCCGCGCAACAGTACGGAACAGGGCACGCAACAGAATAATGCAAGCAGGCGTGAACAATGAAAACCGAACCGCTGGTCACGCGCGATAGTTTTTGGGACGCGGCGTCCGACGCGGTGTGCTATATGGATTGCATCGATCTGCTCGACGGCGTCGTGGGCGGATTCCGGTACGCGCATTGGCGGCGCGCGTGGCAACGGCGCGGCGCGCTGGGCATCGCGCTTGAATTTTTCGCCACGCTCTTTGAACGGAATAGCGTCGAGATTCGCTTCGCGCGCGGCACGCCTTGGCGCGGGATCGACGTCGAGCGGCTGCTCTATCGCTATCATATTCCGATCTGGGGGCGTTGGTTGGCGCGTAACGAGTTGATGCTGCGCGTGAAAAAATCGCAAGCGCGTTTTGCGGAATACATTCTTTTGCGGTGTGGCGTGACACTGACGCGCTCGCGCTATTATCCGAACTTTGTCGCCGCGCCGCGTCCTGAGCGGAACGCAATGAAGTCGAAGGACGCGCCGCGCGTGTGGACGCGCCGCTTTTGGCGGTCCGGCAATCTGCTCGACCGCGCGCTCCAACTCATTGGCTTGGGCTAGAGAGGGAAACGATGAAACGAACGATGCGAAAAACATTTGCCGCGCTGGGTGCGCTCGCGTTCGCGCTGGGCTTGTGCATCATCAGTTGCGCCGCGCCAACGCCGTCGCCCGAATCATTGGCAGCGGCGACCGCAACCTTGATGAAGGCGAACGCGATTGCGACGACCGACGCGCTCACGTATGAAACGCAAGCGACGCGCGCGAGTTTGGAAACGCGCGCGACCGCGACCGCGATTCCGTTGCACTTGGGCGTCACGTCCGCAACCGCGTCGCGCGATTCCGTTGGCGTGTGGTTTATTCTCTTCGGCGCATCGCTCGCCGCGCTCGTGGTGATCGCGCTGGGCTTGGCGTTCGTGCGAATGGCGAACACGCGCGCGGGGATCGTGCCGCGTGACGCGTCCGGTCAACTCCCGGCGTTTTGGAATGAGTCAACGCAGACGCTCGCCGATCCGTCCCGAATGGTTGGGTCGGCAATCACAATGCCCGCGCGCGCCGATGCGCTCGCGAATGTGGCGCGCGCCGTTCACTACTTGAAAACGGGCGAGGTGTTGCAACTTGAACGCGGTCACGTCGAGACGACCGACGCGGGCGCGGATAGCGATCACCTGTTGGCGGCGGCGCAATCCTCTTTGGCGGCGACCGCGATGGCGGCAATGTTTCGCCCTGATAACGCCAAATCTGGACGCGAATCAAAAATCGAACTCTTGCACAAACAGGGCTTGCCCTTGCCGGGCGGACGCGGCGCGTTGACCGCGCCCCAGACGCGGGTCATCGTCACGGGCGATAGCGCGATCCGCGCGATTGCCGAACAGTTGGGGGATCGGCTCCCCTTGCCCGCTCCGGCGCAACCGCCGATGATTGACGCCGCCCCGAGTACGATCGAAGCGGTGCCGCCCCCGCCGTTGGAGAGTGACGATGACAAAGCGTAGACCATCAGCGGTCAGCGGTCAGCGGTCAGCATTTGGCGTTTTCGTGTTGGCGATTGCGATCGGACTGGGCGCGCTCGCGTTGCCAACGCCCAGCGTCACGCGCGCGCAGAGCGGCGATCCGACCCTGGACGCGGCGCAACTCGCGATCTGGCAGGCAACGCGCCGGGCGCAACAAACGCGCGAAGCATACGACGCGCAAATCGCGGCGCAACGCGCGACCCAGGCGGCGGTGAACGCCGAAAACGCGCGCCGCGCCGGTGAAGCGACCCGCGCGTTTGGCGAAACGAAAAGCGCGCTCGATGCGTATGCGACGCTCCAAGCGATTGACGCCCAGGCGACCCGCGCGGCAATGCAAGCCGAAGCGACCGCGACCGCCGAACAGTGGCGGCGTGAGGCGACGGCAACCCAAGCCGGCGTGAACGCCGAAGCGACCCGCGCGGCGCAAACGCAGACGGCAAACGCGCGCGCCACGTTCGCCGCGCAAACCCAGGACGCGCGCCAAGCGACGACGACGATGCAAGCGATTCAGGTGGACGCCACGCGCACCGCGTTGAACGCGCGGCGGAATATGAAACGCGTTTTCAAACCGCGTCGCTCGTGACGGTGTTGCTCATTGGCGCGGCGGTGCTCGCGTTCGCGGCGGTCGCGATTCGCGCGCTCGCCCGGCAACCGCGCCGCGTGATCGTTGAGGAAGCAAGCGGCGGTCAGCCGTCAGCCGTCAGCGCAGAGCCATCAGCGGTCAGCGGTCAGCGCACAGAGGACAGGGGCGCGGGGAGTGCGGCGCGTGAGACAGTGGACGGCATCGCGCTTCCGCCCGCGCCGAAAACGCGCGTGGTGTTTGACCCGCAAGCCGCCGAACGGCTTAAGGCGATTTTGGAGTTTCAAGAAACGGAGACAAACGATGATGCTAACCCCAGCGCACACTGACGCGCACACGCGCGCGCTCATACAACCGAATCGGCGCGAATTGGGCGCATTTCAACACTATGGCGATTGGCTCACGGATCGCGTGATGCGCGTGCTCGCCGCGCGGTTCAATCATCGCAACGGCGACGGGACGACCTTCATTCCGCGCATCATCGAGTCAATCACCTTTCCGCCCTACTATCACCTGGTCGTCGTTGACCCCGAAGCGTTATGGCATTTTTCCAAAGACCGCTTGATTGACGGCGCAACGCTCGACGCGCTCACCGGCGCAACGCAGCGGATCGTCCGCCCGATCACGCGGATCCCGGATGATGTAGGGGGCGCGCGTCACGGCATCGCGTATGCGGTGCTACTGTGCGATTTACAGGACGCCGATGCGCCCGTCGCGCGTTTGCCGAAACTCGCGCGGCTCGATCTGGCGGCAATGCCCGCGCCCGTGACGCGCGGCGGTTTGATGATTCCGCTCGGCGTTTCGGAACGCGGCGCGGAATGGCGCGCGCTCGCCGAACTCGGGCATACGCTCATCGTCGGCGCAACCGGCGCGGGCAAATCCAACTTTACGCATACCGCGCTGTCCGCGCTGTTGACCCAGAACGAACCAACGGACGTGCGCGTCGTCTTGATTGACCCCAAGCGCAGTGAGTTGACCGCCTGGGCGAACGCGCGCCACGTGACGAACATCTGCTTTACCCCAGAGCAAGCGCAAGCCGCGCTTGACGACGTGGTAACGGAAATTGATCGGCGGGGCGATCTGTTCGCCGCTGCGCTCGTGCGCGACGTACGCGGCTACAACAAACGCGCGGCGACGCCCTTGCCCTACATCCTGGTCGTGATTGACGAGTGCCTTGACCTTGTGTTGGCCGACGGCGCGCGCATCGAGCGACCCTTGAAAACGCTTGCGATTCGGGGGCGCAGCGCCGGGGCGATTCTCTGGGCGGCAACGCAACACGCGAGCGCGGTCGTCGGCTTGCCGCGCGTGGTGAATGTGAACTTGGCGACGCGCCTGGTGTTTCGCGTGAACGATTTAAGCGCGGCGCAAGCGGCGGGTTGTCCGGGCGCGCAAAACATTTCGCGCGATGCGCCGGGGCGGATGCTCGCCAAGTTGAACGATGCACCGATGATGCTGCAAGCGTACTATCTCGCCGACGACGAACTGCTCGCGGTCGCGCAAAGCGTGAGTGACAAGCAGGGGAGAGGGGAGAGGGGTCAGGGGTCAGGGGGAGCGTCACGCGTGGCGGAAACGGATCGCGCGCTGTTGGAATGGGCGGCGCGGGAGAATGGCGGCTACTTGACGATAGAGGACATTCAGGCGCGCGGTGGGGTAGGGCGCAACCAGGCGCGCCGAATCGCCGAGCAGTTGGAGCGGCGCGGTTGGCTCGCCAAAGACGCGCGGGCGGATAACCGGCGGCATTTGACCGCCGAAATTCTGGGAGTGTTGGGTTTGCCGGTTTGATCGGGGTGGGGGTAACGCGGGTTTGCCCGGCAAACCGGCACTCCCGGCACTCCCGGCAAACCGGCTAACCGAACAGGCAAAGCGACCGGCACACCGGCAAACCGCCCATTTTGACCCGGCAAACCGCCCAAACGCGCGCCGCTTGAAAAAAGCCGACCGGCAAACCGGCAAACCGCACATAATTCGCAATTCGCAATTGGCGATTCGCAATTTTACAACCGAATACTTGCCGTGCGACTGGCTGTGCAAATCAGACTGCGCGGACGCGGCGCAACGCGGCGACCAATTGGTCGGATCGCGGCGAACAAGGGACGTGAGGGGACGCGGCAAGGATTGAACGTTTGACAGGCGATAACAAGAGAGTTATAATAACGGCAATGAATGAGTCGTCGCGATGGCGCGTTGAATTTTATCAAGACGCACGGGGGCGGCGTCCGGTCGAGGAGTGGCTTGCCGGATTGCAGGATCCGGCGCGCGCGCGGATGCGCCGGGCGATCCAACTGTTGGAAACCTACGGCGTCCAATTGACAATGCCGTATGCGCGACATTTGCGCGGCAAGGTGTGGGAGTTGCGCGTCGCAGCGGGACGGCGGGACTATCGCGTGCTGTACGCGGCGGTCATCGGACGGCGGTTTATCTTGTTGCACGGCTTCGCCAAAGCGACGGCAAAAACACCGGCGGGCGAGTTAGAACTTGCCGAACGCCGCTACGCCGATTTTCTCGCGCGCCAAAGCAAGGAGTGAAAGACGATGGACAAATCCAAAAAAGTATATCCCCCCAGCGCGCCGATTGAGCCATTTTTCCAAAAGATGATGCGCGATCCGGAATTCAAACGCGAGTACGACGCCTTAGAGCCGGAGTATCAGATCATCCGGCAGATTATCGAAATGCGAATCAAGCGCAAAGTTTCGCAAGCGGAATTGGCGCGGCGGATCGGAACGAAGCAACCCAGCATCGCGCGCTTGGAATCGCAAAAGCGCATCAAGAATCTGGACTATTTGCAACGGATCGCCAACGCGCTGGATGCTGACGTGCAAGTGCGAATCATTCCCCGCGCGGCGCGCGCCAACAATCGGCGCACGGTGAAAAGAGTATAAGCAGTTTCATCCAGACCCAGAAACGTGAGGAGAGCGCGGGCGTTTTGTCTGATCACACATGGCGCAGAGTAGGAGGCAGACACAATGAAGTGTAACAAGTGTGGCGCGGCGAATCCAGATGGCGAGAACTACTGTGGGACCTGTGGTGCCCCGTTGGCAAAGCCGCAAAGCAATGCCGCGGATTCCTATTTGCCAATTGCCGAACAGTACCCAAAGAACACAGCGCCCCAACATCGAAGCATTCAGCAACCTGACCGAATACCGGAACGGACTCGAGTTGTCATTGCTGACTTCGATATGCCGTTCGGCTCATTGGTGAACTTCATGGTCAAGGTTGCGCTTGCATCAATCCCCGCGTCGATTGTCGTCGCGATCATTTACGGCATGACCCTTTTTTGCATTCTGACAACTCTTGGCGCACTGATGGCGAAGTAGCGCGGCGCAAACCAACAAGGACAAAAAGGATTCGCGCGGCGCGGCATAAGAGATCGGGATAAAAAGAAAACCCCGCGACCTGGGAGAGAATGAACAAGCCCGCGCATGTCCAAGATTCTATGGGATTGGATATATGAATTGTTAAAAAAATTTAAGGTTGTCGCGCTTGCGCGAAATGTTACATTGTGCTACAATAGGTCTAGAACAAAGTCTTATCAAAGGATTAACAAAACCAAGCCGGTAACGGAGGATGTTACGAGCCGAATTGATTGGTGGTGCAAGTCCGAGATAAATGGTGACAGGATTGGACAAAAAGCGGGCTCTGGCAAGGCGCCGAGAGCCCGCGAGCGGGACGTGTCCGCCATTTATTCGTGATCCAGGTCTGCAATCGCCTTGCGCAGCGTGCTTTCATCCAACAGCTGTTTCTGATCAATCAAGCCCGCCATCAGTGCCGTGGTGCAGAC
>Ga0194113_10010209_pt1 | contig 11242 bp, 7 predicted proteins | sample TA2MahC200mmetaG_FD_146193 | JGI IMG/M metagenome (GOLD analysis project Ga0194113, IMG submission 146193) | Freshwater microbial communities from Lake Tanganyika, Tanzania - TA2015017 Mahale Deep Cast 200m | ecosystem: Environmental > Aquatic > Freshwater > Lake | place: Tanzania: Lake...
GAGACGATTTTTGAGAAGAGGGTAACGCGGTTTGGGAACGGTGCGAAAATCGACTGTCCGCTCCAGTTCCTGGACAAAAAAGTCTATGTGATAGTCAGGAAATCACGCTGAGTTATGCAACACAGCACTATGTTCATATATTTAAATATTAATCAAAAAAAAAAAATACTACGGAGCCTATATCGCAAAATGGCGGGAGGAGATGATTCCATGGTGAAGACCGGGCACGTGCCGTTTGCAATCGCACTGCAGATGATTGTGCTGTCATTTGTATCGGCACTATCCTCGGGTCTCGATTTCGACCCGGATGAATCGGGTTTCGCCCCGACAACCATGGATTGCGATTCGAGTATTGAGGATGCGTTCTGTCTGGATTGTTATGATGATAAATTGATTAAAAAAATATGGGTATCGTCCGATGAAATCTCCTACTCTGATGCGGTACAAATCTATGTGTATGGGTTGTCCGACGGAGATTCTGGAATTAACGATCTAATGAAAATCATCATCAATGAAGGTGAAGAAAATACAGCATATGAAGAATTCTATCCAACACTTTGCTTTTCCCCGAATACGTGGGGGTGGCATTACTTTTGGTTCGATAAAGAGTGTTTCATCGGAGATACTTGGAACACCATTGCAATCGAAGGGATTGGGTATGACTGGACGAAAGAGATTCTGTGGGTCGGCATCGATAAAAGTTTTCCGACAGCATTCAATTACGATGTTCCCGATTTTCAAAGAAGCGCCTGGACCAATGACCTATATGGAGAAGGTGAGCAGCTTAATCCTATTGATGACACGGGTGAATTGATGATTCGGGTCTATTTTTACAACGAACAGACGGGCTATTACGAGCATGATTATGAACGAGATGACCTTGTTGCGATAGATGACGCTAGCGATTGGTGCGAAAAAACGATTTACATCAATGGTCTCAGCGATGTCACGATGGCGCAGATAGGGATTTGGGGATACGCATGGGGAGATCCAGACCCGAACCAAACCGATCTTTACCTAGAGATCAATGGTGATTACGGGAACAGGATATATTTTCATGCCTATGATATCTTCAAGGACAATGTCTGGGATTGGGGGATAATGGAGTTTCCTGCGAAAGAATATCTAAATGATTATTACTGGAATACGTTCAAATTCGGAGATGAGTCTTGGGATTATGAAGTCGAGAACTTCGCCATTGGCCTGGATACCGACACGATCAACACAAATCACTCGCGCTGGCGCTGGTACGACAACCAATGGCATGGCAACGCGAGCTATCTGACCGATCAGGGCGAACTCATGATCAGTTTTTGCCTTTTCGACCGACGAACCGCTTCAGACTACAATAAGGAGTTTTCAATAACATTTATCGAGGATTATGATAACGAGACATCCTGTCCGGATCTTGATCTGGATTATGCCGTTACGCTTAAAGATGAGTTGGTGAATCAGGGTTGGATGAATACACAGTATTTATCTGACGGCGAAGTGCTGGAGGGTACTTTTTACCAGGAATTTCGCAATGAGTACCAAACACTGAGCGCTGATTCTGCCGATTTTATTTTCCACACTGGCCATGGGGATCCACAATGGATAATCCTAAAGGACAATGACGGGACTAATACGCACGATCCCGAAGACGATGTCGCATTTACATATGAGTTGTATTATCCGTGGCAAAACAATATTTTTATTTTAGAAAGTGATTACTCGGAAGATGGTCTGGATTGCGATGCTGAATGGGTCTGGTACATGAGTTGTGATGTCATGCGCCCCATGTCAGGAGAAGACACGGACAATGTTTTTATCACACTTCTATATCATGGTATCCATATGCTATTTGGGAATGATGATCCGTTCACCGTTCCCCAGGGAGAAGCTATTGTTGAGCGGTTCATATATAATATTTTCACTCGAGAATATACGATATACTCTGCATGGAGAGAGGCGTATGAATACAACGGGGTACATTCGGGAATCGTTTATTACCATAGTTCCAACATCAACGAGTATTTCTGGGGAATTGAAACGGGGCCGAATCCCGACTGTTATTGCCATGACATCCAGTGCATTCGGATACCATAGTCTGGGGGCAGGACGATGAACAAATTGGTTCCGGGAATAATGGTCTGCATTGCAGTAATCGCATCGGGAGCAGTCGTTCTCCTGCAAAGACCCACGGGGCCCTCCGGAAGCGTGGATGACAATGACGATTTCGACGGCATAACCTTTTGCGGCAACAACAAGGGAAACCTGACGTTGAACACATCACTTCCGAACGGAACTCCAAATGTCAAGACGCACCAAATATCACATCCAGACTTTAACCTCTCGTTTTGCAAAAAGACCATAGAAAGGATTTATCCGGGTTGGCTGGACAACGAGACAGAGATCGATGATACGAGGGACAAGAATTCCACGCGATTCACCAAAGGCGATGAGGTAATATGGGTGAATAATATCGGATGCCTCGAGTTCACCAACTGGAACGCTTCGAACAAATGGCGGGAATTGTACATGGATGCAGTGTATGACCGACCGGGCCCGGCCAATGAAAATGAATCCGGCAATCGTTCCTCCGGTCGCTCCAGCGACAACTCCACGAATGGCGCATCCGACAACGGGAATTCCACCAAGAACAACAGCACATCAGCCGAGCAGGTCGTTAAAAATACCACATTATTGACTATAGACGGCCAGCTTTCACACGATGACCTGTACAACAAATCCGTGCAATATGTCAAAGACCATGGCGGATTGCCGAACAATTATTTTCTATCGTGGGATGTGCACGGTGAAACGAGTGGCACCGGCTGGAAAGTGATTGAGGACTACTATTTTCATTTTGATCGCAAAGTTGACGGCATGCCGGTAGTCGGAGCCGGGGAAGGCGCGAATGTCGCCATCACGCCCATGGGGGATATTTATCATTATACTGTGCTATGGCGTGATATCTCGGATTCCTACGAAAGCCTGACGGTCAAGAATGCGACCGCCGCTTTCAATCTGCTGAAAGAAGAGATCTACTGGAATCTGACCGTCGAGAAGGTCGAGCTTGGATATTATTTAGCAAATTTCCATAAATCGCAGGACAAGTTATTGCCTGTATGGGTGTTTTACTACGATCTGGAGCACAACAGCTACTTCTGCGTCGACGCCGTCGGGCTGAAATTCGTGCGCTGAGAGACATTCCCCGGGGTCCTCGGACCGCTTGTCCTGAGCAAGCCCCCTCACCCCCTCCGGTCTATCCTGAGCCAGAGCGGCGCCCCCGAGAACCGGTAGTGGTCCCGGATGAACTCGTCGTACATCTCGATGTAGAGCTCGTTGAACTTGCGCAGGTGGAGCAGCCCCTTGACGGTTATCTTGATGCTGTAGCGGTTCTCGACGCGCTCCATCTGGGCCAGCCCCTCGGAGAGAAGGTGCGCCACCACCTTCTCGGTCATGTAGTGGTTGGAGCGGATCTCGTGCTTGATGGCCTCCTTGCTCACGCCGGGCACCGGCCGCGAGAACAGCACGTCGAGCTTGGCCTCGAGGTCCGGCTGGTAGATGTCTATGTTGAGCTCGGCCGCCAGCCGGTTGAGGGCGAAGCAGGCGTAGACCTTGTAGTCCTTGTAGAGCTGGCCCATCCTACACCCCTGCCGGCTTGAAGGGCACGAGGTCGTAGGTCCCGTCCGGCTCCTCGCTCAGAAGCTCCACGGCGCAGCAGTAGCCCCTCCAGCCTACCTTGCCCGAAAGGTGGCTCTCCATCAACCGCTCGAAGACGGCGTCCTCGACCCTCTCGACGAAAGGCCCGGTCTCGCCGGGCGCGTAGATGACGACGACGCGGGCGGGCGGAACCGAAGTGGCCGAGACGACGTCCCGCACCGCCCGCTCGATGTCATCGATGTCCGCCATCCCGGGTGGGCGGTCCAGCACGCGCGCGAACAGCGCGCGCCGGCCCCCGAGCGCCCCCCCGGGCGGGAGCTCCAGGTACAGGTCGAAGGGGTGCGCCGCGCCCGAGGCGCCGTTCAAGGTGACACCCGCCCTCGCCGTCCGGAGGGCCTCCCCGAGCGCCGGCCCGTTGCGCGGGTCGGCCAGCAGGTGCCGGACGTACCTCTCGAGCGGCGTGCGCCCGGGAGGTATCCGGGCGGGCCCGGCGCGCTCGCACTCGGAGATCGCCAAAAGGCGCGCCGCCACCCACCCGAGGAGGGGATTGGACATCGCCAGCGCCGCCAGGGCCCCCGCGCCGACCAGAAGCAGCAATATATCGATGAGCGCCCCGCCCTCGGGCGGGGAGCGCCAGAGCAATGTCTCCCCGGCCGGGAGCAGCGCGGCGTCCGCCGCCAGCAGCACCATGAGGGGCAGGAAGAGCGCCATCATGAGCCTCATCATTGAGGCGGTGATCTCCGCCCGGCGGCTCGGCCGGCGCGCCAGCCAGAGCAGCGCCGAGAACGGCCCGCCCGGCGGGGCGCGGGATGCTGCCGGGCCCGCCGGGCCGGCGTCCCAGTCGACTGGGGGGCGGCGACTCCTCGCCGGGCCGGCCGCGGGAGGCTCCGCGTTTGCGGCCCGGTCGACGGCCAGGTGGCCGACGCCGAATCCGTGGAAGAAGGTGGCGGCCCTCGCCAGGAGCCCCAGCGCCAGTACCGCAAGCCACATCGGCAGGGAGAGCAGGAACACCTGGCCGGCGAAGAGCGCCTCGCCGGTCGAGAGAAGGTCCATGGCGGCCGCGAGCAGGCCACCGCCGAGGAGCACCAGCCAGCCCCCGACGAAGAGGCCAGAGAGTAACAGCGCCGCCAGGAGGACGGGGAGCCCCTCCCCGACCGTCCGGGAGAGCTCCAGCGAGCCCTCTATGGGGTCCGGCACAGCCCGGGGGTCCGAGCAGGGGGCCGGCATGGAATCACTTCTCTGGGCCCCTCCGGCCGGGCAATCGCAGGAGCGTCCAGGCGATGAAGAACACGACCGCGCCGCCGCCGGCGATCGCCAGGAAGGCCACCACTCCCAGGAGCAGCGGGCTTGAGCCCTCCTCCAAATCTACCTTCGCTACCGAGAGCTCCGGTCCCACCTGGTAGAACGACTCCTGGCCCCGGTTGTCCCGGACCTTGAGCTTGGGGGAGTACTTTCCGGCCTTCGAGTAGACGTGCTCCACCTTGGCGTTCACGACCCAGTCGCTCGTGGTGCCGTCCCCGAAGTCGAAGAAGTAGGCCGTGATGTTCCCCGTGGAGGCGGTGCCGTCCAGGACGACCCGGCCGCCCTCGGATGTCTTGAGCGGCGACACGGACAGCACGGCGACCGGCGGCTGGACCACCACCGCCGGGGCAATCTCGGGGGTGGAGAGGTCGCCCGAGGCCGGGTAGCGGGCGGCGTCCCGCCCGTCGGAGAACGAGAAGTGGTAGGCGTGGGCGCCCTGCGACAGCGCGGTCTGGAGGGTGTAGGTCGAGCCCGCCGCGGGCGTGCCGTTGGCAAAGGACATCGAGCGCGAGACGCCGTCCAGCACGAGGTCCTTCACCGCGGGCAGCTGGTCGTCGACGTCCGTGTAGACGACGCTGAACGTGAAAAGGGTCGTGGTGTTGCCGCCCGGCGGGCTGAAGGAGGGCGCGGACAGCGCGGGGGGGTTGTTCTGGGCGGTCGGGGACACCACCGGCCCGGGGAGCTCGCCCGTCGCCGGGAAGCGCGCCGGGGCCTTCCCGTCGGAGGCCTCGAAGTGGAAGGAGTGGTCGGCCACCGCGAGGGTGGTCTCGAGCCGGTACTCCACCCCGGTGCTGAACGGGCTGTCGTTGAGCTTCTTCATCGTGCGGTTCTCCCCGTCGATGAAGAGCGCCACGAACGCCGGCGGGTCGGAGTCCTCGTCCTTGTAGGTCACGGCGAACGTGAAGCGGGTGGTGGTGCCGCCCTGCCCCGGGCTCACGCGTCCCTGGGCCAGGGAGGGCGGGAGGTTGACCGGGCCGGTGCCGACGCTGGGGCCGTCGTAGTCGCCCGTTGCGGGCAGCCTCACGGGGCCCTTCCCGTCCGAGGCCTCGAAGCGGTACTTGTGGGCCCCGACGAGCAGCGTGGTGCGCAGCTCGTACACGGCCCCGTCGGTGTAGGTTATGTCGCTGCCGTCCTGCTTGGTCATGGCGTACTCCGTGCCGTCCACCACGGCGCGGATGAACGAGGGCGCCTCGTCGTCGGCGTCGGTGTAGGTCACGCGGTAGACGAAGAGCGTGCTGTTGGTGCCGGAGGACGGGCTCACGGTGCCTGCGGAGAGCTCCGGGGGGTTGTTGGGGATGGTCCGGTTGAGCAGGAGGAACCGGCCGTTCTCGGAGCCGGAGCAGACCAGCGAGCCGTCCGAGGCCAGCGCCACCGAGTTCACCATGTCGCCGGTGGCAAAGGTCCAGAGGGCGACCGGGCTCTCCCGGCCATAGAGGTAGACCTGGCTGTCGTAGCCCCCGGCCGCGATGTACGAGCCGTCGGAGGAGAGGGCCACCGACACGATGCTCCCGCCCGGGGCGCTCCAGAGGGGCGCGGAGGAGGCCCTGGAGAACACGTACAGGCGGTTGGTCATCGACGCGCCGCCGGCGATCACCCCCCCGTCGGCGGAGATGCCCACGCAGTTCACGCTGCCGCCGGTGGAGTAGTTCCACACGGGGGCGCCGGCCGAGTTCATCAGGTATATCCTTCCGTCGCGCCCGCCCGCGACAATGCTGGAACCGTCGGAGCTGGTCGCGACGGACGAAAAGCTCTGTATCAACGTCACGTTCCAGTCGGATTCCGCGGAGGAGCGGCCGTAATGCAGGAGCTTTCCGTCGGAGCTGGCGGCGACCAGCGAGCCGCCGGTCGCGCTCAGGGCCACCGCGAGCACCGAGCCGCCGGGCGTGGCGTTCCAAAGCGGCGAGGCGGAGGAGGCCCCGTAGAGGGCCAGCGCCCCCAGGTAGGTCCCGGCCGCGACGGTCGAGCCGTCCGAGGACAGGGCCAGCGCGGTTGCTGACCCGCCGGGCTCGGCGGACCACACCGGCGTGGAGCTGCCCCGGTCGAAGAGCAGGACCTTGCCACCCTCCGTCCCGGCGGCGAGCCGGCTCCCGTCCGAGGACATGCCCACGACGTTGACCGCGGATGCTGCCGGGTGCGTCCAGACCGGCGTCGAGGAGCCGTTGCTGAACAGGTGGAGCTTCCCGTCCGCGGTGCCGGCGACCGCAAAGGCCCCGTCCGAGGACATCGCCACGGCCCGGACGGCCCCGGCGGCCGTGTAATCGACCCGGGGCTTCTGGGAGGGCTCGGCCGCCGCCGCGGGCGCCAGGACGGCCAGGGAAGCGGTCAACAACACCAGTGCGCAGAATATACCCCTTTTAAAGGCCATGGGACCACGACCACCGGTTTCGGGTTCTAAGTATTTAAAACCATCAGCAACACAGTTGCTGAACAGTATTTCCCGGCCGTATTAATAAAGGTACATCCATAGAAAATCCCGAAAATGATGGTGGTTGCCATGGTGGCGAAGACAGGATTGGTCTGCGGAGCTTTGGTCGGGATACTGGTGCTCGTGAGCGTTCTGGGACCCGTGCAGGCGGAGGGGACCTCCATTCCCTCCTCGCAGGGCCTCAACGAGGCGGGGAGCCGCTGGCAGGTGGCCTCCACCGAAACCGACAACACGGCGCCCGCGGCGCCCGCCGAGACGCCCGGGTCCTCGGCAGTCCCCTCGAGGATCCAGAGCCTGGGGGAGCTCGAGCAGAACAAGCGGCTCCCGGCGTACCGCGCCGCGGAGAACCGGGAGGCGGCCGCGGAGATGGACGCCGGGAAGGCGGCCGGCGAGATGAACAAGCTCGACCCGGCGCCCGGAGCGAACCAGGACCTGGGATTCGACACCTCCGGCCTCAACTCGGAGATAGAGGCCAAGGCCGGCCGGGTGACCGAGGCGGGCAGAATCGAGACCGCCGATGGGCGGCCGGAGCGCGCCGGCGGGCCCGGCGAGCGCGGGAGCTTCGAGCAGGTCTACGGCGACGGCACCCCGGTGAACGAGCTCCGGCCCGTCGAGCAGGAACAGGCCGGGCAGGTCCGGGCGGCGATGGGCGCCCCGGCCCAGGCCGGGAAGGGGATGGCCGATGTCGCCTCCGGGCTGGAGCAGAACGCCCCCCCGGCCAGGCGGGGCGTCCGGCACTATCATTATGAAAATACGGTGATCATCGACCGGGACCGCGACCGCGAGCCTGAGTTTTTCTCGCACCACGAGGTCTCGCTACTGGTCATCGACCGCAACCTCGACGGCAACCCGGAGTACGCCGCCGGGAGCGAGCGGGGCCTCCTGCTCTTGGACCCAGACAGCGACGGGGAGCCCAACTATGGCGCCGGGTTCTTCCGGGGCTTCGAGCTGCGCGACCCCGACTCCGACGGCCGCATCAACCATGCCTCGTTCCTGGTCCGGGCATGGGAGTTCGTGGACCGCTCCAGCGACGGCGAGGCCGAGTACGCCTCGGCCTACGAGGCCGCCGCCGAGGCCGTCGACCGCAACGGCGACGGCAACGCCGAGCGTGCCTGGGCCTACCGCTCGGGCTTCGCGTTCATCGACCGCGACAGCGACGGCGAGCCCGAGCACGCAGTGGTCGGGAGCGAGGGGGTGCGCATCATCGACCTGAACTCCGACGGCAACCCGGGCCTCGTGCAGGCCTACCAGGCGGCGTTCGAGGCCTCCGACCGCGACAGCGACGGGAACCCCGAGTACGCCGCCGGATTCCAGGCCGGGTTCGAGGCGACCGACCGCAACTCGGACGGCAACTTCGAGAGGGCGGCCTGGGCGGCCCGGTCCTTCCGAATCATCGACCTCAACGAGAACTGCCGGCCCGAGGCCGCCGCGTACTCACAGGCGTGGTGGCTGCTCGTCGACAACGACTCCGACGGCGTGCCGGACGCGGCCGTCGGCGCCTCGGCGATGGTGCTGGGGACCGACTGGGACGAAAACGGCAAGCTCGAGTACTTCGCCGCCGCCTACAATGCCCTGGTCCTCAAGGACAACGACAACGACGGCCGGCCCGACGACGGCTGGTACGCTGCCTCGTCGGTCGCCCTCTGGGACCCCGACCAGGACGGGAATGTGGCCTACGTGCAGGGAGCCCAGGCGGCCTGGGCCTGGCAGGATCGAAACGGTGACAGCCGGCCGGAGTACGCCGCCGCCGGCGCCCAGGTGGCCGAAGCCTGGGACCTGGACTCGGACGGAACGCCCACCTACATCGCCTACGCCTACGCCGGCTGGGAGTGGAAGGACCGAAACAGCGACGGGCAGCCGGAGTACGCCTCCGCGGGCCTGTGGGCCTGGAAGTCCCTCGACACGGACGAGGACGGCCGGGCCGAGGCCGGTGAGATCGGCTATTCGGGCTGGACCTGGAAGGATGCCAACAGTGACGGCATCCCCGAGAGCTGGGAGGCCGGGGTGGCGGGCGTTTCCTGGACCGACTGGAACAGCGACGGCCGGCCCGAGCGGGCGAGCTACCTGCTCGGCTACGCCTCCTGGACCGACCGAGATGGCGACGGAACCCCCGAGGAGGCGACCGCCTTCAGGATAGGCACGACCTGGACAGACCGCAACAGCGACGGGACGCCGGAGTACATGGCCCTGTACCACGAGGGCTGGAGCTGGAGGGACGCAAACGACGACCGGAGGCCGGAGGCGGTCTACATCTATCGGGCCGGCTTCGAGTGGTTGGACCATAACGGCAACGGCAACCCGGAGTTCGCCCGCTACGGCGTCGACGCCTTCTGGTGGGAGGACGCCGACAGCGACGGCCGCCCGGAGAACGCCGGCCACTACCGCACACGCTACGTCTGGATAGACCGCGACGACGACGGCGTCCGCGACGGCTGAGCGCCTAGCACGCGGGACAAGGCAGGAAGGCAGAAAGGCAACAAGGCAGCAAGGGAAGGCAGCAAGGGAAGGCAGCAAGGGAGCAAGGCAGCAGGCAGCAAGGGGACGACGGGTCGTTCCGTTTCCCTTGCTGCCTTTCTGCCTTGCTGCCTTGCTGCCTTCCCTTGCTCCCTTCCTGCCTTGCTGCCTTGCTGCCTTCCCTTGCTCCCTTCCTGCCTTCCTGCCTTCCTGCCTTTCTGCCCCCCCTTGCTCCCTTCCTGCCTTCCTGCCTTCCACCCTTCGAAATGGTAGGTACCACGCGCCCATTAAATACCGGCGCCTCCGAAAGGCATGCCCGGTGAGGAAAATGGCCGGGAAGGGCTGGAGAAAGCAGGGGCAGGGCTTTGGGAACGACGGAGGCTGGTCCGCTCGATACAAACAGCGGCCCCGCGGGAGGGCCCCGGCGCGCCGGAGGGACCCCGGAAGGGACGCGCGCGGCTGGCGGAAGAACCGCCGGGGCGCCATAGAGGGGCTCCCGCTCTATTTGCTCATAATCATAATAATCACGGCGGTCAGCATCGGGATAGTGATGGGGCTGCTCAACCTGGCCAAGCCGCCCCAGGCGCTGGGCACGGTGAGCCTCTCGACGCCCCTCGTGGCCGTCAGGGACGACGGCTCGGGTATCTACAAGAACGAGAGCGTGAACCTCACTGTGACCGTGACGGACAGCTCCGGAAACCGCCTGAAGGACGCGGTGGTCACCCTCTCGGGCAACGGCATCAAGCGGCCCGACGGGACCAACCCCTACGCCCGCACCGACGGGAACGGCGAGGCCCGGTTCTCCAACCTCAAATGCTCGGTTGTCGGCTCCGCGACCAACCCCATCACGGTGACCGTCGAGAAGAGCGGCTTCGGCAAGAAGGTGCTGGACATTCCGGTCGTGGCGGAGTGAGGGGAAGGGCAGCAAGGCAGAAAGGCAGAAAGGCAGAAAGGCAGAAAGGCAGAAAGGCAGAAAGGGAAGGCAGCAAGGCAGCAAGGGAAGGCAGCAGGCAGCAGGGCAGCAAGGCAGCAAGGGGACGACGGGTCGTTCCGTTTCCCTTGCTGCCTGCTGCCCTGCTGCCTGCTGCCTTCCCTTGCTGCCTTGCTGCCCGCTGCCCGCTGCCTATCTTCAAGGAAGTGTATAAAATGAAGCTGAAGACCTCAGATTGCGGCTCGCTGGAGATGCCCGCCCAGCTCCTGGTCACGATGATGATCGTCGCGGCCACAGCGTCGGTCGGCCTGGGGGCGCTCTCGGCCTACTCGAGGAGCACGGTCGAGGGCGCCCTCCGCCAGCAGGCCGAGAGCGTCGCCGCGGCCGCCGCCAGGGTGGACTCGATCGGGCTGGGAAGCTCCCTGCAGATCACCGTGAAGCTGGAGAACGCCCCCATGGAGAAGCTCCAGTACTTCAAGATG